>FWPV01000621.1_pt1 | contig 110137 bp, 88 predicted proteins | sample 2228371 | NCBI WGS metagenome assembly FWPV01 (sample SAMEA103939776, study PRJEB20133) | metagenome
CCGACCTGACCGAGTCTCGGGGGAAACCCCGGGGCTACGAGTTGAAACCGCATTTTCTGCACGGGGATGGACCAGCTGATCTAACCCCGTGTCTCGGGGGAAACCCCCGGGCCACAAGCGAAGAGAACAGCAGCGGGCGCCGGCCGAATGGCCGGCGCCCGCGACTTTTTTGAACGGCCCAAAAACCGGTCGCCGACCGCGTCCCTATGCCCAGTGCCATACTGACCCCGAGGGAGCAAGATGCCAGCCGAGCCTCCTTCAGAGCAGCCCAACATCCTGTTCATTCTCTGCGACGACCTCGGGGTCAACGACCTCCACTGCTTCGGAAGGCACGATCATCGCACTCCGAACCTCGACCGACTCGCCAGCGAAGGCACCCGGTTCACCTGCGCCTACGCCTGCCAGCCGATCTGCTCCGCGTCCCGCGCGGGCCTGCTCACCGGCCTCAACCCGGCCCGCCTGCGCCTCACCACGTTTCTCACCGGAAGGCCCGACGAGCCCTCCCAAAGGGTCCTGCACCCGGAGATCGCGCTCAACGTGCCGCTGTCCGTCAAGACCCTTCCCCGATACTTCTCCGAACTGGGCTACGCCACGGGCTTCATCGGCAAGTGGCACATCGGACGCGAGAACGGACCGGCCGAGCACGGGTTCCACCACGTGTTCCACCCCGGCGACGGCATGAACACCGACCCGTCGGAGGAAGAGGGTGGCAAGGCCGAGTACCTGCTCACCCGCGAGACGCTGCGGTTCATCGAGGCCAACCGGGACCGACCGTTCCTCGCGTACCTGGGACACTACACGCCCCACATCCCCTACACCGCTCGGCGGGACCTGGTCGAACGGAACGCGGGCGCCTTCGAGCCCGTGTACGCCGCCCTGATCGAGACGCTCGACGATACCGTCGGGCTGCTGCTGCGCCGTCTGGAAGAACTGGGTCTGACCGAACGCACGATCGTCGTGTTCACCTCGGACAACGGGGGCCTGCACGTCCCCGAGCTGAATCACCCCCGCGTGACCCACAACACTCCGTTTCGGGCCGGCAAGGGGTTCAACTACGAGGGAGGCATGCGCGTGCCGCTGATCGTGCGCTGGCCGGGGAGGGTGCCCGCCAGGCGGGTGGTCGACGCCCCGGTCAACAACACCGGGTGGATCCCGACGCTGCTGGAGATGGTCGGCGCGCCGGTGCCCGAAGGGCTGGACGGAACGAGCTTCGCATCCGGCGTACTGGGAGGCACGTTCCCCGAAGAGCCGATCTTCTGGCATTTTCCGCACTACACCAACCAGGGTGGCCGCCCCACCGGCGCGATGCGCGACGGCCGCTGGATGCTGGTGGAGTACTACGACGAGCCGAAGGCCGAACTGTACGACCTGGAGACGGACGTCAGCCAGCGGCGGGATCTGGCCGGGGTGAATCCGGAACGGGTAGCCGCCATGCGGGCCGCGCTGGCCCGGTGGCGCGAGCAGAACGCCGCGCAGCTCAACACCCCCAACCCGGACTGCAACGAGGCCTTGTTCCGCCGGCTGTACGTGGAGGTCGATCCGAGCCGGTTCGATCCCCTGACCGCCACCGACGACGAGTGGCGAGAGATGGCCGCGTGGCGGCGCATCATGGACCGGCCGTCCGCTTGGAACGGCAGCGACTGAACGATTCGCTGGTTGCCGCGCCTAGAACAGCGGGTGCAGCCTCCGCGATGGGCTGTACGGAGGGAAGCCCTCGAGGGGCGGCTCCACCTTGGGCAGAGTCCGGGCGCCGGCCGGCAACGCGCCGTGGCGCGCGCCTCGCGCCTTCGGAATCCACAGGCCGCGCTCGGGGTCCTCGAACTCCACCGCGGCGAACTGCGGCGACTCGCCGTACAGCACATGCGCGGGGCCGTAGGGATTCTCCTCCACCGGACAAGCCATCCGCCGGTCCATCCGGTTGTCGCGCACGACGACGCCTTTGGCCGCCAGCTCGGCCGGATCGGCGCTGAAGGCCGCGATCTGGAAGCCCGACCCTCCCAGCAGCAGGTTGCGTTCGACCACCACGTCCCGCACGTTCGGAGACCGCAGATCGATGTTGCCGGTGGCGCCAGCCCAGTGGCCCCGCCTGCCATTCCGCACCAGGGTGTTCGCCTCGATGACGATGCCGGAGCGCGGGCCGTCCGTTCCCCAGCGGCCGAAGAAGACGCCCGAGGCACGGTTGTCGTGCAGCACGTTGTGCCGCACCCGCACGTTCCTCAGCTCCGAATTTCGGCCCTCGACGGAAATCACCAGACCCCACTCGCAGCGGCGGGCCACGTTCGAGACGAACTCGACGTCCTCGAGCAGCCCGAACCAGGCGTCGGCGTAGTAGGCCTGGCGGTGCAGGTCCTCGACCAGGTTGTGGTGCACAACCCCGTCGGCGCTGACCTCCTTGACGTCGATTCCCTCCTTCACGGAGTCGTGGACCCAGTTCCAAGCGACCTCGAACCCCTTGATCCCGGCGACGCTGATCGCCTCGTGCGGGCACTCGTGCTCCGGGTTGCCCCACAGCCGCATGCTCGGATCGTTGGCCCTGCTGACGTCGTTGCCCACGATGCGCACGCGCCGGCTGTTCCACGCGCCGATGCCCGGCATGAACGTCATGCGGGAGCGGCAGTCCACGACGTCGATCGCCTCGCAACCGTCGCTGATCAGGAACCCGCAGGCGTGGCTGTTCTCCACCGCGAGCCCGATGAAGCGGACGTACGCGGCTCCCTTGGCGTGGAATCCTCCGGTCCACGGCTGGCGCTCCGGCCGCACCGCGGAGAAGTCGAAGACCGCCTGTTGGGGCTTCTCCGCCCGCAGGACCAGCCATCGACCCGGTTCGCCCTTCTGGGTGACCACGACGAAGTCCTCCATCTTGTAGCGGCCGCTGAGGAACACCACCTCGTCGCCCGGCTTGGCCTCGGCGACGGCCCGCTGAACGGACCGGAACGGCCGCTCACGGGAGCCGTCGCCTTCGGGTCCGGGGGGCGAGGCCACCCAGAGCGTTCGCCCTGCGGCTGTGATCACTGCCAGCGTCACCCAGGGCGTCATTGCGCCTCCAGCACCATGTACAGGGAGGTCTTAGGGAGTTCCACCCGCAGGGCTGCTCCCTGGCGGCTCGCGGGCACGGTTCCGACGCGCATTCCGTTCTCGTCCAAGATGGTCGCCTTGGTCAAGGCAGGGTTCCGGATCCAGATCGCACCTTGGGCGGTCTCGACCCTCCAAGGGGCGCGGCCGTAGTCCACCACCTCGAACCCCTCGAACCGCTTCCCATCGGCCTCGAACGTGGCCGGCCGCTCCTGCCAGCCTGTCGGGCGCGACCGCGTGCCGACCTGCACCAGCACGCGCCGGGACTCGGCCAGCGGACGGTCATCCAGCGGCACCACCAGAATCGAGGCGAAGCGGTTCTGACAGGTCACGTCGATCGTGGAGAGCCTGATCGGTTGCTGCAGGCCGGCGAACCAGCCGACCACACCCTGCGCCTTCGGAGCGTCCAAGGTGCACAAGCCGCGTCCGTAATCCAGCGTCAGCTCGCCGGTGCCGCTGCGCACCCGCTTGGAAGAGGCATCCACCAGGGAGCGCAGCGAAGGGTGGAGGTAGGTCTTCGAGGCGTCGTCACCGTACTCCACCGTGACCGGCCCGGCGAAGAAGGCCAGCGGATTCACGCCGCCCGGCACGTTGGTTCGGGGCGAGAACGCGCCCTGCATCCGATTCGGGTCGAATCCCTTCTCCTCGGCGATCACGGGAACGGCGCCGGCCCAGATGTCGGCCAGCGGCCTCTGCTCGCGCACCACCGCGTCGCCGCGCTTGACGTAGCCCATGCGGTAGAGCAGCGCCGCCGCGGGGAACTGACCCAGCATGTCGGGATAGCCGAACGTCCACTTCTTCTGGCTGGGGTTGTAGCCGTTGGCCGACTGCGGGGGCGTCCATTCGTCGTCACCGGTGGCGAACCAGTAGTAGCCGTCCACGCCGTTCAAGGAGGAGTAGGCGGCCACCAAGAACGGACCCTCGGCCGCGTTGCCGTTGGGCATCACCCACGCGCTTTCGGTGACGAGCATGGCCCGGCCGGGCACCTGCTTCAGGTTGACGGGCAGGATCAGCGGGTCCTTCAGCACGCTGTCGCTGGTGAACTTGTCGCCGTTCTGGATCGCCCATCCCTGGTTCGGCCCCAGGTGCAGCCCGCCCAGGTAGCGGTTGACGGCCAGGACCTCGCCCGCCGCGTAGGACCAGCGCTCGGCGTCCATCAGGCGCACGTTGTCGGCAGTGGTCCAGTTGCCGGGGTTCACCAGCGCCTTGCACCCAAGGTCCTCTCTGAGGAACCGCACCATCTCCTCGTTGAACCGGCGCATCGTCTCGGTGAAGAACTGGAGCTGGTCCCCGAGTCGCTTGGTGGACTGCGGCTGGCGCGGCTGCGTGAGCTCCCACAGGTTCCGGAGCCCCAACACGCCAGCCTGCCAATCGTCGCCGTCGGCGGCGAACCCGCCCCAAGCCTGCCGTGCGGCCGCGAGCGAGCCGTACTTCTTGGCGGCCCATTGCGCGAACTTCCGCCCCAGGTTGCGCTTCTGCTCCGGCTTCAGGCTGTTCGCGGTCCAGAACAGGAGGCTGTCCTCGTTCTGCAACTGGAACACGCCGAGCGCGGGATCCTTGGCCAACGGCACCCCGGTGTAGGGGTTGGGAGGTGAAAGCAGCTGCCTCAGCCAACCCTTGTAGTACTCCTGCATCTTCTCGTCGAAGAACAGCAGGCCGAACGAGTCCTGCTCCCCTCCGTCGATGCCCCAGTTCTTTCCGATCTTGCAGGTGACGGCCCAGTACGGCGATACGGTGGTGTAGATCCCCTGCTTCTTCATCGCGGCGACGAGCCGCCACACCCAGTCGCGCTCCTTCTCGTTGATGCCGCGAGGGTCTTCGTTTGGGCCGGGGTTCATGTGGGTGTGCGCCCGAACCATGTTGACGCCGCGCTTGGCCAGGAAGCGGGCGTGCCGATCGAGGTCCGGCTCGTCCTGGCGACCGAGCGGCCGCTTGACGAACGGCTTCTCCCGACCCACGTCGGTGTTCACGCACCAGAGCCGGACGGGCTTGCCGTTGCCCAACACGAAGTCGCCGTTGGCATCCACCCGGAGATAACCGGACTCGCCAGCCTCCTTCTCGTTCAGGGAACGAAGGTCGAACACGGCCGACGGGCTGAACGAGTCACGCTTGGGCTCGAACGCCCAAGTCGACGGCGACTGAGCCGAGCAGGCGCTGGCCACAAGGGAGAGCAGCGCACCGAGACACGCCTTCATGCGCGCACCTTACCCAATCGGATCGGTTCGGGTGAACGCGTTTCTGGCAGGAAACGGCATCGCCCGTGAGGAATCCGGAAGCCATGAGGCAGCTCGCCTGCTTGGAACGCAACGTGGTTGGATGGCTCGAGGTCGACCAGCGACCTCCGGGGGATGGAGAGGTGCGCGTCCGGTGTCTGCATGGGGTCGAGAAGCACGGCACGATGCTGGCCTTCGTGCGGGGCTACGCCAACGACAGGGGTCGGTGGGATCCGGAGCGGCTCCTCCACGTGCCCGAGGGGATGCTCTGGTCCTATCCCGTTCCGCTCGGCAACATGCAGTACGGGGAGGTGGTCGAGCAAGGGCCGGGGTGCAGCGTGCTGAAACCGGGCGACCGCGTGTGCGTCAGCGCGCCCTTCCAGCCGGAGGTCGTCGCACCCGAGCGCGCCTGCTGGCGCGTGCCCGAGGGGATGGACTGGCGCGACGCGCTGCTGCTGGACCCGAGCGAGTTCGCCCTCGGGGCGCTGCGCGACGGCGGCGTGCGCATCGGGGACCGAGTCGCCGTCTTCGGCATGGGCGCCATCGGCCTCTGCTGCGTGCAGCTGGCCAAGGCAGCCGGTGCGACGTGCGTCATCGCCCTCGACCCGATCGAGCAGCGGCGGCGGGCCGCCCAGGAGTGTGGCGCCGACGTCGTGATGGACCCCCTGCAGGGAGACATCGGGCTGGCGCTGAGAGAGGCCACCAGCGGGCGCGGCCCAGACGTGATCATCGACTTTAGCGGCGCGGCGAGCGCCCTGCAGCAGGCCATCCGCGGCGTCTCCTACGGCGGAACGATCGTTCTGGGAGCCTTCCCTCCCCCTCACCGCGAGGGTCTCGACTTCGGTGGCGAGTTCCACATGAACCGGCCCCGGATCGTTTCGAGCCACGCGTGCAGCGACCCCAATCCGGACCATCCTCGCTGGTGCCACCGCCGGATTCAGGAGGAGTGCTTCGAACTGATCTGCCGGGGCAGGCTGAAGGGTGCACCCGTCCTTGGCCCGACCGTGGCGTTCGAGGACCTTCCGGACGCCTATCTGCGCATCGCCGGCGACCCCACGGCGGGCGTGAAGCTGACCGTGAACTACAGCTAGGAGGAAACGAGATGCCGCTCAAGCAGAGCTTCTGCCTGGATTGTTTCCGCACCGACGGGCAGCCGCTCGCGGACCTCTTCCGCGAAGCGAAGTCGATCGGCTTCGCCGCCGTTGAGATCTGGTTCTGGGACGAGAGCGTGGACGAGATCGCCGAGGAGGCCAAGCGGGCTGGCTTGGTCCTCTGCAGCATGGTCGGGCACGGCTCCCATACCCAAGGTCTGAACGACCCGAGCCAGCACGACCGCATCGTCGGAGAACTCGAACGGTCCATTCGCAAAGGCCACCAGCTCGGCGTGCCGGGCCTGATCACGCTCAGCGGCAACCGCAACGCCGGTCAGAGCGACGAGCAAGGAGCGATCGAGGCGGCCCGCTGCCTGAAGAGGGTTCTGCCCCTAGCCGAGGAGCTCGGCGTCAACCTGAATCTGGAGCTGCTGAACTCCAAGGTCGATCACCCCTTCTACATGGCGGACCGAACCGATTGGGCGGTTCTCGTGTGCGAACTGTGTCAGAGCCCGCGGGCCAAGATTCTGTACGACGTCTACCACATGCAGATCATGGAGGGAGACGTCATCTGCACGCTCCGCCGCATCGCCCCGTGGCTGGGCCACATCCACACCGCCGGCGTGCCCGGGCGAAAGGACATCGACGCAACGCAGGAGCTGCACTACGGAGCGATCGGTCGGGCACTCGTTGAAATTGGGTACGAGGGGTACGTCGGCCACGAGTTCTGGACGCGGCACTCGGATCGCCTGCTCGCCCTTCGCGAAGCCCACCGCATTCTGGCAGCGGGCTAGGGCTCACGGGGGAGCGCACCGACGAACGAGGCCTCGAGCAGCTCCGCGATGTGCAGGACGCGCGCTCGTCCGGGCACCTCGCGGGAGCCCTGCTCGATCCAAGCGTGGCATCCGGGGTTGCCGAGCACCACAACCTCGGCGCTGGTGGCTTCGATGTTCGACCACTTGCGGTCCAGGAGCTTTCGCGCCAGCTGGGGTTGCGTGAGGTTGTAGGTGCCCGCGCTGCCGCAGCACATCTCGCTCTCGTTCAGCGGTACCAGCTTCAGGCCAGGCACGGCCTCCAGCAGGCGGCGCGGCTGGGCACGGATGCCCTGGCCATGGGCCAGGTGGCACGCGTCGTGGTACGTCGCGGTGACGCGGACTCCTTTGGACCGCCTCACGCGCTCCTCGAAGCCGTGCTCCACAAGGAACTCTGAGAGGTCCCGCGCCCGCGACGCCAGCTCGCCCAACGCCGGGTCCAGCGCCTCGTACTCCTTGATCGTGCTGCCACAACCGGCGGAATCGGTCACCACGGGGATCGCCCCCTCGACCGCCTGGGCCAGCCGCAGAGCCCGCTTGCGTGCGTCGGTGAGGTATCCCGAGTGCGCGTGCAGCGCGCCGCAGCACAGGCCGCCCGTCCTGCGCACCCTGAATCCGCACCTCTGGAGAAGCCTGGCCGACGCCTCGTGCACGCGGGCGAACAGCGGCTCCATGACGCAGCCGTCCAAGAGGAAAACCTCGCCATGGATCGGCGGAAGCTCCTGGGGATCCAAAGGCGGCCACGCGCCTGCAGACTGCGGGCGCGGCCGGTCGGCCTCTGGAGGCCCGCCCGCGAGAGCCTTGCTGAGCAGTCCGGGCACGCGTTGCCCTGGCAAGAGCCGCGAACCCGCCAGCTGCAGGTGCACCAAGGGCCGGTTGGTCAGCGCGCCGGTGAAGGCCTTCAGTGCCCGTCTCGGTTGGCGGGCTTCCAGCCGTTCCCGAACCATCTCCAAGATGTGGCCGTAGCGCACGCCGCTCGGGCAGGCCGTCTCGCAAGCCCGACAGCCCAGGCACGTGTCGATGGACTCCGCCATCTGCGCGTCGAACTGGAACCTTCCCTCCAGCACCGCTCGCGCCAGGTGGATTCGCCCCCGAGGGGACTTCGTCTCGTCGTACGTCAGAACGTAGGTCGGGCAGGATTCCAGGCAGAGCCCGCAGTGGATGCATCGAGCGGCCAAGTCGCTTAGATCCATCCGAACACCCCCGGGTTGAGCCTTCCGTGCGGGTCCACGGCCGCCTTGAGCCGGCGCACCACCGCAGCGGATGCCGGGTCGGGCGTTGCAGGAACCCACGGACAGAGCACCCAGTCGTGCGGAAACCTCGGCAGGGACCCTCCCGGTTCGAGGTGCGCCCACAGCGTGCACGAGGCCCGATCCGCCGCGACCAACCGAGGACCCGCAGCCTCCAGCGCCTTAGGGAAGTCGGTGCGGAGGGTTCTCTGCACCCAGTTCGCCGGCTCTTGCGAGGCCACCTGCGCGTCGGGCGTGGGCATCGCACGGGTCGGCCAAAGCCGAAATCCGACCTTCAGAAGCACCCCGAGCGACCCTCTCGAGCCGACCATCAGCTTGGGGATGTCGTAACCGGCGACGTTCTTCACCGCCTTGCAGCCCGCTCGGACCACCGTTCCCTCCGCGGTCAGGATCTCCACGCGCAGGATCCAGTCCCGAGGGCCGCCGCACTGCTCTGACAGCGCGTGCGGAAGGTTCATCGCCACCAAGCCCCCGACCGTGCCCTGGCAGCCGGAGAGCTCCCAGCCCCAGGCCTCCTCGCTCGGCAGCGGCAGCGAGAGGCCCTTCCGGGCACACTCATCCTGCAGCTCACGCACCGTCGTGCCAGCCCATGCCTCCACGTACTGGTCATCCGGCTCGAACTCCACGATGCCGGATGGGTTGACAACGACCTCCCTCCCATGGACGGCTCCGCACCATCCGGTCTTCGTCCCCGATCCCACGATCCGAATCGGATCGGTTCCGGACAGCGCGGCGGCGAGTTCCCGCCCCGCCTCCCGGCTCAAGTCCCGACCTCCGGGACGAGCTTGCCGGGGTTGCAATACGGATCCGCCCCCATGGCGGCCGCGAGACTCCGCTGGTAGTTCAGGTCCGACTCGGAGAACATGAGGCGCATGAAGGGCAGCTTCTCTACCCCGACGCCATGCTCGCCCGTGATGCTGCCTCCGAACTCCACGCAGAGCCGCATGATCTCGTCCGCGGCCCGGTGCATCCTCTCGATCTGATCGGGCACCCGGTCGTCGAACGGCACGCACGGGTGCAGGTTGCCATCGCCGGCGTGCGCCAAGTTGGCGATGACGACCCCATGGCGAGCGGCGATCTCGTCGATCCTCTCGAGCATCTCCGGCAGCTTCGACCGCGGGATCGACCCGTCGTGGGTCACCTTGCTCGGCGCAATCCGGCCGAGGCCGCCGACGGCGTTCTTCCGCGCATACCAGAGCTGCGCTCGCTCGGCATCGTCGCGGGCAACCTGAACCTCGATCGCTCCGCAGCGGCGACTCACCTCTGTCGCCGAGTCCAGCTCGGCTTGGGTGGTCGCATCGGTTCCGTCGAACTCCATCAGCAGGAACGCTCCGGCTTCCGCGGGGAACCGCAGGCCGAAGGACTCGGACACCACCCTCATGAACGTCTTGTCCATGAACTCCAGCGCCAGCGGCACCACGCCCTCCGCAATCATCGTCGCAACGGCCTGCACGGCCTCCCGCGGCGTGCGGAAGAAGGCCAGCGCGGTTCGCACCGCCTGCGGCTTCTGGGTGAGCCGGAGAACCGCCTCGGTGACGATGCCGAGCGTCCCCTCCGAGCCTACGATCAACGCCGTGGGATCGATCCCTGGCGCACCGGGGACGCGCGATCCGAAGCGCACGGCCTCTCCAGTCGGGAGCACCGTTTCGACCTCCAGCACGTGGTTGGCCGTGACGCCGTACTTCAGCGTGTGCGGCCCCCCGGCGTTTTCGGCGATGTTCCCGCCGATCGTGCTCACGTGCTGGCTCGACGGGTCCGGAGCGAAGAACAGCCCGTGCGGTTCGGCCGCCTTGCTCACCTGGAGGTTCGTGACGCCGGGCTGCACCCTGGCCAGGCGGTTCTGCGGGTCGATCTCCAAGATCCGGTTCATCCTGCGGGTGGACACCAGGACGCCGGAGACCGTCGCGCCGCCGCTCAGCCCAGTGCCCGCACCCCGAGCGGCGTACGGCACCTTGTGCTCGCGGCACAATGCGACCACCGCTTGGACCTCCTCAGTGGACGAAGGCAGCGCCACACACAAGGGGGGGCGCTTCTCCACTGTGTAGGCGTCGCACTCGTACGCCCGCTCTACGGCCGGGCCGACCAGAACGGCTTCCTCTCCCAAGCGCCGTCTTAGCGCTTCGACCACCCCGCTCACAACGGCATTCTACATCCCCTCCCCGTTGTGGATCCGACCCTGCGAAGCGCCGCCGCCCTGGATGGTAGAGTGTCTGCCGTGCTCCCGCCTCTCACGCCGCTCCAATGGGTCTGCGTCCTCGCGGCGGCGGCGTTCGTGGGCCTTTCCAAGACCGGCGTCCCGGGCGCGGGAGTGGTGATCGTGCCTTTGATGGCGGTCGCCTTCAGTGGCCGCTCATCTCCGGGCGCGCTGCTCCCGATGCTGCTGTTCGGCGACCTGTTCGCTGTCGCTTGGTACCGTCGGCACGCCCGCTGGCCGATCCTGGTCGGGTTGGCGCCTTGGGTTGTGCTCGGCGTGGCGGCGGGCGCGGGCACATTGTGGTGGATGGGAACCTCCCCGGCTTTCTCCCGAGCCGTGGAGCGCCTCATCGCCGCCCTGGTGCTGGCCATGGTCGCGCTTCACCTGCTGCGGGGGCGCATGGGAGACCGGCTACAGCAGCACAGCCTGGGAGGTCGGATACTGTCGGGGGTGGCCGCGGGCTACGCCACCACGGTGAGCAACGCCGCGGGTCCGGTCACCAACCTTTACCTGGCTTCGGCCCGCATCCCCAAGGAGGAGTTCATGGGAACCGCCGCTTGGTTCTACTTGATCTTCAACTTGCTGAAGCTGCCGATCTTCGGCTTGCTCACCGCGTTGCAGCCCACAGCGCCGATGGTCACCGCGTCCTCGCTGACCATGAACCTGATCGCCGTGCCAGCCATCCTGGCCGGATGCTACGCGGGCCGGGCCGTGTTCCAGCGGCTCTCGCAGGCATGGTTCGAGGACCTCGTGATCGGGTTGGCGACCATCACTTGCATCTACCTTCTGTTCCGCTAACCGCTAGGCGGCCGCTACCTGTCCCACGAACTCCACCTCGGCTTGGGCCGAGACCTCGTTGTAGGCGAGCACTGGCAAGGCGGGAAGGTACTTCTCCAACAGCCTCCGGAGCGGAAGGCGGAGCTGGTTGCCGCAAAGCAGAACCGGCTGGCCCCCGCTGGCCATCGCGCGGTCCATCTCGCCCTGCAGCTTCTCGATCAGCTGCCGCTGCTCCTGCGGATCGAGGATCAGCACGCTTCCGAAAGTGGTGACGTTCACGCACTCCACCAGCCTCTGCTCCAGCCGCGGGTCCAGCGTGATGCAGTACAGCCGGTTCTCCTGGTCGACGAACTGCCGCGTGATGGTGCGGGCGATCGCCGCGCGAACCAGCTCGCCCAGCTGATCGGGGTCCTTCACTCGGCCGCCGAAGTCCGCCATCGTCTCCAGGATCGTCACCATGTCGCGGATCGGCACGCGCTCGCGCAACAGGTGCTGAAGGACTTTCTGGATGTCGCCGATCTGGAGCACGTTCGGAACCAGCTCGTTCACAACCGCCTCGTTCACCTGCTTGGCGTTGTCGAGCAGCGTCAGCACGTCCTGGCGGCTCAGCAGCTCCGCCGCGTGCGTCTTCACCACCTCCGCCAGGTGCGTGGAGATCACGGCCGAGGGCTCGATCACCGTATAGCCGGCCCTCTGCGAGGCCTCTTTCAGGTTCTCGTCCACCCACAGGGCCTCGAGGCCGAACACGGGGTCCCTCGTTGGGGTGCCCGGAACGGTCTGGATGATGCCGCCACCGTTCACGGCCAGGCAGTGGCCCAGCAGCACCTCTCCGCGAGCGACCTCCTCCCCGCGGATCTTGATGCAGTACTGGCTCGGCTCGAGGTGGATGCTGTCCCGGATTCGCACCGTGGGCATGACGAAGCCCAGCTCCAAGGCGATCTGCCTTCTGGTTGCCGCCACGCGGTCGCTCAGGTCGCCGCCCACCCGCGGATCGGCGAGCCTCGTGATGCCGTAGCCGACCTCGATCTCGATGGGATCGACGTTGAGGAGGGGCAGAACCGCCTCGGGACCGGTCGGCAACGGCTTGGCCTTCTCCGCGCCATCGGCCTTGGCGGACTTCTTGCCTTGGCCGTCTGCGGACGCCCCCGGTCCCTTCCCTAGCGACCGCGAGAGGGCGATGCACAAGCCGCCGATCGCGAAGAAGATGGTCGCGGGAAAGCCTGGCACCAGACCGAGCAGCGCCAAGGCCACCCCCGCGCCCCCGATCGCACGAGGTTGGCTGAGCAGCTGACCGGCCATCTCGCCGCCCATGCTACGCTCTTGGCCGGCCCTGGTGACCATCAGGCCGCTCGCAGTGGAAATGAGCAACGCAGGCAGCTGCGCCACCAAACCCTCGCCCACGGAGAGCAGCGCATAGGTGCGGAGGATGGTCATCGCGTCGCCCTCGCCCCGCATGAAGCCCACGGCGAAGCCGCCGACGATGTTCACTAGGATGATCAGAATCGCCGCGATGGCGTCGCCCTTGACGAACTTCGAGGCACCGTCCATCGCCCCGTAGAAGTCCGCTTCCTGCTTGATCTGCTTGCGGCGTTCGCGGGCCTGCTCGTCGTCGATGGCTCCTGCGGCGAGGTCGGCGTCGATGGCCATCTGCTTGCCGGGCAGGGCGTCCAACGTGAACCGGGCCACGACCTCCGCCACGCGCCCGGCGCCGTTGGTGATCACGATGAACTGAACGATCACCAGAATCAGGAACGCCACGAAGCCGACGACGAAGTCGCCGCCCATGACGACCGATCCGAACGTCTCGATGACGTGCCCGCCCTGTCCGCTGCCCAGGATCAGCTTGGTGGCCGCCACGCTCAGCGCCAGCCGGAAGAGCGTCGAGATGAGCAGCAGCGAGGGGAAAACGCTGAACTGCAGGGGGTCGGTGACGTTGACCGCCGAGAGCAGGATCACGACCGACGACGCGATCGCCACCACCAGACCCAGATCCAGCGCCCAAGTCGGCATCGGCAGAATGAGCATGCCGACGATGAGCAACATGCCTGCTCCCAGCAAGAGATCGGGATGCTTCAGGAGCTTGTTCAGCGCGTTCATGGCGATGGGGCGCGAGGCGCCCTCATCGGGATGATCGGCAAAACTACCGGGTTTCCGCAGGCGTTTCGGCCGGGAGCGAGAGAGGCTTCTCGCCGGCCTTCAGCATGCCCTGCTCGCGCAGCATGGCCTCTCGGAACAAGGGGTTCTCCAAGCGGGCCTTCTCCCGCGCCAGCCTCTCGCGATCGGCCTCGGCACGCCGCATGTCCGCACGGAGCGCGTCAAGCTTCCGGTGCTGCTCCCATACCCGCCGCCACGGCACCTGACCGAGGAACACTCCTGCCAGAACGGCCGACAGAACCACCAGCAACTTCCACCAGGCGATTCCCTTCGCCATCATTCCACCGTGCGGGTCAGGATCAGGTTCGTATGGCCCGGCTCGCCAGCGGGAACACCCGCCGTCACCACCACCGTCTGACCCCTCTGCAACATACCCCGATCGCGGAAAGCCGCGATCAGTCGGTCCACCAACAGGTCCGTGTTCGTCTCCCTCGGTTGGACCAAGGCCTGGACTCCCCAAACGAGGGCCATCCTGCGCGCCACCTTCGGCAACCAAGCGCCGCACCAGACCGGCGCCTTCGGTCGGAACGAGCTGACCAGCCGAGCGGTCTGACCGCTGGTCGTCGTGGAGAGGATCGCGGCGGGGTGGAGGATCGCCGCCAGCTGAGCCGCTCCGTAGGCGACGGCGGTGGTGTGCTCCACCCTCTCCGCGTGACTGACCTCCCGAAGCCGAAGCTCATGGTCGAAGTGTCTCTCGGCCTCTTCGGCGATCCTCGCCATCCAGCGCACGGCCTCCACCGGGTAGCTCCCAACGGCGGTTTCGCCGCTCAGCATCAGCGCGTCGGTGCCGTCCAGAACGGCGTTGGCGACGTCGGTGGCCTCCGCGCGCGTCGGTCTTCCGAACTCCATCATGCTTTCGAGCATCTGGGTCGCCGTGATCACCGGCTTCCCACGCCTGAGGGCGCCGCGGATAGCCCGCTTCTGCACGTGGGGAACCGTCTCCAGCGGCACTTGAAGGCCCAGATCCCCTCGGGCGACCATGATGGCGTCCGCCGCATCCAGAATCTCCTCCAGGTTGCACACCGCTTCCGGAGTCTCGATCTTGGCCACGATTCCGATTCCGGGCCTGCGGCCGTCCACAACCCTGCGAAGCAACCGGATGTCCTCCGCCGTTCGCACGTAGCTGAGGGCGATGTAGTCCACATCCGCCTCGGCCGCCTGCCGAACGTCGTCCAAGTCCTTGTCGGTGAGGGGCGCCGAGTCGAACGACTTCCCCACCACGGTCACGCCCTGTCGGCTGCGGACGCTTCCTCCCGTAAGTACGGTGCCGAGGAACGCCTCCCCAGCGGGCTCGTCGAGGCGGACCTCGACCTGACCGTCGCCGAAGAGCAGGGTCGCACCGGGCTCCAAGGCGGCGAGAACCTCCGGTTGGTCAATCGGCAGATCGCACTCCGCGGCAGCTCCGATCCGCACACGCTCCCCAGAGAGGAATCCTCTCTCTCCGTCAGGGATGGCTCCTATCCGGAACTTCGGCCCCTGCAGATCCGCCAGCACCGCGATCGGCCCAAGGTCCGGGCTGTCCTCCCGAATCCACCCGATCCACCGGCGCTTCGTTTCCCAGTCCCCGTGGCTGCAGTTGAGCCGGGCCACGTTCATCCCAGCGCCGATCAAGGCCCGAAGCTTGTCCCGGGAGTCCACCGCGGGACCCAGCGTGCAGACGATCTTGGTCCTTCGCATCTCCCTCAGCCCTGGTCTCGCACCTCTTGCCAGATCCTCTCGAATTCGCTCACCGTTCGGTCCAGAACGGCCATGCCGCCCCCCCAAAAGGCGCGATCCCTGAGATCGACCCCTAAGGGCCGCAACAGGTCCTCCGGACTCTCGGAGCCGCCCTTCTCCAGCAGCTCCAAATAGCGTTCTGCGAACGCGGGGCCCTCGCGGCGGGACATCTCGAACAGCGACAGCACCAGCAGCTCGCCGAACGAGTAGGCGTAGACGTAGAAGGGCGCGGCGATGAAGTGCGACACGTAACTCCACCAAGAGCCGTGCTGCTCGCCGAGCTTCAAGGAGTCCCCGAACATCGACTGGAGCTCGTCCTGCCAGATCTCCGCGAACTCTCGGGCGGTCAGCTCGCCGCTCTCTCTCCGCTTGCGGTGGCACCTCTGCTCGAACCGGAACATGGCCGCTTGCCGGAAAATGGTGGCGAACGAGCCCTCGATCTTCGAGGCGTACAGCGAGAGGCGGTCCCTGGGCGAGGCTTGGGAAGCCAGCCGCTCGAACACCAGCATCTCGCCGAAGGTGGACGCCAGCTCCGCCAGCGGCAGCGTTCCGTGGAAGTTGAACAGCGTCTGCTTCCTGCTCAGAGACGCGTGGACGCCGTGGCCGAGCTCGTGCGCGAGGGTGCTCACGTCCTCCAGCTTCCCAAGGTAGGAGAGGAACACGACAGGGTGCGTGTCCGGGGTGATGTAGCTGCAGAAGGCGCCGCCCTGCTTGCCGGGCCGCACCTCCGCGTCGATCCACCGCTTCGCGAAGAACTCCTCGGCGACTGCGGCCATCCTGGGCGAGAACGACCCGAAAGCCTCGAGCACAAGTTGGCGCGCCTGCTCGAACGGGATCCGCTCCTTCGATTCCCCCAGCGGCGCATAGCGGTCCACATGCGTCAGTTCGGGAAGCCCGAGGATCTCGCGCTTCGTGCGGTAGTACCGCGCGACCATGTCGGACCTCTCCCGGCACAGACCCATCACCAGGTCGACCGTCTCCTTGTCCAGCTCGTTGGTCAAGTGCCTGGCGTGCTCGGGGTAGGGGTGCTTGCGCAGCCGATCCTCAACGGCATGGGCTTGGATCAAGTTGTTGTAGTTGAACACGAGGATCCGCTCCAGCTCCTTCAGGCCCGTGCTGAGAGCGTTGGCGGCTGCGATCCGTAGGGACCGGTCCGGTTCCCTCAGCAGGTCGATCACCTGCTCCATGGAAAGCTTACGGACCCGGCCCGTGGCGGGGTGGCGCAGACGGTAGACATGGTTGCTGGTGAGTTCCTCGAACAGGCGCACCCAAGCCCGGGTGCCCGTATTGGCCACCTCCTCGAGGATGACCTCCTCCGGTTCGGTCAAACGGTGGGGACTCAGCCTTCGGACCGACTGCAGGTAGTGTCTGTAAGGCAGCAGCTCGGGAGACTCGGTGATCCTTGATGCGGTTTCCTCCGACCAAGCCTGCAGCTCCAACTCGAAGAACATTAGCCGAACGTTCACCGGCGTCATGCGCTCCATCTGGCGCTGTAGGAACGCCCCCTTCTTCGGGTCCCCCGTGTCTGCCGCGAAAAGGAGATTGGCGTAGGTCAGCGGCTTGTACAGATCTTGGTAGATCGACTCGATCTCTCGGATCGCCGCCAGCACTCGGCTGGGCTCCACGTCCGGATCGTTCAACGTCCCTCGGTAAGTCCGCTCGAACTCCTCGGCGCGGGACTCAATGGAGAGCCACATGTCCTCCAGCTTCGGATCCGACGGATCGGAGAACAGATCGGACAGATCCCAGCGGACGCCAGAGGCCATGGTCTTCGGTTCGGACATGACCCATTATGCACACCCTCCTGCCATCATCCTGGCGATGGATGCGCCCACCGAAGACTCTTGGCGGGCTTTGGACGCCGAGCTGAACGCCCACGCCGAACGCCTGCGCGGCACCGTCGGCTTCTGGGTCGAGGAGCTGCACGGGCAGTCCAGGTCAACCCGCCTCCCAGACACGCGGTTTCCCACGGCGTCCACCATCAAGACGGCCATCCTGGTTGCCGTTCTGCGAGAGGTCGAGGCCGGACGGATGGATTGGATGGAGACGCTGCCCGTGCCCCCGCACGAAAGGAGGGAACTCAGTCCATGGGCATGGTTCTTTCCGGAAGGACAGCCCATCGACGTCGACGGCTGGGTCAACCTGATGATCGGCTACAGCGACAACACCGCCACGGTCGTGCTCCGCGATCGGCTGGGCACCGAGAGGGTCAACCAGATTCTGGAGGAACTCGGCTTCCAGCACACCCGCCTTCTGTCCGGCGCCCCGCCCGAGGCGACCGATCTCTCGGCACTCCGCCAACGGTTCGGCTTGGGAGTCACCACCCCCCGGGAGATGGCCCGACTGCTGAAGGGGATCGCCTTGGGGCACTTCGCAAGCCGAGCAGCCTCCGAGCGGATGCTGCGGATTCTCGCGCATCAGTACTGGGACAACATGATCGCGTCGGCCGTGCCACCCACCGTTCTGTGTGCGAGCAAATCCGGCTTCGTGGCAGCCTCTCGTTCCGACACAGCCATCGTGTTCGGTCCAATTCCCCACGTCGTCGTGCTCCACACATCCGATCTGGAGGATCGGAGCTGGGGACCCGACAACGAGGCGGTGCGCTGGATCCGCGAGGCGTCCGCGATCGTGTGGCGCCATCTGGCTCCCTCGATGCCGTATGAGCCGCCCGACGGATGGGAGCGATTCCTGCCAAGGGGTGGCGGCTTCGACCAAGAAGTCTAGAGCGCCGCGAGCACGGCCTCCAGCCGCCCCAGGTCGCGGATGGTTAGCACGCGGCGATCTGTGCGGAGCCATCCGGCTTTCTGCCACTTCGAGAGCACGCGGATCACCGTTTCCACGGTGCTGCCGGCCAAGTACGCGAGCTCCTGCCTGGTGAGGGGAATGGACAGCCTCCAACCGTCCGGACCCTCCGAGCCGTACGACTCCACCAGCCACAGCAGCACCGCGGCGATCCTCCCCTCCACCCGGTCCGACACCGACCGCGCCAGGAAGCCGTAGGCTGTCTTCAGCCGCTCCGTCGTTCGGCGCACGAGGCGGTCCTTCAGAGCCTCGGACTCGCGGTAAGCGCGCACTGCCCGCTCGGGTCGCAGGCGGAGAAGCCGAACTGGAGTGATCGCAACGGCATCCAGCGGCAAGGGGTGCCCTTCGATCGCCGACAGCAGGCCCATCGTGTGACCCGGCCCCATCAGCTCCAGCGCCACCTCCCGGCCCGACGGTGTGGTCTGGCTCATGCGGACGAACCCTCGGCCCAGCACTCCAACAAAGGATGGTGCGTCACCCCGCAGCCAGAGCACCTCTCCCGCTTCGTGCTCGGTGACTTGGCAACCATCCGCGACGTCTCGCAGGGCCGCCTCGTCGAGCACACCGAACACGGTGCTGTTTCGGAGCACCTGGACCGCCGAGGCGAGATTCCTCATGATGATCCGTACAACCTTCCCTCGTCCAGCATAGCCAGATAGTTGTCAAGGGGAAGGTAGTTCGCCACGCTGTTGCCGGTGCCCAGGCAGTAGCCGCCGCCCGGTTGGCAGACATCCAGGGTCTCGCGAACGCGCCGCCGCACCTGTTCCTCCGTCGCGCGGCACAGAAAGTCCATATCGATGCCGCCCAGCAGGGCCACCCGATCTCCGTGCAGCCTCTTGGCCTCCGTGACAGGTTGGATCACATCCTCGAACGAGTGCCGGGCATCGATCCGGACCTCGTCCAGAAGATCCGGAAGAATATCGTCCAGCTTGCCGCAGGAGTGTAGCCAATACTGCCGCCCTGCCTCGTGCGCCATCGTCGCGAGCAGGCGGTGCCCCGGCAGCACGTAGCGCCGCAAGTCGTCCGGGCCGATCAGCGTCCCCGTGCGGAAACCCATGTCGTCCGACGCGAAAACCGCCTGCACACGGTCGAACGACAACAGCCGCTCCACGTACCGCCGCTCGAAGTCGATGATCCTGTCCGAGATCGCCTGCACCAAGTCCGGTGAGTCGAACAGGGCGTAGCAGAGCGTCTCGTAACCCATCAACCAAGTGAGGTTCTCCGCGATGTGCCCGCAGAGCCCTCCCACCAGCACCATGTCGTCCGGCAGCTCCCTGTTCAAGTAGGCTAGCCCGGCATCGTCGGCCTGGTCCGGGTTGGGCCACGGGTATCGCTCGAAGGACTCCCAGTCCGTGATCGGCCCGACATGCTCGTTGACGAACGACCGGCCGCCGGCCCGGCGCAGATCTGCCGTGTCCTCGGCGGTCTCCCGGTTCAGGGGCCAATCGATGCCTGTGAGGCCCCACGTGACGTGGTCATAACCGAGAAAGCGTTGCAGGGCCACCTGGCGCTTGGGGCCGGCGTACGGATCGCCGGGATCGATCCCCTCCCACACGCCGTAGCGCTCGTCCAAGGCGACTTGGACTTCCCAATCCAGATAAAGGTCGAGGAAGTGGACCCTCTCGGGGGTGCCCTCCCGGCGCAGATTCCGGAGCAGAGCCTCCCCGTCGATGCGGACGGACTTGCAGAAGGGTTGGGTCATCGTTGGCGCCTCTAGCCATCCGGAAGATTACCCACAGGCTGTGAGCCAGGAAACCACCTCGACGCACCGCCTCGCCGCCAGCACGTCGTGCACACGGAGCACCCGCACCCCTTGGAGCTGCGCCCACACCTGCACCGCCAGCGTACCCTCCAAGCGATCGGTCACTGGCAGCGGCTCAAGCTCGCTCCCGAGGACCCGTCCGATGAACGATTTGCGGCTCACCCCCAGCAGCACCGGAAAACCCGTCGCGACGAAGCGGCCGAGCGAGCGCAGAAGCTCGAGGTTATGCCGAGTCGTCTTTCCGAAACCGATCCCCGGGTCGATCCACACGTCGTCCGTCGCCTTGCCCCTTCGCATCACCTCTCTCACCTGAGTTTCCAAGAACCCAAGAACCTCGGTCACGACGTCGTGGTAGGTCGGCTGGACCTGCATCGTCGTGGGTTCGCCCTGCATGTGCATCACGCACACGGCGCACGGACGAGAGCAGACCAGGTCCATCATGGCGGGGTCCCTCAAGCCCGACACGTCGTTCACCACGAGGGCGCCGGCCTCCAACGCCCTCCTCGCCACCTCGGGCTTGCGCGTGTCGATGCTCACGGGGACGCCCTGCCGGCTCAGCCGCTCCACCACGGGTCCCACGCGGGACCATTCCTCCTCGACGCTCACGGGCTCCGCGCCGGGCCGGGTGGACTCTCCACCGACGTCCACCAGGTCCGCTCCCTCCCCGATCATCCGCAGGGCATGGTCGACGGCCTGCGATCCGTTCAAATAAAGGCCTCCGTCGCTGAACGAATCGGGGGTCACGTTGAGAATCCCCATCACAGCAGGCCGACCAACGGGCAGGCGGAACATCGCCTCAGGTGGCTTCCTGCAGGCCGAACGCGTCGTGCAGAAGGCTCACCGCCCGCCGCGTCTCCGACTCCAGAATGAGCAGGCTCATGGACAGCTCGCTGTCGCTGGTCTGCAGCACCGCGATCTGGTTCTCGGCAAGAACGCGGATGGCCCGGTGGAACACGCCGGGTTGCTGCAGGTACTCGTGCCCAATCACCGAGACCATCGTGCAGCTCTCGGTCACGTCCGCACGGATGCGGACCACGGGGCCGAACCGCTCCAAGAGGGCGGCCTGGGTCTGCACAGCCTTCGTTTCCACCTGGCCGATCTGCATCAGATAGATCGCCCGCTCCTCGCCGACCGGGACCACCAAGCCGTTGAGCAGGCTCTCCACCATCGGGTACTGCGTCCTGGGCACGGCGAACCCCGTGCCGTCCGGGCTCAGGTTCAGCATGTGGAGGTTCACGCCGTTAACCGCCATGGCGTGGTAGATCCGGCTGGCCAGCTCGCGCCGGTGCGCGACCGGCGCCGGGGTGAAGTCGAAGCTGAGGAACACCAGCTTGCCGCTGTGGGTCACCCCGGTGATCCGGCGGCCGGGCAGCTTGTCCAGAGGCACCACCTCGGTGCCCGGGGCGTCGCTGAACGTGCTCTTGACGAACAGCGGGATGCTGTACCGCATGGCGATCTCGGCGGCCCTCGGGTGCAGCACCTTCGCACCGAGGTGCGCGATCTCGGCCACCTCCTCGTAGGTCACCTTGCGGAGGGTGGGGGCGTCCGGCACGTAGTCCGGGTCCGCCGTCTTCACTCCGTCCACGTCGGTGTAGATCTCCACGGCCACGGCTTTCAGCGCCGCGCCCAGCGCCGACGCGGTGGTGTCCGATCCTCCACGGCCAAGCGTGGTGATCTCACCGGAGGCAAACTCCCCGCTCGGCTCGATGGTGCCCTGAAAGCCGCAAACCACTGGCACGATTCCCTGACCGAGCCACCGAAGCAGGCTGGTCGGCTCGATGCGACGGATCCGGGCGTTCCCGTACTCCGGGTCGGTGAAGATGCCCGCCTGCTGACCGGTGACCGCGACGGCCGGATAACCCATCGTCTTGAGAACCTGCGTGAAGATGACCGACGAGAGGATCTCGCCACAGGCCATCAGCAGGTCGGTCTCCCTAGGGTTCGGCGTCGTGTGGGGGTCGACCTCGTGCAGGACGGAGAGCAGCGTGTCCGTGGCGTACGGCGCCCCCTTGCGGCCGATCGCGCTGACGACGACAACGGGCGAGAATCCCGCCTCCCGGGCGCTCACCACGCGGCTGGCGCTGAGGGCCCGCGCCTCTGGAGTCGCGACGCTGGTCCCGCCGAACTTCATCACGAGCACCCTCATCGCCCGGCCTCCATCAACGTCGCGCGGAACTCCTCCGCCACCCTCTCGCTGCCTTCTGTCTCGATCACGAGCATCAGGCTGTCGTGCATGTCGCCGACGTGGCTCACGGCGCACCCGCTCTCCAGCGCCCTGTGGACGATGCTCGCCATCAAGCCCTCCTCGTCCCGCATGTTCGTGGCGTGCACCATCAGCACGCTGCGCCCCGACTCCACCGTCGTCTGGCCCGGCAGGCGATCCGCCACACGCCGCACGGCGTCCTGCTGGCCGTCCGGAACCAGGAACGAGAGGCCGGTCTGCGTGAGCTTGAGGAAGTCCAGGCTGATCCCCGCCTCAGCGACGATCCGAAGAACCTCGAGCCTCAAATCCCCCAAAGATTCCCCGAGCCCCGTCACGTGAACCTGCGTGAAGCCGTGCCGCAAGTCCACCTTGTGGACGCCGGGCCGAATCTCGAAGTCGTGCCGGTCCATCGCTCACTCGTTCCCGTAGAGAATCCGTTCCGCCTGCTCGAACACCGATGGCTCGAACTTCAGGCCGCTGGCCTTGGCGTTCTCCTCGATCTGCTCGGGCTTGGTCGCCCCGACGATGACCGAGCTCACCTCTTGGCGACGAAGGATCCAGGCGAGGGCGAACTGGGCCAGCGAGCAACCGTGCTCCTGAGCGAACGCCTTCAGATCCTGCACGCGCTGTAGAAGCGCGTGATCCTTGAGCATCCCCATCCACATGTTGGACTCGGGGTCTGCCCCTCTGCTGCCCGCGGGCGGCTCGGAGCCGGGGAGGTACTTGCCGGTGAGCACGCCCTGCGCGAGAGGCGAGAAGACCACCAGACCGAGCCCAAAGTGCGCACAGGTCGGCATGACCGAATCTTCAATCGAACGGTTGAGCATGCTGTAGCTTGGCTGGTTGCTCGCCGGCGGATTCAGGTTGAGCTGGCGGCAGAGTCCGACCGCCTCGGCGATCTGCTGGCTCTGCCACTCGCTGACGCCCCAATACAGCACCTTGCCCTGACGGACGAGATCGTCGATGGCTCGCACGGTTTCGTCCAGCGGCGTCTCGGCATCGAAGCGGTGGAACTGGAAGAGGTCGATGTAATCCGTCTGGAGGCGTTTGAGAGAGTTGTGCACCGACTCGAAGATGTGCTTGCGGCTCAGACCGCGATCGTTCGGATTGTCGCTCATCGGGAAGTAGCACTTCGTGGCGATCACGAGGTCCTCGCGCCGGATGCCGCGCACGGCCTGCGCCAGGGCCTTCTCCGCCTCTCCGCGGTTGTACGCGTCGGCGGTGTCGAAGGTCGTGACGCCCAGCTCGAACGCCCTCCGCACCACCCGCGTGGTGGCTTCCTGATCGAGCGTGCGGCCGTGCGTCAGCCAACCTCCCAGCGAGACCTCGCTCACCCGAATGCCATAGCGGCCCAATCGGCGGTACTGCATGGGCGCTAGGTTACCCCTGCTTGGGCACGGGCTTCCGCGGCGATGCTATCGCACAGCCAGCAGCACCGCGATCGGCTTCTCCGGATCGCCGTAGGCCTGGATCGGGGCCAGCTCCCCCTTCTGCAGAGCCTCGAGGCACAATTCAACCCACTTCAGCTCCCAATTGTTGAATTGATCGTCATTCCTCGTGACCGGCTCGCCGCGCAATGCTGAGGCGAACCGAGCGCGCCTGACTCCATCGTAGGCGAGGTTCACATAAATGTGGCTGAACCCGAGGGACCGCATCGCCTCGACGTACTCGGAGCCGTCGCGGAGGTCGTCGTAAGGAATCAGAGTGGAGTGCCCCGGATTCGCCCATACGTACGGAGCGTCCAGCAAAAAGCCGAAAACCTCGTCATAGAGCGCCACTTTGCCGCCTTGCGCCAAGCGGTTGATGTCGCTCGCAGGCCGGGCGAACGGCACCCTGGCGGCCACGTACTCTTGCCGATCGACGGCTCCCAGCACCACAGGAATCTGGCTGGAGGACACCAGAAGGTACACCAGCGCCACACTGAACGCCGCCTGCCCTGCGACCAGCGTCTTTGCGAGCGACGAAACGAGCCTCCTGCTGCTTTCTGCAAGCACCGCGCCGGTCGCCAGCGCAAGAAGCGGAACGAGCCCGAGGATGTACCGGCTCTGCTGGCTCAACAGAAACCAAGCGGCCAAGGATAGCCACACATAGCCGACGACCATCGGCCACGGCGCCGCCGCCCGGAGCAGGAAGACCGTGGCGATCGCCAGACAGCCGACGGCCGCCGCACCGATCGCCCCGATCGGGAATCCTCTGCCCTCGGTCTGGCCCGGGTTGACGTATCTGCCGGGCTGGTAAGCGAGTCCCAAAACGGCGTGCCCGAACGCGGTTTTGTCCAAGGAACCAGCCTGCCACCCTACACCAAACGTCTGTTGCTCCCTGCGGTAGATCTCAGCGCGCCGGGCGTCCCATCCCGAGCCCCCCAAGCGCTCGTAGAAGAAGGGGAACACGGGGTTCCCGCTCCAGGAGAGGTTGCGCACGTACCACGGAGCACAGACCGCGATGCACAGGGCCGACGCCACCAGCAGAGATCTGGCTTCCGAGCGACTTCGAAGAGTCGAGGCGGCCGCGACCAGGAGCGCCAAGCCAGCCGACTGCAGGCCGGTGTACTTGCTTCCCGCGGCCAAGCCGAGAAGCAATCCGCCAACCCAGAGGCGGCTCCGCCGCTCCCGAGAAGCCGCGCCGGATAGAAGCAGAAACGCCCCAAGGCCCGCGAAGAACCCATGCGCCACGTCGATGTAGCCCGTGCCGCTCTCCCACAGAACAAGCGGCACCCCGACGAACAGCGCCACGCTCCACCAGCCCGCCCCGGCGCCGTGAGCCTCCCTGGCCAACCCGAACAGCGCCAACAGGCCGTACAGCAGCAAACCTACGTTGAACAGCTTCGCGCCGGACTCGCCCACCCACGCCAAGCCCCAGAGGAACAGGTTGTCCACCGCGAAGGGAAAGTTGCTGTGGTGGATGAACGGAATCCGCTCCATCCGGCCGGACTCCAGCCACAGCTTGGGCACGGCGAAGTGGTAGCTGAGCGAATCCCAGTCGAGCGCGTCGCTTGGAGCGAGCGCACCGATCAGAGCCACCAGCACGGCGAGCGCCGCGAGGATCAGTCCGGCCGCGCCGCCATCGCGGGGAAACGTGAGACGCGGCGGCTCGGAACGCCACCACAGCAGAGCGCCGGCAACGGCCCAAACGATCGGCACCGCCGCCCAAGATCGCAGAGGGATCGGGCTGAGTCCGAGGAGGAGTGTGAGCGTGCCGAGAATCCCGAGCGACGCCAAGCCCGCGATCCCCACCCTGGCTGCCGGATCGAGCTCGCCGCCGTGCCGCCTCAGGATCGGCAATAGAACCCCCGGCGCGCCGGCTATCGTCCCGATCACCACCAGCCATCCCAGCATGGGGCCATTATACGGCTCGGGTACAGTCCGCCCGTGCGACGCTACTGGAGGGTGTACCGCACGTTCTTCCTCAGCTCGCTGGTGCGCGAGATGGAGTTCCGGGCCAACTTCCTCGCGAAGGTTCTGCAGAACCTCGTGTGGATGGCGTTCACCGTGATCGTGGTTCTCGTCGTCTACGGCCACACGGATTCGGTCGCCGGCTGGGGAAAAGGCGAGGCGTTCATCCTCGCGGCGACCTGCTTCCTCATGAACTCGCTGTTCTTCGCGCTGTTCATGTCGGTGTCCGAGATCCCCAGCATGGTTCGCCTCGGCACGCTGGACTTCGTGGTCACCAAGCCGATCGACTCGCAGTTCTGGATCAGCGTCCGTCGCTTCAACTTCGATCAGGTGGGTCTTCTCGTGGCGGGCCTGGTGATGGTCGTTCTCGGGGTGTCGCTCTCCGGCCTCTCTCCCACGCCCACCCAGTGGCTCGCGTACGGGGCGACCTGCCTGGCCTCCCTGGCGATCTTCTACGGCTTCAACCTGATGCTCATGACCACCGGCATCTGGTTGGTCCGCGTCGACAACCTCTGGGTTCTCGGCGACTCCGTGATGCAGGTCGCCCGTTTCCCGCTCGACATTTACCAGCCGTCGCTGCAGAGGTTCTTCCTCTACGCCGTGCCGCTGGGGTTCCTCGCCACCGTGCCCGCGCGCCAGCTGGCACGGGGCGCAGACCCGGTCCACTCCCTGATCGCACTGGCCTGGGCAGTGGTCTTCCTGGTCGCCAGTCGCGCGTTTTGGAGGTTCGCCATGACCCGCTACACCAGCGCCAGCAGCTGAAGCTGGCTCAAAATGCCTCCGTGAAGCGGATCGTCGTGCTCGGTTCCACCGGCAGCATCGGCCGGCAGACGCTGGACGTCGTTCGGCAGCATCCCGACCGGCTGGAGGTCGTCGGGCTCGCCGCGGGGTCGAACGCCGAGCTCCTCCTGCGCCAAGCGGCCGAATTCCCACGCGCCAGGCTCGCCCTCTTCCACCCTCACCCCGAGATTCCCCATGGCATGAGGGCTCTCGTGGACCTCGCCAGTCTGCCCGAGGCCGACCTGGTCGTCGTGAGCGTGGCTGGGGTGATCGGCCTGGAGCCGACGATCGCTGCCATCCGGGCCGGCAAGCAGATCGCGCTCGCCAGCAAGGAGGTTCTCGTCGCGGCCGGCGAGATCGTCATGCCGCTGGTGCGCGAGAAGGGTGTTCGCCTGCTGCCGATCGACAGCGAGCACAGCGCCATCCACCAGTGCCTCCGGGGCTATGAACCCGCGGACGTGTCGGAGATCATCCTCACCGCCTCCGGAGGGCCTTTCCGCGGGCGGAAGCGGGACGAACTCCTTCACGTGACCGCAGCGGAGGCGCTCAGGCACCCCACGTGGTCTATGGGCGGCAAGATCACGTTGGACAGCGCCACGCTGATGAACAAAGGATTGGAGATGATCGAGGCGCATTGGCTCTTCTCCGTTCCGATCGCCTCGGTGAGTGCCGTGATCCACCCGCAAAGCATCGTGCACTCGATGGTCCGCCTCAGGGACGGAAGCGTGCTGGCACAGATGGGGTGGCCGGACATGCGCCTGCCGATCCAGGTGGCGTTGCTCGATCCGGAGCGCAAGCCCAACTCCCTGCCCACCTGGAACCCTTTGGACTCCCCGCAGCTCACCTTCGAGCCGATCGACGAGGAAACCTTCCCGTGCCCTTCGCTCGCCCGGAGCAGCGCCGAGATCGGCGGGACCATGCCCTGCGCCATGAACGCCGCGAACGAGGAGGCGGCCAACCTCTTCCTACGCGGCGAGGGAACGTTCCTCGGCATCGCCGACGTTGTTTGGGAAGTGATGGAGCGGCACGATCCGGCCGAAGCTTCCTTAGAGGCGCTGTTGGAGACTGATCGGTGGGCCCGTGAAACCGCCCGTCGGATCGTCCGTAACAAACGCCAGACGCCCCATGGATAGCCTTCAGTCGGTCGCTCTGATTCTGCTCTCGGCGGTCGTTTTCCTCGTCGTGATCACCGTGCTCGTGGCGGTTCACGAGCTGGGCCATTACTGGGTCGCCAAGCTCTGCGGCATGAAGGTGGACGCCTTCGCGGTCATGATGGGGGGCAAGCGGGCGACCGACCTCACGGGAACCCTGAGGAAGCCCCTGGTGCCCGGCGGCGTCGTGTGGGCGGTCGGTTTGGCGGCGCTCGGCCTCGTGATCGGCGGCCACGCCGTTCGCTCCGTGCCCACGTACCTCTTCGGCCTGGCGGCGCTCGGAATCGGCGTACCCGTCTGGGTGGCTTCGAGGCTCGGCGCTTTGTACCACCTTCCCCCGAAGCAGTGGCTCAGAACGCTCTCGATCTCGTGGTTGGCCGCCCTAGGCCTCCTGATGTTCGCCACCCGGTTCCAGAACATCCTTCCCTCGCAGTTGCTGGCTCTGCTGGGCATCGCGTCAGCGGTGGGGCTGATGGTTGTGTACTACACGCCGGTTCTCGGCAAGCCCGAGGACGCCCCAATGGGTGAGGGAGCGATCCGCGCGGACGGCGAGCAGATCCCCGTTCGCTTTCGGCCGCTTCTCTCGCGGCGCAACGCCGAGGGAACGGAGTTCTCCCTCCTGCTCCTCCCGCTCGGCGGGTTCGCGGCGATCCGAGGCATGCACCCCAAGCCCGACGGCAGCGAAACGCGGATCCCCGGTGGCTTTTACAGCAAGCCTCCGCTCCTTCGACTGCTGACTCTGTTGGCGGGCCCGGGCTTCTCGGTGCTCTTCGGGGTCGCTCTGTTCGCGGGGCTGTACACCTTCGTGGGGGTGTACAAGCCGTCGAACGAACCGGTGGTGTCCGCCGTTCTGCCCGACAAACCGGCCGCCAAAGCGGGACTGAAGCCTGGCGACCGCTTCGTGCAGGTCGAGGGTCAGCCCGTGCGGACGTTCTACGACGTGCTGAGGGTGGTTCGGGAGAAACCCGGCAAGCCTGTCAGGGTCAAGGTGGAGCGGGCCGGAAAGGTGCTCAACCTGGAGATCGTGCCTGAGGCGAGCGCCGGGCCGGTGCCGGTGCTCGGTCCGGATCTGATGCCTACCTCCGAGTCGCGCGTCCAGGCGCAGATGGGGGTGCCGATTCCACGGGTTCTTTCCAAGCTCGGCCCGGCGCAGGCGCTCCGGGAGGCCGCTCTGGCGCCTGTGAGCATGGTCTCCGGGTTGCTGGGCATCGTCCGCCAACCGTCGCGGGCGTCGGAGGAGGTCGGCGGTCCCGGAACCATCGCGATGTTCGCCTTCGAGGCCACCAAAGAGGGGATCGTCGGCATCCTCGCGTTGGCAGCTGGTCTCAGCATCTCGCTGGGCATCATGAACCTTCTTCCCATCCCGCCCTTGGACGGCGGCCAGATGCTCGTGGCGTTCGTGGAGATGCTGCGTCGAGGCCAGCGACTGAGCATCCAGGTTCAGAACCTCGTGGCGAACGTCGGCTTCGTGCTGGTGCTGCTGCTCGTGTTCAGCGTGCTCGCGGTCGACGTCGGTCGGATCGTGGGGCGGAAGCAGGCCACCGAAACGATCGAGCGCCCGGCCCCCGAGAAGGAAGCCGAGCGCCCGGTCGCACCGTCGCGGTAGCGGTCAGCTGTTGCTCAGGAACGCTGCCACGTCGTCCCGGAGGCGACCCAGCGAGGGCCCATGGATGTACATCATGTGCCCGGCCTCGTATTCGGCCGTGGCGATGTTGCCGCGCAAGGTGGGATCGAGGCCCATGTGCGCCAGCGTGTACTCCGTGGCGAAGTAGGGCGTGGCCAAGTCGTAGTACCCCGACGCGACGAAGACCTTCATGTAGGGGTTCTTGCTCAGGGCCCGCCGCAGCGCCTCGCTGGTGTCCGGATGGCCCTCGCCGGCTGAGCCCCAGTCCCAAGGCTTCTTGATGCCGCCGAAGATCTCGTAGACCAAGTCGGTCTTGTAGCCGAGGGCAGTCCTCGCGTAGTGGTTCATCATCGAGGTGAACGGCGGCATGATCGCGGACATGGAGGGGTCGTGCTCCGGATCGCTGTCGGACGGGTCGGCGTCGATCCCCTTGAAACGGCTATCCAGGCGGCCCACCGTGCGCTTCTCGTCCCGAAGAAGCTCCTTGCAGAACTTCCAGATGTGGATGCGCAGATCCCTCAGATCCACATACTCCGGCTTCAGACCGGTCAGCCGCGAGAGCTTCTCCAAAACCCTCTGCCGGCGGTCCTCCGGCAAGCGGTCTCCAAGCGCGAGGGCCGAGGCGTACTCGCCGATCGCGAACTCCTCGGCCTCGCGGAGGGCCTTCTGCAAGGAGTCCTGGAGATCCTCCGGCAGGCGCCTGTGGTACCACGCGGTGGCCGTGTACGTCGGAAGGAAGAGGATGTAGGGCAGGTCGTTCCCCTTGTGGAACCGAGCCGTCTGGAAGTTCAGGATCGAGCTGACCAGCACGATGCCGTTGAACGCGATGCCACGGTCGATGAGGTATCCGCTCAGGCCCGCCGCCCGCGTGGTGCCGTAGCTCTCGCCGACCAAATACAGCGGCGAGTCCCACCGCTCGTACCGCGTGAGGAACAGGCGGATGAACTCGCCGACGGACTCGATGTCTCCCTTGACCCCCCAGAACTTGGCTCCGGTCTCGTCGTCGATCGCCCGGCTGTAGCCCGTGCCGACCGGATCGATGAACACAAGGTCGGTGAACTCGAGCCAAGTGGCCTCGTTGTCCACCAGCTCGAACGGGGGCTTCGGCAGGTCGCCTGACTCTTGCAGGCGGACTCGCTTGGGACCCAGCGCACCCAAGTGGAGCCACAGTGCCGGCGATCCCGGCCCGCCGTTGAACGAGAACATCAGCGGACGGCGCGTGCCCTCCGGAACGTCGGTCCTCCGGTAGGCGACGTAAAACATCTGCGCCTCGATCTCGTCCTTCTCGTTGCGCAGGGGCATGCGTCCGGCGTGCGCCGTGTACTCGATCCGGCGGCCGGCGACCTCCAGAACGTGCTTCGTCTCGACCGGAGTCTCCTCCGTGAACTCGCGCTTCTTCTCCTGCTGCTCTTCCTTGCCCTTTTCCTTTTCGGCCATGGGTTTCACCTTACCCCTCGCGTCGGATCACGCAGCACGGCACCCGGACAACGGGCCGGTCCGACTCGGAGCGGGAACGGAGCCTCCGAATCCACTCCACGGCCATCGCCGCGCCAGTCGGGCCGTCGAAGGCGACCTCCATGCTGTCCACGGAGACCCTCACATCGCAGCCACCGCGCAGGGACCGATCCTCCCGAACCCGCACGGTCCCGCTCTTCCCGACCTTGGCTCCAAGAGCCTCCGCCAATCGCTCTGCGAGGATTCCAGCCTCTCTGCCTCCCTCCCAGACGACCTCCGTGCGGTCGTCGGCGACGAACGTGCCCTCCAACAGCCGGAACTCGGTCGGTTCGGGATCCAGCCCCATGCGCTTGGCCTGCACCCTCTGGTACCGCTCGGTCACGTTCTCCGCGGGGATGTCCGCGGGATCGCGCCGCCAAGACACCGGAAAGGTGTCGGCTCCGCGCTCGAACCGCACCGCCCACACGGCGAACTCGCGCCGCGAACCGTCCGCCTTGGCGGCCTTCTCACTGAACCAGGTGCTGTCGGGCGGGCCTGGCTCGGCCGCGCCGAGATACCGCCACTCCGAACCGTCCCAAACCTCCACCCAAGTGTGGTTGCCGCTCCGATCGGTCCAAAGATAGACTCCAGCCAGACGGGCGGGCACTCCCACGCTCCTCAGGGCGTCCACGAGCAGGATCGACAGCCCGGTGCAGGAGGCGTACTTCAGCCGGATGGTCTCCGTGGGGCTCTGGTCCGGCGCGCGGCGCTTCGTGGGGTGGTACTTCACTCCAAAGTCCGCAAAGAGGTTCTCGTTCATCCATAGCGCCACCTTCAGCGGATCGCCCAGCTCGAGCGCCTTCTTCTGGTACCGATCGCCGAGCATCCGGCGCCAGTCGTCCCTCTCCTCGGTGACGTTCGCGTACGGCAGCACGGCGTTCCGATAGACATCCTGCGGAACTCTCTCCCGCCAAGGCGCTGCCCGAAACGCCTCGTGAGCCAAGTGCACGTTCTCGAGAAGCCTCTCCCCCGTGTACGATCGCAGGTCCCGCTCGGGCATGTTGACGATCAAGAACCGTAGGTCGCCCCTTCGGTCCGGCCTGCATCGGCTCAGCGCACGCCGGAGGGAGACCGCGTTCGGACCGGCCTTCGCCAAGGCGGCCTCGAGATCGCGGTCGGGGGCCGGAAACGACAGCGCGCAGAACGCCACCCACGGTGCGAGCATGGGACATTCTAGCCCCGGGACCGCGGCTTTCCCCGCTTGGCTCAATGAGGCATCATCGGGGATGGTGAGCTCCCGAAGGGCTTTCCTCGACCACGCATCCACCTCTCCCCTCCTTCCCGAGGCGCGGCGGGCGGCTTGGGAAGCGATGGAGCTGTGCGGCAACCCGAGCAGCATCCACGCCGACGGCCGCCGCGTCCGCGACCTCCTGGACGTGGCCCGCGAGGCCCTCGCGGACCGTCTTCGCTGCGCGTTCGCCGAGATCGTGTTCACCTCGGGCGCGACCGAGAGCGCCAACCACGCGCTACTTGGGCTCGCTCTGGCGCATGCGTCTGGGCGCAGGACAAGAATCCTGGCATCGGCGATCGAGCATCCGTGCGTGCTCCAGCTCGCTCCGGTTCTGCAGAGGTTGGGCTTCCACTTGGAGACCGTGCCGGTGACCCGAGAGGGAGTCTCGGACCCGGAGGCTTGGAGGGAGCGGCTCTCCGACGACGTGCTGGCGGCGGCCATCCAGCACGCCAACAACGAGCTGGGAGCGCTGCAGCCCGTCCGTGAGATCGCGGAGGCGGCCCATCGCGTGGGAGCCGTCGTTTTCGTGGACGCCGTGCAGTCTATGCTCGAGCCTTGGACGGTCGACGCCCTTGGCGCGGACCTTCTCGCCGTCTCCGGCCACAAGATCGGTGCCCCGGCAGGGGTCGGAGCGCTCTACATCCGGGCAGGTACGAGGGTGAACGCCTGGATTCGCGGCGGCAACCAGGAGCGGGAGCGGAGAGGCGGAACCGAGAATGCCCCGGGCATCGCCGGGTTCGGCGCCGCGGTGCGAGCGTTGCTCGAGCGGGCGACCGAGTTTCGCCAGGCGCGGGGCGCGGCACGAGACGCCTTCCTGGCTAGGCTTGAGGAAGCCCTGCCAGGCGCATGGGTGCCGACGGTCTCGGGATCGGGCGTCCTGTCGGGACACGCCCATGTGCTTTTCCCCGGGGTGGAGGCCGAGCGGCTGCTCATCGCCATGGACCTGCTCGGGGTATCCGCCAGCGCCGGATCGGCCTGCAGCGCCGGGAGCATCGAGCCGAGTCCCGTGCTGCTCGCCCTCGGACTCAGCCGCGATCAGGCGCGATCGGGGGTCCGCTTCACCTTCGGATGGTCGTCCACAGTGGAGGAAGCGGAGTGGGCTGCGGACCGAGTCGCCGAGGCTTTCCGACGAGTCGCGGGCAACGGCCCGGGCTAACATGGAACGGCACAGGCTGAAACCATGGAATCGCTGACCCCCCGCCAGATCGTCGCCGAGCTCGATCGGTTCATCGTGGGACAGGACGCGGCCAAGCGCGCGGTCGCGATCGCCTTGCGGAACCGCCATCGGAGGCAGCTGCTTCCGCCGGAGATCCGAAACGAGATCCTCCCCAAGAACATCCTGATGATCGGGCCGACCGGCGTAGGCAAGACGGAGATCGCCCGAAGACTCGCCCAGCTGGCCAAGGCGCCGTTCCTCAAGGTCGAGGCCACCAAGTTCACCGAGGTCGGCTACGTCGGAAGAGACGTGGAGTCGATGATTCGGGACCTCGTCGGCATAGCCGTGCGGATGGTGGAGACCGAGAGGATGGAAGAGGCCCGCCCCAAGGTCGCTGGGACCGTCGAGCAGACTCTGGTGAATCTGCTCTTGGAAGCCGAGAACCCCGAGGCCAAGAGTCCCTCCGAGCGGCGCGGCTCGGGAAGCCTGCGACCCGACCGCGAGATTCTGCGGAAGGCTTTCGAGCTCTTCGGCCAGAAGCTGGAAGACGGGTATCCCGACGACCCGCCGACCGAGGAGGACGAGGAGGATCAGGAGTCGATCGAGGCGTGGCGGGAGGAGATCCTTCGGCGACTGCGAGCCGGCCAGATGGAGCAGGCCGAGGTCGAGGTGGAGGTTGAGGACAACCCCGGCTCGTTCCTGCAGATCTTCTCCCCGCAAGGCCTCGAGGAGATGGGATTGGAGCTTCCGGCGGACCCGTTCCACCGAGCCAAGACCAAGCGGCGCAAGGCAACCGTGGCCGAGGCGAGGGAGATCCTGACGCGCCAAGAGGCCTCCAAGCTCATCGACCGCTCGTCGCTGTACGCCGAGGCGATCGAACGGACCGAACAGACGGGCATCATCTTCCTCGACGAAATCGACAAGGTGGCCTCGAAGCGGGAGGGCCACGGGCCAGACGTCTCCCGCGAAGGCGTGCAGAGGGATCTGTTGCCGATCATCGAAGGCTCGGTGGTGCGGACCAAGTACGGCCCCGTCCGCACCGACCACATCCTGTTCATCGCCGCCGGGGCGTTCCACATGAGCAAACCCAGCGATCTCATCCCGGAGCTCCAAGGGCGCCTGCCGATCCGGGTGGAGCTCGAGCCGCTGAGCGAGGCCGACTTCCGGCGCATCCTGCGAGAGCCGCAGAACGCGCTGTCCAAGCAGTACCGGACGCTCCTCTCCACCGAGGGCGTCGAGCTGGAGTTCACCGACGACGCCCTGGACGCCATCGCGGCGGTCGCGGCCGAAGTGAACGCCAAGACGGAGAACATCGGTGCGCGACGGCTGCACACCGTCATGGAGCGGCTGCTGGAGGACGTGCTATTCGACGCTCCCGATCTGCCCGACAAGCGCGTCACGATCGACGCCGAACGGGTGCGGACCCGCTTGCAGGGCTTGGTGGAAGACGTCGACTTGAGCCGCTACATCCTTTAACCAGTGGAAGCGGCGGGGCCGGCCTCTCGGCCGGCCCCGGGGTTCTGTCGAGCGGCAGGCTTCAGTCGCACACCCAGTACCAGGTGTCCTCCCAAGGCTCGGGGTTGCCCGTCGGCTCGCCCGATTTCCTCCCTTCTGGATTCACGCGTGTCTCGTCGAACTGGCCGGCGCTCGTCAGGAACTTGGCGTGCCCGTCGGAGAAGATCACGGTGCCCCCCGTCGAGCTCCACTGGCGGTAGTAGTTGTAGGGCGGGTCGCAGTCGTAGCCGTACCGCAGGCAGGTGGTGTCGTACTTCCGGGCGAAGAACGGGAACATCTCCAGCCGGATCTGCCGGGACTCGGCGGGATACTCCACCATCCCGTCAGTGACCGTCCAGCCGTAGGTGTACAGCTCGTTGTTCTGCGACGACTCTCCCGGAACGACGCTGAACAGACACTTGGTGAACCGGTACGAGCTGCCGTAAGCCTTCCAGTAGGTGTCGGCGCCGGGCACGTCCTGCGCCGTGTAGGGTCCGCCGGCGTCCAGCGGGCTGCGGAAGATGTCCTTGGCTCCACTGTAGGCCAGCAGCAACACCTCCACCCCCTTGTGACCGGGCTGTCCGGCGGGCGGCTGGCTGTTGTAGGCGTAGAAGATCGGCATGGTGTCGTCGTTGTCCGCCACGTACATCCGAAGCGCCATGCCGATCTGCCTGCCGTTGCTCAGGCAGGCCGTGTTCTTGGCGGCCTCCTTGGCCCGCGCGAACACCGGGAAGAGGATGGCCGCGAGGATCGCCACGATGGCGATGACGACCAGAAGCTCGATCAGCGTAAAGCCGATGCGTCTCGATCTCATGTCGGTGCCTCCTTGGTCGAAAGGCCGTCACCGATTGCGCGGGGACGGCCCTTCTTCCAAAGCGGCCCGACTGCGCAATCCCTACGCCGGCATTACCCGGATCAGGTTCAGGGGTCTTCCCGTATCGGGAACTCTCAGCCTCTCGGCTCCCCCTTGCGTGCGGCCTTTCGCCACAACCATTATACGCCCCAGTCAGGAGCCGATCGGTCTGCGACGAATCTCGGCCCAGGACCGGGGATAGCGCCGTGGCGTCGGTGCGACCTTTCGGAACACCGGAAACACCCTGGGCGCCCCATCGGGAGGAAGAACGGCCTCCCGCACCTCTTCCAGCTCCAGTCCAAGCTCCTCGGCTGGGAACGCACGGATCGCCTCGCGGTCGCCAGCGGTGCGCATCGGCACCACGATCCCGCCCTTCCTGCAGGCGGGCGCGCTGAGCTCCAGCTGGATCCCCAAAGGCGCCAAGGCCCGGCCGGTCACCAGTCTGAAGCGGTCTCGCACTGCCCACGACTCGGCCCTGCCGCAGACCGTCTTGAGGTTGGCCGGCTTGTGGCACGACAGGAAGCCGATCATCTTTCCGGACGAGTCCAAGCCGACCCAGGACGTGTCTGGACGAGCGATCGCCAGAGGAACGCAGGGAAACCCGGGTCCGCAGCCGATGTCCAGCGCCTCGACGCCCTCTTCCACCAACGGGTGGATCAACAGGGAATCCAGGAAGTGGCGAACCCAGCAATCCTCGCGCGGAACGCGGGTGAGGTTCCTTACCGCCCCCTCCCGGTAGAGGGCCTCCTCGAACTCCTCCAATTCGTCCAGCTGCTCCGGCCCCAGCATCAGGCCGATCCGGGCGCACTCCGCCGCAAGCCGCTCTCGATCCACGACCCGGCACTGTACACCATTCCTGTAAAGTGGCTTGAACGATCCGGGCCGGTGGGGACACTCACTCATGGAAAGGACGATGGATCACCTCGTCGAGCGCGCAACGACGGGCGACCGGCAAGCGATGGCGGAGCTGGTACGCGGCCATTACGGCTCCGTGTACCGATTCTGTGCCCGACGCGTCGGCGCCGAGGCCGCGAAGGATGCCGCTCAGGAGACCTTCTTGGCGGCTTGGCGTTCGATTCGAAGGTTCCAAGGCGACTCCTCGTTCCAGGTGTGGCTGCTCGGCATCGCCAACAACGTCTGCCGCCGAAAGCAACGGTCGCCCGCGCCGCCGTGCCCCGAAGGCCTGTGGCGGGTCTCCAGCGGTCCGGAGGAGTCTTGGATCGACCGGCGCGCCTTGATCGACGCGCTGCACAGCCTCAGCCCGGAGCACCTCGAAGCCGTGCTTCTGCACGAGGTCGAGGGCCTCACTTACGATGAGGCCGCGCAGGTGGTGGGCGTGCCCGTCGGAACGATGAAGAGCCGCCTTCACCACGCCTTCCAGAGGCTGCGATCCCTCCTCCAATCCCAGGGAGTGAGCCGATGAATCCCCGCGACCATCTCAAGGCATACCTGGATCGCGAACTTCCCGAGGATCAGGCCGCCGCGGTGCGCCAGGCCCTCGAGAGCGATCCCGAGCTTCGACAGGAGCTGGAACAGATGCGAATCCTTGGACTCGAAATCCGCCGCGCGGCCGTCGATCCGGAACCCGAGGGCATGGAGGAGACCCTGCAGAGAATTGGAGTCCCGAAGACGATCTGGACGCGACGACCGTTGCTGGCCTTGTCCGGAATCGCCGCTGTGGCGATCTTGATCGCCGTGGCGACGACGGTCCGGCGCAACCTCGGTGCCGAGACGGCCGAGATCCGACCCGATGAGGCGGCGGTCGCGATGAAGGGCTCGGAGGCGCCGGCGGCTTCGCTGCCAGCACGGGAGATGCCCTCCGAATCTGGCGCCTTGGCCTTTTCCGGCGAGGCGGACCTAGCGGCACGCATGGTCGTGAGGACCGCCGACATTCGCCTCAAGGTCGAGGACGCGGCCGAAGCGACCAGGAGGGCGTCCGAAATCGCCCGGAGTTTGGAGGGCTACGTTGCCTCCAGCGGGGTTACCCGGGAGACGCAGGGGAGGCCCCCGGAGGGTACCGCGACGCTTCGGGTTCCCGAAAAGCGCTTCGAGGAGGCGATGGATCGGCTCCGCTCGCTGGGCGAGGTGCTCTCCGAGAGCTCGAACAGCGACGACGTCACGCTGCAGCACGCCGACGTCTCCGCACGCCTGAAGGTGCTGCGAGCCGAGGAGCAGCAGTACGTGACGCTCTTAGGGGCCGCTAAAACCATCGGCCAAGTGCTGCAGGTTCGAGAGCGACTGAACCAGGTGAGGCAGCAGATCGAGAGCTTGGACGCGCAGAAAAAGGCATTGGAACGACAGGCGGCTCTCTCCACGATCACGGCGACGTTCATCCAGCGTGCCGCCGTGGGAGAACCCAAGGCCGGCGAGGGATGGGCGGCGGAGGCGTGGGCGAGCGCCGTGAACGGACTCGCGGCGGCGTTCCGATGGATCGGTGCGGCGCTGATTTTCCTCTTCGTCTACGCTCCCCTTTGGCTGCCGCTCCTGCTCGTCGTGGTCTTCCTTGCCCGCAGGCTGAAGTAAGCTGGGAATCAACAGGCGGGTGCGGGGTTGGCCTTCGCCCAAAGCGAGGGCCGCCCCGGCTTTCGCGGGGAGGTGGTCTGCATGGCGTCGAGGTGGTTGGTGGCGGTCTGCGCGGCGTTGGCGGTCGGGTGCGGGGGTGGCGGCGAGGTCGCCCAGGGACCGGCCTCTCCTCCGGCGGAGCGCCAAGCCGCGGATTCGGGCCAAGTCGAACGCGTGGTCGTCCGCCGCGCGAACCTGCGGGTGCGCGTGGAAAGCGCCGAAAAGGCTCTCTCGGCCGCACGAGGCCTCGCCACGGATCTGGGTGGCTACGTCGAGTCCGGGGGCATCTTCGACCAAGAAACGGACACGCCCACTGCCCAAGCGGTTCTCCGCGTGCCCGAGAAGCGCTTCGACGAGGCGATCGAACGGCTGAAGGCTCTCGGCACCCGCGAGTACGAACAGATCCAGAGCGAGGACGTCACCCTCAAGGCGACCGACCTGGACGCGAGGCTGAAGGTGCTCCGTGCCGAGGAGCGCCAGTACCTCGACCTCCTGTCCAAGGCCCGAACCGTCCAGGACGTGCTGAACGTCCGCCAGCGGCTCGGTGAGGTGCGGCAACAGGTGGAGAGCCTGGATGCCCAGCTGAAGGTGATCGAGAATCAGGCGGCTCTGGCGACGATCTCCGTGGACTTCGTCCAGAGGATCGGCTTCGGCGTCGGGGGACGAAGCGGCTGGATCGCCGAAGCTTGGTACGGAGCCTGGAACGCCCTGTTCGCCGTGCTCCGGTGGCTCGTGCAGCTGGCGGTCGTGGTCATCGTCTTCTCCGTCCTGTGGCTGCCCATCGTGCTCCTCGTGCGGTGGTCGAAGTCCAAGACGCGACGGCGCGCCACTCCGCCGCCCCCTCCCCCGTCCGACCGCGGAAGCTCCGAGGGTCAGTAAACTGTCGCGCGTTGCTGGAAGCGCTGCGTGAAGCGGACTGGGCTCTTCTGAGGGCCATCCACCTGGGCTGGAGGTCTCCTTGGCTCGATCCGTTGTTCCTGGTGCTGAGCTACACGGGGTTGGGGCAGATCCAGCTGGCCGCGATCGCTCTCGCCTGCTGGCGATGGAGGAGTGTTCGGCCCCTCTGGCCCTACCTCGTTGGAGCCTTCGTAGTTTCCGGCATCGCGAACTCCCTGTTGAAGGACGCTTTCGAGAGAGAGCGACCCAGCCTCGTCGTCTGGACGTTGCCCCAGGAGCCGTTCCGCTTCGCCAGCTTCCCCAGCGGGCATACGGTAACGAGCTTCGCCCTGGCGGTCTTCGCGGCTCTGCTTCTCCGGGATCGCCGAGGCATGCTGTTGCTGGTCTGGGCGGCTGGGGTGGCGATCAGCCGGGTTTACCGAGGCGTCCATTGGCCAAGCGACGTGCTCGCGGCGGCGGCGCTCGGCACCGCGGTAGGCGCAGCCATGGCTTGGCTTGCGTCCGCGCGCCTTGACCGCTCGGCCTCCACCGAGCCGCGTCACTAAAGGAACAGGCGGCAGGCCGGGTTCGAAGTCACTTCCGTCCACTCCAGCCCCGACTCCCTCAGGAAGGCGCGGAGCTTGGCTCGGTCCGAGGGAGGAACCTGGATTCCCGCCAGCACCCTGCCGTAGTCCGAGCCGTGGTTCCGGTAGTGGAACAGGCTGATGTTCCACGGCTGTTCCAGTCGGCGGAGGAACCCGAGCAGAGCCCCCGGACGCTCAGGAAACACGAACGTGAACAGGCGCTCGTGCCGGGCCTTGGTCCGACCGCCGACCATGTGCCGCACGTGAAGCTTGGCCACCTCGTCGTCGGTCAAATCCACGACGCCGTACCCCCTCTCACGCAGGCGGCCGAACAGCGCCGCGACCTCCGTCGGATTGGCCGTCCTCAGGCCGACGAACACATGCGCGTCCGGACCGGGGTTGTAGCGGTAGTTGAACTCGGTGATCTCGTGCGGTCCGATCGCCTCGCAGAACTGGAGGAAGCTGCCGGGGCGCTCCGGGATGGTGGCGGCGAACACGGTCTCGCGCCGCTCGCCGATCTCCGCACGCTCTGAGACGTGGCGGAGAGTGTCGAAGTTCAGGTTGGCCCCGCTTGCGATGGCGGCGAACCGCCCTCCCCTGCGCCCGCTGGTCTGCACGTAGCGCTTGAGTCCGGCGAACGCGAGCGCCCCTGCAGGCTCCAGCACGCACCTCCGATCTTCGAAGAGGTCTTTGATCGCGGCGCAGATCTCATCGTTCGAAACGACCACCACCTCGTCCACGACCTTGCGCGCGACTCGGAACGTCTCCTCGCCGACCTGCCGCACGGCGACCCCGTCGGCGAACCGGCCCACCCTCTCCAGCCGCACCCGGCGGCCCGCGCGCAGGCTGCGGGCCATCGCGTCGGCGTCCTCGGGCTCCACGCCGATCACCTTCGTCTCGGGATGCAGCGCCTTGTAGCAGACTCCGACCCCAGCGATGAGCCCCCCGCCGCCCACGGGAACGAAAACCGCGTCCACCGGCTGCGGAATCTGGCGCACCATCTCCAATCCGATGGTGCCCTGCCCCGCGATCACGTCCGGGTCGTCGTACGGGTGGACGAACGTCAGACCCGCCGACGCGGCCAGCTGCCGCGCCTTCTCGTAGGCGGCGTCGTAGTTGTCGCCGAACAGCACCACCTCGGCGCCGTGCCGACGCACGGCGTCCACCTTGATCCGAGGAGTCGTGGCCGGCATCGCGATGGTGGTGGACGCTCCAAGCCGACGGCCCGCCAGGGCCACCCCTTGGGCGTGGTTGCCGGCCGAGGCCGCCACCACGCCGCGCTCCAGGTGCTCCCGCGGCAAGAGGGCCATCTTGTTGTAAGCCCCGCGCAGCTTGAAGGAGAACACGCACTGCTGGTCCTCGCGCTTCAGCCACACCTCGCAGCCCAGCCGTCGGCTCAGAACGGGCGCCAGCTCGCTGGGCGTCTGTTCCGCCACGTCGTACACCCGGGCGAGCAGGATCCTCCGGAGGTAGCTCTGCAGCATCGGTCCGAACCTACCAGAATTGCCACGTTTCGTTCAAAAACCAACAAGGAGGGTATTTGGACCTATGTTCTTGTGTAAACTGACCGTCGCACGATGATCGTCCCCTGCTCCGACGATCGAGAACCCGTCCGCTCCGATTCCTGCGGCGGGTCAGGCCGAGCGGCCTCTTCGAGAGACCGAACCCGACGGCTCAGCCGGCTGTGCGCCGCAGAGTTCTCGCCGCGGCGACGACCGGCACCCGTGCACAGAGCCGCGGACTCTGATCGAATGGAACTGCCATGACTATGAAGAATCCCATCACGATCGACGGCAACGAGGCCGCCGCAACCGTCGCCTACAAGACCAACGAGGTCATCGCGATCTACCCGATCACCCCCTCCTCCACCATGGCCGAGCTGGCGGACGCCTGGTCGGTTGCGGGCAAGCCCAACATCTGGGGAGCGGTGCCCCTGGTGCAGGAGATGCAGTCGGAAGGCGGCGCGGCGGGGGCCGTCCACGGCTCGCTGCAGGCCGGCGCCCTCACCACGACGTTCACGGCCAGCCAGGGCCTGTTGCTGATGATCCCCAACATGTTCAAGATCGCCGGGGAGCTGACCAGCGCCGTGTTCCACGTTTCGGCCCGTGCGATCGCCGCCCAGGGCCTGTCGATCTTCGGCGACCACTCGGACATCATGGCGGCCCGGTCCACCGGCTTTGCGATGCTCCTCAGCAACTCGGTGCAAGAGGCCCACGACTTCGCCCTGATCGCCCAGGCGGCGACCCTGAAGGCCAGGGTGCCGTTCATCCACGCGTTCGACGGGTTCCGAACCTCGCACGAGGTGCAGAAGATCGAGATGCTGACCGACGAGCAGATCCGGGCGATGATTCCCGAGGAGCTCGTCCTGGCGCACCGCGACCGTGCACTCAACCCCGAGCGGCCGGTCATGCGCGGCACCGCCCAGAACCCGGACGTCTACTTCCAGGGTCGCGAGACCGTTAACCCGTACTACGCCGCCGCGCCGGGCATCGTCCAGGAGACGATGGACCAGTTCGCCGAACTCACCGGCCGCCGGTACAGCCTGTTCCAATACTTCGGGCATCCCGAGGCGGAGCGGGTGATCGTGATGATGGGCTCGGGAGCCGAGACGGCGGAGGAGGCGATCGAGGCGCTCAACGCCGCCGGAGAGAGGGTCGGCCTCTTGAAGGTGCGCCTGTTCCGGCCGTTCGACGGACGAGCCATGGTTGCGGCCCTTCCCGCTTCGGTTCGGGCGGTGGCGGTGCTCGACCGGACCAAGGAGCCCGGCGCCAGCGGCGAGCCGCTCTACCAAGACGTCGCTTCGGCTCTGGTGGAGGCTTTCCTGGAGGGCACCAGCAAGCTGCCGGCCCTGCCCAGGATCATCGGCGGACGCTACGGGCTGGGCTCCAAGGAGTTCACGCCGGCGATGGTCAAAGGGGTCTTCGACGAGCTCGCCAAGCCACAGCCCAAGAACCACTTCACGGTGGGGATCATCGACGACGTCGCGAACACCAGCATCGACTACGATCCCAGCTGGGTCACGGAACCGGACGACGTGGTGAAGGCCGTCTTCTGGGGCCTGGGCTCGGACGGAACGGTCGGGGCGAACAAGAACTCGATCAAGATCATCGGCGAGGAGACCGACAACTTCGCCCAGGGCTACTTCGTCTACGACTCGAAGAAGTCCGGCTCCGTCACGGTCTCCCACCTGCGCTTCGGCCCGCGGCCGATCAAGAGCACCTACCTGCTTCAGAAGGCCGACTTCGTCGCGGTGCACCAGTTCGGTCTGATCGAGCGCTACCCGGTGCTGGACATCGCCCGCGAGGGAGGCGTGTTCCTGCTGAACAGCCCGATCGCGGCGAACGAGGTGTGGGACGAGCTGCCCGCCGAGGTTCAGGAACAAATCCTCTCGAAGAAGCTCCGCTTCTACACCGTGGACGCCTACGAGGTGGCCAGGAAGACCGGCATGGGGTCGAGGATCAACACCATCATGCAGGTCGCGTTCTTCGCCCTGAGCGGGGTGCTGCCGCGCGACGAGGCGATCGAGAAGATCCGGGAGGCGATCCGCAAGACGTACGGAAGGCGCGGCGAGGCGGTGGTCCAGCAGAACTTCGCCGCCGTGGACATGGCTCTGGACCACATCCACGAGGTCCAGGTGCCGAACAGGATCACCGGAAAGCCGCGGAAGAAGGCCGTCGTGCCGGAGGACGCTCCCGAGTTCGTGAAGACGGTCACCGCCGAGATGATCGCCGGCCGGGGGGACCTTCTGCCGGTCAGCAAGATGCCCGCCGACGGAACGTTCCCGACCGGCACCACCAAGTGGGAGAAGAGGAACATCGCCCTCGAGGCGCCGGTGTGGGATGAGAACCTCTGCATCCAATGCGGCAAGTGTTCGCTGGTCTGCCCGCACGGGGTGATCCGCACGAAGATCTATCCCGAAGCCGAGCTCGCCGGCGCTCCCGAGGGGTTCCGCTCGGCTCCGGCCAAGTGGCGCGAGTACGCCGACCGCCGCTTCACCCTGCAGCTGTCGATCGAGGACTGCACCGGATGTGGGCTGTGCGTGGAGGTCTGCCCCGCCAAGGACAAGTCCAACGTCAGCCGCAAGGCGCTGAACATGGAGTCGATCCGAGAGATCCACGATCGCGAGGTGGCGTTCTGGAACTTCTTCGAGAAGCTGACCGACTACCCCTCGAACGGCAGCGCCCCCAAGTTCAACACGATCAAGAACGTGCAGCTGCTCACGCCGCTGTTCGAGTTCTCCGGAGCCTGCGCCGGCTGCGGCGAGACGCCGTACGTCAAGCTCGTCAGCCAGTTGTTCGGCGACAGGGCGATCATCGCCAACGCCACCGGCTGCTCCTCGATCTACGGCGGCAACCTGCCGACGACCCCTTGGACGAAGAACAAGGACGGCAGAGGCCCCGCATGGAGCAACTCGCTCTTCGAGGACAACGCCGAGTTCGGCTACGGCATGCGGCTGGCCCTCGACCATCAGAACGCCTACGCCAAGCAGCTCGTCGAGAAGCTCCGTGGGCGCATCGGCGGAGACCTGGCGGACCGGCTGTTGGCCGACAAGCCGACCGTGGTGGAGGCGCGGGCGAGCGTTGCGGAGCTGAAGGCCCTGCTCGGCGATCCGAAGTCGAACGAGGAGCGCGACCTCTTGCACGTGGCCGACGCCCTCATCCCGAGGAGCGTGTGGATCATCGGCGGCGACGGCTGGGCCTACGACATCGGCTACGGCGGTCTGGATCACGTGCTGGCCAGCGGTCGCAACGTGAACATCCTGGTGCTCGACACCGAGGTGTATTCGAACACCGGTGGACAGGCGTCCAAGTCCACGAGCCGCGCCGCGGTTGCCAAGTTCGCCGCCGGAGGCAAGCCCGGCGCCAAGAAGGACCTCGGCCGGATGGCCATGCAGTACGGCAACGTGTACGTCGCGCAGGTCGCGATGGGAGCCAGCGACGCGCAGACCCTCCGAGCGTTCCTCGAGGCGGAGGCCTATGACGGACCGTCGCTGATCATCGCCTACTCGCACTGCATCGCGCACGGCATCGACATGCGCAAGGGTCTGAACCAGCAGAAGCTGGCGGTGGAGTGCGGCCACTGGCCCCTGTACCGCTACAATCCCACGCTGGCGGCCGAGGGCAAGAACCCGCTTCAGCTCGACAGCAAGCCACCATCGATCCCGTACCGAGACTACGCCTACAATGAGACGCGGTATCGGATGCTCGCCCAGAGCAACCCCGAGGTTGCTGCGGCGCTCCTGCAGGAGGCCGAGAAGGACGCCCGCGCCCGATACGCAGCGTTGCAGCAGATGGCTGAGACGAAGGAGTCGTCGCAATGAACCTGAAAACCCGATACCTCGGCCTTGAACTGGCCCACCCGCTGGTGCCCTCGGCTTCGCCCCTCTCCAGCGACCTGGACGGCATCCGGCGCTTGGAGGACGCGGGGGCGCCCGCGATCGTGCTCTTCTCGCTGTTCGAGGAGCAGATCAACCTTGAGAGCCGAATCCTCGACCACTACCTGGCCTACGGCACGGAGAGCTACGCCGAAGCCCTGAGCTACTTCCCTCAGGCAGAGCAGTACCACGTGGGTCCGGACGGGTATCTGAACCTGATCCGTCAAGCCAAGGAGGCGACCAAGCTTCCGGTGATCGCCAACCTGAACGGGGTTTCCTCGGGAGGGTGGACCCGTTACGCCAGGCTGATGGAGGAGGCCGGCGCCGACGCGCTCGAGCTGAACATCTACTATCTGGCGACCAACCCCGACGTCGAGGGGGCCGAGATCGAGAAGATGTACACCGACGTCGTGTCGGAGGTCGTCTCGACGGTGCGAATCCCGGTGGCGGTGAAGGTGGGGCCGTACTTCTCCTCCATGAGCAACATGGCCATGCGGTTCGCCAAGGCGGGCGCCAAGGGTCTGGTGCTCTTCAACCGGTTCTACCAGCCGGACTTCGACCTTGAGGAGCTGGAGGTCAAGCCGAACTTGGTGCTCAGCACCCCGCACGAGATCCGGCTGCCGCTGCACTGGACCGCGATCCTGTACGGCAGGGTGCCGCTGGACTTCGCGATCACGAGCGGCGTCCACTCGCACTGGGAGGTTCTCAAGGCGCTGATGGCGGGAGCCAACGTCGCCATGACCGCCAGCGAGCTGCTCGCCCACGGGCTCGGCCGCATCCGCGAGATCGTCGGCGACCTCGCGACGTGGATGGCGGAGCACGAGTACGAGTCGGTGCAGCAGATGATCGGCAGCATGAGCCAGATCAACGTCGCCGAGCCGGCCGCCTACGAGCGAGCCAACTACCAGAAGGTCCTGCAGTCGTTCCGACCGGACTCCACCGGCCTGCTCGTGTAGAAGCCCTGGAGGGCGGGACGGCTGCGAGCCGTCCCGCCCCTCACAGAACCAGCGGCCACCCGAACAGCCATAGGATCGCCGCTACTACGGCGTAGGCAGTCAGCGATCCAGCCATCACGTGGAACATGCCGCTGTTCCGCAGCCTGTGCCACAGGCTGGGCCGACCGATCCGGGCCCACCGATAAGCCTCGAGCAGTTCGCGCCCCGCTCGGATCGCTCCTTCCAACTGCCTCCGATTCGGCTCACGGGTGGTGACGTACCTTTGGAACACCTCGCCGATGCGCCTCCAGAAGAGCAGCGTGACCACGACGGCGACGATCAGACGCAGGCTCTCGTCCGGAATCGCACGGCTCGTCGCGATGCCGAGGAACAGCGTGGCTCCGACCGCCACGTTCGTTCCGCACCGGGGATGCACGCGGGGCATCCGCGAAACCACCGAGGGAACCAACGGCTCCCCCCGCTCGATCGCGTGCACGACCTTGTGCTCCGCCCCGTGGATTTTCGAGAGCGGCAGGGCCCGCAGGCCGAGCAGGAACAGGGCGGTCGGACCGATGGCCGCGATCGCCTGCCGCAACCAGCCCGGCCCGCCAGCCCACCCGTGCAGCCAGCTGGCGAGCAGCGCTGCCCCGACGTACAGAAGGAAGAGCAGGCCCCCGGTCGCCGCGAGCGCCCAGCCGGGCGCACCGGCTCGGACCGAACCCGCGGTGAGGTACACGCCAAAAGGCGTCGCCATCCCGCCAACCATGGGAGGCGTCGGCTCCGCGCGGTTGCCCGCGACCAGATCGGACGGACTGATCGCTCCGAGAAGGTGCCCCGCGTCGTCGATCACCAGAAGAGCCGGCTCTCCCGACTCCGTCAGCAGCCGAAGGGCCTCGGCTCCCAGGGCGTAGGGTCGCACCTGAAGGAACGGCCGCGCCGCCCAACGCACCTCGTCGAGAGGCTCCCTTCCGAGAGCCAGCGCCTCCGCCAGCGACCGGTCCGTGACGATTCCGATCGGCACGCCTCTGTCGAGCACGGGCAGCACCCCCGGGTGGCCGTCCCTGAGCAACGCGGCCGCCCGCAGCAGCGAGTCCTCCGGACTCAGGCCGACGACCGCCCGCATCGACTCGAACACGGGCCTGCAAAGGGGGCGGTGACCGAAGGCGTCCATCCGTCGTATGGATTGTAGCGGGTCCAGGGCGGGTCAACGGGCATAATGGGTTCGCGTCAGGAGGATTCGCAACGATGAAGAGAATCGGGCTCATCACCAGTGGCGGAGACGCACCGGGCATGAACGCGGCCATCCGGGGCGTGGTCCGAACCGCCATCGGCAGGGGAATGGAGGTGCTGGGGTATCAGCATGGATACAGTGGAATCCTCCTCGACGAATTCCAGCCGATGGACAGCAAGTCGGTCGGCGGCATCATCAACCGAGGCGGCACGATCCTCCAGACCGCGCGGTGCAAGGAGTTCCGGGAGAAGGATGGTCGGGAGCGAGCCGTGGCCCAGCTCCGGAAGAACGGCGTCGAGGGCCTCGTGGTGATCGGTGGGGACGGCTCGCTGACCGGCGCGCTCGTCCTGCACGAGGAGTTCGGCTTCCCCGTTTACGGCATTCCTGGCTCCATCGACAACGATCTGAACGGAACGGACTACTCCATCGGGTTCGACACCGCCGTAGGCATCGCCGTGGACGCCATCGACCGCATCCGCGACACCGCTTACTCGCACGACCGCGTGTTCGTGATCGAGGTGATGGGTCGTCGGAACGGCTTCATCGCCGTGGAGGCGGGCTTGGCCGGCGGGGCGGAGGCGATCCTGATCCCGGAGGTTCCCTACTCCCTTCCCGGCATCTGCGACAAACTCCGTGGCGCGGGCGCGAGAGGCAAGCGGAGCAGCATCATCATCGTCGCCGAAGGAGCAGGCCATGCGGCGGAGATCAGCCCGAAGGTGGCCGAGCTGACCGGGTTCGACACTCGCTACGTGGTGCTTGGCCACATCCAGCGGGGAGGAAGCCCGACGGCGTTCGATCGCGTGCTGGGACTCCGCCTTGGAGCGTTCGCGGTGGAGCGGCTGATCGGCGGCCACACCGCCGAGATGGCCGGCCTGGTCGGAGGGCGCCTCGTGGGCACCCCGCTCTCGGAGATTCTCAACACGCCCCGGAGGGTTGAACCTGAGAAGCTGCTGCTGGCCGAGGTCATGGCCCAATGATCGTGTCGGTCACCCTCAACCCTTGCGTGGACAGGGTGGTGTTCCTCTCCACGTTGCGCATTGGCGACACCAACCGGGTGGAACGGGTGGAGACCGATGCGGGCGGCAAGGGGGTGAATCTGTCGCGCGTGGTGGCGGAGCTGGGCGGCCGAACGATCGCCACGGGCTTCCTCGGAGGCGGCCCGGGCGCCCACGTCCGCCACACGCTGCACGCGCAGGGTGTGCACAACTCGTTCGTGGAGATCGCCGGCGAGACGCGCATCAACACCAGCATCGAGAGCGGAGAAGGGCCGCCGACGACCCTCAACGAGGCGGGGCCGGAGATCTCCTCGGACGAGTGGCACAGGCTGGTCGCTCACTGCGAAGTCCTCTTCGAACGCGCCGATTGGGTCACGCTCGGGGGTTCGTTGCCCCCCGGAGTGCCGACGGACGCGTTCCGTCAGCTGGGCGAGCTCGCTCGCCGGCAACGTTGCAAGGTGCTGATCGACGCCGACGGGGAGCCGATGCGGCTGGCGTTGGAGATGCGCCCCGACCTGATCAAGCCGAACCTGCGTGAGGCCGCACGTCTGTTGGGACGCTCTCTTCCCGATCGGGCGGCGGCCGTCACGGCAGCAAGGGAGCTGCTCGCCGTAGCCAACCGGGCCATCCTCTCGATGGGCAAGGACGGGGCGGTCCTGGCCACGCCGGACGGCACTTGGGTGGGAAGCTCCCCCAAGGTGGAAGCCCGCAGCACCATCGGCTCGGGCGATTCGATGCTGGGGGCGCTCCTCTGGGCTCTGGAGGAGGGGAACGACTGGCCCGAGGCACTGCGATGGGGGCTGGCGGCCGGGGCCGCCACAGCAACCACCGACGGAAGCGAGATCGCTCGAAAACCCGTCGTGAGGCTCCTTTACAACGAGGCGTCGGTCGAACCGGTCGCTTGAAGACGCGCAAGTGCCAAAAGGCCCACTTCCGGTATCCTTCCTTCTGCCATGAGCGGAAAGAAGACCAAGAAGACCAAGATCCTGACGGGCGGCGGCGACGTGCCCGGCCTCAACCCCTGCATCCGGACCCTCGTCAACCTGGCGCTTGACCGTGGCTACGAAGTGATCGGCTTCCGCCGCGGCTGGCTTGGCCCCTTGATGGTCAACCCCGACGACCCGTCCAGCTTGGATCAGTACGTGATGAACCTGGACCGCATCGCGGTCCGCACGATCCACCGCATGGGCGGCACCTTCCTGCACAGCAGCCGCACCAACCCGCAGCGCGTGAAGGAGAAGGCCATCCCCGAGTTCCTGAAGCCCCAAGCCGAGAAGTACAAGAAGGAGGACGGCTTCTACGACTTCACCCCGCACGTGCTGCGCGCCTTGGAGTACCTGGGCGTCGACGCGCTCGTGCCGATCGGTGGCGACGACACCCTCAGCTACGCCCATCGCCTCCACAAGGAGGGCTTCCACGTCGTGGCCGTGCCCAAGACCATGGACAACGACGTGTACGGCACAGACTACTGCCTGGGCTTCAGCACCGCCATCACGCGCACGGTCGAGTTCATCCATCAGCTCCGCACCAGCACCGGCAGCCATGAGCGCATCGCCGTGATCGAGCTGTTCGGACGCAACAGCGGCGAGACCTCGCTCATCAGCTCCTACCTGAGCGGCGCAGACCGTTGCGTCATCTGCGAGGTGCCGTTCAACGTCGAGAAGCTCGGGCAGCTTCTGGTGAAGGACAAGAAGGAGAACCCGAGCAACTACTCCATGGTCGTGGTCTCGGAAGGAGCGATCATGGAGGGCGGCGACGTCATCGAGACGGGTGAGGAGGATCCGTACGGCCATCGCAAGCTCGGCGGCGTCGGTCTGGTGCTGGCGGACCGGCTGAAGAAGGTCACCGGTGAGGAGACGCTGTACCAGCAGATCGGCTATCTGATGCGCTCCGGCGCGCCCGACAGCCTCGACCTGATGGTCTCCACCAACTACGCCACGATGGCCATCAACCTGATCGACAGCGGCACCAGCAACCGCATGGTGAATCTGCGGAACGGCACCTACGGCAGCGTGCCGATCGACATGATCATGGACGGCCTCAAGCGGGTGGACGTCGACGAGCTGTACGACGTCGAGGAGTATCGGCCCTGCGTGCGCAACATCCAGGGCAAGCCGATGTTCCTGTACTGAGAGTCCCCTGATCGCACGCGGCGGGGCGGCCGTTTGGCCGCCCCGCCGTTCTTACCGTGACGTTAGGCGAAGGCGTGGGACCCGGGGTCGACGACGGACTCGGCACCCTTCCAGACGACCGTGGCCGGCACGGGGGTGACGACCTCCAGCCGACCTTCCTTCAGCCGCACCTCCAAGTCTCCCTTCGGGTGCGCGACCCGGGCGTCGAACGACCTCAGGCTGCCCGGGTGCGGCTCGATTCTCGCCCGCTCCCAGCCGACCGCCTCGCTCGTGACTCCCGCCACCCACTGGAGGAAGCCGACGACGGGGTGCGCCGACCAAGCGTGGCAGTCGCTCCGGGTGTGACCCGGATTCTCCGGGCAGGTGGTCATGCCGTTTTCCACCATCCCTACCCAATCGGCGATCGCATCCATGTAGTCCGCCGGGCCCATCGCCTGGTGCTTGTAGAACGTGTAGAAGTAGGTGCAGCGGGCGGCGTTCTGGGCGTCCAGCTCGGCGCCCGGCCATGGCGTCATCGGAAGTCCCGCGATCTTTCGGAGGAAGCCATAGAGCGCGCTGGCGTGCTCGGTGTCCGCGGGCGGCGGGGGAACGGTCCGGAACTCCTCCAACGGTCGCCGAAGGTCGCCGCCCGAGGCCCCGTCCACCAACCGCCGGTACGCCGCTTTGGCCACGTGCAGGAGCATCTGGTGCATGGGGTGCAGGATGCCGCCCGGGGGCGTCCCCCAACCCCAGTTCGGCACCCAGTCCCCGAACATCCAGAAGGCGTGGTTCGTATCCTCCGCGAGCCGCTCGTAGGCCTCCAAGACCCTCGGCACGGCGTTCAGCCACCGACGATCCGGCAACCGGTCGTGCAACATCTCGTCGTACAGCATCACCACCCACCAGAGGCTGAACGGCGGGATGACCTGCGGCTGGCGGCTGGGGTAGCGACTCTGGGTCAGTCCGTTCTCCATCAGCGACCAACCGAGCGTCTCGACGGCGTTGCGCTGGAGGGCGCGGTCTCGGGACAGGTAGCTGTGGATGAGCGCCTGGATGCGGGTGTCGCCCACGTACTGGAGCTGCTCGTAGTACGGGCAGTCGAAGTAGGTCTCGCCGGCGCATCGCTTGGCGGTTCGCACGCAAAGATCCCACACTCGGGCAACGTCCGGGTGATCCGCTTCGAACGACGATTCGACGGCGTAGGGATAGCCTGTCTCGTACGCATCCAGGGCCTGCACCTCCGCGGGCTCGCTCCCGTCCGCCTCAAGGGACAGATAGCGGTAGGTGCGCCACCAGGCCGGCTCGAACCCCACCGCCTCCTCGCCGAGCACGATGCAGTCCTGATAGCCCTGCATCTGTTTCCCCTCCACCACGTCGCGGTTGGGCTTGCCCGCCTGCCCCCACCACTGCCCCTCCCCGTGGAGGTTCCACAGCGACTCGGCGTAGGTGATCCAGACCTTGTCTCCGGGTTTGCCCGTCACGCGCAGCCTCGGGTAGGCGCAAAGAAGCTCTCCATAGTCCAGGACGACCTTGGTTCCCGGTTGGAGCTGGAGCGGGAGACAAAGCGGCCCCTTGTCCGCCGGCAACGGAGCGTCGGGGCAGTCTCCCACGAAGCCGCGGCGAACGACCGGGGGAGCCTCGCGACGCCGATAGTCCATCAAGGGGATGGAGCGCGGCACCAGGTTCCAAGGCGTCCCCCCGCTGTTGTTGCCCCGGTCCTCGGCGCCGCTCACCACGTGCGGCCTGCGCCAGTCCAGCTCCTGCGTCTCGGAACCGGTCTCCCAGCCGGCAGCGTGCATGCGCCCGTCCACCTTCTCGCCAGGACCCACGTCGGTGTAGTGGTAGCTAGGAGAGGACTGCATCATCTCGAAGTCCAGCCCGGGCAACGCGGCGACCCGCCAAGTTCCCGGGGTGTTCAGCACGTCGGGCATCGAGGCGCTCTCGAAGACGAACCCCAGGCGCACCGTGTGCTGCGCCTGCGGCGCGTGCCGGCCGAAGTTCCACACCAGAGCAGCGATCCAGTTCTCCCCTTGCCGCAAGAACGGCGCCAGGTCCAGGGTCTCGAAGAACCAGTGCAGCACGTCTCCGCGCTGCGGACCGAAGGCGACCATCTCGCCGTTCACGTACAGCTTGTATCGCTGGTCGGCCGAGACGCGCACGGGAAACCGGTCGGGCACCGAGTCGAGGCGGAAGCTGGTGCGAAAGCCGAAGAATCCGAGGTCGCGCGAGGGGTGGGCATCGAGGCCGATCCATTGTGCGGACCACAGCGGTCCGGAGAAGCGGTCGTCCATGGCGCATTATGGCCACACGGGCCATTCGCTCAGTTCGGGTTCGATCCGAACTTGGGGTAGCCTGAGGCCGCGATGGGCAAGCTGCTCGATGCCGTCGAAAGGTTCCTCATCGAGGACGAGTGGCACTACGAACAGGTCGGCGACAAGCCGGTCCTGAAAATGCTCTACGGTGGCGACAACGGCGAGTGGACGTGTCTGGCGCAAGTCAGCGAGGAGCTGGAGCAGTTCGTGTTCTACTCCATCTGCCCTTCGCGGGCGCCGCAGGCGAAGCGCCTTGCCATGGCCGAGTTCCTAACCCGCGCGAACAGCGGGCTCGTCATCGGCAACTTCGAAATGGACTTCGAAACCGGAGAGATCCGCTACAAGACCGGCATCGACGTGGAGGGCGATCGGCTCTCCTCGGCGCTGGTTCGAACGCTGATCTATCAGAACGTGCTCATGATGGACCGCTACTTCCCCGGCATCATGGCGGTGATCTTCACCTCCATCAGCCCCAAGGAAGCCATCGAGCTGATCGAGCTGGATTGACGCGCCGTCAGCGGTCGCTCACCAACCGCACCAAGGCCGGCTCGTCCTCCTCGACGCCGGGGAATCTGCCAACCTCCGGGTCCACGAAGAAGTTGTCGTGCTCGTCGTCATTCGCCGTGGACACCTCGCCGATGATGCACTCGTCGGACTCCGGCCAGAAGCGGTGGTAGATGCCTTGGGTGAGGGTGATCCGGTGCCCCGACTCCAGAACGATCTGTGCTCCCGGCTCGAGGGTGCGCCATTCGCCGTTGACCTTCACGGCGAAGGGCGCCCCAGGCTCGGAGGGCAACCCCGGCCAGAGCTGCAGCGCGAGCCGCCCCCGCCGGCAGATGATGTCCTCCTTCTTGGATCGGTGGCAGTGCGTCGGCGTCTCCATCCCCTTCTGGGCGTACATCAGCTTCTCGCAGTACTCCGGCTCCTCGGCGAGGTTCACGAGCACGAGGCCGAACCGCCTCCAATCGCGCCGCCCGAAGTCGGTGACGTCCCAACGCGGGTTGGGCGGCAGGGTCCAGCCGTGCCTCTCGAAGCACTGCGATGCGGCCCGGACCAACTGATTGATCTCGCTTCGCTTCATCGTTTTCAGGTTACACCTTCCGTTCCGACGCGGCAACCGATAAACTGGATTCGCCGTGTGGAATCCTGACGCATCCCCAGACCGCTCCTTCATCCCTCTTCCCTTGGGCTCCGTCCGCCCGTCCGGGTGGCTCGCCCAGCAGCTGAGAATCCAGGCGGATGGACAGACCGGCTTGCTGGAGAGCCATTGGCCCGACCTCGGATCGAATTCGGCCTGGTTGGGAGGGGACGGAGAAGGCTGGGAGCGCGGACCTTACTACGTGGACGGCCTGGTGCCCCTGGCCGTGCTCCTCGGGGACGGCGAGCTTCTGAGTCGGGCCGAGCGCTGGGTCGACTGGACCTTGAAGAGCCAGAGGCCCAACGGACGGTTCGGACCGGACAAGTTGGACGACTGGTGGCCGATGGCCATCATGGCCAAGGCGCTCACCCAGTGGGCCGAGGCCACGGGCGATCCGCGGGTCGAGCCGTTCCTGTCCCGGTTCTTCGAACATCTGGGGAAGGAGGCTCCCTCCCGGCCGTTCCAGGCCTGGGCCGTAGCGCGTTGGGCCGACATGGCGCTCTCCATCCAGTGGCTGCATCGCCGGTCCGGGGCGGAAGGGTTGCTCAGGGCCTTGGCCGAGACGCACCGTCAGGGTCTCTCTTGGACGCATTGGTTCCAGTGGTTCCCTGCCACGGCGAAGCCGGCGAAGGAGACGTTCCGGTTCAGCCACTTCACCCACGTCGTGAACAACGCCATGGGGATCAAGGCGCCGGCGGTGGAGTGGGAGCTCACCGGCTGGGAGTTCTCGCGCCAAGCGGCGTGGAAGGCCCTGGAGATGCTGGACCAATACCATGGCCAGGCCACCGGGCTTTTCACGGGAGACGAGCATCTCGCCGGGCTTCAGCCGACGCAAGGCACGGAGCTCTGCGCGGTGGTCGAGTACATGTTCTCCCTCGAGAAGTTGATCGCAACGTTCGGCGATCCTCTGTTCGGAGACCGGCTGGAGAGCCTCGCCTACAACGCGCTCCCGGCGACGTTCGACCCTTGGATGCGGGCGCACCAGTACGACCAGCAGGCGAACCAAGTGCTCTGCGACCTGCATCCACGGGCGTGGGTGAACAACGAGCCGGACTCGAACCTCTTCGGCCTCGAGCCGAACTTCGGGTGCTGCACCGCCAACTATCACCAAGGGTGGCCGAAGTTCGTCGCGAGCCTGTGGATGCGCTCGCCAGACGATGGGCTCGCGTTGGTGGCCCTAGGTCCGTCTCGGGTGGAGGCGCAAGCGGGAGGAGGCAAGGTGCTGTTGGAGGTGGACACGGAGTACCCGTTCCGCGAGTCGCTTGCGGTTCGGTACCTGGGACCCGAGGCGCGACGCTTCCCGATCTGGATCCGGATTCCAGCCTGGGCCGAGGGGGCCTCCGTCGACCGAGAGCCGGCCCAGCCGGGCACGTTCCATCGGATCGACCGCGAATGGAAGCCGGGAGACGAGATCGCGGTCCGATTGCCGATGAGTCTGCGCGTCCTGAAGAGGCCCTTGGGCGGCGTTTCGGTGGTGCGCGGCCCCCTCGTGCTTTCTCTCCGTGTGAGCGAGGAGTGGAGGGTCGTTCGCGGCCAAGAGCCGCTGCCGGATTACGAGGTTCTGCCGAAGAGCCCGTGGAACTACGCTCTGCGGTCCGACGGCGAACGTCTGGAAGCGACGGTGGAGGAGCGCGAGCTCCGGGCACCCTTCTTCTCGCCGGAGAACGCACCCGTGGCGGCTCGCGTCGAGGCGGCTTCAGTGCCCGGATGGGACCTCGTGGATGGATCGGCCGGACCGGTACCAATTGGCGGCTTTCCAGTGGGTCCAGTGGAGACAGTCGAGCTCGTGCCGTACGGCTGCGCCAAGCTTCGCGTCACGGAGATGCCGTTCTTCGGCTGAGGGCACCGCGACGAAGTAAACTGGGGCATGCGTCGCCCGTCACCCGGTGTCGGCTCCAGTGCGGGCGCGTCAGGCCACGTTCTTCCCACGCCGGCTTGGCTGGAGTCCGACGGGTTCGATGCGGACTGCGTGGTCAGCTCGAGGGCTCGCGCCATGCGGAACCTCGTTGGCTTTCGGTTTCCCTCCGCGGCCAGACCCACCGAGTTGCTCGAGGTCGCCCGCTTGGTTCGCGACGCGGCCTGCCTGCCGACCGGATCGCCGGAGACGACGTTCCGGCCGCTCGGCTCGCTCACGCTGGTGGAGTTCGACACGCTGGCCCGCAACCGGCTCGTCTCGCCGCATTTCCCTTGGCGGGAGCCGGGGCGGCTGGTTCTGGTCAACGAATCCCGCACCGCCTCGATCCTCGTCAACGAGGAGGACCACCTCCGCATCCAGGTGCTTCTCCCGGGCCATGCGGTCGAGGACTCGAAGGCCGCCTTGGATCGCATCCTAGAGGTCCTTTCGAGTCGGCTCCGGTTCGCGCACGCCGAGCCTTGGGGCTACCTAGCGAGCAGTCCTCCCAACTGCGGGGCGGGTCTGCGGCTGTCGATCATGGCGCACCTGATCGGTCTCGCCAACGCTCGGCGCCTCCGCGGGACGCTCACCGCCTTGCTGCAGCGGGGCCTCGTGGTGCGGGGTCTGTTCGGGGAGTCGTCCAAGGCGACCGGCGCCTTCGTGCAGGTGAGCACGACGCGGGGTCGGGAGGCGGAGTGGCGGGGCGCCCGGGAGTTTCTTCTGCAACAGGAGCGCGGCGCCCGCGCGGAGGTTCCGATCGATGAGCTGGACCGCCGCCTCGAGGACCTCGGCGCCTATCTTCTGCGATGCCGATCGCTGCAGCCCGCCGACGCTCTGCGCGCCTTGGCTTGGCTGCGATGGGGGCTCGCGTCAGGACGTCTGCGCGGCGCAGCGCTGCACGAAGCCGACCGGGTATGGACGGAAGTCCAGGGAGACCCATCCCGCATGGACCTCGGCCCTGCACGCGCCCGCGCCCTCCGGGCCTTCTTCGGCTCGCTGACGTTCGCCCGAGGCTGAGCGTGCCGGCAGGTACACTCCCTTCGATGAGCGCCGATTTCCACATCGCCGACCCGTCGCTCGCCGATGCCGGCTTGGACCGCATCGAGTGGGCGGAGCGCGAGATGCCCGTCCTCCGTCAAATCCGCCAGCGCTTCGAAGCCGAAAAGCCGCTGAGCGGGCAGAGGATCACGGCCTGCCTGCACGTGACCACCGAGACGGCGAACCTGCTCCGCACCCTGCAGGCCGGCGGCGCCGAGGTCGCGGTGTGCGCCAGCAACCCCTTGAGCACCCAGGACGACGTGGCGGCCGCCCTGGCTCGTCACTTCGGAGTCCGAACCTACTGCATCAAGGGTGAGGACCACGAGACCTACTACCGGCACATCCATCAGGCGCTCGACATCCGGCCCACTCTGACCATGGACGACGGTGCCGATACCGTCGGCGTGATCCATAGCGAGCGCAGAGAGCTGATCCCCGGCATCCTCGGGGGCACGGAGGAAACCACCACCGGAGTCATCCGGCTGCGGGCCATGGCCCGCGAGGGAGTCTTGGAGTACCCGATCATCGCCGTAAACGACGCGGACACGAAGCACCTGTTCGACAACCGCTACGGCACCGGTCAGAGCACGATGGACGGCATCATCCGCGCCACGAACATCCTGCTCGCCGGGCGGACCGTGGTGGTCGCCGGCTACGGGTGGTGCGGCCGGGGCGTGGCCATGCGCGCGAAGGGCCTCGGAGCCCACGTCATCGTCACCGAGGTGGACCCCACCAAGGCGATCGAAGCCGTGATGGACGGCTTTCAGGTGATGCCGATGGCGCAGGCGGCTCCTCTGGGCGACGTGTTCGTGACCGTCACCGGCAACAAGAACGTGATCGACGCCCGCCACTATGGGTTGCTCAAGGACGGCGCGATTCTCTGCAACTCGGGCCACTTCAATGCCGAGATCGACATCCCGTCGCTCGAACAGGCGTCCAAGAGCCACCGAACCGCGCGTCCGTTCGTGGAGGAGTACGTGCTGCAGGACGGCAGGAGGGTGTTCCTTCTGGCTGAGGGCCGCCTGATCAATCTGGCCGCCGCCGAGGGCCATCCGGCTTCGGTCATGGACATGAGCTTCGCCAACCAAGCGCTGTGCGCGGAGCACATGGCGCACCATGCCAGCCAGTTGGAGAAGAAGGTGTACCGGGTGCCCGAGGAGATTGACAAGACGATCGCCTCTCTCAAGCTGCGCTCGATGGGTGTGTCCATCGACGAGCTCACCCCGGAGCAGGTCGAATACCTGAACGCCTGGCAGGAAGGGACCTAAACGATCCTCACGCTGCGGGCCGGATGGACGGCGGCAACAGGGCCGGGACCAGTTGGGTCTGATCCCTCTTGGCCAGCACCACCGCCCGTTCCATCGCGTTCTCCAGCTCGCGGACGTTTCCCGGCCACCGGTACCGAAGGAGCAGCTCCGCGGTCGCCGGAGGAATCTCCAGCGGGTGACGCCCGTTCTCGGCAGCGCACTTCTCCATGAAGTGTCTGGCCAACGGAAGAATGTCCTCTGTCCGCTCGCGCAGCGGCGGCAGGTGAATCTCCACGACCTGCAGACGGTAGAGGAGGTCGAGGCGGAAGGTGCCTTGGTCCACCGCCTCGCGGAGGTCCCGGTTGGTGGCAGCGATCAGACGGACGTCGACGCGCACCGGCTGGCTGCCACCCAGCCGCTCGAACTCGCGCTCTTGCAGGACCCGCAACAGCTTCACCTGGATGGACGGCGGCACGTCGCCGATCTCGTCGAGGAACAGGGTGCCACCGTCGGCCAGCTCGAAGCGGCCGGGCTTGCTGGCCTGGGCGCCGGTGAACGCCCCCTTCTCGTAGCCGAACAGCTCGCTCTCAAGGAGGGTCTCGGGGAGCGCGGCGCACGAGACCGCCACGAACTTCTTGGACGCCCTGCCGGAGAGGGCGTGGATCGTCTTGGCGACGACCTCCTTGCCGACGCCGCTCTCGCCCGTCACCAGCACCGTCGCGCGCGAGTCCGCCACGGTCTCGATCTCTTCGAGGATCGCCTTCATGCTTGGCGACTCGGCGATGAAAGCCGGACGGTCGCCGCCGGAAACCTTGGGGCGTCGCTCGGCCTTCCTCTTCCCCCCGCAGGCGGCCTGGACGATCCTCTTGAGCGAATCGAGGTCGAATGGCTTGGGCACGTACTCGAACGCTCCCTTGCGGATCGCGTCGACGGCTTGCGGGATCGTTCCGTAGGCCGTCATGATCACCACCTCGGTCTCCGGCCACCTCGCTCGAACCTGCTCGAACAGCTCGAAGCCGGTCATCCCGGGCATCGTCACGTCGGTCAGCACGCAGTTCCACCGTCTATCCTCGAGCATGCGGAGCGCCGCGAAGGCGTCCTCAGCCGTACCGACGTGATAGCCCTGCTTGGTGAAGGCGACCTCGAGGATCCGCCGGATCGTCGGCTCGTCGTCGACCACCAACAGCCTGCCCTTGCTCATGCCGCGACACCTCCGCACCACTGGATCGTGAACGTGGTTCCTTGACCCAGCTCCGACCGCACGTCGATCGAACCCCCGTGGGCGTCTAGGATCTTCTTCGCCGTGCTCAGGCCCAGCCCGTTGCCTTTGGGCTTCGTGGTGAAGAACGGGGTGAACAGCATCGACAGCGTCTCGGGGCTCATGCCGCGCCCGGTGTCGCGGACCACTAACCGATCGCTCTCCAGAACCACCTCGACGATGCCGCCGGGATCGCACGCTTGGATCGCGTTCACCACCAGGTTGTGCAGAACCTGCGAGAGTCTCGCCGAGTCAACGTCGGCTTCGACAGGGTCCTCCGGAAGAATCTCAACCACGCGGACGCCGACCTGCTCCGCGCGAGCCCGCTGGATCGTGACCACCCCGTGCACGACGTTCCGAAGGTCGCACCGCTGCACGTTCAGTTGAAGGGGCTTGGCGAAGTTCAGGAAGTCGGTGCAAAGCCGGTTGAGGCGCTCCCCCTCGTCATGGATGATCTGGGCCAGCTCCGCGATCTGCCCGCCGTGCTCCAAGAGCATCTGGGAGGCGCCGCAGATGCCGGTCAAGGGGTTGCGGATCTCGTGCGCGATGGCGGCGGCCATCTGCCCCATCTCGGCCAAGCGCTTCATCCGGGCCATTTCGCGGGCGGAGCGCTCGCTCTCCGTAATGTCCTCGATGGCGACCACGGTCCCGCCGTCCGGCAGGCTCGACCCGTGGAGCAGCAGCACTTGGCTGTCCTGGAAGCGGCGGCATACCCGCTGCCGTCGGCCCGACGCGCGGACGTCCTCCGCCAGCTGGAGAATCTCCCGGCCCAGCTCGTCCTCCGGCCTGAGCTCGAGTCCTCCGAGAAGGTTCAGGGCCTCGGGATTGGCGGCGCCGACGGTTCCGTCGGGATCGATGCTCACAACTCCGACGGCAAGCGAGGAGAGGACCGCCTGGATTTCGGCGCGCATCCGCTCCGCCTCGCGCAGAGCGCGGTTCCTTTCCGCGAGCAGGGTCAGGTTGCGAAGCGCCAGTCCCAGGTAGCGCACCACCGACCAGGCCGCGAAAAGGTCGTCGTCGTCGAACTCAGGCTCGTGCCGGCCCCGGCTCAGGTTGAGCACGCCGAGGCACTCGTCCGCCGCCACCACGATGGGCACCACCATCGAGGACCCGATCTCCGGCCGGGCGGCCACGTCGCGAAGCCGGGGGTCGGCCGAGGGGTCGGTCACAAGCATCGGCTTGCGGGATTGGATGCACGCGCCCGCGATGCCCTGGCCGGCCCTGATCGTGGCACCGATCGGCGCCTTGACCTGGTCGCCGCACTTTGCCACCAGCTGGTAGGATCGCGCGGCGCGATCCGCAAGGAACAGGCTCGCGCCGGAGGCACGGAACAATTCCGCGCAAGCCGCCACGAAAGGCTCGAGCTGCTCCTCGAACGTGCCCTCGATCGGCATCGTGGCAAGATCGAAGAGAGCCCAGATCTGTTGCACCCCCGCACTGGGCCCACCCATACCGAAAGGATCGGTCCCGAGCCGCGATCCGTGTACCCGATAGTTCCACCGGTTCTCCCCCAAAGACCTCCTTTGCGGGTATATTCTCGCGGACCTCTGGGACGAATCGCCGCCGCCTCTCCCGGACGTCGACCACCGCTGTGAGAGCCTACTTGGTGCTGAGCGACGGCACGGTGTACGAGGGAGAGTCCCTCGGCGCCGAGGGCCTGACGACCGGCGAGGTCGTCTTCAACACCGGCATGACGGGGTACCAGGAGATCCTGACGGACCCCAGCTACGCCGGACAGATCGTTCTCCTGACGTATCCGCTGATCGGCAACTACGGCATCAACGACGACGACTTCGAGTCGGACTCGCTGAAGCCGACCGGGCTGATCGTGCGCGATGCCTGCGAGTCGCCGTCCAACTGGCGCAGCCGCAAGCCGCTGGGGCAGTTTCTCAAAGAACGGGGCTTGGTAGCCATCCAAGGCGTCGACACCCGCGCCATCACCAAGCGCATCCGGTCCGCTGGCGTCACGATGGGAGCCATCACCACGGGCGATCCCGACCACGCCCTCGAGGTGCTCCGCAACACGAAGGATTACGGCGAGACCGACTTCGTTTACTCGGTCACCACTCCCCAGCCGTACGCTTGGGGCCGCTCCGGCAAGGAGGCGCTCGGCGAGGACGACGGCAGCTTCCCGCGGCGCCTGGCGGTGATCGACTGCGGCCTCAAGTACAACATTCTGCGCCGCTTCGCGGCGGTCGGCTGCCGCAGCCTCGTGTTCCCGGCCACGGTCACCGCGGAGGAGATTCTGGCGCACGACCCGGACGGCATCCTGCTGTCCCCCGGTCCCGGAGACCCGGCGCGCCTCGGTCCGATCGTGGAAACGGTGCGCCAACTTCTAGGCAAACGCCCGATGTTCGGCATCTGCCTGGGCAACCAGCTGCTGTGCCAAGCCATCGGCGGCCGCACGTTCAAGCTCAAGTTCGGTCACCGCGGCAGCAACCACCCGGTGAAGGACCTTCGGCGAAGAACCGTCACCATCACGTCGCAGAACCACGGCTACGCGGTGGACCCGGACTCGCTGGCCGGTTCCGGCGCCGTGGTCACGCAGATCAACGTGAACGACGGCACCGTCGAAGGCATCGAGATTCCCGAAGCCATGGCGTCCTCGATCCAGTACCACCCCGAAGCGGCCCCCGGTCCATGGGATAGCCGCCCGTACTTCGTCGAATTCGTGGAGCGGATGGGGGAGTTCCGGCGTTGAAGGTGCTCGTCATCGGAAGCGGCCCGATCGTAATCGGTCAGGCCGCTGAGTTCGACTACGCCGGAACCCAGGCCTGCAAGAGCCTGCGGGAGGAGGGTTGCGAGGTCGTGCTGATCAACAGCAACCCGGCCACCATCATGACCGACCAAGGGATGGCCGACGCGCTCTACATCGAGCCGCTCACGGTCGAATTCTGCGAGCGGGTCATCCGGCGGGAGCGGCCGGACGCCCTGCTCCCGACCTTGGGCGGACAGACGGGACTGAACCTGGCCACCGCGCTGGCGGATCGGGGCATCCTGCAGGAGAACGGGGTCCGCCTGCTGGGCACCCCGCTCGATTCCATCCGCAAGGCGGAGGACCGCGAGAGCTTCCGCGAGCTGATGCGCGAGATCAAAGAGCCGGTTCCGGAAAGCTGGATCATCACCTCCAGGAAGGAGCTGAAGGACCTCCTCGACATCGCACCCTATCCGTGCATCATCCGGCCCGCCTACACGTTGGGCGGCACGGGCGGCGGAATCGCCTACTCCCCCGAGGAGCTGTGGGAGATCGGTCTGAAGGGCCTCGCGCTCTCGATGCGCAGCCAGATCATGGTCGAGCGCAGCCTCCTCGGCTGGAAGGAGATCGAGTACGAGGTGATGCGGGACCGCGCCGGGAACTGCATCACGGTGTGCAACATGGAGAACCTCGACCCGATGGGGGTGCACACCGGCGACTCCATCGTGGTCGCGCCGAGCCAGACGCTCAGCGACATCGAGTACCACATGCTGCGCACGGCGTCTCTGAAGATCATCCGTGCGCTGGGCATCGAGGGAGGCTGCAACGTCCAGCTGGCGGTCAATCCCGAGGGCTTCGACTACTACATCATCGAGGTCAATCCGAGGGTCAGCCGCTCGTCCGCGCTGGCATCGAAGGCCACTGGCTACCCAATCGCCCGCGTCGCGGCGAAGATCGCGATCGGCAAGACTTTGGACGAGATCGACAACCAGGTCACCGGCACCACGAAGGCGTGCTTCGAGCCGGCGCTCGACTACTGCGTCGTGAAGATCCCGCGGTGGCCGTTCGACAAGTTCGCCAGCGGCGACCGGACGCTCTTCACCCAGATGAAGGCCACGGGCGAGGTGATGGCGATCGACCGGACCTTCGAGTCCGCGCTCATGAAGGCCCTCCGCGGGCTGGAGATCAAGCACCGCGACCTCCGCCACCCCGGCATGTCCGCACTGACGGACGACGAGCTGGCGCACGCGATCTCCCACCCGACCGACGAGCGGCTCTGGGCCTTGGCCGAGGGTCTCCGGCGCGGCTGGTCGGTGGATCGCGTTCGGGAGCTGAGCCGCGTGGACCCCTGGTTCCTGCGTGCGATCACCAACCTGCTGGCCATCGAGCGGAGGCTGCAGCTGGCTGCGGAGAGCCAGGGAGCCTCGGAGGACCTGGGCCGCCTCGTGCACGAGGCGTTCCTCATGGGCTTCCCCTCGCCCACGATCCTCAGCATGCTGCAGGTGCCCGCCTCCGACTTGGAGCTCGTGCAGAAGGCCATCCGTGCGCAGCAGCGCCTCGGGAGCGGGCACGAGGCCTTCGTCGCGGCGATCGAGGCCAGCGAGACGCTGGAGCAGTTCGTCCATCAGGTCGAGGCGCACGCGGAGCAGCCCCAGCTGCCATTGGGCGAGGCCGCCGGACCGGTGCTCGATGGAAAGCTGGAGAAGCTGGCCGCGCAGCGGTACGGCACCCTCGCGGCTCTCGAGGTCGAGCGGCAGAAGGTGATGCCGGTGTTCAAGATGGTGGACACCTGCGCGGGTGAGTTCGAGTCGGCGACGCCCTACTACTACGGAACCTTCGAGCAGGAGGACGACGCGAAGCTCCGCCCGACCGACAGCCGTCCCACGGTTTTCGTGCTCGGTTCCGGCCCGATCCGCATCGGCCAAGGCATCGAGTTCGACTACTCGTGCGTGCACTGCGTCTGGGCGCTTCAGAAGATGGGCTACCGCGCCATCCTCATCAACAACAACCCGGAGACGGTGTCCACCGACTTCGACACCAGCGACGGACTGTACTTCGAGCCGGTGACCCTCGAGGACGTGCTGGACGTCGCGGCCCACGAGAACCCGATCGGAGCCGTGGTGCAGTTCGGTGGCCAGACGGCGATCAACCTCGCCTCCAAGCTCGAGAGGGCCGGCCTTCCTGTGCTCGGCACGCCGCCCAGCGCCATCGATACAGCCGAGGACCGGGATCTGTTCGAGAGGCTGCTGTCCGACCTGGGCGTGCCCAAGCCCGCAGGGCGCGCCGTGCGCAGCCTCGACGAGGCCATCCGCGTCGCTCGGGAGGTCGGCTACCCCGTGCTAGTCCGACCCAGCTTCGTGCTGGGCGGACGGGCCATGGAGATCGTCTACACCGAGGATCAGCTGCGGCTGTTCTACCGAGAGGCGGAGGACGCGAACCCCGGACAGCCGGTTCTGGTCGACCAGTACATCCTGGGCACGGAGGCCGAGGTCGACGTGGTCTCCGACGGGGTCGATACGCTGGTGCCCGGCATCATGGAGCACATCGAGCGGGCCGGCGTTCACAGCGGCGACTCGATGGCCGTCTACCCCGCCGTCAGCCTCTCGCAGGACGTCCAGCGCCAGATGGTGCTCGCGGCGTGCAAGATCGCCCGCGCCCTCGGCGTGCGGGGCGTCATGAACATCCAGTTCGTCATCCGCGACGACAAAGCCTACGTGCTGGAGGTGAACCCGCGCGCTTCGAGGACGGTGCCCTACCTCAGCAAGGTCACTGGAATCCCAATGGTGGAATTGGCGACGCGCTGCATCATGGGCGCCAAGCTCGCGGATCTAGGTTATCGCAGCGGGCTTTGGGTGATCGACCCGACCGAGCCGGATCGCTTCGAGGGCATGGCTTGCCCTCCGGCCTGTCGTGGCCGAATCCTTCCGGAGGAGGACTTCCTCTCGGGTTCGGCCGTCGTTCCCGAACCGATCCTTTATGCCGTCAAGGCGCCCGTGTTCAGTTTCCAGAAGCTGGCGAAGGTGGAGCCGAGCCTCGGCCCCGAGATGAAGTCCACCGGCGAAATCCTCGGCACGGACTTCACCTACGAGGCGGCGCTGTACAAGGCGATGGTCGGCAGCGGGATCGCCTTCAAGGGAGACGGCTACGTGCTTCTGAGCGTGCAGGATCCCGACAAGCCCGCCGCCATCGAGATCGCCCGCGAAATGATCGCCCAGGGCTATCGCATCGCGGCGACGGGCGGCACGCACGACGCCCTGCGCGAGGCCGGCATTCCGAGCCACTGGGTGATGAAGATCCACGAGGGTCAGCCGAACCTGCTGGACTTCATCCGAGAGGGTCAGGTGAGCCTGATGGTGAACACCCCCAGCGCCGATGCCAAGGCGGAAGCCGAGGGGGCGAGGATTCGGCGAGCGTGCATCGAGACGGGCATCGCCTGCGTCACCTCGATCGACACCGCCAAAGCTCTCGTCCGGGCGCTTCGGGTGTTCCGCAATCCGGAAGCGTCGAGCTGCCTCCGCATGGAGGAGTACCTGGTCGGCCCGAGGTGAACTCCTACGGACGGGGCGGTGCCTGCCCGCCACCGAGGATCGATCCCAGCTGGGCGGCACCTTGGCGCATCTGCTCGCGAGCCCTCTGCACCCGCTCTCGGAACGCTGGAGGCAACTGATCGAACCCGACCGCCGTAGCGCCGTCCGGCACGACGACGTCCTCCAGAACTCCCGACAGGGAAAGCTCCGGGGTCAGCTGGAACTGGAACTGGTACTGCAGCTTCTCGCCCACTCGGAACGTCGTCCAGTTCGGCAGCAGCCCGCCGATCATGCCGCCCAAGGCGGGGTCCTCGCGGAGGTGCTGCATCGCACCCAGCTCCTCCGGACCTAGAGCAGAGAATAGGCGCAACCCGGCGCCGCTCTCCCCGCCGTTCACCACCACCGGGCTCCGTTGAACCGCCACACGCAGCACGGCTGCGTTCGGAATGCCGTTGGGTAGAAGCTCGGTGGGCTCCTGTCGCAACGCCGCGAAGGGGTTCGCAGCGCCCTGCCCTTGGAGGCGCAGCCCCGAAAGCCCGAGGAAACCGGGAAGATAGACCATCCTCCAAACCATCGCCCGCTGGTTCGGTGTGAGGGACCGGAACGGTATCTCCGCGCCGCTCCATGCCATCTCGCGCTGGGAGGCGGTCATCGAGCCGTAGAAGCGGAGCAGATCCCACTGCAGAGCGCTCGGGTTGGCCATGACGCCGGGAAGGCTCAGCGTTCCATACAGCGAGGCGACGGGGCTTTCCATCAGCGGGGGGTTGTTCAGGGCGTAGGCCGCCAGGTCCGAGAGTCGGAGGGTGCCGTCCGACCGCACCGCCCGGATCAAGCTCGCCAGAGCGCCGCGGTCCTGCCTCTGCAGGCGCACGGCCCACGGCCGCGTCGGCCGACAAACGATCCACCGATCGTCCGAGCGGATGTCCATGACCTTGAGATCCTGCAGCGACTTGAGGAAAGACTCGGCGGTGAGCTTCTGCCCCGGCAGAAGGAACAGGCTGGCGGAGAAGGCAGCGTCCGGAATGCAGGCCACGAGGTTCCGACCGTACGCTCGGGCCACAGCGTCGAACGCCTCCCCGTGGAAGAAGGAGAGCGGCTCGTACTCGTCCGGCCTTCGCAGCGCGGCCGCAACCTCCTCGTCCATGCTGGCGCTGACCGGTCCACCCATAGCAGCCGCCGAGATCCCCCGAAGAACCGTCAACAGCTTGCCCGAGAGAGCGCTGAGGCGAATCTCCTCGCCTTGCGCGGGAGCGGCCCCCAGCGAGTCAAGCAGGTTCAAGGGGCTGGTCTCGAGCAGCATCGTGAGACCGTCGGAGAACGTCTCGCGGCCCTCCTGATCCAAGAGCGTCAGCCGAAACTCGTAGCCGTCGGTCAGCCTCTGCTTCTGCACGGACAGAACAGCCTTGGCGGAAGCGCCAGCGACGGGGCCCCGGGACCCACCGAGCAACGCGCCGAGAAGCCTCTGCATGCCGCCCTCGTCATTCACCGCGTTGTTCGCCTCGGCCCACTTCGACTGCTCGGCGATCAGCTGGTTGAGCACGGGAAGAGACCCGCTCGGCAAGGCACGCTGCATGGAGTTGGGGCGGGTGCTGAACACGACCCGCTCTCCATCGCCGATCGCGGCGAGGGCCTTGGGGCCGATCAAGGCGGCGAGCCGAGCGATGGCGCGTCCGGTCGGGCTTGCAGGGTTGCCCTCAATCAGGCTTCGTCCGAGCTGCGCCATCGCCATCGGCGAGAAGGTTCCCCCCGGCGACGTGGGCGTTCTGCCGGCTTGGCGCGCCGCCTCGATGGCGTCGGCGTCGAACGTCGGGTGCTTCGCGAGCGGCTCGGAGAGGCGCCGAATGGCCGCCTCGGTAGCCCTTTCCCGCCAAGCCAGCTCGGCCTCCCGCTGCTCTCTGCGCTGGGCGTCGGTGAGCACCAGCGTGCGCCGGGAGCCGTCTTCCCGCCAAGAGGCTCCCAAGGTCTGGGCGATCCGGTCGAGCAGCTCGTTTGGTTCCACGCCGGACGCTCGAACCAGAACCACCTCCGACGCGAGCTCGCGGGAGACCTCGAGCCTCTGTCCCAAGCTCTGGGAGAGAAGGCGGACCGCCTTTTCGAGCGGCATGGCGGGGATCGCCACGTCCACGGGATCGGCCCAAGACGCAACGGCGCACAGACCGACTACGACAATCCCGAACAAGCGGCCGAAGCAATTTCGAAGACTCATGGCCCGTAAGGACAGACTACCTCTGCGGGGAGCGTTTTCGAAGGACCCAAACCAGCGTGAACGCCGCTGCCCCCGTCAGGTCCAGCAGGACGTCCCACGGCGAGCCCCAACGCACCGTGGTTCCCATCTGCCGGGTTTCATCGGTCCAAGCGTAGAGGACCACCACCACCCACGAGGCGCCGACGGCTTCTCGCCTTCCCATGTGCGACAGAGCCAGCAAGTGGAGCAGCCCGAAGGTGCCGTAGAAAACGAAGTGGACCACCTTGCGAGAGAGGGTCGACACAGCCTCGGCCGTCGCCGGATCGAGCCCGAACAGGGCCTCCAACCAACCGGGGTAGGAACCCGCCGCGCCCTGGCTGCCGCTGAAGGCCGCCACAAGCCAAGCGCCCAGGGTGGCGCCGATCGCCGCGCTGATCGGACCCCAGCCGGAGAGCCGCCTTGCCACGATCAGCAGCGCGAGCCCGGCGAGGCTGCAACCGACGACCAGCCCGACTTTGAACCCCGCTGGAGCGCCCGAAGGCCTGTCCCCGAGCATCCAGAGCGCGGCAAATCCGGCGGCGTGCGCCGCCGCTCCGCCGAACCGCAGGGTGCGTCGAAGGCCCGGAACGGACGACCAGACCCAAGCAGAGGCTGCAACCGCCAGGCACGCAAGAGCCACTCCCTGGGCCGACGGCCCCAGCGCGGCGGCAAGAACCAGAACCAGAGCAAAGCCCGCGCCGCAACCCGCCAACCCTAACCACCACCTCAAACTCCGGACGCCTCCCCGACTCGTGTGCCAAACTCTACCCATCCCATGCGCATCCTCATCACGAACGACGACGGCATCCGGGCCGACGGGCTTTGGAGCCTCGCCGAGGTCGCACAAGAGTTCGGACGGGTCGTCGTCGTGGCCCCCGATCACGAGCGCAGCGCCTGCGGCCACTCCATGACGATGCGCAACCCTCTCCGCGTCCGGCCAGTCCGCCACGCTTCGATCGAGGCGTACGAGGTGGACGGCGTACCGGTGGACTGCGTGAACGTCGGCCTCACCGTCGCGTTCCCCGACGGCTGCGACCTGGTTCTCAGCGGAATCAACCACGGCCCCAACCTGGGCTTCGACATCACCTACTCCGGGACGGCGGCCGGGGCGATGGAGGGCGCGATCAACGGGATCCGTTCGGTGGCGGTGAGCATGGCGGTGTTCGTCGTCGACGCGCCGCTGCACTTCGAGACGGCTCAAGCCTGGCTTCGGGAGAACTGGAACTTCCTTACGCAGAGCCCTCTGCCGGAGCTGACGTTCCTCAACGTGAACATCCCCTCGATCGACCCGGTCGAGCTGCGCGGCACGCGCATCGTGCAGATGGGACAGCGAGTGTACGAAGACCGCGTCGAGAGGAGGGAGGACCCGTGGGGCAGGCCGTACTACTGGCAGGGAGGCGTGGTCGTGATGGACCCGGATCAGCCGGGAACGGACGTGAACGCCGTGTCGGAGGGGTTCGTTTCCGTCACGCCGATCTCTCTGGACTGGACGAACCATCAGGCCGTGGAGGAGCTGCGTCGGCACCTCCGACGTCGATCCGGCTGAAGCCCAAGCGTTGCCGGTGCCTCTGCAGAACCTCGAACGAGTAACGGAACACCTGCTCGGTCAGCTGGTTCCAGATGTGGTACACGCCGGGCAGCTCGTCGATGCGCAGCAGCCTGCAGCCTGAGGACTCGGTCCACTCGGGGATCGGACCGAGGCTCTCCAGCTCGCACACGTAGCAGCTGGCCCAGCGGACGTTCGACGCCTCCCGGATCTGATACGTTCCCAGGTAGAGGAGGTCCCCCAGCACGGCGCCCCCCTCCTCCAAGGCCTCTCGGCGGGCGGCGTCCTCGGGAAGCTCCTGCGGCTCGATTCGTCCCGAAGGCACGCACCACCCCCGATCCTCGATCTGGCAGACTAGAACCCGGTCTCCGCTCCAAGCGAACACGAGCACGACGAACGGGCGCAACGGCGGTCGGAAGGGAGCCGGATAGAAGTGCAGGACCTGCTTGCGATATCTTCCGCTCGGGAATCGCCTCATGCAGTCGACTCCGGTGTGGGCCGGCCGGAGGCTCGGATCCGCTCCAGGACGTACAGGGCGACGAAGAACGCCGCGGCGGTCGCGAGCACCACCTTCAGCGCCACCTGCCACATCGTCGGAAGAACCACGATCTTGCCGAGGATGTCCGATTCGCTGACCGGACCATACTTGCGGCTGTCCTCCGAATTGGCCCAGTTGTCGCCCAAAAGATACACCTTTCCCTCGGGAACCTTGTAGGGACCGTTCGTGAGCGGCCAGTTGTCGGGGATGTTCTGGTAGTCGACGGTTTCGCCGGACACGTAGGCCACCCGCTTGATGACGTACGTCGACGAGCCCTCCATCTTCACGACGACGATGTCCTTCTTCTGCACCGGACCGATCAGCCAATAGGCGCGGCTCGCCAGCAAGCGCTCGCCGCTCTTGAACGTCGGCTCCATCGACGGGCCGCTCACCACCACGGTGCGGAAGTTGGCGTAGAACAGCACGGCAAGCACCAGGATCATCACGAGGACAAAGCCGAAGCCAGTGATCGCCATCTTTCGCATGGGTTGGGACCGCCCCGAGCCGCTCGAAGCCGTTCGGCGCTTCCGCTATACTGATGGCACGACGATCCCGAGCACCCGCCCATGAGCAGTCTCTCCCGCATCGCCGCCGAAAACGCCGGAACTCTGCTTCTCCTTGCCCTGACGCTCATTATAGTCGTCGCCTGCCTCGCGACGGGGGCTTGGCTGAAGCTACGGGCAATCGAGCGGCGCTGGAAGGAGATTCTCGCCGATACGAGCGGCGCCAACCTCGAGCGGCTGCTGGAGCATCACCTCGTCGAGAAGGTTCGGCTGGAGGAGCGCGTTTCGAGCCTGGAGGACCGGGCATCCAGTCTCGAGGATCGCATGGATCGCTCGAACCGCCGGGCCGCCTTGGTTCGCTTCGACGCTTTCGACGACGTGGGAGGACAACAGAGCTTCTCTCTGGCGATGCTGGATGACCAAGGGACCGGGATCGTGCTGACCAGCCTCATCGGTCGGAGCGATTGTCGGGTTTACTGCAAGCCGATCGAGGGTTGGAAGTCCTCCAAGAATCTGACGGAGGAGGAGAGGGAGGCCGTGCGTCTGGCGAAGGCTGCGCGGTGAAGAGATTCCATGTCTGGGGCTGAAGACCGCCTCCTGATCGAGCGGGCCGTTCGGGGCGAACGCGAGGCTTTCGACCAACTCGTTCGGAAGCACGAGCGGCGGGCTTACCAATACGCCTTCCGTCTGACGCGCAACCCCGAGGAAGCCGCGGACATCGTCGCCGAGGCGTTCTTCCGCGTGTACTCCGCGTTGCGCAGCTTCCGGCAGGACAGCGCGTTCGGCACTTGGCTGTACCGGATCGTCACGAACTGCTACCTGGATTCCCAGAAGAAGAGCCGCTCCCGCCAGACCACCAGCCTCAGCCGCCCCTCCTCCGAGGACGACGCCGAACTGGAGATGCAGATCGAGGACGCCGCTCCTCTTCCCGATGAGGCGGCGCTCTCCCAAGAGCGGACCCACGCGCTTGCCCGCGCGATCGACGCGCTGCCCGAGTACCAGCGCGCCATGATCGTCATGTACCACGGAGAGCAGCTTTCGTACGAGGAGATCGCGGAGGCGCTCGATCTGCCGATTGGAACCGTCAAGAGCCGTCTGAACCGCGCTCGCCTGTCCCTGAAGGACCTGCTGTCCAAGGATCTGGAACTTTTCCGAGAGTAGCGGGGTCCAACTGCCAGGAGCCGATAGCCATGCACGCAGACAAGGCAAGGGAGCTGTTCTCAGCCTATCTCGAGGGGAAGTTGGAGCCCGCGATGCGGGAATCCCTCGAGCGCAAGCTGGCATCCGACGGCGCCCTTCGCGAAGAGTATGAGTCGTTCTCAAGGGCGTACCGCGCCTTGGAAACCATCCGCCAGCCAGTGGAGGATCCCTCCTTCGACCTGCACGATCGGGTCATGGCCCGCATCGACCGCTACGCTTGGCAGAAGGCAAGATCCCGCGAGCCTTGGTTCCGAACCTGGAGGACGGCTCTGTTTGGCGGAGCCGCCGCCTTGGTGCTGCTGTCCGCGGGGCTGTCTCTCCTGCAAAGGGGCGGATCCCCGGCGGCCTCGCTCGCCGGTGCCACCCCCTCGGAGGACCGCCTCTACGTGCGGTCCGACGGCGACGAGGCTGTTCTCTCCTTCCACACCTATCAGTCGAGAACCGTGGTTCTTCGCGAGGTGAACCAAGGACGGGAGTTGGCCCGCGTGGATCTCGATGGCGGCGACTACCCCATGGGCCAGCTGTTCCGAAGCCCGATCCGCGTCCGCACCGACCAGCCCTCGCTCGTCCAGGTGGTCATCGAGGGGCGCGAGGATCCGCTGTTCGTCGCCGTTCCCGGTCGAAAGCCGAGCCTTTCGAGGGAGGGTCGCGGAACGCTCCAGGATCTCGCCTTGGCGCTGGCGGACCGCTATCGCGTGCCGGTGGTCGTTTCGGCGGAGTCGCCGCAGGGCGACCTCGTCTGGAAGCTCGAGAGCACGGACAGCGTGGCGGCCGCGACCGAGGCCCTTAGGGAGACGGCGCTGGCTGTAGAGATGCGACCGACCGGGGTGCTGTGGATCCAGTGACGGGAGCGCCCTGACGGGGCGGCATCGGCGGCCGCATCCACCGCATCCTCTCCCTCCACATCGGGTGCACCCAAGGAGGAACCCCGGCGCCCGGTCGCATGCGGGGATCGGCCGCCTCTCGGATGGGCGGGTCCTTCGGCGGATCCGCCATCAGCTTCGGCAACTCGGAACCGGACGCCACGGCCTCGCGCACCAGGCGGAGGGCCGCCTCCTGCTCCCTCTGCGCCTGCACGGCGATCACCCCCTGGGCCTCCAGCACGGAGCCGGTGCGTCCCCTGTCGGTGAGCAGCGCCAGATTCTTCGAACGGTACGCCAACAGCGTGTTCAGGTCCCGAATTTCCATGCCGCCGCTCAAGTAGACCCTCTCCGGACTCTGCTTCAGGCGCTCCTCGATCTGCAGAGCCTTGGCGGATGCCTCCCGAGTGCCAGCCAAGTGGCGATCGATTTCCGGAAGCCACCTTCGGCGCTCTGCGGGGCCCATCCGGCTCAGCTCCCTGGACAGGTGCGCTACCGTCGTCCATTGGCTTCTGGCGGAGAGGCCCATCAGGAACCCGTCGCTCGTCTTGCTGATCTCCAGGATCTCGTAGGCCTTGAGCAGCAGCGACACCGCCTCCGATCGGCGACCCATCCTTGAGGCGGACACCGAGGCGCTCTTCAGGCAGGAAACGAGCGCCGATCGGGCGTTCAGGATCTGCTCCCTAGCGCCGCGCGGCATCTCCTCGTCGGCGAAGGCGGCGGGAATGGGCCGGAGCCTGCCCGCACGGTACTCTGTCAGCCAAAGGTCGGCTACGGAGTGCACCAGCGGAAAGTCTTCGGCCGTAGGGATCCGCTTCGGCAGGCGCTTGACCTGGCGCAGGGGCTCGATGTACGCCTCGACGTCGCGATTCTGCGTCTCGCTGTAGCTGCGGAACTCGAACCCGTCCCGATAGGTTCTTGCCCCAAGGCTCAGAAATGCCATGAGGAACCCTGGCATTCCCACCAGGCACCAGTGCATCAGCGTCCGTGCCGACATACTGGTAATGTCGGCAGGCAGGCGCGGGCACTACACCGCATTCCTGACAGGAGGTCCGGCAATTTCGCGAGGGGTGACTCAATGCGGGACGAACGACCCCCGCTCCGCACCTTCGGATGTTTTGGCGCGTCTTAAGTAGCAAGGGGAGAGCCTCGGCCATAGGCGGAAGATGAAACACGGCAGAAGGGTGGTGGGCTGGGAGACGCATCTGATTCAGCGCGCCCAAGAGGGGGAGCAGGTTGCCTTCGAACTCCTGATCGATCGGCACCGATCCGTCCTGTACAGCATGGCGCTGCGGATGCTGCGCAATCCCGACGACGCGAACGACGTGGTCCAGGAAACGATCCTCAAGGCGTGGAGGAACCTAGCGGACTTCGATGCCGAGCGTCCGATCCGTCCGTGGCTCTGCCGCATCTGCGCGAACTGCTGCGTCGACGTCGTTCGCGACCGCAAGCGGGACGGCCAGTCCTTGGACGACCAAGGGACCCAGATCGCAGATCCCTTGGAGCTGGAGGCAACGGCCACGTCGCAGATCCAGCACGGCGCCGTGATCAGCGCCATCGAGCGTCTGCCCGACCGGTACCGGCAGATCGTATTCATGCGGCATTTCCGGCACATGGACGTGGGAGAAATCGCCGAGGCCCTCAACAAGCCGGAGGGCACGATCAAGAGCTGGCTGTTCCGGGCGAGGTCCCTGTTGCGGAAGGATCTCGGAGTCGCGCTCGGCTGATCCGGTAATCTGCGGGCGTGGGCAAGTTCGCACCGCTCGCGGCATTGGCCGTTCTCTGTTCCTTTGCGCGGGCCGACGTTCCGGTTGAAACCAGGCTCCAGTCGTTCGACATCGTTTGGAGCCGAGTGAACGAGTACTACTTCGACCCGAAGTTCGGCGGCGTCGACTGGTCTCGATTGAAGGACGAGTACCGCGCGAAGGTGCGGGAGGCGCGGAACGACGCCGAGTACGTCGCGGCGCTGAACGACCTTCTGCAGCAGCTCGGCGCTTCGCACTTCGGCGTGATTCCCTCCGCCGCTTACGGCTCCGGGCAAGCGACGGCTCCGACCCTCTCCGACGGCGAACCCGGCCTCACCCTGGGCCTGGTGGAGGGGCGACCCACGGTGGTGGCCGTCGAGAAGGGCTCGCCCGCCGAACGGGCTGGAGTGAAACCCGGGTGGATTCTGGCTTCGGTCGACGGCCGTTCCGTGGCGCCCTTGGTCCGGTCGATCCTGCAAGACCCGGCACAGCGCAATCTGATCCGGCTCAAGGTGGCCTCGTCCCTGAGGGCACTGCTCTCCGGTCCAGTCGGCAAGCCGGTCAAGGCCGCATTCTACGACGCCTCCTACCGCACGGTGACCGTGACGATGGATCGGAGGGCGATGCCGGGGCAGATCGTTCGTTTCGGCGAGCTGCCGCCCATCCGTGCGAGAGTCGAGTCGCGGCGGCTATCGGGCAACGTCGGCTACATCCGGTTCAACGTGTTCATGATGCCGCTGCTGGAGCCGATCAAGCGCGCCATCGACTCGTTCCGCGATGCCAAAGGCATCGTCCTGGACCTGCGGGGCAATCCAGGCGGGGTGGGGGCGATGGCTATCCCGATCGCCGCGAAGCTCACGGACAGGCCGGTTCTGCTCGGCACGATGCGGATGCGCTCGGGTCAGACCCGGTTCAACGTGAACCCGCAGCCGCCGCTGTACAAGGGTCCGGTGGTCGTTCTCATCGACGGCACTTCGGCCAGCACCTCCGAGATTCTGGCTGCGGGACTGCAGGAGCTTGGCATCGCTCGTTTGGTCGGGGAGGCGACGGCCGGCGCCGTCCTGCCATCGGTCATCGAGCGCCTCCCGTGCGGCAACCGCCTCCAGTTCGCCTTCGCCGACTTTCGAACGCCGAAAGGAGTGCTGCTGGAGGGCCGTGGGGCGATCCCCGACGTGCCGGTCCGGTTGACGCGCGATGCGCTCCTGAGAGAGGGAGACGCGATGCTCCAGCAGGCGGTTCGAGTCGCTCTCAGTAACCCACCCTCGCGTTCGGCCGTAAAACGGTAAGAGGATCCTCCGATGAAAACATCTCTTCGCAGAATCGCAATTCTCCCTGTGTTGCTCGCGTCGGCGGTGGTCTGGGCGCAGAACCCGACGCAGCCCGGCATCACCGCGGAGCAAGTTCTGGAGAAATCCATCGAGGCGAGCGGCGGCAAGGAGAACCTCGCCAAGGTCAAGACCGCCGTGCTGAAGGCCACGATGGAGGCCCCGATGCAGGGCCTGAAGGGCTCTGTGGTGACGTACGTCAAGGCGCCCAACAAGATCCGCGTGGAGACCGACATCGAGGGCATCGGCAAGACGATCCAGGGCTTCGACGGCAAGGTCGCCTGGTCGAAGGATCCGATCCAGGGCCTCCGGAAACTGGAGGGTGCCGAGAAGGCCGCGATGGTCCGCAGCAGCTCGATCGTCTCGACGGACTGGAAGCAGTTCTATTCCAAAGCGACCTACGTCGGCTTGGAGAAGTTCGGTGACAAAGACGTTCACGTCGTGGAGCTGACTCCCAAAGGCGCCAAGCCGATCCGGCAGTACTTCGACGCGGAGACGTTCCTGCTGCTCAAGCAGACGGGAGTGCAGGAGGGGCCGATGGGCGAGATGCCCTTCGAGGCGTTCTTCAGCGACTACAAGGAAGTGGAGGGCATCAAGCTCGCGATGAAGCAGGTCATCAAGGTCGGGCCGATCGAGATCCAGATCACCATGAAGGAGATCAAGCAGGGCCAGCCGGTGGACGACAAGCTGTTCGCCATGCCCGCCAACTGAACCTAAGTCCGCAGAATGCGAGCCCCCTGCGGGTGCACCAAGTGCCCGGAGGGGGTTTCGCATTCAGGTACCTTGAGTCCATGCGCTGGCTTCGAGGAATCCTCTATACCTATGGAGTCATCAACATCCTGGGCGGTGTCGCCGGCTTCGCGCAGGGCAAGAGCCTCCCATCGCTGGTGATCGGCGGCTTGGTGGGCGTGCTGCTGATCCTGCTGACGGCGGCGACGGTGAAGAGCCCGGGCCCCGCGTTCCGCACCCTCGGAGTGGTGGTGCTCGGACTCGTCGGCCTCTGGGGATATCGCTTTTCGCAGTACGATCCGACCACCGGCAAGCTGCCGATGGTTCCGGTCTCGAACTTGGCCCTTGCCTGCCTCGTGTTCGGGATCCTCATCGGCTCGCACTTCACTGCTGTCTCGAAATCGCGCGACGGTTCCTGAGAGTCCCCCCGGTAACGCAACGAGGGCGCGCCTTCGGATAGCATCGCCTCATGTTTCCGAAGGACCTCGACCTCGACCGTATCGTCGCCTCCGCCCTCCTGCACAACGAGTCGTACGAGCTGTTGCGCCGTCTCTGCGACGACGTGGGAGGCCGCGTGGCAGGATCGCCCGCGGGAACCGCAGCGGAGGAGTGGGCCGCCGAAGCCTTTCGCCGCTTCGGACTAGAGTCCCGCTTTGAAGACTTCGAGATCGAGGCGTGGGAGCGAGGGGACTTGGAGGCGGTTGCCCTTGGGCCGACACCGTGGAGGCTGTGTGCCTTGTCGCACGGCAACAGCCCCCGCAAAGCCTCGCTCGTGACGGAGGTCGTCGATGCCGGCCACGGGGAGCGGGGAGACCTTGAGCGGCTGGCCGACCGGGTTCCGGGCCGCTGGGTGCTGTGCGACGAGGGCGTCGCCGATGGACACAGGCCACTGCACCGATCTGAGAAGTTGGCGTTGGCCGCCGAGTTCGGCGCCGCGGGATTGCTTCTGTACAGTTCCGCTCCGGGAAACCTGCCCAGAACGGGAATGTGCGCGGAAAGAGAGGCTCCCATCCCCGGAATCGGGATCTCTCAGGAAGACGGATGCAGGTTAAAGCGGTTGCTGGCTTCGGGCACCGCGGTTTCCGTAAAGGTGGAGATGTCGAACCGCATCCAGAGGGCAACCGTGCGCAACGTGATCGCCGAGATTCCTGGGCGGGAGCGGCCGGAAGAGGTGGTTCTGGCAGGAGCGCACCTGGACAGCTGGGATCCGGCGCAGGGAGCGACCGACAACGGCCTTGGATGCGCGATCGTCCTGGATCTTGCCAGAGTTTTGGCATCCAACCTACCCACAACCCGACGGACCCTGCGCTTCGCGCTATGGGCCGCCGAGGAGGTCGGCCTGCTCGGCAGCAAGCACCACGCGCGCCTCTGGGCGGACGATCTGCGCAACATCGTGGCCGTCCTCAATTTCGACATGACCGGGTCGCCGCACGGGTACTGGATTCCCGGCGAGCCGGAGATGCCCACCCTCTTTAGCGACCTTGCCAGGGCGCTGGACGGGTTGGGAATGGACCCGTGCTCCTTCGACGGCAAGCCGGGGTTGCACAGCGACCATCAGCCTTTCATGCTGGAGGGAGTGCCCGTCATCGGCTTGCTGGGGCGGCTGGAGGGCCAAGGAGGACACTACTACCACGCTGTGGGCGACACCTTCGAGAAGGTCTCCAAGCCGGGTCTGTGCCGGGCCGTGGCGGTGGGAGCCAGCACGATGGCAGCTCTGGCCCTGTCCGATGAGCGACCCCTCCCGCACCGGTCCAGGGAGGAGGTGATCCGCATGCTATCTGAGGCGGGCCTTGTGGAGGCCCTGGCCGTCGAAGGCTGGCACCCTTAAGGCCTGCCACCAACAGAAAGGCCCCGGAGCCCGCTCGCTGCCTCCGGGGCCGCGGTCGACTGCAGAGGCGGCTCAGGCTCCGCCCACGCCCTTCAGAGCCTCCTCGCCCATGATCTCCTTCACGATCTTGTTCTGATTGATCCGGTACTTGCGCGCGCGCGGTGGAATGTAGCTGCAGTCCACCGGTTCGAAGGAGAACTGGGGGCCATCCGGCGTCCAAGTCGCCAAGGTGGACTTGAGCCACTCGGAGTCGTTCCGGTCGGGGGTGTCCATCTTGAAGTGCGCGCCCCGGCTCTCGTCGCGGATGATCGCTCCACCGACGATCGCCTTCGCCTGCTCGATCATGTTCTGCAGAGCGCGTGCGAACGGCACCGACTGGTTGGACCACCCGGACGGGTCCAGAAGGTCGCACTGCTTCGCCCTCTCGGCCAGCTCGTTCAGCTTCTCTCGGGCTGCCAGCAGGTCCTTCTGCGTGCGCCAGATTCCGCAGTTGTTCCACATGCAGTCGCCCAGCTCCTGGTGCAGGCGGAACGGGTTCTCCTTGCCGTTGCTCCGACGTAGCGCCTCGTATTCCGCCTCGCGCTGACGACGAGCCTCCTCGGCCAGGCCGGCGGCTTGGTCCGCGGCCACATCCATGGTCTTCAGGTATGCCTGAACGCCCTGCGCGGCGATCTCTCCTCCGTACAGGCAGCTCAGAAGCGCGTTGGCTCCCAGGCGATTCGCGCCGTGATACTGGAAGTCGCACTCTCCGGCGGCGTACAGGCCGGGAATGTTCGTCATCTGGTTCCTCGGCGAGTCCACGTCGATCGCAGTCTCGTGGCCCTTCTCGTAGTCCACCCACAGGCCGCCCATCGAATAGTGGACCGCCGGATACACCCGCATTGGAACCTCGATCGGGTCCTCGCGCATGAACTTCTCGTAAATCTCCAGAACGCCCTCGAGCTTGTCGTTGATCTGCTCCCGGGTCATTCCCTTCTCGCGATGCAGGTGCGTGATGTCCAGATACACCTGCTCCTTGCCCTGGACTCCTCGGCCGATCCTGCACACGCAGTAGATGGCGAAGCTGACGATGTCGCGTGAGAGCAGGTTGCCGTACACCGGGTCCAGCTCCTCGCAGAAGTACCAGCGATCCTTCTCCGGAATCTCTGCAGGCGGCCGGGGGTCCATGGGATCGCGCGGAACCCATAGCCGGCCCCCCTCGCCGCGCACCGACTCGCTGATCAGACGCCGCTTGTCCTCTCCGGGGATGGCCGTGGGATGGATCTGCACCATTTCCGGGTTGCCGTAGATCGCTCCCTGCTGGTAGCAGATGCTGACCGCCGACCCGGTGTTGATCACGGAGTTCGTCGACTTGCCGTAAATCAGGCCGGGGCCGCCCGTCGCCATCACGACCGCGTCGGTCGCGAAGCCCCGGATCTCCATCGTCCGAAGGTTCTGGGCCACCAGACCCCTGCACCGGCCCTCCGCGTCCTTGACGATCCCGAGGAACTCCCACCCTTCGAACTTCTCCACCAAGCCGGCGACCTCCCAACGGCGGACCTGCTCGTCCAGCGCGTAGAGCAGCTGCTGGCCGGTGGTGGCTCCGGCGTACGCGGTGCGGTGCTTGAGCGTGCCACCGAATCGCCGGAAGCTCAGCAGGCCCTCCGCGGTGCGGTTGAACGGCACCCCCATCCTATCCAAGAGATAGATGATCGCGGGCGCCCTCTCCGCCATGCGCATCACGGGCGGCTGGTGGTTCAGGAAGTCGCCACCGGTGATCGTGTCCTCGAAGTGCAGGTAGGGTGAATCCCCCTCGCCACGGAGGTTCACCGCGCCATTGATGCCGCCCTGCGCGCAGACGCTGTGGCTCCTTTTGACGGGCACGATGCTGAAGAGCTGGATCTTCACGCCAGCCTCGGCCAGCTTCATGGCGGTCATCAGGCCGGCCAGGCCTCCTCCGACGACGGCAACGGTGTTCTCTGGCATAGGTTCCTTCCGGCGGGTCGGCACGTCGGGCCGACCGAGCTCCAACTTGATTCTACCGAACCAAGGGCCGGGCCGTCCGCCGGCAAAGCAAGCCGAAGGGGCCGGCGCCTGACGGCGCCGGCCCCCACTCTGATCTGCAGGGAGCGGTCAATTGTTCGTGTTCACCCTCACGGCTCGCGTGATGGAGAACTCGTTGGTCAGGCCACCTCTCACACCCGTGTAGGTGCCAGCGAGCGTGAACCTGGCTTCTCCGAAGCCGGCGCCGAATCCCGCGAACGTGATGATCGCACAAGGCTCGCCCGCGACGCCCACCGGGTCGGTCACGACCTCTATGCCGAAGGGGTGGTACGGCTCGCCCTTGGCAACCGTCAGCTCGTAGCCCACGCCCGCCAGCGGGGCGAGGTTGTGGCCCCAAGAGTCGCAGATGCCGGCGTATAGGTAGGCCACCCAGTCAGGCGGGTTGTCTCCGTTCGCCTGACCCTGCGAGTACCTCACCTCGGACGCGGGTTGCGTGAACGGATTCGTGGCGATGCCGACAGGAATCACCGCAGCCTCCCACGGTGAGTTCGGGTCCGGCTCCTGCGGGCCGTTCACGAAGAACACCTGCTTCGGCAGACCGTAGATCGACACGTCGTAGGAGTCTGGAACCAGCCCGGCCAGCGCGTCGCTGGACTCGACCGTGATTGTCACCTCGCCCGCCACGTTGCCCGCAACGAGCACACCGCCCGCCTCCATGGTCGCCTGGGACGTCGGCGCGATGTTCTGCTGCAGCTCGCGCTCGCCGGGGTTGCCAGTCTTGTGGCCGCCCGGCTTGTTGAACACGGTCCACTTGGCCGACGGAGGATTCTCCGCCTCGTCCTGGTCGACGTCCACGCCGTACGCTGTGTACTGCTCCCTCGCACCCACGTCGATGTACCGCTTCAAGGTCGTGGTCTTCTCACGGATGCGCAGGAACTGGAGATCCCTGCTCAGATAGATCTTCGCGGGGTCAGCGTTGCGGACCGTAGTGCCCTGGACCGTGGCGAAGAGGAAGTTCTGGAACTTCGGGAAGGCGTCTCCGGTCCCGCCGGCGCCCGACGGCGCGGCCGGGTTGCCGGACAGGTCTCCGTCGGCAGGCGGCGGCGCAACAACCTTGATCGTCGTCTGACCGTTCAGGTCGGTGGTCGTCACGTTCAACGGGTCCTCCGTCGCCGGGTCCACGAAGCAGGGCCCACCCACAGAGGTCCGCCACTGGTTGCCCGGAGCCTTCGCCGGGTTGGACCATACGACCGTCTGCTCGGGGATCGCTCCACCGTACTTGTTGGTCACAACTGCGATCAATTCGACCGAAGTCGGAATCGCGGTCGGCTTAGGGTCGGTGGCCACCATCCAGCGAATCTCGAAAGGCTGCACGTTGTTGTCCGACAAGCGAACCAACTTCCCGCGCGAATCCTTGCGGAAGATCTCCACGTTCGCAGGCTCGCCATAGCTGTAGTCCAGCGTGAGCGTGCCCACGGCGGGCGGGTTGTTGATCCGGCTGGTGATGGTCACCGGGCCAGCCAGCTGTCCTCCAAGTGCCGGAGTGACCAGCTTGGTGTTCGGATCGATGGAGATCTTCGCCGGGGCGCTAGAGGTCGTCTGAACGGCGTTGCCGGCTGCCGGCAGGTTGGGAATCGAGATGCCGTTCGAGTCGAAGAAAGCCAGCGCCAAGTAAGCCTTCTGGCCCGCGGCGAGCTCGTTGTTGAGCTCGGAGGGCTTTCGCCCGTCCAAAGCGAACTTCACCTCGGACACCACGCCGTTGGGAGCGCGGTTCTCTGGGGAGCCTGGCGAGTTGAGGTTCAGGGTCGTGAGGTTGGCGCCTCCGTCACGGAGGTTGATCACATAGTCGTAGTCCATCAGGCGCGGAGTGCCGCCGATCGAGATGTTCGAGCCGGAGATCCGAATCGAACCGTCTCCCGTAGTCGACGCCGTGATCAGAATGTCGTTGCCCTGCGAAAGATCCCTGGTGAAGAACTGGAGGTCGTTGTTCTTGCTCGAGACCTTCCGGAACTTGGCCTCGTTTCCGATCAGGGAAACGAGCCCTTGAGTCGGAACGTCGTACTCTGGGTTCGGAGGCGTCTGGGCGGGGGTGATGATCACGTCGGGCCCGGGAGCGGCGCTTCCAGCCTTCTTCACGTACACGAAGCCGACGATCGTGCGCGTGATCTCGCCGCTCGTCTGCTTCGAGCCTCCGCCTCCACCGCCGCCGCAACCCGCCCAGAGCAAGGACAGGACGGCGATCAACCCGATTCCCAACCACTTCCGCATGCTATTCGAGTCCTCCCAGAGATCTGGCGCCGACAGTTTAACCTCAACCGTTCGCGAATCGCAAAGCTCCGGCCTCTTCGGGCCAAACTCCGTGATTCCCAACCGTTGGACGCGGGCTCGCCACGTTTGGTTCGCGATTATACTGGCCCCAGGCTCCGGTATCCTAGCTCTACCATGGCGAAGTTGCGGATCGGTGTCGTGGGTCTCGGCATGGGACGCCACCATGCGAGGATGTTCCAGTCCCACCCGCAGGCCAAACTCGTGGCCCTAGCGGATCCCGAGGAGGCGAGGAGAAAGGAGGTCGGCTCGGAGCTCGGAGTCAAGCGGCTGTACCCCAGCTTGGAGGCCATGCTGGCGGAAGAGCAGCTCGACGTGGTGTCGATCGCCACGCCGAACCGGTTCCACAAGCCGCAAACGATCGCGGCCTTGGAGGCCGGGGCGCACGTGCTGTGCGAGAAGCCGATGGCGATGAACGCCTCCGAGGCGGAGGAGATGCTCGCCGCCTCGCGCCGCACGGGTCGCCGACTGATGATCAACTTCTCCTTCCGCTTCACCGAACAGTCGTGGGCACTCAAGCGGCAGGTGGAGGCCGGCCTGATCGGAGACGTGTACTTCGGGCGAACCGTTTGGCACCGCAGAAGGGGGTTGCCGGGGTTCGGCGGCTGGTTCGGCAAGAAATCCCTGTCGGGCGGCGGGCCTCTGATCGACCTCGGTGTGCACCGTCTGGACCTCGCCCTCTGGCTCATGGGCTACCCCGAACCGGAGTGGGTCCTCGGCGCAACGTACGACCCGATCGCGCGCCGATTGGCCGAGGAGACCGGCAAGGAGTTCGACGTCGAGGACCTGGCCGCGGCGTTCATCCGGTTCCGGAACGGCGCGACGCTCGTGGTGGAGGCCTCCTGGGCGGCCAACATCAAGGAGAGGGAGCTGATGGAGACCCGCCTGCTCGGCACGAAGGGGGGCTTGGTCCAGCGCAACCTCCACGAGGGCTACGAGTTCGAGGCCGAGGTTTTCCTCGAGCGCGACGGCTGCCTGTTCGACGAGCGCCTCCACCCGCCGGTGCCGTCGGCCCCCAACGCCTACCACCATTTCCTCGACTGCATCCTAGAAGATCGGCCTCACACCGCGACCGCCGAGGAGGGGCTGACGGTGATGCGCCTTCTGGATGCCATCTATTCCAGCGCCGAGTCGGGACAGCCCGTCCGCGTGTCGTAGGGCCGATTCGCTTCCAAACGGTCTGCCGCCCCCAAAAAGGGGCGGCAGACTTTCTTCTAGCGGATCGGGGCCTTGCATCCCAACCGATTGTGGTGTATCATGCTGATCGGCCCAACATCTGGGAGGGGTGGTAGACATGCGATGCCCATACTGCGGTCATCCGGAGCACAGGGTCTTCGACTCGAGGCCGGCCCGGGAGGACAGGGCGATCCGCAGACGGAGGGAGTGCCTGCAGTGCCTCCGGAGATTCACGACGTATGAGGAGCCCGAAACGCCGCGCCTGATGGTGGTGAAGCGCGACGGGACCCGTGAGGCGTTCTCCATCGACAAGGTGCTGAACGGCATGATCACGGCGTGCCACAAGCGCCCGGTGCCGATCGAGACGCTCCGGCTGGCCGCCTACGAGGTCGAACGGTCGCTGCAGACCGACTTCGAGGACGAGGCGCCGTCGTGGGCCATCGGTGAGCGGGTCATGGAGCGGCTGCGATCCATCGATCCGGTCGCCTACGTCCGCTTCGCCAGCGTGTACCGGGAATTCCAGTCTCCCAGCGACTTCGTCCAGATCGTACAGACCGTTCCCGCGGGCAGCGACCACTGACCCCGGGAGCCATTCCACGGAGAGGAACACAAGGAAATGATCATCAAGCGTTACTTCACGAAGCCGGGAAAGGACCCCTACGACGGCATCCGGTTCGAGCCGCGCGTCAGCGAGATCCGCAACCCCGACGGGTCGGTGGTCTTCCGCATGGAGAACGTGATGGTGCCGGAGGACTGGTCGCAGGTGGCGACCGACATCCTGGCCCAGAAGTATTTCCGCAAGGCCGGAGTGCCCCAGCCGGACGGCTCGCTCGGCTCGGAGACCGACGCCCGGCAGGTCTTCCACCGGCTCGCCGGTTGCTGGACGGACTGGGGAAAGCGGTACGGATACTTCGCCAGCGACCTGGACGCTCAGGTGTTCTACGACGAGCTGGTGCACATGATGGCGCGCCAGATCGCCGCCCCGAACAGCCCCCAGTGGTTCAACACGGGCCTGTACTACGCCTACGGCATCGCGGGCGTGCCTCAAGGCCACTACTACGTCGATCCCGAGACCAAGGAGGTCAAGCGCAGCGAGAACGCCTACGAGAGGCCCCAGCCGCACGCGTGCTTCATCCTGAGCGTGAAGGACGACCTGGTCAACGAGGGCGGCATCATGGACCTCTGGACCAGGGAGGCGCGCATCTTCAAGTACGGCTCCGGGGTAGGCACCAACTTCAGCCCGATCCGAGGGGAGAACGAGAAGCTGAGCGGAGGCGGACGCAGCAGCGGCCTGATGAGCTTCCTGAAGGTCGGTGATCGCAGCGCCGGAGCCATCAAGTCCGGCGGCACCACGCGCCGTGCGGCGAAGATGGTGTGTCTGGACATCGACCACCCGGACGTGGAGCAGTTCATCCGATGGAAGGTCGTCGAGGAGCAGAAGGTGGCCAGCCTCGTGGCGGGCCCATCGGTCAACCGCAGGCATCTCGGTGAGGTGCTGGAGGCGTGCAGAAACCCGGAGCCGGCGGATCTTCCGGAGGCGGACCGCACCAATCCCCGCAAGAACGCCAAGCTCCGTCGGGCTATCGCGAGAGCCAAGGACGCCTGCGTCCCGTTGAACTACATCGAGAGGACGATCCAGCTCGCCGAGCAAGGCGCGGAGTCTGCGGACTTCCCCACCTACGACACCGGTTACGAGAGCGAGGCTTACGTGACGGTTTCCGGTCAGAACTCGAACAATTCCGTCCGGGTGCCCAACTCCTTCTTCGAGGCGCTGGACAAGGGCGAAGACTGGATCCTCCGCAACCGAACCGACGGCACCGTCGCCAAAAAGGTGCCCGCTCGGAAGCTCTGGGACGACATCTGCATGTCCGCCTGGGCCTGCGCCGACCCCGGGTTGCAGTTCGACACGACGATCAACGAGTGGCACACCTGCCCCAACGACGGTCGGATCAACGCGAGCAACCCGTGCAGCGAGTACATGTTCCTCGATGACACCGCGTGCAACCTAGCCAGCATCAACCTCGCGAAGTTCTACGATCCGCACAGCGGCCGCTTCGACATCGAGGGTTACCGGCACGCGATCCGGCTGTGGACGATCGTCCTGGAGATCAGCGTGCTCATGGCGCAGTTCCCCAGCCCCGAGATCGCGCGGCTCAGCTACGAGTTCCGGACGCTCGGGCTGGGCTACGCGAACCTCGGCGCTCTGCTGATGCGCATGGGAATCCCCTACGACAGCCCGGAGGCGCGGGCCATCGCGGGCGCGCTCACGGCGATCCTCGGTGGCCAGGCCTACGCGACCTCCGCCGAGATGGCCAGGGAGCTAGGCCCCTTCCCAGGATACGAGCGCAACCGCGCTCCGATGTTGCGCGTGATCCGCAACCACCGCCGTGCGGCATACAACGCTCCGGCAAGCGAGTACGAGGGACTCAGCATCCCGCCGGTTGGCATCGATCCGCAGGTCTGCCCGCCGGACCTGCTGGCCGCCGCGCGGGAGACCTGGGACGCCGCGCTGCAGGCCGGAGAGGCCCATGGATTCCGCAACGCGCAGGTCACCGTTCTGGCGCCGACCGGAACGATCGGCCTCATCATGGACTGCGACACGACCGGCATCGAGCCGGACTTCGCGCTGGTCAAGTTCAAGAAGCTCGCGGGCGGCGGCTACTTCAAGATCATCAACCAGAGCATCCCCTGGGCTCTCCGCAAGCTCGGCTACAGCCAGGAGCAGATCGAGGACATCGTCGCCTACTGCCTGGGCCACGGCACGCTGAAGGGATCGCCGGAGATCGGCCACGACGCGCTCCGAGCGAAGGGCTTCGACGACGCGGCGCTGGAGCGCTTGGAGTCCGCCCTCGCCACCGCGTTCGAAATCCAGTTCGCCTTCAACAAGTTCGTCCTGGGCGAGGAGTTCTGCAAGACCAAGCTGGGATTCACCGACGAACAGCTGAACGACTGGAACTTCGACATGCTGCAGGCGCTGGGATTCACCCGCGGCCAGATCGAGGTTGCCAACACCTACGCATGCGGCGCCATGACCATCGAGGGGGCCCCGCATCTGCTGCGGGAGCACTACGCGGTGTTCGATTGCGCCAATCCCTGCGGCAAGATCGGCCAGCGCTACATCAGCGCCGAGGGACACATCCGTATGATGGCCGCCGCGCAGCCGTTCCTCAGCGGAGCCATCAGCAAGACGATCAACCTGCCCTCCAAGGCCACCATCCGGGACGTCAGCGACGCCTACCGCCTGTCGTGGCGGCTCGGCCTCAAGGCCAACGCGCTGTATCGGGACGGCTCCAAGCTGAGCCAGCCCTTGAGCGCGTCCTCGGACGACACGGCCGCAGCGATCCTGGAGGCAACTCTGGAAGACGGGGCGGCGGAGACGAGTCCCCAGCCGACACCCTCGCCCGCCGCGCAGGCCGCTCCGGCGGCGCCAGCCGGCGACTCCCAGCCGGTGGCGGCGGCGAAGACCCTGGTCTATCGGTACATCGCCAAGCGTCACTCGCTGCCGCCCCGCCGGCGCGGCTACACGCAGAAGGCGCTGGTTGGCGGGCACAAGGTGTACCTCCGCACGGGTGAGTACGAGGATGGGTCGCTCGGTGAGATCTTCATCGACATGCACCGCGAGGGAGCGGCCTTCCGCTCGCTGATGAACTGCTTCGCGATCGCCGTGTCGCTGGGCCTGCAGTACGGCGTGCCGCTCGAAGAGTTCGTCGACGCGTTCGTGTTCACTCGGTTCGAGCCGAACGGCACGGTGTTCGGCCACGACAACATCAAGATGGCCACCTCGGTCATCGACTACGTGTTCCGCGAGCTGGCCTTCTCCTATCTGGACCGTCGCGATCTGGTCCAGGTCCAGCCGGAGGACCTCCGCAGCGACGCTCTGGGCCACCCGGAGACGCCGGAATTCACGGAGGAGGAGGAGCGAGGACCGGTGGTCGGCCACGTTCCTGGGGTGGCCAGCGAGCGGCACGACTCGCGCGGGTTCTGGGCGGGCCACCTGGAGGACAAGGCGTTCCTCGAGGCCCAAGGGCAGGAGAGGCTGCCGTTCGAGAGCCCCGAGGCGTTCATTGCCGTCCCGGTCCCGGCCGGCGCGGCCGCGGAGGGCACCCAGCAGGACGCGCTGGCCCGCAAGATCCGGGAGGCCAGGCTGAAGGGCTACGAGGGCGACCCATGCCGGAACTGCGGGCAGTTCACGCTCGTCCGTAACGGCACGTGCCTGAAGTGCGACACCTGCGGAGAGACGAGCGGCTGCAGCTGACGCGCGACCGTCCGAGCCTGCGGCGGGGTCGGCGGAGCCGACCCCGCCCGTCTTTTCGGGTATCTCGTCTACCATGAGGCGGATCGCGGTGATCGTTCCCGGATGGCTCGCCGACGGCGAGGAGGGCTCGCAGCTTCTTCGCCCAGGCGAGCCACTGAGGACCTGGGTCGAAGCGGCATCGGTCCAAGCGGTTCGGCTCGGGCCGGACGAGCCGGTCGCCTGCCCGGACGCCGCCTACCTCGGGTTGGACCCGCGATCCATGGACGCTCAGCCCGGCCCGCTCGCCGCCGCCTGCTTCGGCAGCAGACCTCCTTGGGGCTCCACGGTGTTCCACCTCTCCCTGATGGGCACCGACGGGCGGGAGGTCTGGAACGCAGAGAGCCTGAGCGACGAGGAGGCCTCGGCCCTGGTGGGGGCCGCGCGAGCCCTCGAGACAGCGGAATCCCGGCTGGTGGAGGGTGAGGGTCCGGACCATGCTTTGGTGACGCGCTGGCCCTTCCCAGAGCAACCGCCCTTGTGGCCTCGCCCCCTCCTCCAAGCAGGCTACCGAGCAGCCGTCGATGAGCTGGATCGTCGGCTCAGGCGGTGGGTGGACGACTCCGCCAACCTGCTTAGCGAGCACGAGGTCAACCTGCGCCGGGCCGATCTTGGGCTTCGCCCCGCGAACCTCCTGTGGCCTTGGGGGCCGGGAGAGGCGCACGCCTACCTCCCATGGTCTCCCGACCCGCGCCTCCGGCCGACGCTGGCGTCCGGCTCGATCCGTCTGCACGGCATGGCGCGCCTCGTCGGCCTGCCCGTGTGGCCGCGATCGCTGTTCCGTGGACGTGCCGAGGCTCCCTTGGAGCGCCTCGCGGAGATGGCGTTCGATACGGACCGGTTGCTGATCCATCTGCCGGAGTTCGGCAGGGCGAGGCTGCAGGGAGACCTCGATCGGCTTGCCTGGCTGCAGCGTTGGCTTGAGGAGGGGTTGATCCAGCCTCTGCTGGATCAGGCCCGGAAGAGACCCACGAGGCTGATGCTGGTAGCTCTGTCGGAAGGCCTGGGCCTGGTAGGCGTGGCAGACTCGGAACGGCCCACACCGAAAGGCGTTCCGTTCGACGAGCGCGCCATCGCGGAAGGAGAGCCGCCCTCCCGGTTCCTCCACGAGGCCGTGCGAGGGCTGTTCGAGGACGAGCCCTGATCGGGCTGTCCCGGTTCGGGCGACGACCGCGTCGCACGATCGGTAGAATCAAGCTGCACCATGCCCACTCTCTGCTCGGTCGACGCCATCGCGGAGAAGGTCTTCCGCAACGAGCGCATTTCCCCCGGAGAAGCTCTGGAACTCCTCCGCCACCCGAATTTGGTCGAGTTGGCCGCGATGGCCGATCACCGTCGCCAGCAGCTGGTCCCGGGCAACACCGTCACCTACGTCATTGGCAGGATCCTGAACTACACGAACGTGTGCTGGGTCCGATGCAGCTTCTGCGCCTTCTATCGGGAACCGGGCCACCCGGAGGGCTACCTGCTGTCGGACGAGGAGATCCTCGCGAAGGTGCGCGACACCGTCAAGCGGGGAGGCGTCGAGATCCTCTTCCAGGGCGGTCTGAACCCGCGCCTCAAGATCGACTGGTACGAGCGCACGTTCCGGATGATCTTGGCCGAGTTCCCGCAGGTCATCCTGCACGCGCTCAGCCCGACGGAGATCATCTATATCGCGAAGATCAGCAAGCTATCGCTGGAGGAGTGCATCCAGAGGCTTCACGCCGCCGGTCTCCACTCGATTCCGGGCGCCGGGGGCGAGATCCTCGTCGATCGGGTGAGGGACCAGATCGCTCCCCTCAAGGACTCCACCGAGGATTGGCTCAGGTGCATGCGGGCCGCCGCGCACCTCGGTCTGAAGAGCACGGCGTCGATGATGTACGGGCACGTTGAGACGCTGGAGGACCGGGTGGAGCACCTGACGCGCATCCGAGACCTGCAGGACGAGTGCGCCCCGTTCCGTGCGTTCATCTGCTGGAACTTCCAACCGGAGGAGACCAAGCTGGCGATCGAGCGGAAGGCGGACGCGGCCGACTACCTCCGCACTCTGGCCGTGAGCCGAATCTTCCTGGACAACGTGCCGAACCTGCAGGTGTCCATCCTTACCCAAGGACCGAAGATCGCCCAAACCGCTTTGCGGTACGGGGCGAACGACTTCGGCTCGGTGATGATCGAGGAGAACGTGGTCTCCGCGGCCGGGAGCAAGTTCATCCTCAGCGCCGAGGAGTTCGAAAGGCTCATCCGTGCCGCCGGCTACGTTCCCAAGCGACGCAACACCCGTTACGAGATCTTGGAGGATTGAACCCATGCTCGGCGCGATCGCCCTCCTCGCTCTGGCCCCATCGCTGACGCTCAATCGTCCCTACCGCGATGGGGAGGCCGACCGGTTCCGGGTGGTCATCGTCGGGGAGACGGAAGGCACCGATCTGCGCGTGGAGGCCACCCTGAGCCAAACCGCCCGGATACCGAAGGATGGTGCTCCACGGCTGGAGCTCACGGTCGAGCGGGTCACAGTTTCGGCCTACGGAGAGCGTCAGAACCTCCAGAAGGGATCCAAGTTCACCTACGAGATCGATCGGAACGGGCGCCTCGTGTCGGGCTGGGTTCCTGACCAGCGCTCTGCGGCCGGAGTGGCCTTCCTGCCCTACCTGCTGTATGGCCGATCCTTCGAGCAGGGCAAGGAGACGGCGTTCGACTACACGGACCCCCGCGTCCGGGGCTATTCGGTGAACGGCGGGGCGCGTTTGGAGAGAATGTCCCCGTCCGTCGATCTCAGGGGCTTCGCCAGAGTGCGGTAGGCGGTTTCTTCCGGGCGACCGACCGTCGTGTCGTTCCAGTGCTCGTTCGAACCGAAGACGGGCCGGCTGCTCTCGGCCAGCGGCTCGTTCTCGCCGACGCTCCAGGCCGAGCGGCCTACGACGGGAGGGCCCCCGGTCCTGAACGGCATGCAGTTCGAGCTGCAGCGGCTGTGAGGGCGGCCCCAACCGAACCGTTTGACCCGCGGGAGCGTAACAGAAGCACCGGATGATCGTTCGCTACGACTCCCCGTTCCGTCTGAACCCCGAGTACACGCCCCGGGGGGATCAAGCCCAAGCGATCGCCAAGATCGTGGACGGTCTGGAGAGCGGTCTGCGCTTCCAGACCCTGCTGGGAGCCACCGGCACGGGAAAGACGTTCACCATGGCGTCGATCATCGCGGCCACCCAGAGGCCGGCGCTGGTGTTCGCGCACAACAAGACGCTGGCCGCGCAGCTCTGCCAAGAGTTCCGGGCGTTCTTCCCGGACAACGCCGTCGAGTACTTCATCAGCTACTACGACTACTACCAGCCCGAGGCGTACATTCCCCAGAACGACGTCTACATCGAGAAGGACTCGAGCATCAACGAGGAGATCGAGCGGTTGCGCCACTCCGCGACGCAGGCGTTGCTCGAGCGCAGGGACGTCATCGTGGTGGCCTCGGTGTCGTGCATCTACGGCTTGGGTTCGCCCGACACCTACGCCGAGGCCGTGGTGACCTTCGAGTGCGGCCAGACGCTCGACGTGCGGGAGGCGATCCAGCGTCTGGTTGCCATGCAGTTCACGCGCAACGACATGGTCCTGGACCGGGGCACGTTCCGCGTGCGCGGCGACACGCTGGAAGTCCAGCCGAAGGACGAGGAGATCGTCACCCGCGTGGAGTTCTTCGGCGACACCGTCGAGCGCATCCGGCTGATCGACCCCCTCACCCAGGACGTGCTGGACGAGCCGCTACGGATTTCGGTGTTTCCCGCGACGCACTACGTGACGCCTTGGGAGCGCCTCGACGAGGTCATCGCCCAGATCGAGGCGGAGAAGGAGGCCCAATGCGCCAAGTTCACCGCCGAGGGCAAGCTGCTGGAGGCGCAACGCCTTCGCCAGAGGACCGACTTCGACATCGAGATGATGCGCGAGGTCGGCTTCTGCAGCGGCATCGAGAACTACTCCCGCTACTTCGATGGGCGCAAGCCTGGGGAGCCGCCTTACACGCTGCTGGACTTCCTTCCGAGCGACGCGATCGTGTTCATCGACGAGAGCCACCAGACCATCCCGCAGATCCGGGCGATGTACAACGGGGATCGCTCGAGGAAGGAGGTGCTGGTCGAGTACGGCTTCCGTCTCCCCTCCGCGCTGGACAACCGGCCGCTCACCTTCGACGAGTTCTTGGAGAGGGTGAAGCAGGTGGTGTTCGTCTCCGCCACGCCCGGCCCGTTCGAGCTGGAGGTCCAGGAGCAGGTCGCCGAACAGGTGATCCGACCGACGTACCTGCTGGATCCCGAGGTTGTGGTTCGTCCGACCCAAGGCCAGATCGACGACCTTCTGCACGAAATCCAGCAGCGGGTCGCCAAGGGCCAGCGCACGCTGGTCACCACGCTCACCAAGAAGATGGCCGAGGACCTCACCGCCTACCTGGACGACCTCGGCGTGAAGGTGAACTACATCCACTCGAACGTCCACTCGCTGGAGCGCCCAGAGATCCTGAAGGGCCTGCGCCAAGGCGGCTACGACGTTCTGGTCGGAGTGAACCTGCTGCGCGAGGGGCTCGACCTGCCCGAGGTGTCGCTCGTGGCGATCTTGGACGCCGACAAGGAGGGATACCTGCGCAGCGAGAGAGCCTTGATCCAGACCATCGGGCGGGCCGCCCGCAACGTGGACGGCATGGTGATCCTGTACGCAGACACGGTGACGGGGTCGATGCAGAGAGCCATCGACGAGACCAACCGCCGCCGCGAGATCCAACAGGAATACAACCGCACCCACGGCACGTCGCCCAGAACCGTGCAGAAGGTTGTTCGGGAGACGATCCGTGCCTACGACGTGTCCAAGGTGGAGGTCCCCGAGGTGGAGTCGCGGGGCAAGACCTACCGCATCGAGGAGATTCCGCAGATCGTCGACCAGCTGGAGCGGGAGATGAAGGCGCTGGCGAAAGCCATGGAGTTCGAGCGGGCCGCCGACGTCCGCGACGAGATCGCCCGGCTCCGCAGCCTTCTCGGCACCAGCAGCGAGAAGTCCCTCTCCGGCCGCCCGAGAAGGAGCCTCCGCCGGTAGCGATTGCGCATTTTCCAGCAAGAGCCGCGCCAGGATCAGATCTGCATTCCGAGTGTGGAATGGCTCTCACGGGGGATCGAAGTCACCCGGATGGGAGCTGCGGGGATTCGTTGCGCATGGATGCGTCTTTGGCCGGCGCTGGCGCTCGCCGGCACCGCCGGCTCGCTGATGGCCTTCGTGGCCGGCTGGACCAATGGACTCACGCTCGGAACGGTGTTCCTAGCCGTCTGGGCCGGTCACCGTCTTTGGTCGGCGACGGACGCGCCGCATCTGCGGTGGATGGCGGCCGCCTGCGCCTGCTATGCCTTCGGAGATGCCTGCTGGCTGCTCGAGGGGATCGGAACGGGGGAGGAAAACCCTTTGGGCGGTCCAAGCGACCTGTTCTACCTAGGCTTCTACGGCCTTGCGGCGGCGGCCCTGCTCCGCAAGCTGCGAGAGGCCGCCGGCTCCGGCCTGCGCGACGCGCTTCTTCCAGCCCTGATGTCCGTGGCCGGAATCGCCGCCGTCGCCTGCCGGTTCCTCGTTCTTCCTGCCATGCGCCACCCGGTTCTCGAGCTGCAGGAGGTCTGGCCTGCGATCTCCTTCGCCTGCGGCTCGCTGGTCTTGGTGACCCTCGCCATGGCGATGGTCTTCTCCCATCGGAACGACCGCGCCCAAGCCGCACGGATCGCACCGCTGTTGGGCGGGATGGCGCTGATGGCGGTGGGCGACTTCCGGTACCTAGCCGAGACGTTGCTGGACCGTTACGAGCCTTCGTTCTGGACCGACGGAGCTTGGATCGCTTCCCTGGCCCTGCTCGGGTTCTCGGCGCCGTCGTTCCAGAGGCAGACTGGGCGCGCCTCCTCTGAGGAGCAGACGAGGATCCCCCGATCCTGCCCGCTTCCCACTCTGCTCTCGGGCATGGCCGTCTCGGCTCTGGTGGCCCTCGATCTGCACCAGTACGGTCTGATCACGAGCGGCGTCGCCTTCTCCGCCTTGGGATTGGTGCTTCTTGGAACGGGCTACCGCGTGTCGGAGATTCGTCGGCAAGACCGCTTGGTTCAGGAAGCCCTCTCGGCCGCCGCGAGCAAGCTCCAGACGCAGGTCGAGGCGCGAACGAGGGAACTGGCGGGGCTGGTCTCGGCCACCCGCTCCATCCACGTGAGCCTCGATCCAGAGGAGATCGCGCAGACGACCATCGCCGAGGTCCGCAGTTTGCTCGAGGCGGACGCCGCTCTGCTCTGGGTTCCGCCCAGCCCGGCCGACAGTCCCGGCGAGGCTAGGGCGATCTGGCACCAGGTTGGCCTCGGCAGCCAGGAGCTCAGCGCGCTCAACGTGGCGGCCACGACGCCACCCGCCGAGGGTCCGTTGCAGCTGCAGGCCCGCGCGGAAGGCGGCGCCACGAACTTCCTCCTCGTCCCCGTCCGCCTGAGGAACCATCCGGAGGGGTGGCTGGGAGTGCAGCGTCGGTCGCGAGCGTTCACCCAGCTCGAGCAGGGCCTCGCTGCGTCCATCGCCCAGAGCGTCGCGTCGGCCATGGAGAACGCGCGAGCCCACCAGAAGGTCCTTTCGCTGGCCGAGCTGGATCCGGTGACCGGGATTCTGAACCCGAGAACGATGCACGACCGCCTCGCCGGCATGTTGGCCGAGCGCAGGCCGGAGGAGTCCATCGCTCTGCTGATCCTAGACCTCGTGAACTTCCGGCAGGTGAACGCCATCCACGGCCTTCCCGCGGGGGATGCCATTCTTCGGCGGGTGGCGCAGCTGTTGACGGTCTGCGTGCCGGACGGCGGACTCGTCGGACGGTTCGGGTCGGACGAATTCCTCGTTCTGCTGCCCGGCAAGAGCCTCAGCGAGGCGGCGGACGCCGCCCGCGCCATCGCCGACACGCTCGCCACATACGGCTACTCCGTGCCGAACGGGCCGTTCCTGCCGATCCCCTGCCACGTTGGCGTCGCCGTCGCGCCGGAGGATGGCGAGTCCGTCAACGCTCTCATAGGCGTGGCGAACTGGAACCTCTCGATCGCCAAGCGGAACGACGTCACCATCGGCCTCACGCCGGAATCCCGTCGTGACGACCGTAAGTTCCTCGCCGACGAGTCGTTCGCGGCGCTGGACGCCTTGGTGGCCGCCGTCGACAACAAGGACTCCTACACGCGTCGGCACTCCGAGGAGGTCGCCGACTACAGCATCTGGCTGGCGGAGGAGCTCGGTTGCTCCGCGGAGACCCTCGACTTGGTCCGCATGGCCGCGCTGCTGCACGACGTCGGCAAGATCGGGGTGCCCACCGAGATCCTCACCAAGCCGGGAAGGCTGACCGACGCCGAGTACGAGACGATGAAGCGGCACCCGGTGATCGGCGGCATGCTGATCGGGGCGTTCCGTGGCCTGGGCCGCATCATGGACGGGGCCAAGTACCACCACGAGCGATGGGACGGCAAGGGGTACCCGGAGGGTCTGAAGGGGAACGACATCCCGTGGCTGGGCAGGCTGATCGCCGTGGCGGACGCCTTCTCGGCGATGACGACGAACCGTCCCTACCGCAAGGGGCTGTCCTTCACCGAGGCCGCGCGCAGGCTGGAGGAGGCCGCCGGATCGCAGCTGGACCCGCACATGGTGGACGCCTTCGTTCGCGCGCTGCTCCGACGAGGACTGTGCCGCTTCACGATCCGCGAGCAACACGAACACAAGCGGGCGGCCTGAAACGTCCGGGGGCCTGTCACAATCCCTGCGTGGAACCTTGCGTATGGGGCTGTTGGCGGGCGGCCGTGCTGGAAGGGGAGCAGGCGCGGCCAGTCTCGTTGGAGGAGGCCGCCCGGAGGATCCGCGAGGATCGCGGCTTCCTGGTGCTCGAGATCGAGTTCTCGGATCCTGGCCCAGTGGTCGCCTACCTCCGGGACGAGATCGGCTTCGATCCGTTGCTCGTCGAGGACGCGGTGAGCCCCAACGAGCGTCCCTCTCTGCAGGAGACGCCGCGGGCTCTGTTTCTCGAGGCCAGCGTTCCCGTTGACGACGAAGTCGCCGAGGTCGCGGTGTTCCTGACCCCCGCCGCCCTGATGGTGGTTTCGCGTCGCCCGGTGCAACCGATCCGGGCCACGATCGACCGTTGGTTCCGGTCTCCAATCGCCACGGCGCCGTCGCCTCCTTGGTTGCTCCACCAGGTTCTCGACGCTGCAGTGGACGCCTACTTCCCCCTTTGCGACCGGATCGAGGACGAGGTGGACGCGCTGGAGGACCTGGTTTTCCGCGGAGACGGGGACTTCATCGAGCGCGGGCTGGACCTGAAGAGGGCCATCGTCACAGCCCGAAGAGGCATCGCCCCATTGCGCGACGTGCTGAACGCGCTGTTCCGGGTCGACCCACAGCGTGTTCCGCCCGAAGTGAGGCCGTATCTGCAGGACGTCTACGACCACACCCTGCGCATCACCGAGATGCTCGATGTGAACCGCGATCTGCTGTCCGGAATCCTCGACGCCCACCTCTCCATCGTGAGCAACAGCCTGAACAACACCATGAGGGTGCTCACGGTGATGGCCACGTTCCTGATGACCGCCGGACTGGTCTCGGGAATCTACGGCATGAACTTCGAGTACATGCCCGAACTCAAGTGGCCTTGGGGCTATCCGATGGCCCTTCTCACCATGGCCTGCCTCGTCGCGTTGGAGTGGAGGTACTTCCGGCGAAAGGGATGGTTCTGAGGTCAATCCGATCTCGGCGGCGCGCCGAGTCTCTGCTCGAGAGACCGACGCTCCTCCAGCGACACGATGTTGACCTCCAGCGTCTCCTTGAGATCGGCGATCCTCCTTTCTTGTTCATCCAGACGCGCCTCGAGCGACCGCACGCGATTCTGAAGCGCCTCCAGCTCCCGGCCCCGCGCCCCCCTGCCGCCTTTGGACCGGGCGTCCGCGAGAACCGCCACGATGGGCAGCACGACGAGCATCCCGAACAGGGTTAGGCCGCCGAGCACGACCAGCATCATCACGGCGTTGCTCATCGATCGGATTATGTCCCTTGGGTCACCGCGGTCAGGCCGTCCAGCCAAACCCGGTAGGCCTCCCCTCCGTTCGAGCAGAAGGCGACGGACAGCGAGCGAACGCCGCTGAGGTCCGGCCGACCCTCCCGGCGGACCTCGAACAGGCCGGATCCGTCGAGTGGCGCCTCCACGAGAAACCAGCCAGAGCGGTTCCAGCCCGCTCCGAACAGGCGCGCTAGCTCGGGCTTGCCGCTCAGCAGGAGGCTTCCGCCCTGGCACTCCAGCAACAGGCGCATGCCCCAGTCCTTCCAAGAGAACACGTTCTCGTTGACGTAACGCATCCAGAAGCGCAGCGCGGCGCCCTCGCTGAGGCTCCATGGTTGCTCCAGCACCGCCCATGCATCGCTCTCGGAGGCCAGGCCGCGGAGCAGCAGCGAGTACCGGCCCTCCACGGAGTCGGCGTCGTCTTGGAAGCTGTGCGAGCCGGTCGATCGCCACAGGGAGGCTTGCTTCTCGGTGCCGTGCTCCTCGGTGAGGCCCTGAGCCACCAGCACCCGGGACCACGCGATGGAGGCGCGTCGCCCGTTGTCAACCCTCAAACCGACGTCGTAGGCGCCGGGTCGCTTGGGCGACCATTCCGCGACAGCCCCCGAGAGCGTCTCCTCGCCGACGAACCAAGTGCAGCGTACGGGCAGGCCTTGGGGGTCTCGCGAGGCCTCCGCAGAGAGCCGCGCGGTCATGCCCAGGTCGATGCGGTTGGGGACATCGATTCTGGCGATCGGCGGCAACGCAGGCTCCGGGTCTCCGGTGCTCGCCCCGTCGACCCGCTCGAGGACGTCTCCGCCTTCGTTGAGACCAACGTTCCCGGCCGCGAAAAGGCCTCTTCCCAGCGTCGCGTGCAGACCCCAGCGGTTGCCCTCCAGCATGTTGTCCTGGACGACCCAGTTCTCGAAGCGGAAGGTCGGCGGCTCGTGGCGCACGTCCCCCCTGGCCACGACCCCGCCTCCGTTGTTGCCGACGCAGCGGTTGCCCTCGACCAGAACGCTCGACGCCGTGCCGCCGACGATCACGATTCCGCCGTGTCCGAAGATCGGCTCTGGCGCGTTGTGGTTGCCTTCCGGCAGACCGTTCCCGCAGGCCTCGTTGCCGAGCAGGACCGTGCCGTCGCTCCCGCCGAGCCAGAAGCCGTAGGACCCGCCGTTGGCCCGGTTCCGCACGTACACGTTGTCCGGACTCCAAGCCTCGAAGCAGTTGTTGTTGCCCTCCGACGCGTCGTTCTCCACGAACACGTTGCCCACGGACAGCCAGCCGTTCAGAGGTCGGATGAAGAACCCGTCGCCTCCTCCGACCGCACGGTTGCGGTACCAAAGGTTGTGGTTCGAGCCGCTCTCCAGGAGCACCGAGCTCGAGTCGCGGGCGTGCACCTCTCCGGCGGCGCGGTCGATCCGAATCCCGTACGATAGGTCGTTCTCGAGAAACGCGTTCCGCGAGGAGTGCCAAAGCTTGGCACACACGTTGGTGCAGTGCGAGAAGTCGTTGTTCAGGATCAGATTGTCGGTGCAGTCCCGCAGATGGATGCCGTCCCACACGCGCTGCGCCCTGCAATCCCGCACGACGCTCCACCGAACGCGCTCCAGCAGCAACCCGCCACCCGGGTCTTGCTCACCCCAGCCGAAATCGGGGTCCGTGAAGTTGTCGCTGAAGTCGCAGCCCTCGATCGACCAACCGTCGCAATCCTCCAGATGCACGGCCAGTCGGAAGCCCCGCACCCGAAGATTGCGGAGGACGACGTTCCGGCATCCCACGGCGTGAATCCCGATCCCTGCCGAGGCGAGGGCGGCGGAGCCCCCCTCCTCGCCGGGCCCGGCCAGGATCGCCCCTTGTCCGTCGATCACGATGTGGCTGGCTCGAACCACCCAGCGGGCTCGCAGGAGGTCGGAAGGTTGGAGGGTGATGCTCTCGCGAATCTCCACGAGAGGAAGGTCGCCGTGTTCGGTTGGCATACGGATGCCAATCTACGATGTTTGCAGCCCTGCCGGAAGAGCCTCGGCGACGCGCTCCAGCAGCCACTTGGCGCATCCGATCTTGCTGCGCACTCCCGAGCGCTCTACAGGCCCGTGTCGCCCGAGCAGCACCATCTCGTTCTCGTCGCTCCCGAACCCGATGCCGGGCCTCGAGACGTCGTTGGCGGCGATGAAGTGGAGCCCCTTGCGCTCCAGCTTCGCACGCGCGACGTCCAGGTCCTCCGACGGTTCCGCCGCGAAGCCCACGAGCACCGCCCCGGGTCTGGCCAACCGTGCCAATTCCGCCAGCACATCCGGGTTAGGAACGAGACGAAGGACCAACTCCTCGTCGGACCGTCGGAGCTTGCCTCGGCGGGGCTCGGCTACCCGGTAATCGGCGACGGCGGCCACCCCGACGATCAGATCCGCTTCTGGAGCCACGCGCGAGGCGGCCTCCAGCATCTCCAGAGCGGTCTCCACACGCAGCAGCTTGGCCCCCATCGGCGGCGGCACCTCAGCGGGGCCGGACACCACGGTCACTTCGGCTCCCATCCACAGGGCGGCTTTCGCGAGGGCGGCCCCCATCTTCCCGCTTGATCGGTTGCTGAGAAACCGAACGGAATCGATGGGTTCCCTCGTCGGCCCTGAGGTGATCAGCACCCTTCTGCCCTGCAGTCGCTTGCTCCAGCCGAGCAACCCGAGGGCCGCCGCGGCGATCTCCTCCACAGAGGCGAGTTTGCCCTGACCGTGCTCGCCGCAAGCGACCTCGCCCTCGGCGGGTTGAACAACCTCCACGCCCCTCGCGACCAGCTTGCGCAGAGACTCCTGCGTCGTGTCGTGGGCGAGCATCGCGGGGTTCATGGCCGGGGCGACCAGCACCGGGCCGGTGTAGGCCAGCGCGATCGTGCTCAACATGTCGTCCGCCACGCCCGATGCGAGCTTGTTGAGGATGTTCGCGGTGGCGGGCGCGATGACCAGCAGGTCGGCCTGACGGGCCCAGTCGATGTGCGCCATACGCCCCGCCTCCGGCTCGTCGAACGCCCACACGAGACACGGCTGGCCTGTCAGCGATTCGAACAGAACCCGGGTCACGAACTTCTCGGCGGCGGGCGTGAGGCACACGCGAACCGTGCACCCGTTGCGCATCAGCTCGCGTGCGAGGTCCGCGGCCCGGTACGCCGCGATGCTGCCCGTCACGCCGAGCACGACGTTCGCCATGGCCCGTTGTACCCCGGGGGCCGAACGATGGGCGCATAATCCGAACGATGCAGCTTCGAAGGCTGGTGTGCGTGGCGGGGCCCGGCGCCGGCCGGGAGTTCCCTCTCGCTCAGGAGAGCCTCACCATCGGTCGAGGGGAGGGTTGCGACGTCCGCATTCCGGAGGACCCGAACCTAAGCCGCCAGCACGCACGGATCGAGCGGCTGCCCAAGGGTTACGTCCTGTACGATCTGAACAGCACGAACGGCACGCTCGTGAATCGGGCGATCATCGACGGCCCCACGGCACTGCACCATCTCGACACGATCCAGGTCGGCATGTCCACGTTTCGGTTCGAAGACGTCGCCTCCATCGCGATCCCATCGGCGGACACCCCCGCCGAAGAGGCTCCCTCCGGCAGACCGAGGCCCGCCTTCTGGCTCGGCTTCGTGGCAGGCCTGGCCCTTGCCCTCGCCGCTTGGGGGGCCACCCGGTGGTACGAGGACCGATCGGCGGCGCACGCCGAGACCGCGCGCATCCTGCAGGGGATCTCCACCCAGCCACGGGTCGACCTGTTCCAAGCAGCCGCCACGGGCGACCTGGCCCAAATCCGTGCCCATATCCGCACCGGCTCGGACCTGAACGTGAGGGACGCCAACGGATTCACGCCTCTCCATCTCGCGGCCTACAAGGGGAACCGCGCGGCAGTCGAGCTGCTTCTGGAGGCGGGAGCCGATCCGGGCGTGCGATCGTCGAGCGGCGAGACGCCCGAACAGAGCGCCCGCTCGGCCAACCAGACCGAAATCGCGAACCTTTTGGCCGAACAGATGCGTACGAAACGGTGAGCGGCAAGAGAAGAGGAGACTGAAGATGTTCTGGAGACGAATCGGACTGTTCCTGATCACCAACATCCTGGTGCTGCTCGTGCTCGGAGTGGTGCTCTCCGTCACGGGACTGGACACGGGGATCTCCGCCTACGGTTTGAACCTTGGAGCGCTGCTGGTGTTCTCCGCTCTCTTCGGTTTCGGCGGGGCGCTGATCTCGCTCGGACTCTCCCGCTGGGTCGCCAAGCGGGTGTTCGGGGTCGTGGTGATTCAACCGAACACGAGCGACCCCACCGAGAGATGGCTGTTGGACTCTGTGGCCAGCATGGCCAGGAGCGCCGGGCTGCCGACCACGCCGGAGGTCGGCATCTACCACTCTCACGAAGTCAACGCCTTCGCGACGGGTCCGTCCCGCTCCCGCTCGTTGGTGGCAGTGTCGACGGGGCTGCTGGCCGCCCTCGATCGCCGCGAGGTGGAGCGCGTGCTGGGCCACGAGGTGGCGCACATCGCCAACGGAGACATGGTCACGATGACGCTGCTGCAAGGCGTGCTGAACACCTTCGTGATCTTCCTCTCGCGGGTTCTGGGCTTCCTCATCGGCCGAGCGGTCGGAGGACGTGGCGAGGGGTTGATCCGCCTCCTCGCGATCCTCGTGCTGCAGGTGCTGTTCGGAATCCTCGCGAGCTTGGTGGTGGCGGCTTTCTCAAGGGCGCGCGAGTTCCGGGCCGACGCGGGCGGAGCGCGACTGGCGGGTCGGGACGCGATGGTCGGAGCTCTGCAGCGCCTGCGGATGCACTCGGCCATGGTGGACAACGGCCAGCCGGCGTTCGCTTCGATGAAGATTCACGGCCTGCCCGGGTGGGCGCGATGGTTCTCCACCCATCCGCCGCTCGAGGAGCGGATCGCTCGGTTGAACCAAGCCTAAACTCGAAGAAAGTTCGTCCGATCGGCACCGCGACCCGAGAAATGGGCCGAAAGACCCATTCCTCGGGTCGCGTTTGGCATACCGGTTAACTCTCGCTACAATGTGCAGTGTCGCGGGTTGCAGCGCCGACAGCCCGGCGTGAGAATCCGCTTTTTGCTTGGAACCCTTAGGAGGTTATCGTTTGATGCGACGAGCGTTTACTCTCATCGAGCTGCTGGTGGTGATCGCCATCATCGCGATCCTCGCCGCCATTCTGTTCCCGGTCTTCGCCCAGGCCAAGGCTTCCGCTAAGCGGTCCGCCAGCCTGAGCAACGTCAAGCAGCTGGGTCTGGCCTGCATCATGTACGGCTCGGACTACGACGACAACATCCCGCTGTGGCTCAGTGGCGAGTGGCAGTACATGGCAGCCCCGATCGGCAACGACCCGACCGATCCTCGCCGCGCCCGCACTTGGGTGGAGATCACGTACCCGTACATCAAGACGCAGGGCCTGTTCGCCGACCCGGTTCGCGGAGACGCGCTCGGGATCTTCAATGGCGGACCGCAGCCGGATGGGATCCGATCCTATCGGAACCAGAACCGGTACCCGATGTACGGCATGAACTACCTCTTCCTCTCGCCGTTCCCCTACTGCGAGCGCGGCGAGTCGAGGTCGTTCACGCAGGCGTCCGAAGTGGCGAACACCGTGTTCCTCACTCAGAGCCGCCTGTTCACGGTGGAATCCACCCGTGGTTGGTTCGGCGTGAACGCTCCCGGCATGTGGCCGATCATCGCCCCGCACGCCGTCTACTGCATCTTCTATGACGGCGTGGTCGGCTCCGGCAACTGGTCGAAGCAGAACCCCGAGGGCAAGATCACGGCCAGCACCTTCGTGGACACCTCCGACGGTTCCAACGTGGTCTGGCTCGATGGCCACGCCAAGTACATGAAGGACAACGCCTTGGCCGACGGCACGGACTACTCGACGGCGAGCAAGACCAACGCCAACGAGGGTGCGATGATCGTCGACAAGTCGAAGTACCTCTGGAACCTCGACGACAACTACTACGAGTAATCGGGTTGGTCATGAGGAAGGCTCCCGCAGCGTTGCTGGCTGTGATCGCGGCGGTCGTCGCGCTCGCCGGATGCGGCCCGAGCCAGGCCGATGCGCTCGAGGAAGTCAAGAGGACGGAGGAGCGGCAGAAGCAAATGGCTGAAGAGGCCCGGAAGAGCGGGCGAGGCGGTGCGGTTCCGATGTTCGATCTGGATCGCTAGCCTCACTTCAACCAACCTAAGATCGGCGCGGAGGCCTCGGGGCGTGCCCCGGGCCTCCTTTCCGTTGGTAGCCTCGCGAAAACGGCCCGGGGCCCGGTGTTCCACCGGGCCCCCAACCCCGTGCCGCTCGGTGGGTGCCGCTCAGATTCTGCCCTCGGCCCGTAGCCTCGGGTAGTGGCACGACTTGAACTTCTTCCCGCTGCCGCATGGGCACGGGTCGTTCCTCCCCACCTTGCGCCAATCGATCTCGCGCAGGCCGGTCTCCGGGGCGATCGGGCCGTTCGGCAGCGCCGCGGACTCGTCCACCCGCATCATCTGCGGCGGCTCGGGTTCGGGCTCGCGCTGCACCTGCGCCCGGAAGATCATCTTCACCGCTTGGTCGCGGATTCCCCGGAGCGTTTTCTCGAAGAGGTCGTGCGTCTCGCGCTTGTAGGCCACCAGGGGATCGATCTGGCCGTAGCCCCTCAGGCCGATGCCCTCGCGGATGTAGTCCACGATCTGCAGGTGCTCCATCCACTTGTCGTTGACGGCGTGGAGCATCACCTGCTGCTCGAGCTGGCGCATGATCTCGTCGCCCAGCTCCTCGATCTTGGCCTCGTAGGCCTTGATGGCCGCCTGGATGCAGGCCTCCGTCAGCTCCGGGCCAGGCTGGAGAGCCTTCATCTCCTCCAAGGTGAGGTGGTCCATCACCGGGAAGATCTCGCTGAGGTCCTCGTACAGCAGGTCGTAGTCGAACACCCTGCGCTCGTTCTCGTCGACGACCCACGCGTTGTCCACCACCTCGGCGATCATCTCGCGGATGTAGCGCATCAGCTCCGGCCGCTCGTCCTTGCCCAGCAGGATCTCGCGGCGCATCGCGTAGATGTGCTCGCGCTGGGCGTTCAGCACGTCGTCGTACTCCAGAACGTGCTTGCGGCCCTCGAAGTAGTGGTTCTCGATCCGCTCCTGCGTCTTCTGGATCATCCGGCTGAGGAACTTGGCGTTCACCTCCTCCATCGGGGGCCAGGCCTTCAGCAGCGGGTTCTCCAGCATCTTGGCGTTGAAGATCTTCCACAGCTGGTCTTCCAGCGACACGAAGAACCGGCTCTCGCCGGGGTCGCCCTGTCGGCCGGACCGCCCGCGCAGCTGGTTGTCGATGCGGCGGCTCTCATGCCGCTCCGTTCCGAGGATGTACAGGCCTCCCAGCTTTCGGACCTCCTCGGCCTGCGCCAGCCGCTCCGTCTCGGTGAGCGGAAGCGGGGGCGCGGCGCGCTCCAGACCGCCCCGGCGGAAGCTCGCGAAGGTGTTCGCGTACTCGTCCTCGAAGCCGGAGTCGCCCTCCGCAGTCCGCGACAGCTCGACCAGTTCGTCCGTCACGCGCCCACCCAGAAGGATGTCCACGCCGCGTCCGGCCATGTTCGTGGCGATCGTCACCTGACCCTTGCGCCCGGCCTCCGCGATGACCAGCGCCTCGCGCTCGTGGTACTTCGCGTTCAGCACGTTGTGCGGCACGCCCTCGCTGAGCGCCTGCCTCAGGAACTGCTTGTTCTCCTCCGGAAGATGCCACAGCTGGATCGCCCAGCTCAGGTTCTCGTCGTGCAGCGCGTCGGGCTGCATGTCCGCCTTGCGCAGCAGCGTGGCCAAGGTCTGCCGATCGATGTCCGCCAGGTTCGTCTCGATGACCTTCTTGGCGTCGGCAACCAGGTCCTTTGGAAAGCCCTTCTTGCCCTCGACCGCCTCCCGAAGGCGCTGCACCAGGAGCAGCCTCTGCAGCATGTCCGGCGTGAGGCGGCCGGAGACCACCTCGGACATCTCAATGGAGCGCGTTCCCACCAGAACAGGCTGCTGCTTGGTGAACAGCCGGAGAATCTCGAACGCCACGCCCCGAAGCTTCGCCTCGAGCGTCTTGTACACCACATCGGGGTGGTCCGTCCGGATCATCGGCCGGTGCGTCGGGATGCACACGACGTCCAAGCCGTAAATCTTTCGGAACTCGTCCTCCTCCGTCTTGGCGGTGCCGGTCATGCCGGCCAGCTTCTCATACAGGCGGAACAGGTTCTGGAACGTGATCGTGGCGATCGTCTGGCTCTCGCGCTGGACCGGAACGCCCTCCTTCGCCTCCAGCGCCTGGTGCAGACCGTCCGAGAACCGGCGCCCGAACATCATGCGGCCGGTGTTCTCGTCGACGATGACCACCTCTCCACCGCGCACCACGTAGTCGACGTCGCGCTGGAACAGCCCGTACGCCTTGACGCTGGCCATCACGTGGTGGAAGAGCTTGGGGTCGTTGGCGATGTTGTCGATCCCCAGCAGCTGCTCCACCATGTCCATGCCCTCCTCGGTGAGGCTGGCGCTGTGGTTCTTCTTGTCCGCGACGTAGTGGATGCCCGGCTTGTCGGCGTCGTCGGGGCCTCCGCCCACGAGCTGACGGACCACCTTGTCGACGACCTTGTAAACCGAGACGTCCTCGTTCGAGGGACCGCTGATGATGTGCGGCGTGCGCGCCTCGTCGATCAGGATCGAGTCCACCTCGTCGATGATCGCGTAGTGCAGCTCGCGCATCACGAGCTGGTTCACGCTGAACGCCATGTTGTCGCGGAGGTAGTCGAAGCCGAACTCGTGGTTGGTGCCGTACACCACGTCGCACAGGTACGCCTCTCGCCGGCTGCAAGGCACCAAGTTCAGATACCGGGGATCCTCATGGATGGCTCCCGGCTCGTAGCGGTAGCTGCCGCCCAACTCGTCGGAGTCGGCGGACTGGCCTTGGATCACGCCCACGGTCAAGCCGAGGAAGTGATAGATCGGCCCCATCCACACGGCGTCGCGCCGGGCCAGGTAGTCGTTGACGGTGACAAGGTGCACGCCCCTGCCCGTCAGAGCGTTCAAGTACAGGGGTGCAACTGCCACCAGGGTCTTCCCCTCACCCGTCTTCATCTCGGCGATGCGGCCTTGGTGGAGCACGACGCCACCGATGAGCTGCACGTCAAAGTGCCGCATGTTCAAGAGGCGGTGGCTGACCTCCCTCACCACGGCGAAGGCTTCGGGCAGAATCTGGTCGAGCGTCTCGCCCTGCTGCAGGCGGGCGCGGAACTCGGGCGTCTTGGCCTTCAGGGCCTCGTCGCTCAGAGCCTGAATCTGCGGCTCGAGGGCGTTGATCTTGTCGACGATCGGCTGGATCAGCTCGACGTCGCGCTTGCTGGTGTCGAAAAGCTTCCTGAGGAACTGCATGGTCGTTGGTTCGGATTCGGTCGCCGCGGCGGGCCGCGGAAGGGGTGCGGTGAGGAGCTCGGAGTCCTACCGAACCGGACCGTCCCGGAACCGCGCCACGCCGGGCAACCAGCCGCTTGGGGCGCGCTCGTCGTGCGCCACGGGGGAGCGGCCCGGAGCCCCGGATTCGATCGAAACTTCGGCGTCGTCCGAGGCGGGGCACAGTTCGAGCCACGCCCCGAGGTGCCGGAGAACCTCCTCCGTGGCTTGGTCACCCAGCCATGCCTCGATCGCCTTCAGACGCTCGGCTGGAGCCGTCCTGCCGGGCAATCCGGCGAGGACCGCGCGCACGGCGGATGGCGGAACGGGCCGATCGGCCATGGTTCCCTGCAACCAAAGGATCAACAGCGCGGGTACGAGATGGAGCATCCGCCAGTCCTGATTATAGACGCTTCCCGCAGGCGGAGCCGTTCCGCTGGGCCGGGCGCCGAGAGCGACCGGTAAACTCGGCTTTATGGACCATCGAATCGAGAAGGACAGCCTCGGCGAGGTTCCCGTTCCGGCCGACGCCTACTGGGGCAGCCAGGCGGAGCGCAGCCGGCGCCTGTTCCCCATCAGCGGACTCACCGAGCATCCCAAGATGATCGACGCCTTCATCCTGTTGAAGAAGGCGTGCGCGGCTGCCAACACCGAGCTGGGCCTGTTGCCCAGGGAGATCGGCGAGGCGATCCAGAGGGCTGCCGACGAAATCCTCGCGGGTGGCCTGCGCGACCAGTTCCCGGTGGACGTGTTCCACATGGGTGCGGGGACCAGCTTCAATATGAACTGCAACGAGGTGCTGGCCAACCGAGCGGAGGAGATCCTCGGTGGCCGCAAGGGCGAGTACAAGCTCGTCAACCCGAACGACCACCCCAACTACGGGCAGTCCACCAACGACACCTTCCCGTCCGCCATGCGCATCATGGCGCGGCTCATGCTGGAGGACCTCTTCCCCGCGGTGGACAAGCTGGCCGACGCGCTGGACGCCAAGGGGAGGGAGTTCGACCCGATCCTCAAGTCTGGACGCACGCACCTGCAGGACGCCGTGCCAATCCGCCTGGGACAGGAGTTCGCCGCCTACGCCCAAGCGGTGCGGAAGGCCAGGCGGTGGCTGGAGCACGCCGCGTTCGAGCTGGAGGAGCTGGGCATCGGTGGCAGCGCAGCCGGCACGGGCTTGAACACGCACCCGCAATACCGGTTCCTGGTTGTCCGAAACCTCAACCAGTACACCGGCCTGAAGTTCCGCAACGCGGACGACCTTCGGGAAGCGATGCAGTCCCAGATGCCGATGGCCGCCTTGGCGGCAGGACTGCGCATCCTGGCGCTCGAGCTGACGCGGATCGCCAACGACCTGCGCCTGCTCTGCTCCGGACCTCTGACCGGGTTGGCGGAGATCGTGCTGCCCCCGGTTCAGCCTGGCTCCAGCATCATGCCCGGCAAGGTCAACCCCAGCATGGCGGAGAACCTGAACATGGTCCTTTTCCAGGTTCTCGGGCAGTGCCAGTCGATCGACTACGCCGTGCAGGCGGGCCAGCTGGAGCTGAACGTGATGATGCCGGGCATGGCGTTCTCGGCTCAGTTCGCCCTGCAGATACTGACCAACACGCTGCACACCTTCACCGACAACTGCGTGGTCGGCATCCAGGCCGACGCCGAGCGCTGCCGACGCTACGCGGAGACCTCCCCGTCGCTGGCGACGGCGCTGAACACCTACGTCGGCTACAAGCAGGCCGCCGAGGTCGTGAAGAAGGCCCTCAAGGAGAACAAGACCATTCCGGAGGTGGTCCGGGAGATGGGTCTTCTGGACGAAGCCACGCTGGCCAAGGCCCTTGACCCTGCGAAGCTGACGGAACCCGGCATCCCCGGACGCGACTGAGACGCCCTGTCGGAGCCGCGCCCATCGGGCGCGGCTCCGAGCATCCATCGGAACCGCTGATCCGTCCTAATCCCACAGATGGCCCCTCGTCGCGAACTGGCGACCGCGGAGGAGCGCGTCACCGCGCTCGGTGTCGTGGCGCCTCCACCCATCCAGGTGGAGTCTCCGCGCTTCACGGGTTCGCTCGCCACCCTGTTCCTCTGCGTCCGGGACCGGAGGATCGATCTGCGCGACGTGCCGCTGACCCCGATCTGCGAGGCCTACCTGCGGTACCTGATCGAGTCGCCCAAGACCGACTTCGACGAGGCCGCCGCCGCGCTGCTCGCCTTGGCCTACCTCTTGGAGAGGAAGGCTTGGATTCTGCTCCCGTCAGAGGAGCCCGAACCGGAGCTAGACGAGCCCGCCGAACTCATCGAGCCGACGACCCACCTCTACCGAGACGCCATCGAGCACCTGCGCCGGTCGGAGGAGGAGCGAGCACGGCTGTTCTTCCGCCAGTCGGGGGCGGGGCCGGACCCGTACGAGGTGCCTTTCACGATCGGCAACGCGTCGGTCCAAGATCTCGCCCGAGCGCTGCAGAGGCTCCTCGCAAGGGCCAACCCCGAGCCCATCGCTCCACCCTCCCGGCCACGGCGTTCCCTCGCCGAGCAGATGAAGATCCTCCTGAGAGTGCTCGACGAGGAATGGAGGAGCCTCGCCGATCTAGTGCCGAGGCCGTTCAGCAGGATGGACGCCGTGTTCGCCTTTCTCGCCGTCTTGGAGCTCGTCCGACTAGGCCAAGCCGCTGTGCGCGTCGACGGCGGGGAGGCGGTGTTCGCCAGACCGGAAGCTGAAACGACGCCATGAACCCGAGCGCCGTGGACCTGCTGGAGGCGCTGCTTTTCGTCTCCGACGCGCCCGCCAAGCTGGAGCAGCTGGCTCGCGCCGCCGGGCTGACCGTGGGCCAGACCGAGCAGGCGCTGGAGCTACTCTCCCAGCGGTTGGCCCGTCAGGGTGGACTGCAACTGGTGAAGATCGCCGAGGGGTACCAGCTGTGCACCAAGCCAGAGTTCGCGGAGCGGATCGCCGACTATCTGAAGCCCCAGCGCCAGCGGCTGAGCCGAAGCATGATGGAGGTGCTTGCCATCGTCGCCTACCGCCAGCCCGTCACCGCCGCGGAGATCGAGGAGATCCGTGGCGTGCAGAGCGACTACGGCATCCATGGACTGCTGGAGCGACGGCTCATCCAAGAGGTGGGACGAAAGGCGGCTCCCGGCCGGCCGGTTCTTTACGGCACCACCCAGCAATTCCTGCATCAGTTCGGCCTCAAGGACCTCAGCGAGCTTCCGCGATTGCCCGACGGCACTGGCCCGCAGGACGGAGAAGGTCGCCTTCCCACCCTCTTCGACGCGGAGTGAGCGCGCTCGGGCCAGCGTCTATACTGGCTGCATGAGCAACGCGTCCCTTCGAACACCGCTCTACGATCGCCACGTTGCGCTGGGCGCGCGCATGGTGCCGTTCGCGGGCTACGACATGCCCGTCCAGTACGACAGCGTCATCGCCGAATCCAAAGCGGTGCGCGAGGCCGTCGGGATGTTCGACGTCTCGCACATGGCGCGCCTCTGGGTCCGCGGGCCTCGGACCATCGACTTTCTCGAGTGGGTCACCGCGAACGACGTCTCGAAGCTGACCGACCGCAAGGGACAGTACTCCCTGTTGCCCAACGAGAGGGGAGGGACCGTGGACGACATCATCGTCTACCGGATCACCGACCAGGTCTTCCGCATGGTGGTGAACGCTGCGAACCACGAGAAGGACGTGGAGTGGCTCCGTCGGCACAACACCTTCGGTGTGGAGATCGAGGATGAGACGGACCGCACCGCGATGATCGCGGTCCAAGGCCCGAAGGCTCTGGAGACGCTCGCCGGTCTTTCTTCGCAGCCCATGCTCTTCGAGGGCTCGACGCTGTTCGACGTGCTGGAAGCGGAGATCGCGGGCGTTCCCTGTTTCGCGCCCAGGTCCGGTTACACGGGAGAGGACGGATGCGAGCTGGTCTGCAGCGCCGAGGACGCCGGCCGCCTGTGGGACGCGCTGCTCGAGGCCGGCGTCAAGCCCTGCGGCTTAGGTGCGCGGGACGTTCTCCGGGTGGAGGCCGGCCTGCCGCTCTACGGCCATGAGCTGACGGACGACCTCAGCCCGATCGCCGCGGGACTGGGCTGGGTGATCTCGAAGACAAAGACCTTCATCGGTTCGGAACCGATCCGCCTCGCGCGCGAGCAGGGGACGCCGGTGAAGCTCCAGGGCATCCAGATGGCCGGCAAGAGGCTGCCTCTTCCGGGCACCAAGGTGTTCGTTGAGGAGCGGGAAGTCGGAGAGGTGTCCAGCGGGGTCTTCTCGCCGATGCTCGACTGCGGCATCGCCTTCGCGTTCGTCGACTCTTCGATCCCGCTTGGCACGCCGTGCAGCCTGGAGCTTCGAGGCAAGCGAGAGCCGGCGACGATCGTCTCGAAGCGCTTCCTCAAGAAGGCGAAGGGATAAAGAAGCCTGGAGCCCCCGGGTGGAATCGAACCTCCGACCTTCCCCTT
>FWPV01000622.1_pt1 | contig 110106 bp, 83 predicted proteins | sample 2228371 | NCBI WGS metagenome assembly FWPV01 (sample SAMEA103939776, study PRJEB20133) | metagenome
CGACGGGCGAGACGCCTGTCGTACCAGAAGGAGAAATGAACTAATGAAGAAGGTCGCCTATCTGATAACCAGGAGCGGGACTCAGGAACTCATCGGCGGGTGCCTGCTCAACACGGTGAGCACCGGCCGCCAGGGCGTGCAGGTGGTCGCCATGCACTTTGCCGAGGACGGCGTCTACCACCTGGTCAAGGGCAGCAAGAACGCCGCCAAGGTCGCCCGGGCTATGGCGGAGCAAGGTGTCAAGGTACTGGCCTGTGAGTGCTCGGTGGGCAACCGGGGCCTGGAGAAGAAGCTGATCGAGGGCGTGGAGATCGGGCACCTGGCTGAGTTCTTTGCCGCCGCCGAAGAGGCGGATCATGTGATCGCGTTGTAGCCTAGAGCAGATACGCGTGGCGCGGTTTAGCTGCCCAAGCCACGCGTCGAATCTTAGGAGGAGAAAACCCCCGATGGACCTGACCCAGAAACCCAGTGAACATGCGTCGGTCGTAGAGGCGTACCAGACTGTGCACGGGGCCGGCTTGAGCAACACCGTGGACCGCTACGTGGCCCAGGGACAGCGCTGCCCCTTCTGCGAGGGCGGCATCCGCTGCTCTATCTGCTCGCAGGGCCCCTGCCGAATTCTTCCGCGGGCCCCGCGCGGGGTCTGCGGCATTGATGCCGATGCCCTGGCGATGCGCAACCTGGTACACCTCAATATCATGGGCATCGCCGCCTACAGCCACCATACCCGCGAGGTGGCCCGCACGCTGAAGGCGACCGCCGAGGGCAAGACTCCCTTCTCCATCAAGGAGCCGGAGAAGCTGGCCCACGTCTGCGAGAAGCTGGGCGTAGAGGGCACGACCGTGGAGGAGCAGGCCCTCGGCCTGGCCGCCCGAATGGTGGAGGAGCTCAATCGCGACTACTTTGAGGAGTCGCTGATGGTGGAGGCGCTAGCCCCGGAGGCGCGCAAGACCCTGTGGCGGCAGCTGGGCATCTTCCCCGGCGGGCCCCTGGCCGAGATTCAGGCTGCTTCCACCCGGGCCATGACTAATATCGACGGCGACTTCGTCTCCCTCGCGCTGGCCGGCCTGCGGCTGGGCGTCTCCAGCGCCTATGGGGCGCTGGCGCCGCTGGAGCTGGCTCAGGACATCTTGTTTGGCACTCCTCGTCCGCATGCCGCCAAGGTCGACTTGGGCATTCTCGACCCGGACTACGTCAATATCATGCCCAACGGCCACATGCCGTTTGTCGGCTTTGCCCTGGTCCAGGCGGCCCACCGGCCAGAGAACCAGGAGAAGGCGAAGGCGGCGGGCGCCAAAGGCCTGCGCATCGTCGGCTCCATCGAGACGGGGCAGGAGATGCTGCAGCGCCTGCCGGTGGATGACGTCTTCGTCGGCCTCACCGGTAACTGGATCACGCTCGAGTACTCGCTGGCGACAGGGGCGGTGGACCTGCTGGCAGCGGACATGAACTGCACGCCACCGCATATCAAGGAAGTCGCCGACCAGTTTGGGACGGTCGTCAAGGCCGTGTCGGAGGTCATCGGCATCCCCGGCGTGGAGCATATGAACTACGCGCCGGAGCAAGCGGCGGAACTCGCCCAGATGCTAATTGATCTGGCCATCGAGAATTTCCCCAAGCGCCAGAAACTACCGCATCATCCGGTGAGGCACACCCAGGAGATCCTGACCGGCTTCTCCAACGAGGCGGTGATCGAAGCGCTGGGCGGGACTCTGGACCCGCTGCTAGAGGCGATCAAGGGCGGTGCCGTAAGAGGCGTGGCCGCATTGGTGAGCTGCACCACGCTGAAAAACGGCCCGCAGAACTCCATGACCGTCAACACCGCCAAAGAGCTGATCAAGCGTAACATCTTGGTGCTGTCGGCAGGCTGCGGAAATGCGGCCACCCAAGTAGCGGGGCTCAACTCGCTGGCGGCGCAGGAACTGGCCGGGCCCAAGCTGCGGCCGGTGCTGGAAGCGCTGGGCATCCCGCCGGTGCTCAGCTTCGGTACCTGCACCGACTGCGGGCGGCTGGCGTTGTTGGTGGGGGCGGTCGCGGGCGCCCTGGGCGTGGACACCGATAGGCTCCCCATCGTGGTCACCGCGCCGGAGTACATGGAGCAGAAGGCGACCATTGACGCGCTCTCCGCGCTGGCGCTGGGGCTGTATACCCATGTTTCGCCCGCGCCTTTCGTGAGCGGCTCGCCGACGCTGGTGAAGCTGCTGACTGAGGACCTGCCAGGGATCACCGGTGGGAGAGTCGCTCTCTCCGACGACCCGGTGGAGGCAGCCGAGGGCATGGCCGCGTACATTGACGACCGGCGCAAGTGTCTGGGGCTGGGGTGTGAAGTCTAGAAGGTACATCCGGGCTCAGCCAGGGGTTGGACAGGGGCGGCAACCGGGTTGCCGCCCCTACCGTTACGCCAGGGCCGTGCCGGCAGCAACTTAGCGGTACTCCGTCTCGCTCTCCGGCCCCCCGCCAATCCCCTCAGGGAGGGGCACCTCCGCCTTCTGGCCGATCTTGCTCTCTGTGCCGCTGAGCAGGCGACCGATATTGGGCACGTGCTTGAGCACCACCAGGACGGCCAGGGCAATCCCCGCGATCAGGAAGGGCCGCTGGGCCGCCACCGTCTCCGGCTTTAGGAAGGCAAACAGAACCGGCACGCTGATGGCTGCTACCATAGAGGACAGGGAGATGTAGCGGCTGAGGATCAGCAGGAAGACCCAAACCGCGAAGGCCAGCAGTCCCACTCGCCAGTCCAGCCCCAGCACCGCTCCCAGCGAAGTCGAGACGCCTCGCCCCCCGCGCAGGCGCAGGTAAGGCGAGAAGCAATGCCCCATCACGGCGGCAAAGCCGACGCCGGCCAGCCAGGGCCAGGGCTCGTCCATCCCCTGCTGGATAAGCAGCCGCGTCCAGACAACTGGCAAGAAGCCCTTGAGCAGGTCCGCTAGCCAGACCAGTACGCCCAGTCTGGCACCCAACGTCCGCATGACGTTGCTCGCGCCTATATTGCCGCTGCCTACCTGGGTCAGGTCCACCCCCCGCGCCTTCCCCACCATCAGCCCAATGGGAATACCTCCGATCAGATAGGCCACGACTATCAGAATGTAGGGCAGGTACATAACAGCGTTACCTCCCGGTAGCACGGCGCATGCCTTGGCAAGGCGAGCTAGAGGGCCCGCCTCCCGCGCCCTTGCCGCTTCCCCTTCCCCTCCGACTCCCGTACCCGCAGAGTCAGCGGGACCAGGCACAAGTCGAACTTCTCCCGCAGGAAGTTGAGCAGGTAGCGCTCGTAGGAGAAGTGCATGAGTTTGGGATCGTTCACGAACAGCACAAAGGTGGGCGGAGCACTTTGGGCCTGCGTGGCATAGTAGATTCGCAGTTGCCTTCCGGCGCGAGACGGAGGATTATGCGCATCCATGGCCTCAGCCAAAGCGCGATTGAGAGCGGCAGTCTCCAGGCGGCGGTGGAACTGGCCGCTGATCTTACTCGCCAGCGATAGGATCTGCTCCACGCCTTCGCCGGTCAAGGCGCAGGTGTAGACCAGCGGCGCTTGGCCGGCAAACTTCAGCCGTTGCCGCACCAGGGCCTCAAAATCCTTCTTTAGCAGCCGCTCGGCTTTCTCCCTCTCTCGTGGCACTAGCGGTTCCTTTGCTTCTGTCTCCTGTCCGAATGAGGAAGTAGAAGGATGATGCTCCCCTCCGAACGCCCGGTCCCGGACCACATCCCACTTGTTGGCGACCACGATCAGCGGTCGCCGGGCCGTATCTACCTCCAGGGCGATGGCGGCGTCCTGCTGGGTCATGCCCTCCCCGGCATCAAAGACGACTACACCGACCTCGGCACGCTGCAGCGTCTTGAGAGTGCGCAGGCTGCTGTAATACTCCACTCCCTGCGAGCGCTTCCCACGCCGCCGCAGGCCGGGGGTATCCACCAGTTGGTACGAGCGCTGTCCGACCTGCAAGAGCGTGTCCACCGTGTCCCGGGTGGTGCCAGGAATCTCACTGACGATCATCCGCGGCTGGCCCAACAGGGCGTTGACCAGGGCCGACTTGCCCACGTTGGGCCGACCGACGATGGCAATAGGAATCGCCCCCGCTGGAGCTGGCGATTCCTCTTCATCCGCCGGCGGAAGCGCCGCGGCGAGCGCCTGCTCCAGGCGACTTAGCCCCTGCCCGTGGAGCGCCGAGATGGCCAAAGGCAGGCCAAACCCCAGTTCGGCGAACTGGGTGACGTCTCCCTTCCCCGATTCCATCTTGTTCACCGCCACCACCACCGGCTTGCCCGAGCGCCGGACCGCTACGGAGACCTCGTGATCCAGGGAGACGATCCCCTCCTGCCCGTCAAAGATCAGCAGCAGGACGTCAGCCTCGGCCAGGGCCCGCGCTGCCTGCTCCTTAACCTGCCCGATCAAGACGTCATTCTCCGCGCCCACCAGCCCGCCGGTGTCCACCAACAGAGCGGGCCGACCGTCCAGGTCAATCTCCGCGTAGACGCGGTCCCGGGTGACGCCGGGGAAGTCCTCCACGACGGTCCGCCGCTGCCCGACCAGACGGTTGAAGAGGGCCGACTTGCCCACATTGGTCCGACCGATTATGGCAATGAGAGGAGGCATGGCTTTGGTAGCGACAGGCAGGCAGCCGGGAATGAGCGTCGCCCTTAGCCGCGCGGCAAATCACGCCGTAGGTAGTACAGCGTGTCCCCGGCACCGAAAGTGACCAAGGCATAGGCGTCGGTCCCCACTACCCCCGCCGGATAGCGGTCCTCGGCCGCAGGCTCAAGGAGTTGCTCCGGCTCCGTCCAAGTCAACCCACAGTCGGGCGAGGACATGTAGAAGGGGACCAAGCGCCCGCTGGCCCCAGTCCTCGAGTCGGCCCAGGCCAAATGCAGGCGCGAGCCGCAAGCATACGACTTGGAGTGCGTCGCCCGGCCCTGCTCCATGGGGGAGACAGTAAGCCGTCTGGTCTCTCCCCACGTTCCCCCGCCGTCCTGCGACACACAGGCATACAGAGCAGCGTCTCCGCCCCAACGCGTACCGTCGAAGAACGAACCGTCCTCCCACAGGCAGCAGACGCGCCCCTGTTCGTCCGCCGCCACCAGTGGGTGCCGCGCGTGCGTCGGCGTGTGGGTCAGGCGCACCTCCCGCTCCCAGGTCTGGCCACAGTCCGTAGAGCGCCGGTAGTAGATGTCCCAGTCCCAATCCCGCTTCGCTCCGCGCCGGTCAAACCAGAGGAGGTGAACCAGGCGGTCGACGACCGTTACGCTCGGCCGCATGGCAGTCGCCTCCGACTCCGTCAGACGCAACGGCTGGCTCCAAGTCTCTCCGCCGTCGAGCGATCGCAGGTGGTAGATCTCTCCCCACGTATGCGCCCCCGCGGGCGTGGGGTTCACCAGCCGCCGGCTGCCCCAGACCACGTGCAGGCTGCGACCGGCCGCTGCCGTCCCCAAGCGGAAGAGATCTATACCCGGAGTCAGCCGCCTCTCCTCTCGCCAAGTCCCTCCGCCGTCGTCCGAACGCCGGTGGAAGACCTCCCAGCCTCCGTGCCGACCGTCTGGCCAGATCAGGTGCACAGCAGCGCCCTCCAGTTCCAGAGAGCAAGGATAGGCCGCCGTGCCGCCCGTAGTCACTGGCCGGGTCTCACCCCAGGTCCTCCCTGCGTCCTCCGAGCGCCGGTACAGCAGAGTCCCCCAGTGCTCCCAGACGGCGTGGACGATGTCGCCATCGCTCACCAGGGGGTGCGTCCCGCCGGGCGAGCCGGTGGAGCCAGGCCCACTCAATACCACCGGCCGGCACCACGAGTGGGACCCGCCAGGACGCCGCGGCTCCGTCGTCTCACTCATCGTCGTCCGCCCTCTCCACAGCCGCGCGCTGCCGATTGATCTCCGCGATTGCCTGGGGGGGGAACTTCGCCTCCCGCCCGTAAGTATACAGCCCGTTGACCTCCTGCTCCACGTCGTAGAGCTGAGTATAGCAGAATCCGCAGACCTTGGGGTGAGAGAGCAGGGTCTCGGTCAGGGCGCGGTAACGGGTCAGGAACTCTTCCTCGGTCCGGGGGCGATCGCCGTAGCCCCAGGCGCGCTCGTCAGTCTGGCCCGGATTCCACCAGATCCCCCCGTATTCACTCACGAAGTATGGCTGCCCCGCGTAGTCTGCTTCCTTGCCGGGACCGTTCTGGAAGGGCGCATCTCCTGTCCGGAAGCCCTCAAACGCCGCCGCGAACTTCTCCGACTCCTGCTCGTAATGGTGGCTGTCGTAGACATCCGTTTCGACGTGGTGATAGCCACTGGTGTCAATCACCGGCCGGGTGGAGTCAACGGCTTTGGTGACGCGGTAGACGGTGCGCAGCAACTCCGCGTCGCGCTGGGCGGGAGTCTCGTTGAAGGGGCACCAGCCGATCAGCGCCGGGTGATTCCGGTCGCGCTCGACAGCCTCCAACCATTCGGGCAAGAAGACGGCCAGGGCCTCCGGGCGTGAGGTGTCCAGCCCCCAGTCAGCGTACTCGCCCCAGACCAGGTAACCCAACCGGTCCGCCCAGTAAAGAAAGCGCGGCTCGAAGACCTTCTGGTGCAGCCGCGCTCCATTGAAGCCCAGCGCCAGACTGCGCTCAATGTCAGCGCGCAGCGCTTCGTCGCTGGGGGCAGTGTAGATGCCATCGGGGTAGTAGCCCTGATCCAGCACCAATCGCATGAACAGGAGCTCGCCGTTCAGCAGCAGCCGGTTGCCTTCCGCCTCGATCTCCCGCAGTCCACAGTAGCTGTCCACTTGGTCTACGGTCTGCCCTGCCCAGTCCTGCAGCGTCAACCGCAGGTCATACAGCGCCGGGCTCTCCGGTGACCACAAGCGTACCTCACTGAACGACACTTCCAGCCGGGTGTGCCCCGTCGCCGGAACAGTCACGTCACCCACGGGCTCCCCCTCCAGGAAGGCTTCCGCCCTCAGCAGTAGCCCTTGCGGCCGCCCGGCCAGGTCGGCCTCGACCAGAGCACTCCCTCGCGTGGGGCTGCCGTGGAGCCGCAACCGCTTGATCCTCGTCTCCGGAACCGGCTCCATCCACACCGCCTGCCAAATGCCGGTGGTGCGGGTGTACATACAGCCGTAGCTCTCGTAGCGGGGGCTCTGCTTGCCGCTCGGTTGCAGGGGGTTGCGGGCGTCGTCCCCGGCGCGGACGGTCAAGACGTTCTCCGCAGCTTGCAGCTGCCCGGTGATGTCGAGGGAGAACGGCGTGTACCCGCCGCGGTGCGAGCCAACCTTCACCCCATTGACCCACACCGTCGCCTCGTAGTCCACCGCGCCGAAGTGCAGCAGCACCCGCTGTCCAGCCCAATCCTCCGCCACGGTGAAACTGCGCTGGTACCATACACAGGGCATGAAGTCGGTGTTCCCGATCCCCGACAGGCGGCTCTCTGGGCAGAATGGTACCAGAATACGCTTGGGGTAAGAAGCATCCCCGACCAACCCCCGCATTTCTCCCGACTGGCCCGGATCATAGGCGAACTTCCACCAGCCGTTGAGGTTCAGCCATTGCCCGCGCACAAACTGAGGGCGGGGGTATTGGGGACGGGGAATCGCCGTCTCGGTCATGCTGAGCACCTCAGGAGGGGAGGTAGCACAGGCCCTCCAACCTCTGCCCATGCCACCACTGCGTAGCCCACTATCCGCTTGCTACCCCACAACTACCGTCTGCCCCGGAGGCTCCTCGTCGCCCGCCAGTTGCTGCTTGTTGACTACGCCGTATATCTTGCGGTCCCCGTACCACTGCACGGTGATCTTGGCGGCGTATTCGCCGGCCGGAGGACCCACCCAGACCGTGGCGCGAGTCCAGTCGCGGGTCCGGGAGGCGACGAGGGCGATCCAGTCACTCCCCAGGCCCCGGCGCGCTGCGACTAGGGCGCCCGCCTGGCAGGGCCGGCCTTCCCAGGGCTGGACAACCTGAACCGTCGAGGGCCCCTGGCCGGGGTCTATCAGCGTTACTTGGTAGGCCGCCCGATAGGCGCTGCCGGCGTCCGCCCACTGCAGTCCCACCTCGTAGACCCAGGTAGCCCCTTCCTCGTCAATCGGCGTGCACCAAACCGTCACCTGGCGCCAATCTTCAGTGCGCGAGAAGAGAGCACAGTCCCACTGGCCTTCGCCGACGCCTTGTCGAGCCGCTTCCAGAGCCGCCCCGGCGCCGGCGCCGTTGGGGATACCCGCAGCCGGCGTTGTCTCCGGCTCTTTAGTTTGAGCCGGTTCTTCCGTCGGTTCGGCAGGTTCAGATTCCTCAGACTCCGCCACGGCCTCGCCGGAGGACTCCGCAGGTGAGGTCTTCTCCGCTAGCTGCGGGGCACCCGGCATGGGAGCCGTGGAGCGCCCCACGAGGAATACGACCAGTCCCAGTCCGATCAACACCACTACCCCGATGGCCACCAGAGCGATGATCAGGGCCGTCTTGGAGCCGGGAGAAGAGGCACCGGCCGGAGGCGAGGCGTACACCGGAGGCTGGGCTGGCCCCACCGGCGGGACTGCCGGCGGCGGCGCCTGCGGCAGCGGCTGCGTCGGCGCTGGTGGCGGCTGTGGCGGCGAGGTCTGCGCCACCGGGGCGGACTCCGGCGGCGGAGTACCGCTTAGTAGCGCCTGGATCTCGGCGTCCGTCCATCCTCCCCCGCGCAGCGCCGTCCACAGGTCGCTGTCCGTGTACCCCTGCGCCCGCAGAGCCTGTACGTAAGCCACAGCCTGGTCCCACTGCGCAGACATGCTCGGACCTCCTATTTCATGGCCGCCGCTCCCTACCCAAACGCATACTTCTTCTTCTCCCCCGCGCCTTCCTCAACCAACCCCAGGATCAGCGCGATCAGCGCCATGCGGACAGGCACCCCACCGGCCGCCTGCTCGAAGTAGGCAGCCCGTGGATCCGTGTCCACCTCCTCCGCGATCTCTTCCACCCGAGGCAGCGGGTGCATCACGATCATCTGCTCCGGAGCCTGCGCCATCAGCGCCGCGTCCAGCACGTAGACGCCCTTGTACTTCTCGTACTCCTCCGGCGAGGGGAAGCGCTCCTGCTGGATCCGGGTCATATAGAGCATGTCCAGCCCCTCCAGCGCCCCGACCAGGTCTTCCGTCTCGGGCGGGCGCTTCCCGCTATGCCGCTCCACCTCGTCCAGATACTCCGCGGGCATCGCCAGGGCGTCCGGCGCGATGCACACCATCTCATTGCCCAGCCGGGCCAGGACCGGGGCCAGCGAATGGACGGTGCGACCGTTCTTCAGGTCCCCGCACAGGCCAACCTTGAGCCCGGTGAGCGTGCCCTTGCGCCGGCGGACGGTGAACAGGTCGGTCAGGGTCTGGGTGGGATGATTGCGGGTCCCGTCACCGGCGTTGATGACCGGTACCGAGGCGGCTGCGGCGGCTTCCTCCGCTGCGCCTTCCCGGGGGTGACGGATGACGATGATATCACTGTAGGCGTTGAGCATCCGCATGGTATCGCCGAGGCTCTCCCCCTTGGCGACGCTGGACATCTTCAGGTCCTGCATGCAGATGGCGCTGCCTCCCAGGCGGAGCATGGCCGAGGCGAAAGACAAGCGAGTGCGGGTCGAAGGCTCATAGAAACAGGTGGCAAGGATGCGATCCAGCGGCTCAAAGGTAGAGCGCTCCTCCCCGGCCAGCGCCCTGGCCATGCGCTCGGCCAGGTCCAGAATAGCGTTGATCTCTTCGAGCGAGTAGTCGTCCAGAGAAATGAGGTCACGGCCAACGAGGGACATGAATAGGCTCCTTCACGATTTCTCTTGCCTGCTCTGATTGGGACCTACTCCAGCACCGCGTTGATCGCTTCTTTCATCTCCCGCGCCGCCTGCGCTGCAGCCTGTGCATATTGCTCCGGTTCCCCCCGGTCCCGGTAGGCAAAGATGATGCTGCGGGAGGCGTTGACGACCGCGCCCAGACCGTCGTCGTCAAAGGCGGCTTCCACCTCTTCCGGCCCGGCGCCCTGCGCGCCATAGCCGGGGACCAGGAAGGGCACGCCCGGCAGGTCCTCCCGCAGCTCGGCCAGCTGCTCCGGGTAGGTTGCCCCTACCACCGCGCCCACGGCCGAGTACCCGCTCTCCCCGCGCAGGTGCGCTCCCATCAGCCGGACTTCCTCGCCAACGTGCTGGTAGACCCGGTGGTAGCCGCCCTCCAGGCGCAGGTCCTGCAAGTCGCCGGAGGAGGGGTTGGAGGTTTTCACCAGGACAAAGACCCCTCCGCCGACCTGCTCCGCGGCGTCCACAAAAGGCATGACCCCGTCGTTGCCCAGGTAGGGATTGACGGTGACCGCGTCGGCGACGACTTCCCCGCCGAAGAAGGCCTGCGCGTAGGCCTCGGCGGTGGGGCCGATGTCAGCGCGCTTGGCGTCCACGATCACCAGCAGGCCCAGGCGCTGGGCCTCAGCGACCACCGCCCACAGGGAGCTGAAGGCAAACCGCCCAAGTGCTTCAAAGTATGCCGCCTGCACTTTCACCACGGGCACCTCGTCTGCTACCGCCGCGCAAAGCTCGCGGCAGAAGGTCACCACCGCTTCCGCCGGAGTGGGATAGCGCGCGAGCAGCGGCGGCGGCAGCAGGCTCACGCGAGGGTCCAGCCCCACGCACACGCGGCTCTCCTTCTCCTGTACGGCAGCGAACAAGCGGTCGGCGAAGTTGACGGCCATGGCCTCACTCCTGTCGGTGGAGTGGCCGGATTATACGCGCCGGTGCCGGCGAGTGTCAAAAAGCCGCGCTCGACAGGTAGGAGTGCCTTCCCCGGTGTCGAATCATACAGATGACCATGTTCCCCGGCCAAGACCATGCGGGAAGCAAGGAGGCAGGAGAGATGTGGGCTCGAACTCTGGCAGTGGCCTGTTGTCTGGGTCTGGTGGGTATTGCATTGGGTGGCTGTGGTGGGGGAGGGAACTCGACCCCGTCTGCCCCCGAGCCCGGGGCTGGGGCAGCACAGTGCTTCCTCGTGGACTTCGAGCGTGACACGGTCGAGGTAGTGTACCAGCCACAGTTCGTGGAGCGGGAGCCTGGCGCCAGTGCTGCCGAACTGGGCATTGCGCTGACCGTCGCCAAGCACGAAGCGGGCAATCCCGGCCTGCGCTACCTCAACGCAGTGGTCACCAACCGCGGTCCCGGCAGCGTCGGCATCAGCGCGGCTGCAGCGCTCACGGGGATAGACATCTGCGTAACGTTGGCGGAGTTCCGTAACGCGGGCGGGACCCCAGTGGGGGGCGGCGGATTCGGTGGGTATGAGGCCCTGAATCCCATGACGGGACTGCCCATCTACCACCTGGACGAGTCGCTAGCGCCGGGAGCCAGCTCCTCCCTCCGCCAGATCGCGGCGCTGCTGCCCTCCGGCGCGACCTCGCTGCTGCTGGGAGTAGCGGTGCGGGCCGAGACCATGCTGCTGGGCCCGCCTGCCCTGGGGCGCTTCTGGGTCAGCAGCGTGGCCGGACGAATCAGCGCCAGCAGCTACCGCGACGGGCCCTATGAGCAGGCCCTTTTCGGCCGCCTCTTCGGGATCTACTATCGGGAAAGCTGTGGCGACCTGCTGGTGGCGGACTACGACTACCAGGCCCTGCGCCGTGTCGCTGACGGCCGAGTCAGCACGCTGGTCTTTCCCAGCGCCAGTTGCAGCGGGATAGAAGACATAGGAGAGGACGAGGCCGGAAACATTATCTTCACTGAGCGCAACGGAAACTGCCTGAGTCTTACCTCGGGCACGGGAGGAACCGCATGGCAGATCGCCGGGTCCCGGGCAGCCGCCGGGGACGCCATCGGCCCCGGTGGCACCGCTCGCTTCTCTCATCCGGAGGGCATCTTTACCCTCGGCAATGTGACTTACGTCTGCGACACGGGCAACCGCAAGATAAAGCTGGTGACCTACCTCGGCGGCTCCCGCACAGCGGCAAGTTCCTACCAGGTGACGGAGGTGAGCAAGGGGACCATGACTGGCACCCCGGAGGACATAGTCGTGGACCGGCAAGGCTACGCCTTTGTGCTCTGCGACTCCCCGGTCGGCGTTTGGATCGCCTCTCCCGGCAACACCAACTGGACCGCCATTAGCGCGGGTTTCTCCGGCTCTGTGGGGCGCCTGGCTGTAGACGACGCCGGCACCGTGTATGTGACGCACACCTCCCTCAGCCGCTTGCGGTGCACGGGGAGCGACCCGATCAATCCGGCGAACTGGGTGCGGGAGGAACTCTTGCCCGGCGGTTATCCCTCCGCGGACGGGCCCCGGGGCACGGCCACTGCGGAGGCCGTCTGGTCCGTCGCCGTCACCGCCGGTGGCACCGTCTTCTTCAGCGACCAGCGCGCCGTCCGCCGGATAGACCGTAGTCGGACGTAGCAAGCGCAAGCGGCGCGGAGCGAACACAGCCTGTTCTATCTTCCACGTATTTCCAGGCAGGAACCCTCCCCCATCCTGTCCAACTACCCCTGCAGACTACCGCGGGAGGTTCTGCCATGCGTGTTGCTCCGGTCACGATCGGTCTGGTGCCGATCGGCAAGTTCGTCTTCAGCCAGCAGGACGCCCAGCGCTATGCCGGGCTAACCGCCGCCAGGCTGCGGGAGCTGGGCGTGGGCTTCGTGGACTTGGAGGGTGTGACCGCTGACGGCTTGCTCTACCGACGTGAGGACTTGCCGGCGGTGATTCGCCACCTGCGCGAGCGCCGCGTGGACGCGCTCTTCTGCCCGCACTGCAACTTCGGCACCGAGGACGTGGCCGCGCTGCTCGGCAAGGAGATGGCCCTGCCCTACCTGCTCTGGGGGCCGCGCGATGAGGCACCGCTCCCCGACGGCACCCGGCTGCGCGATACCCAGTGCGGTCTGTTCGCCACTAGCCAGATCCTCCAGCGCCTGGGCGTCCCCTTCACCTACCTTCCCAACTGTCGCCTGGAGGACCCCGTGTTCGCGCGGGACATAGAGGGATTCGTGCAAGTCGCTGCCGCCGTCCGCGCCTGGCGGGGGATGAAGATCGGGCAGGTGGGGCAGCGGATTGACTTCTTCTGGACGGTAATGGTCAACGAGGCCGAGATGCTCGAGCGCTTCGGCACCCAGTTATGGCAGGTGTACGACGAGGAAGTCATGGACCGGATGGCGGCGTTGATGCAGTACCCCAGCGACGCAGTACGAGAGGTGCGGGAGCGGCTGGGCCGAGAGGTGGCGGTACAGGCGTTGGAGGAGCGGCAGCTGCTCGCGATTGCGGCGCTGAAGGTGGCCCTGACAGAGCTGGCCGAGTGCGAGCAGCTCAGTGCGATCGCCCTCCAGTGTTTCCCCGGCCTGCAGCAGCGCTTCGGCATCTACCCCTGCTATGCCAACAGCCTGCTGACCGTGGAGGGACTCCCCGTCATCTGCGAGACGGACGTGCACGGGGCCATGACGGCGGTCCTGCTGCAGGCGGCGGCTCTGGGCGAGACCCCGCCTTTCTTCGCCGACTTGACCATCCGCCATCCGGACAACGACAACGCCGAACTGCTCTGGCACTGCGGATCGTTCCCGGTCAGTCTGGCCGATGAGGGCACACGGCCCTTGATCGGCGAGCACTTCATCATGCCGGACGCCGCCGCGGGTGTGGGCCACTGGCGCATCAAGGGCGGGGACCTGACCATCGCGCGGCTGGGGGCCATGCGTGGGGAATACTCACTGGCCTTCGGCGAAGGCCGGGGGACGAACGGGCCGGAGACGGTCGGCACCTACGTCTGGATGGAGGTGAACGACTGGCTGCGCTGGGAGCGCCACTTCATCCGCGGCCCGTACATCCACCATGTGGCCGGGATACACGGCAAACTCGCTCCGATCCTCTGGGAAGCCTGCCGGTACCTGCCGGGGGTGAAGGCAGACCCGGTTGACAAGACAGAGGAGGAGTTGGAGGATTGGTGGTGGCGGTGCGCGAATGTCTCCCGTCCGAGTCTGACGTCTGAAGTCTGAGGTCTTCCCATGAACGGCTACCAACGCTTCCTGACCGCCCTGCGCCGCGAGCAGCCTGACCGCGTCCCGATCTGGGAACTGCTGGTCAATCGCCCCGTCATCGAGAAGATGTATGGCCCTGAGGTCTCCTACCTTGACTTCGCCGAGAAGGAAGACCTCGACGGCGTCTGCGTCGCGGAGAACTACCGCCCCAGGCCGGTGGATGATAGCCACTTCTACGACGAGTGGGGCATCCTGTGGGGCTACGGCAAGGCCGACGCGCCCTACCCGGCGGAGCATCCCGTCCGGTCCGAGGCCGATCTGGACCGCCTGGTTCCCCCCGACCCTGACGCCGACCACCGGCTGACCACGCTGGAGGAGGCCGTCCGGCGCTTCAAGGGCGAGAAGGCCATTGTCTTCCTGGGACATGACGCCTACGAGTTCTCTGCCAACCTGCGCGGCATGGACAACCTGCTGATGGACTACGCGCTCAACCCGGCGCTGGCGCATCGGCTGGCACGCGTGGTGGTGGACTATAAGAAGCGCGTTATCGAGAGGGCGCTCGAGATAGGCGCCGATGTCGCTCTCACCGGCGACGACTACGCCTACCGCCACGCACCGATGATGTCTCCCGCCCACTTCCGCGAGTTCATCCTCCCTTACCTGAAGGAAATCGTGGACCTGGCCCACGCGAGGGGGTTCCCCTATATCAAGCACTGCGACGGCAACATCTGGTCGCTGATGGACATGATGGTGGACGAGGCGGGGATTGACGGCATTGATCCGCTGGAGCCGATCGCGGGCATGGACATCGGCCGGATGAAGCAGCAATACGGCGACCGGGTCTGCCTGTGCGGGAACGTGGACTGCAGCGTCGTCCTCACCCGCGGCACCCGGGAACTGGTAATCGAGGCCGTCAAGGAGACCATTGCCAAAGCCTCGGTGGGCGGCGGGCACATCATGGCCTCGAGCAACTCCATCCACCCGGCGGTAGACCCGGAGCTGTACAAGACGATGATGTGGGCGACCCGGGAGTTCGGCGCCTACCCGCTGGACGAGCAGATGGTGGAGGAGTACCGGGAGAAGAACTACGCGGCAGAGATACTGGGGGAGCAAGGCTAAGAGCGACTACTGTGACCACCTTTCGCCTCTTTGTCATCGGGGACAGCATCTCCTTAGGCTACGGACCTTCACTTGAGCGACTGGGGCGGGGATTCTTCGCATACGCGCGCAAGACCGGCACAGAGACCGGCCTGCCGGAGCGTGGCCTCGCTGCGGATCCCAACGGCGGAGACTCGCGGCAGGTGCTGGCTTACCTGCGACTGCGGCAGGAAACCGGAGGCATTCCGGCCGATGTGGTCCTGCTAAACTGCGGTCTGCATGACGTGCGCCGGGATCGGATAACGCGTGCCTGCCAGGTCCCCATTGAGAAGTACCGCGCCAACCTCCAGGAGATGGCCGGCGTGGTCACGGCCCTGGGCCTGCGTCTGGTGTGGGCTACCACGACTCCGGTGTTAGAGCAGCAACACAACAGTCTTGACCGCACCTTCGAACGCTTCAACCAAGACGTAAATGCCTGCAACGCAGCCGCCGTCGAGATCGTGTCGGCAGCGGGTGGAGAGATCGCCGATCTGCACTCCTTCACCGCCAACCTGGGACTGGAGGCCTACACGGACGGCGTGCATTTCGCTCCGGAGGCCGCCGCCTTGCAGGCCTCCTTTCTCGTGGGCTGTCTGAAGGGATGCGCTCCCCAGGAGATGCCGATATCGAGGTGATACCTGTGCGCACCTGCTTCATCCTCATATACCTCGCTGCTCTTGCTCTCCCCGCCTGCGCCGCGCCACCCGCCGCGACTTCCCCCTCCGACGAATTTATCGGCCCTCTCGCCGGTTGGGCAGATGCCAAGAAGGACTATGGCGCCATCGGCGACGGGAAGGCCGACGACACCGCCGCCCTGCAGAAAGCCTTTGATGAGATCGGCTACTCCAAGAAGTACGCCGTCCTCTATCTTCCCGCCGGAACCTACCGCATCACCGACACCCTCGTGATGAAGGGTACGCTGGGCATGAGTCTCCTCGGCGAGGACCCAGCCACCACCAAGATCCTTTGGGACGGCCCCCAGGACGGAGCCATGACCTGGTTCAACGGCGTCGCCTACTCGCGCTGGGGCAGGATCACCTGGGACGGCGCGGGCAAGGCCAAAGTCGCCATTGATCACGGCTGGGAGGGCAAGGAGCCCAACGCGGGGACCCATCAGGAACACGCCGATGAGGTCTTCCAGGATGTCGCCTTCGGCATCAAGGGGGGCAGCCGCGGCTTTATGGACGCCGAAACCGCGGTCCTGCGCTGCAAGTTCCTGCGCTGCTCCGCCGCCGGCATCTCCATCGAGAACTTCAACGCACTGGACTGGTTCGTCTGGTACAGCCTCTTTGAGGACTGCCAGGTGGGAGTCACCAACACCTACGGCGCGGGACACTACCACGTCTACAACTCGGTCTTCCGCCGCAGCAAGGTGGCCGACTTCACTATGGGCAACCTCGGCTACTTCTCCCTGCGCGGCAACTACTCCACCGGCTCCAAGTGTTTCCTCACCGCTTCCCAATTCAGCGCCGGGGCGCTGTGCACGATCCAGGGTAACACCATTCTCAACACCACCGACGCGGCGGCGATCCAGTACCACAACCTGGGGCCGATGCTGCTGATTGACAACACTATCATCAGCAATCCGGTCGCCGCCGGGCCGGCGATGGCCATGACCAACTCCATCCCCTGGGGCGCAGACCTGGTGGCGGTGGGCAACACCTTTACCGTGGAGAACCCCATCAAGGTCAACGGGCGCCTGCGGGAACTGGACAACAAGGTGGTAAAGCTGGAAGCACCACCTGAGCCGGTTCTGCCGCCGGTGGCCCCCAATCGGCGCCGTCCGATCATCGAGGTCCCGGCCAACTGCGAGGGGGCTGCGATTCAGGCGGCCATCAGCGAGGCGAAGCAGTATCAGGGGCAGCGCCCCGTGGTTCATATCCCCGCGGGACAGTGCAAGATCGCCCAGACGCTGGTCATCCCGGCGGGGCTGGATGTGCAACTGGTGGGGGATGGTTACATCTACACCTCCCGCCTGGTCTGGGCCGGTGAGGGAGAGGGGCCGGTGCTGCGTCTGGAGGGACCGAGCCGGGCGATCCTGCGCGACCTGCATATCGTCGGCGGTGGCAGAGCGGAAGGTGTCCTCCTCACCGCGTGCGACCGGCCGAACGGTCGGATCTTCTCCGAGCAGTTGTCCACCGAGGGCGGACTGGGCATCGGGCTCTTGGCCGACGGCCTGGACCGCTGCGATGTCTCGATGCATGACTACTGGCACAGTGGCGCCAGCGACTGCAGCGTCCGCGCTAGCGGCGGGCCGCGCCGCGCCGCGGGGCAGGAAAGCGAGGGCCGAGTGGCCCTTTTCGGAGGAGGATCCTCCAACAATGCCCTCACCTACGACGTACGCAACGGCGGTTACCTGATCAGCCGGGACATGTGGTATGAGACCAATAAGTCGCCCGGCTTCGTCCGGCTCTCGGACTACGGCACCTTCACCTTCCACGCCGGAATAGTCGCCTTGCCGCCCAAGGACGACACCCCTGCCATCCTCCTGGACAATTTCCGCGGCAAGGCCACTTTCTTGAGCACGGAGTTGGCCTCCGTCGGACCGGGCAACGTCATCGTCAAGATTACCGGCGAGGGGAAAGAGACTAAGGCGCTCGTCTTGGGGGCAATAAGTCGGGGGAAAGAGCCGTATTTCTTCAACGACTCGCCCCAGGCGCAGGCGGCGCTGACCAGTTGCCAGATCGGCACCGACCGCGGCCGCGAGCCGCTGGGGAACCAAGGCCCGCAGGAGGATGCCTTCTTGCGGGAGATGCTGGCCCAGACGCGCAAGGAACAGCCCCGGCCCCTGGTGGACCTGCCGCCGGGCACGCCTGACGCGCGCCTGTACCGGGTGTTCATCAGCGACTGTACCGTGGGGCTGCACCTGCTGCCCTGAGCACCCGGCCCGGAGGTACGCTTCTGCCTACTCCTGCCCGCGTTCTGCACTTCCTAGGCCTCGCCCACGGCGGTGTGGAGAGCTTCTTCCTACGCCTGTGCCGCCGCCTGGACCGTACGCGCCTCGAGTGCGACCTGGCGCTGGCGGAGTGGGCCGACTGCCCGGCGGCGGAGGAACTGGCCAATCTGGGCGTCCGCGTGCTGCGCTATCCTTGCCCTCACCAGAGAGCAGCTTTCACTTTGGGACAAGCCGCAACCCGCCTGGTTGCCGAGCACGGGCCTTACGCCGCCGTGCACAGCCACATGTTCCTCCCCGCCGGACTGCTCCTGCGAGCGGCTGGCCGGGCCGGTGTCCCGGTGCGCATAGCACACGCCCATGCAGCGCCGCATGGTCCCTGGCCCTTCCGGTTTCTGGCCTATCGCCGGGTGATGCGTGGGCTTCTGCTCCGGCACGCGACTCATCTGTTGGCCTGCTCCTCCGCGGCGGCCGAGGCAATGTTGGGCGCGGCCCACCGCGACCCGCGTGTCCAGGTCATCCCCAATCCGGTGGAACTCGCGCTCTATGCCGACCTACCCGCCGATCGCGGGGAGTCGCGCCGCCGGCTCGGCTGGCCCCAGGAGGAGCCCCTGCTCGGATACGTCGGACGGCTCACCGCCGTCAAGAACCTGCCTTTCCTTTGGCAGCTGTACACGAGTCTCAGTCGCCTGGCTCCCTCGGCCCATCTGATCCTGGTGGGGGCGGGTAACCTGGACGCGTGGTTGCACGCACGGCGGGCCGCCGCCGACCATCCGGAGCGCGTCCATCTGCTGGGCTGGCGTGAGGACATCCCCGAAATCATGGCCGCGCTGGATGTGCTGCTGTTGCCCTCACACACGGAGGGGATGCCGATCACGGCGCTGGAGGCGCAGGCGGCAGGAACCCCCTGCCTGTGTTCGCAGGCGGTCCCCTCGGAGGCGGACCTGGGATTGGGACTCGTGTGGCGTCTGCCGCTAGACCAGGGGCTGGGCCCCTGGCTGGCTGCCCTGTCTGAGGCGCTCCAGACGCCCCGGCCCGCCTGGCCGACGCGGGAAGCGCGCTTCGCTGCCACCGGCCATGACGCCGCTTCGGTGGCCCGCTGTCTGGAGGCCATCTACCTGGGGAAGAACGGCTTCCATTAGTGCGGTCCACGCAGGAGTTCGCTCGGGCGGCGGCGAACTGCCGCTCCAGAGCAAGCGCCATGGCCGATTCCCCCCACAACTTGACCGTCCTCGGCGCCGGCGCCTGGGGCACCACTTTGAGCTGGATGCTGGGCTGCCAGGGCCACGCGGTGCGCCTATGGTGCCTGGAGCCGGATCTGGCCGAAGAGATGCGGGCCACGCGCAGCAACGGGCGCTACCGGCCAGAGGCAGTACTCCCGGATACGGTCCAGGTTTATACAGACATGGGGGAGGCGCTGGCCGGGGCGGACGTCATCGTGGTAGCCACACCCTCGCGTTTCGTACGCGAGGTCCTGCAGCAGGCTCGCCCGCACCTGACTGGCCGCCCGCTACTCATCAGCGCCAGCAAGGGCCTGGAGGAGTCCACTGGCCTGCGCATGAGTCAGGTTGTCCGGGAGGTCCTCCCCGCAGACCTGCCCCTGGCAGCGCTCAGTGGTCCTAACCTGTCCAGGGAGATCGCGCTGGGCATGCCCTCCGTCAGTGTCGCTGCCGCTCCCGAAGAATCGGTGGCGACCGCGGCGCAGCAACTATTGAGTACGCCCCTCTTCCGCGTATATCGTAATTGTGATATAATCGGCGTTGAGCTGTGTGGAGCCCTCAAGAACGTGGTTGCCATCGGGGCGGGCGTAAGTGAGGGGCTGGGCTTCGGAGCCAATGCCAAAGCCGCCTTAGTCACACGGGGTCTGGCGGAGATGGCTCGGCTGGGGGCTTGCCTCGGTGCGCACCCCGCGACTTTCTGGGGCGCGGCAGGGGTGGGTGATCTGGTTGCCACCTGCCACAGCCGCGACAGCCGCAACTGGAATGTGGGTTGGCGGCTGGCCCAGGGCCAGACCTGGGAGCAAATCAGCCGGGGCAGCATCTCAGTAGCGGAAGGCGTCTACACCGCCCAGGCTGCTCGACGGCTGGGGGAGCAGCATGAGATACCGCTGCCTATCACTGAAGCGGTGTGTGAGGTACTTTTCGCGCGCGTTCCGGTGCGCGTAGCCGTAGAGAGACTCATGACTCGGCCGGAAAAGGCCGAAGAGAGCTGGGGCTATTCGGGTCGGGGAACACCGTAGCCGTCACCGACCTCCAAGCGGAGACTGCCTGGGTGTACCTCAGCGCGATATCCAATCCTAAAAGGGAGGCAGAAGCATGGCTGGAACCGTCAACAAGACGCAGATCATCGAGGCGGTAGCGAAGGAGACCGGACTGAGCAAGACCGCCGCGGCCGGTGCCGTGGACGCGACACTTGCCGCCATCACCGCGGCCCTGAAGAAGGGTAACACGGTGCAGTTCACCGGGTTTGGGTCCTTCGTGGTCACCAAGTCCAAGGCGCGCACCGGAGTCAACCCCCAGACCGGCGAGAAGATCAAGATCGCAGCCCGCAAGAGCCCCAAGTTCAAGGCGGGCGCGAACCTGAAGAAAGCCGTTTCTTAGCTCGGTCTCGTCTCCGGGACTATCGGGTCGGGGCGTAGCGCAGCCCGGTTAGCGCGTTAGACTGGGGGTCTAAAGGTCGCCGGTTCAAATCCGGCCGCCCCGACCATGATTCTCTGACAGCATCCCTGAGGAGCGCTGCCTGCGTTCACCGGTCGGGGATGCTGTTTCACTTCCCCTGCCCTCCTCGGGCGGGTGGAAAGTAGCTGCCTCACCATCCCGGTACGACGGGCGTCTCGCCCGTCGTGGGTGGCGAAAATGGCTTGCTTATGCGGTCACAACGCGTCGCGACACCGGCGAGACGCTGGTGCCACCGATGGCGAGCTGGCCACGGAGCCCCGCTCCACGCGGACAAGGAGTCTGAGTATGCCCTCGACCTCCGCCGCCGACGACCTCGGCGACCTCACCCTCCGTCGCTACCAGGATTACCTCAATCCCAGCCTGGTGACGCTGCTCCGGTTCATGGGCCTGGAGGCAGCGGAGGTCTGCGCGGAGGGCTGCTACGTCACCGCCTCCGATGGCTCGCGCTACCTCGACTGCCTGGGCGGGCCGGGCGTGTTCACGCTCGGACACCGTCCGGCCGCGGTTGTCGAGGCCGTCAAGCGGCAACTGGACGAGATGCCACTGTCCAGCCACATCCTCCCCGATCCCCTGCTGGCGGAGCTGGGGGAGCGTCTGGCCCAGGTGACACCCGCCGACCTGCAGTACTCCTTCGTCTGCAACTCCGGCGCCGAGGCGGTGGAAGGGGCGCTCAAGCTGGCCCGCGCCCACACCCGCCGCCCACAGTTTGTCGCCGCCCAGGGCGCCTTCCACGGCAAGACTTGGGGTGCGCTCTCGGCCTCCGGGCGCGAAACCTATCGCGCGCCCTTTGAGCCGCTGCTGCCCGGCTTCACTCACGTGCCCTTCGGTGACATCGGCGCCCTGGCCCAGGCAGTGGACGAGCACACCGCAGCGGTCATCCTCGAGCCCATCCAGTGCGAGGCGGGCATCATCATTCCCCCGGACGGCTACCTCACCGCAGCTCGTGAGATCTGCGACCAGGCCGGGGCCCTACTCATTCTCGACGAGATCCAGACCGGGCTGGGGCGCACCGGCAAGTGGCTGGCTTGCGACTGGGAGGGAGTCTCCCCGGATATTCTGACCTTGGGCAAGGCGCTAGGCGGCGGGGTCATGCCGATCGGCGCCATCGTCGCCCAGCCGGCCGTCTGGGAGATCTTTGCTGACAACCCCTACCTTCACACCTCCACCTTCGGTGGCAACCCGCTGGCCTGCGCCGCAGCGCTGGCCTCCCTGGAGGCACTGCAGACACAAGACGTAGCCGGCAAGTGCTCAGTCCGTGGCGAACAACTGTTGGCCGGTTGCCGAGACCTGGCGGCGCGATACCCGGCGCTAATCGTGGAGGCGCGGGGCCGAGGGCTGCTGGTGGCGCTGCAGTTCGCTGACGCCGACCTGGGTGGCCTGGTCATTGGCGGATTGCTCCAGAGCAAGGTTCTCGCGGCCTTTGCACTCAACGCCCCGGAAACGCTGCGCCTGGAGCCACCGGCGGTGATCACTCAGGAGGAAGTAGACCGGGTCCTGAGCGCGCTTGACGACGCTCTGCAGATGACCGCGGCGTTGCTGGCGCAGTAGCCCCTAGCCGGTCGGGGCGGTCGTCGGCCCCCGTCGTCTGCAGAGCTACAGCCGCCCGTTCGATGTCCACCCACAGCGAGGTAATGCCATGCGGGACATCCGCGTTGCCGCTGTCCAGTTCGAGCACGCCGCCGGGGACAAGGCAGCCAACTGCGCCAAGGTTCGCAACTTCGTCGCCCAGGCCGCCGGGCAGGGCGTGGAGATCCTCTGCTTCCCGGAAGGCTGCCTCACGGGTTACTGGTTCCTGCGCAAACTTGCCCGCGAGCAACTCGAGGCTTTGGCCGAGCCGGTTCCTGAGGGGCCCTGCACCCAGGAACTCCTCCGTCTCTCCGCCGCCCACGGCATGACGATTGGCGCCGGGCTCGTTGAGCGGGACTCCGACGGGCTGCTGCACAACACCTACGTCGTGGCCATGCCCGACGGACAAGTGCGGTGGCATCGCAAGCTACACGCCTTCGAGAGCGAGTGGATAGTCCCCGGTAACGAGTACACCGTCTTTGACACGCCCCACGGCTGTCGGGTCGGTGTGCTTATCTGCTACGACTGTAACCTCATCGAGAATGTGCGTATCACGGCCCTGCAGGGGGCGGAGATCCTGCTGGCTCCGCATCAGACCGGTGGCGTGGACTCCAAAAACCCGCACCTGATGGGGTTGGTAGATCGCGAACTGTGGGAGCACCGGGCCGAGGACCCGGGCGCAATCGAGGCTGAACTAGCCGGCCCCAAAGGCCGGGGCTGGCTGATGCGCTGGCTGCCCAGCCGCGCCCACGACAACGGCATGTTTCTCATCTTCAGCAACGGGGTAGGGATAGACGACAACGAAATCCGCACCGGCAATGCTATGATCCTGGACTGCTACGGCCGCATCCTGAGCGAGACCGGCCGGGCGGGGGACGACATGGTAATGGCTGATTTGGAGGCTGCGCTGCTGGAGCGCGCCACCGGCCGCCGCTGGATCAAGAGCCGGCGCCCGGAGCTGTACGGGCCGCTGACGGTGCCCACCGGCCTGGAGCAGAGCACCCGCAGCCTGAAGATGGCCAAAGACGGCATCTGAGTGGGCTTGCGGCCCCTCTCCTACTGATCTGCGCATACTACGCGGTTGTTCCCTTCGGAACCCCCTTTCCCGCCGGGAGAGGGGGCAAGGAGTGAGGCGTGCGAGAGGCGGCGCACTCGCTAGTATGCTAGTATGCGAAGCGCAGTAACCTGCGTCTGGGGTCCGTCTTGCAGGAATACTGGTGCCGACCGCGAAAGATAATCCATACGCGTCGTGATTCGGGGGGACAGCAGCCCTGTCAGGGCTTGCCGTGACTCGTCCGCAGAGAGGGTTGGTAGCTATGCGTCCCGCCGACATGACTGCGCGTCCGGCCCGTGTCCCCCGCTGTCGGCTGTTGTGTGGCCTCTCTTACCTGATTGTCCTGCCCCTGCTCGTAATCTCCGTCGCACCCGCCGCCGGCGCGGGGCTCTCACCGGCAGTCTGGTTGTCCCCCACGATTTGGCTGGCGCCCCTCGCTCTTGATACCCAGTCGGCGCGGATTGAGCCGCTGGCCGGCGGGCGCTTCTTTGTGCTCCACCTCGATAGCCGTCCTCCCGCCAACTACCGAATGCCTGTGGTGCTTGCTCCCCAGGGGGTCCGCGGACAGGGCATCAAAGGACTCACGGGCGTACCTGCCTTTGACTGGAGCTATGGCTGCCTGCCCACGGCCACGGCGATGGTCGTCGGGTACTACGATCGGCTCACCTACCCGAACCTGTACACCGGCCCCAGCGCCGGCACGACCGTGGTGGGACCGTTGACGGTAGACGGAGGCGTCTGTCCGCTGAACAACTCGGCCTGGGGAATCGGCGAGTGCCCGCTTGCCGCCACTCATCAGGGAATTGACGGGCGCGCCATCCGCGGCCACGTGGACGACTACTACATCACCAACCAGAGCCCTGACCCGGACCCCTACATAACCTATGGCTGGCCCGAGCACGCCTGGGGCGACTGCACCGCGGACTTCATGGGCTCCAGCCAGTCCGAGCACAACAATCTTGACGGCGACACCCAGATCATCCTCGATGGCATGGGCTTCAAAGTCGAGAACTACACCGCCCAGGAACCGGACCTCATTGATGGCGCCATGGGCTGGAAGCGTTTCATCCAGTCGCGGGGCTACACGGTGACGCACGCCTACAACCAACTCATCGAAGGGGTCGGCAAGGTCACCGGCTTCACCTGGGACCAGTACAAGGCAGAGATTGACGCGGGGCGCCCCGTGATCCTGGAGGCGGGGCCGCATGCCCTGGTCGGCTACGGCTACAACGACACCGGTAAGATCTGCTATATCCACGACACCTGGGACTACTTCGACCATCAGATCGCTTGGGGAGGGGTCTACGCCACGGGGACGCACGTGAGCGTCACGGTCTTGGAGTTGGCGCCGAGCAGCGCACCGACACTGACCTGGACCGGAGCTGCGGGCTATGAGGGCGACGGGGTCAACCCCGATCAAGCCGCCCCGGGCAGCAATTTCGTGTTCAAGGTGCGCTACATGAACACGGGAGCCGTCCCGCCGAGTCTGGTGCGGCTCTATCTCTACGGGCCGGACGGCCTGGCCGTTGCCGGCAGCCCCTTCACTATGACCTCGGACGGCACCACCAACTGGCAGGCCGGGGTAACCTATAGCTGCACCGTCAAGCTGCCTAACCGAGGCGCCTATGCCTATGTCTTCACGGCCAAGGTCGGAGCCGACACCATCCGCATCCCGGCCAGCACTCGCCAGCCGGGGCCGGTAGCCGACCGACCGCCGACGCTGGCCTGGACCGGCGCGCCCGGCTATACCATTGACGGCCTCCAGCCCGAACGTGGCCTGCAAGGGACCAGTTTCGTCTTCAAGGTCAAGTACGCCGACCCCGACGGCGACCCCCCCGCCTACGTCCGCCTGCGGCTGTGGCTGCCTGACGGTACGGAGATGGTCGGGAGTCCCTTCACAATGACCCGCGACGCCGGGACGCCCAACTACATGGCTGGCGTGGGCTACAGTAAGACCCTGGCCCTGACCCTCCAGGGCCGCTACAAGTACCGCTTCCTGGCCTCTGACGGAGTCCTCGGAGTCAATCAGCCGGACGGGGGACAGATGATCGGTCCGCTGGTGGATCACCCCCCGGTGCTCCAGTGGACCGGGGAAACCGGCTACACCCAGGAAGGAGTGCAGCCGGACACTGGCCCGCCTGGTACCGTTTTCACGTTCAAGGTGAAATACTCCGACGCGGACGGCGACGCGCCCACTGACATGAAGCTCCGCGTCTACAGGCCCGACGGGACGGAGCTGACCGGCAGCCCCTTCCTCATGACCCCGGCCGCCGGCACTCCCGACTGGGTGGCCGGTGTGGTCTTCAGCCGACAGCTCAAGCTGGGCGGGCACGGACAGTACTCCTACCTCATCGCCACCTCTAGCGGGGGCATCTATGTACGCCTCCCCGCCGACGCCCGACAGCCCGGGCCGGTGGTGGACAAGAAGCCCGTCCTCTCCTGGGTAGGCACCGCCGGCTACACCACCGACGGCGTCAACCCGGACTGGCAGGGCCCTAACCAACCGCTCACCTTCCAGATCAAGTACTCCGACGGGGATGGCGACCCCGCGACCCTGGTCCGGCTCTATCTGTTCTCCCCCAAGGGCGTGGCCGTAGCGGGCAGTCCCTTTGCCATGACGCAGGCCGAGGGCACCCCCGACTGGAAGGCAGGGGTCATCTTCCGCAAGACCCTTACGCTGCCCGGCCACGGCTGGTATGCGTACCTCTTCACCGCCAACGCGGGTGATGTTTCCACCCGGATCCCGGCCACGACCCGGAAGGCCGGGCCGCTGCTGGACCGGGCCCCTGCGCTCAGTTGGACGGGCCAGGCGGGGTACACCGAGGACGGCGTCGAGCCCAACTCCGGAGCGGGCGGCACCACCTTCACCTTCCGCGTGAAGTACGCCGATCCCGATAGTGACCCGGCCAAGAACGTCAAACTGCACCTGTTCAACCCCGGCGGCGCGGAAGCCGCGGGCAGCCCCTTCGCCATGACCCAGGCCGCCGGCACCCCTGACTGGAAGACAGGGGTCATCTTCAGCAAGCAACTCCCGCTCAACACGGCGGGCACCTACTCCTACCAGTTCGAGGCGAGCGACGGGTTCCTGATTCTCACCACTCCGTCGGTCCCGACCACCGGGCCGGTGGTCACCTCCGCGGGGCCGACCAGCCTGACGGTAGGTAGTGTCACCGCGCAGCAAGTGGGAGCGGGAGTGGCCGTAACCTACTCGCTCTCGGCGCCGGGTACGGTGCGGGCCGTGGTGCTCAACCTGGCCGGCCGGACGATTGCGGAGATCCCGGCCGGAGTGCAGGAAGCAGGCGTGCAGACGCTCCACTGGAACGGCCGCAATGCCGCGGGGAGTCTGGTCCCGGCCGGAGTGTACCTGGTGCGCGTCGAGGCCAGAAGCGAAGAGGGAGCCACCGCCCAGGCGGCGACGGCAGTGGCTCTACGGCGCTGAGGGCGCGCCAGCCCCACCCCCCGTAGTGCTCGGTTGCGAAAGTCAGCGTGAGATGGTTTGCCCTCGCCGGTCCTCTCCGGCCTGGGCTGCTTACCGCATCTTTGTCCGCTCTGCTACCCCCTCCCCTGCCAGGGGAGGGGGCAGGGGGTGAGGCTCTGCGGGCGTCCGCGTAGGCGAAAGGCCTGCCCTGATTCTGACGCTGACTTGCACAAGTTAGTACTAGGCGATAGCTTTGCGTCCCTTTGGGCATGGGAACGGCCTGCCGAACCACCGTGTACCTGGCCATTTCCCATCTCCGAAGCCGATTTCTTCAACCCCCCTCCCTATCAGGGAGGGGGGCAGGGGGGTGGGTTCGGCAGCCTGCACCGGCCTTTGGTTGCCTGAAAAGCCTTAAGTGAACGCCTATGGCCCCCCCTGCCCCCTCCCCTTGCAGGGGAGAAAGTACGGGAGCACAGACCCCAGACACCACAACGGCCCCGGCGGAATCCGTCGGGGCCGTTCGCCTGCTATCCGGATGTCGGTCGCCGCCCCGCCGCTACGCCTCGGTCCCGGCAGCGGCCTCGGCGGCCACGGGCTCGGGTTCCTCCGCGGCCTCGGCGGCCGCTTCGGCCTCATAGGCGTCGGACACCGTCCGCCCCAGCATCGCCTCCACCGTCGTACCCCGCAGCTCGGCCAGCTCCGCCGGACTGCGCAGCGCCTGCAGCGCCGCAAAGCATGCCTGCGCCCGGTTGAAGACGTTGCCGCTCCCCAGCGACTTGGTGAGGATGTCGCGGATGCCGCTGACCTCGATGAGCTGCCGGGTGGCGCCACCGGCGATGATGCCGGTACCGCGCGAGGCCGGCTTGAGCAGGATCTGCGCCCCGCCCACCTTGGCCTGGATCTCGTGCGGGATGGTGTAGCCGTCCAGCGGGATGCGGATGACGTTCTTCCGCGCCTGCTTGATCGCCTTGTTGATGGCGTCGGGCACGGAGAGGGCCTTGCCGACCCCCAGGCCGACCTGGCCGTGGCGGTCGCCGATGGCCACGACCACCCGCGCCGAGGAGATACGACCGCCTTTGACGGTCTTGCGCGTCCGGTCAATGCGGATCACGCGGTCTTCGAAGGACTCTTCTGCGAGTTGCTCGCGCTGGGATAGCACTTTGCGGTGGAACCTCCGCCCTGGAATAAGTCCGCCTCCCCAACTCTCGGAGAGGCGCGCCGGGTAACGATACCACACCCCCGGCCTGGTGTCAACTGCCCGGACAGCCTTGTCTCTCCGGAGGGGCCGCACGGGTGGCCTGCCCCCCGGGCAGGGCAGGAGTCCGGCCCCAGACCCTCAAGTGCCGATCACTCGGCAATCTCGACGGGTGATGGGCAAGCGCTTTCGACAATCGGGAGCGTACCTGCCGTGCCCTGCTCGGGGGCCGGACTCCTCCCGCGCCAACGACGCGCGGGACTCGTGCGGCCCCTCCTTGAGGTGGAAGACAGACCCCTCCATACAACAAAAGGCGGCAGAGCCGTCAGGCTCTGCCGCCTACAGGGGTCCTCGTGACTACTACTACTTGCTGCGGCGGCGGCGCCACAGGCCCATCCCGACCAGACAGAGCGCCCCTAGCGCCATGGTCGTCGGCTCGGGGATCTCCACCTCGTCGTAGATGTAGCGCAGCTGGTAGGCGTCACCCTTCTCCACGTGCGTCTGGAAGGTCAGGGTGCCCGGGCCATTGCCGCTCCAGGAGGCGCTGGCGCTGGCCGTCAGGTCCAGAGTGCCGACGCCGATCCAGGGAGCCAGCCCGCTGTTGAGAATCGTGCTGCCCGCGTCCGACGCGGTCCAGTCGTACTGGGTGGTCCACTCGCCGGCGGGAACGTCAGGCCACAGCTCGTATTCCTCATCATACCAGTTGACCAGAGTAGTGGCGCCGCGCTTGAGATAGTTGTTGATATACTGCCATCCCTCGATGTCGCCGGAGGTATCGGCGTCGTTGCGCGCCTTCATCCACCCGGAGGCATCCGCGCTCCACTCAATCTCCACTCCCGTCAGGGTGCCCAGGGAGGGATCGAACTGGTTGATGGTCCAGATCTGGCTCCAGTTGAGCACCTGCATGGTGGGTGGGTACCCGGCGGGGTAGTTGAAGGTCTGCCACCCGGTGACATCCGCCCACGCCCCCGACGCAACCAGCAGCACGGCCAGGATTGCCAGACAAACGCGCACTTTCATAGGATCCCTCCGCCCCCCAGTGTGATTACGAACGACGACGGCTCGTACGTGCGAGCGTAGTCTACAAAAACCGGGTAGTCTTGTCAAGCCCCCGGAGAACTTTTTTTCCCGTGATCTGCGCCCCTGCTTTGGAGTCAGGCCGCGCCGACCAAGCTCCCCCCGCCTTACCTCTGTCTCAGTCCCAGGAACATACGGAAGCCCGCCGGCTCCAGTCCTGCCGCCCCCAGCAGTTGTGCAGCCTGCTGCACGATGACCCGGCGCTCCGCATGGGCCGCCAGGTCAAAGCCCGGCGCCTGCTGAACCAGGTACGGCTGGACCAGGGCCAGCGGCGGGTTGTCGCTCAGGGCCCAGACCGCTACCTGCGCGACTGGCTGCGGGGTGGGATACAGGTCCAGAACCGCCGCCAGCCGAGCCAGCCGCGCGTCGGGGCAGGGCAGGGGAATCATCACGTCGTCGGGCGTCGGCTCCGGCAGGCCCAGGTTAGTGCAGGCCGTGGGGATCAGCACCTGCGCCAGACGCTGCTCGCCCAGGTCAATATTGAGTGAGCCCAGCGTGCTCATGCCTTGCCGCCCGGGCAGTTGCGCCTGGAACTGGGTGCCCGAGGGAATCTGGACGAACTGCGGACCCAGCGGCTCCGCTCCGATCACACCACTGACGCTGGAGCCCCCGGCCCCGCGGAACTGGGCCCAGAGGGTGCCGTCGCGGAGCCCCTCCAGGAGGTTCACCGGCGCTGCACAAGCGCTTGTGCAAAGTACAACCAACAACGCTGCACCGATCAGCAAGGGCATAAGACGAGTCATCCCCGACACCTCCCGCTGCCTCCATCCCAGGCGCCCACCACGGCGCGGACTGTGTGCCCACCGCCTCTGCGCAACAACGCAGGGGACCCGGCAGGCGCTTCCGTACACGCTCTGACGCTCATACTAGATAAATGTTCTCCTGCGGGGAGCATCATCGGTAGTGTCTCCTCAGTTCCGACATGTACCGGCGCCCCAGCCAATCGCGGTTGTCCGCCAGCCACTCGCTCAGGCGAGTGGTTCCCCAGGGCTCCTCGGAAGAGGCCAGCAGGTTCTGCTGCAGACCCGCGACTTCATCGCGGGTCAGGATCACGTCCCGCAGCACCCATCCCATCGGCGTGACCGCCAGCAGGACCAGCCAGGCCGGGAGGTGCACTATCCAGGTCCGGCTCCCCACCGCTCGCTTCAACAGCGCCAGCAGCTCGTTGAAGGTGTACACCTCCGGCCCGGCCGCGTCGCGTATGGGTAGCACAGGCTTCCCAGCCTGTGTTCCGTACCCCCTCTCCCCCAGGGAGAGGGGGTAGGGGGTGAGGTTCCCCTCTCCGGCCTCCACCATCATCTCCGCCAGATCCCGTACATAGATTGGCTGCATCCGGTACTCCCCATCCCCCGGCACGGCAAAGACCGGCGACCTTCGCAGCAGCCAGGCGATGTTATTGAGCAAAATCCCCTCATCCCCAAACAGCATCGTCGGGCGCAGGATGGCGTACTCCAGCCCCGACTCGATCAGCGCCTGCTCGACGCGCGCCTTGCCGGAGTAGTACGGCAGCGGCGAGTCGAGTGAAGGGTTGGCGATGGAGACATGCACCACCCGCCGCACCCCGGCCTCCCTGGCCGCCTTCCAGAGCAGCAGGCTATTGACCACCACCCGCTCGAAGGTCAGCCTCCCACGCGCGAAGCGTATCCAGTAGGTGTTGTAGAGCACCTCCACCCCGCGCAGGCTCTCCACGAGCGCCGCCGGGTCGTCCCAGGGGAAGGGCCGCACCTCCACGCGCTCTCCGAAGGGATGGGCCCTCCCCGGATGACCGGTCAACGTCCGCACCCGCAGGCCCCGGGCGAGCAGTAGTTCGGTGACATGCCGCCCGGTGAAGCCGGAAGCGCCGGTCACCGCGCGCAGGGAGGAGCCGTTCTCGCTCATCCGGTCACCTCCTCATCGCCCACCCCGCCACCACGAGCAGCGCCAGCAGGAACAGCCCGCCCCAGAGGAGCGCCTGCCGCTCCGTCTTGCTCAGGTTGAACCGGCCCGCGTACGCAATCAGGAAGCCGCCCGCGATGAAAGGTAAGAGGGGAATCCCCGGGATGACCGGGGGCAGCAATAGATAGGCAGCGAGAGCGAAGCAGACCAGCCCGGCGATGATCCCCCCGCCTCGGCGCAGGGAGAAGCCGAAGCGCGCCGCCGCCGTGAAGAAGAGCGCCAGGAAGACGAAATCGCCTATCCCCATGGAGGCCAGCATCGCCAGCCCTTTGGCCCCGGCCGGACCGGCGGCGGAGCCGGCCTCGGGCAGTCCCACCGAGAACTTCTCCACCAGCTTGGGGGCATGCTCCAGCGCCTTCGCCGTCGGCCCAATCGCAACGGTGAAGACATCCGCCAGGATCGCCACCACCGCCACCGGCAGGAGGATGTTACGGTCTCGCAGCAGCCGGGAGAGCAACCGCCCGCCCAGCACGCACACGAAGATGAACGCGATCCCGGAGGCGGCGCCCAGGTACAGGCGGGCCAGGTCGCCGGTACCCGCGCCGCGGTCGGCGGCCAGCCAGGCCCCCCCGGCGAGGATCATGCCGATCAACTCCGCCGGCCAGCCCAGCCGCCAGCGGGCCACCTGGGTCACCAGGATAATGGAGAGTACGGTGAAGACAAGCGTGGCGAGGATCGAGACCAGGCCGCTGTACTTGCCAAAGCCAACCTGGGGAACGCCGACCAGCAACCCGTAGATGAGCAGCGCGGGCAGCAGAGAAGTGAGCAGAGGAGCAGTCGGGGGCGATCCGGTGTCGTTGAGCCTGCCGCTGTGCTTGACGTCGGGCCTGCCGTTGGGCCTGCCGTCGTCAGTCACTATCGCGGACCTCCAGTAGTTCCCCGCCGTCAACTTCGTGCTTCAGCGGGCGCGTGCAGGCGTCCAACTGCATGGTGAGCGTGATGATCTTCTGGCACTTGGAGCCGAGAACTTCCTTCTGCAGCAGGTAACCGCTGACCTCGGGCTCCTCGCCATGCTCGCCCGATACCATCTCATACTGCTCTTGTAGAGCATGGGCCTTCTCGACCCGCGTGGTGATCTCCTCGCCGCAGTGGCTACAGCGAATACGGATCATCAACGCCGGCGCGGAGCCGTCGGAGTCCTCGCAGCGCGACCCCAGTACCGCCGCGCGAAGTCTCTCGATTATCCCTGGCATAGGCCGCCTCCTGCCCTCCACCGACAACTCCTGACCTCCGGATTGTAGGCCGGGAGGCGGGGGCGTGTCAAGGATCACACCCCACTTCGCCGCCCCTTACCGACGAGCCACATATCCTCGCCGGGGACCGCACCTAACGTCCCCTCCATAAGTCGTTTCGGCTGCCCTCAATACCTCCCATGCTCCCGATACAACTCCAGCGCGTACTCATACGTCGCCAGGCGCACATCGGGCGGGACCGAGTGATCGGAGTGGAAGATGTAGGCCGCCCGCTGCCGCTTGAGCGCCTCCAGCTTACCGACGACCTCTTCCTTCACCCGGCCCCGGTCGTTTGTGTTCCAGACGGTGATGTCCATATTGCCCATGAAGGCGATGCGGTCGCCGAACTCGCGGGCGAAGGTCAGCACGTTGTTCCCCGCCTTGGCCTCCATCGGCTGCAGGCAGTCAAAGCCCGCCTCCACGATGTAGGGCACGAGCGGCCGCACGTCCCCGCAGGTGTGCAGGATCACCGGCAGGCCGTAGTCATGGAAGAAGCCCACCAGTTCCCGGAAGTAGGGCAGGAAGAGGCGCTGCATCACCGCCGGGGAGAAGAAGGGGCCGTTGCTGAAGCCCAAATCGTCGTAGAGGAAGATCCCGTCGGGCAAGCCGACCTCCTCAAACAGCAGCGCGTAATGCCGCTTGTAGAAATCAATATAGGTGCGATTGATGTCATGGATCCAGTCGGGCTCCAGCAGCAGCGAGGGCAGCCAGACCAGGTCGCCGAGCATCCCGCGCAGTTGCTCCACCAGTATGGTATTGCCCAGGAAGGCAAAGCGCCCGGCAGCGCGGACCTTCTCCAGGTCGGCGCGGGCCTGGTCCACGGACAGCCGCTCCCGGTCGGTCTCCAGCAGCGGCTCCTTGTACTTCTTCCAGGAGGCGGGGTCCTTGACCTCAAAGCCGATATGCTGGGGTGTGCCGGACTTGTGCTTCCAGTGCTTGAGCACCGCGCCCCGGCCGTCGCGAGTGACCCGCCACTCCTCGGTCTCCTCGACCACCTCCGGCTCGATCCGGAAGGGCGTGGTATCCACCCAGCCGCCCGCGCCTTGCATGTCCCAGCCGAAGTAGTCATGTGGGTCAGCGCCTTCCGGATAGCCCTCGTTGACCCAGTAGTCGCGGATGGTTTCCGGCCAGGGATGCTCGAAGCAGCCCATGCGGTCGGGCAGTTCTCGGCGCAGGAGCATGGCGATGCGGTCGCGTGAGGTCATGAGTAGGACTCCCTGTGGGTGACAACTCCAGGTTGGGCGAGCCGCAGCAAGTGTCCGCTGCCTACTCCCACTCCCATTGGTGTATCTGGTACGCGCCTCCGTAGAAGCCGTGCCGGCTCAGGTCAATCTCCGGAGCCAGGCGCTGCAGGGTCACAGAGTCGTCTGTCTTCGCCATTACCAGGAGCCCCGGCACCTCCAGTTCTCCGGCATTGAGCACCATACCGTCAATCTCGAGAGCCTGGCCGAGATAGCACTGGGAAAGGTCGCCTATCTTGATCAGGTCGGCGATCTGTTTGGTTACTGGCCGGGTGACCGTGCGTTCCTGATTGTCGGCTGGGGCCAAAGTGCCCAAGTGTTGCCAGCTGGGACGGTAGGCGCGAACAGTGAAGCGGGTGGGTTCGGTCGTCACCTGCACAGTTTCGCCCTGTGGCCGCCAGCGTCGGACTAGTTCCGCCGTGGCCCGTCCCGTCACTCTCTCCCCCGGCGCCAGGGTGACCTCCTGATCTGGCTTCCACCCCAGCAGGCTGGTAGTCTGCGTAAACCGGAGACGCTGCTCGAAACCGAGTCCTCCCGCGGCTATGATGTAGTTCTCGGACAGACTGCATCCTTGGAAAGTGACGGCACCCAAACCACCGACGTAGACTCCCAGCACTTGCCGGCGGGCGTGGAGGTTGCAGCCGACAAAGGTCAGATTCGCACCCGCCTCGAGCCAGGTCCACGGAGTGACCCATCCGCCTTCTTGTGGGTCCACATAGCCGTTGTTGTCAAAACCGAATTCACAACCGGTGAACACCGCAGAGTTGGCGTTGACACCCAAACCGCGAATGGAGCCCAGCATGCCGCAGCCTTCTGCGAACATGCCGCTGACTACCATCTGCCCACGGTAGGCGGTGGTCACCTCAAAGAGCTTGAAGCAGCCGGTGTACTGGCCGCCAAAGACGCTGAAGGCAGAACCGTTGCTGCGGCCATACCGATTATTGACAAAGGCGCAAAAGACACTGTCTACCCAACAGTTGGTGAAGCTTACCGCGCGAACCTGATCCTGTCCAATGGAGAAGGCGTAGGCGCAGTGAATCACCTTCACTTTGTTGAAATCAATAGTGTCGGCCTGGTATCCCCGATTGGGGCTGATGGAGACGCCGACCACGAAGCCGCTGACCATCACGTTATCTACCTGGAACTGCGCGGACCAGTGCTTGCTGTCGGCAGTGCCTCCCACCCAGTCGAACGCCAGCCCCGCCAGATGATCGTACTGGTCGTTGCTCAGTCCCTCCGAAATCCAGTTGTCTAGTTTCCAGGGAGCCAGAGTGCGCGACTCAGGAGGCAGGGACATAATGGCCGGAGCCTTGTTCGGCCCGACCAGGCACAGGTTGGAGAGTCTCCCCAGCCGTTGGCCCCGGAAGTTGAAGCACGGACCGCTCTTGCCGGTGAAGACGATGCGGCTGGCCGGCTCCTGGTACTGCGCGCCATCACCGGGTTTGCTGCCGAAGACGTGCCAGTTGCCGACGCGCAGCGGGGAGAAGTAGGTGATGGTGCGACTGGTCACGTAGGGCTTCTCATATTCAGTTTGTGGCCAATACACCGAGGCAATCCGCTGGCTGCACTTGATCAAGCGCTCCAGCTTGTCGGCGCAGTCCTCCCCGGGTACCACGCCGAAATGCCACACTGAAACGTAACGCATGGCGGTGGGGAAGAGCTGTAGGTCGCCCTCCCCCGTGAAGATCTGCTGGTAATCTCCGGCCACCAGCTGACCGTACACGTTCAGGCTCTGCCCGGCCGGGACATCCAGCAGGGCCCCCCGACTCAGACGAAGGGTAACCGTCGCTGGGATTTCCCCGATGACGGTGTAGGTGCCGGGGTCCAGGTGATACTCCCCGCCTCGCATGAGGGCCGCGCTTAGCTCCTCACTCGTTCTCAACCGAGACTCCGTCACCGGGCGGACGGTATCCTCCGCCACCGCTCGACTTGCTGACAGGAGGCTCGTCACAATCAGTCCCATGCCGAGTGCCACTGTCCAGCGTGTACTCCCTTTTCTGCCGACGCTCATCGATCATCCTCCTATTGCGAAGCAATCCATCGTTGATGGCATCCTTGCCCGCAGTGCGTCGCAGGCCGTTCCTGTTTGTACGAGTGCCTTCGACAACTCAAGACAGGGGAGAGTCTCGCCACGCCAGTGACCCAAAACCGTCTCTAGGCCGCCAGCCAGCCGGTGTAGATACGCAGGTTATCAAACTGAGCCGTTCCCCAGGTCCACACGCCCGGATAAGCAGCCGCGGTCACTGGGCCCCGGGCCCGTGCATCCAGTGCCAGCTTGTCGTCCACAATCAACTGCAGGCGGTCGCCGGGAAGTATCTGGGCAATGACATGGTGCCATTTGCCGGGTACGGCCAACGGCTGCGGCGCGTCCGCCAAGCGCTCGCCGTGGTCGAGCAGTTTGTCCTCCAGATTACCGCCCGAGCCGAAGCCGAACAGGTACCCCGCATTGTAGTCGGCGGGGTTCTCCAGAAAGCAGGCAGAAAGGTCGAGCGGCGACGCGGAGCGGGCGTCGTACTCGATGCGCACCGGTATCGGAACCTGCTCTCTCAGCGTGAGGAAGGCAGCGGGGCCCGTCCCGATCAACACGCCCTCAGCCACTTGCCACTTGCCGGAGACCGGATTCCAGCCCGGAGCCAACAGGCTGCCCTGGAAGTCCTCCCCGACTACCTGACGCCAGGCGACGCCCTCCGACCAGCTCAGTTCCTGTCCCGCCGTGGGCGGCGGCAGCGGTGGCGGTGTGAGGGCGGCCAGCGCGAGCATTTCCGCAGCCGCCAGTTGGCGCAGATTCCCGCCGGAGCGCCCTCCGGTCTCGTCTACGCTGAAGCGCACGCTCCAGGGGCCAGTTTGCTTACTGACTTTGAGCAGGAAAATGTTCTCCCCGGCCACGAGATTGACCAACGCCTCGCTCCGCCCCGACTTGGCCAGCCGCAGCCCCGGCACCGGCACGCCCTGGAGCCAGACCTCCGCCCCCTCCTCGGCTTGCATAGCCACGTGCGCTGCCGTCGCCTGGGCGGCGTGAATCACCGTCACGGCGTAGGCCGTGAGGTTCTCGCCCTTGTCCACCACCGCGTTCAAGTCCAGCTTCCCGGCCACAGCCGTCGCCGGCTTCCAGCTGATCTTCCCTGCCGGAGCAGTATATTCGCCTTTCAGGTCCAGGCGGAACTCGGGCGGATGCGGGGCCGGGTCCAAGGCCACTCCTGCGGGGTGGGTAAAGGCTCCCAGCACGTACCAGTGCGCGATGGTACCGCGCCCCAGAACCACGTTCAGGCGCGTACGCGCCTGCACCTCCTCATATGCGGCGGTGACCTCCACAGGGATCGTCCGCCGACCCCAGACGCCCTCCGGGACCTGCACCGCGACGGCCAGCGTCTGCCGGTTGCCCGGCACGATGGTGACCGGCGTCGCAGCGGACGGAGTGGTCCAGTCGGCAGGCACCCTCGGCGTCAGGCTCAGCGCCAGAGGCAAGCCCCAGCCGTAGGTGAAGGCCTCCACTTTGATTTCTCCTGTCCCCCCCTGGCCCTTCTCCAGCACCGCGCTCAAATTAGAGGTTTCCGGCTGCGGCTGCAAGCGCAGCCCAGCCAGCGTGGTGAGGACTCCGGGCGGCAGCGGCTCCGGCTGGGCGGCGAGGGCCTTCCAGATCTGGATAGTCAGCTCGCGCCGCCGCGCCTCGACTCTTGCAGGATCGTCGGGTAGCAGGGCTGCCTCCGCCTGCCAGGCCGCCAGTTGCCTGTCAAGCGCCGCGTCAGAGCTGACCATCGTCCCCAGAGCCGTGCGCACCGCCACCAGCCAGGCGGCTAGACGCTCCCCCGGCGGTACCCAGGCCTTCTCTATTCCCGCTCCGGTCAGGGGCTGGTCCACCTGCTGGAAGCGGTTGGCCCGCACCAGGACGTTGCCGGCGCCCGCGTCCAGCTCCACCCCGGACTCGGAGTTGCTCACCGAGTTGTGCTCCACGATCACGTCCCGCGCCGAAGGCAGGGCGTTAGCCGAACCGCCCACGTGAATGCGGGCGTTGCTCTCCAGACGGTTGCCGCGCACCACATGCCCAAAGGCCATCGGCCACGGCCAGTCCTTGGTCGGCGGCCAGCCGTAGATGCCGATCACCGAAGACCCGGCTAGGATGGCGTTGTTGGCTCCGCTACGATACGTGTTGCCCTCGCTGATGGTGTTACGGAGGAACTGGCAGTACCAGGTAGGCTGATGCGTCGGGCGCTCCTCCACGGGGATGTTATAGCTGGCGTAGTCCTTGCCAATCGCCTGGTAGCCGTAGGCGCGAGCGCAGGTATTGCCCGCCACGATCATCTCCGCCGAGATGCCATAGAACTGCAGGGCAACACCTACGTCGGAGAAGCTGTTGCCCACTACCAGCCAGCGCGACAGCAGCCAGGTGACCTCCAGCAGGGAGCTCTCGTCGGGGGGAACTTGCCAGGGCCGGTCCAGAACCAGCCGGCTGCCCTCGGCGGCGGCAATCTTCCGCCATTGGCCCATACCCCGCCCGGAGACTACGTAGACGCCTGCGCCTACCCAGCGGGCAGTGGCTTTGTCCAGCTTGTCCGGGAGAGTAACACTGCTCTCCCCGACGGCTGCCGGCTTGCCGTAGTACAGCCCGCCGGAGGCGTCCGAGGTGATCTGTTCCCGGTCGCCGCCATGGGCGAGAGAGAAGCTGTTGCGGGCTATATACACGTGAGAGCAGTTACCGTAGCCCAGTCCTCCGGCGCCGCCCCAGCTGGTCAGGCTGGCCCCGTAGTAACGGTTGTTCTCGATAATCAGCAGATCGCCGCCGAAGACCCCGCTCCCGCCCCAGCGGCCCGAGCCCAGCAGGTTGTTACGAATGACGCAGCCGCGCGGCTCCCGCAGACTGATGACGCAGCCGGAGGAGTACAGGTCGCAGTCCTCAATGACCACGTTGTTGCCGCCCAGTTGCACCAGCCAGTGGCCGCCCCCAAAGCCCCCCAGCCCCTCGCGGTAGCGCTTGTCTTGCATCTCGGCCGACATGTGCCCCCGGTAGATATTGGCCCGCACCCGCACACGACGCAGAAAGACGTTGCCTGCCGTGGGACCGCGTTCCTCGCCGGTCAGGACGGTGGTGTAGTTGCTGAAGTACAGGGTCAGCTTTTCCAGGCCGAAGTGGTGCGTCCCTGTGACCCAGGCCTTGGGAGGCGTGTCGGTCTCCGGCCAGAGCAGTGCGCTTAGGTCCTCCGAGTCGCCCCGCAGTACGGTGAAGAGCGGAATAGTAAGCGGCTGGTTGACCAAGTAGCGTCCCCGGGGGAAGTAGACGACTCCTCCGCCCGCCTGCCCCGCGGCCGCCAGTGCCGCCTGCACCGCCGCGGTGTCGTCCTCCGCATCCCGACCGTTGGCGCCATGGTCCACGACACTGAAGACGCGCTCCGGCCAGGGCTCAGAGCGCCGCAGGGTTACCGCCACCGGCTCGCTCCAGCCGGCAGCGCCGCCGTAGCCGTTGTGCACATACAGGCGATAGAGCCCCTCCCCGACAGACGCCGGAACGGGAACCTGCAGCGCCCAGCTGTCGCCGGTGCCTTCCAGCTTGAGTGACCTGGTGCCCTGCAAGTACACGGTGGCGGATTTGGCCGAACCGAGCAGATTCTTGCCCAGCACCCGCAGGTAGCCGCCCGGGGAGCCCTCCAGGCCCTGGTCGCCTTGGAGCCACCAGATCACGGGCCGGTTGAGCAGGCCCGACACCGCTCCCGCCGCCGTGCTCACTTCGTAACGCAGCAACCCCGACTTCACCTTCTCCGGCACCAGGAACTTGAGCGACTCCTCCGTCGGCTGCCAGGGAGTGCACTTCTCCGGGCTTCCCTGCACCCGTGGCGCACCGCCCGGCGGCGTGCCCGCCTCACCGTCGGCCAGCCGCTGCACCGTCACTTCCGTCGGCCGCGCCAGACCGGTGCCGGTCAGCAGTACCGTCTCCCCACCCGCCACCGGATCGGAGGCCCAGAACACAACCGGCTCCGCTCCGGCGGCCAGAGGCAGCAGTCCGACGGCCAGCAGCAGGCAGACCAGACCTCCAGACTTGGTCATCCGAAACACCTCTCTTCCTAGAATCCGAGATTCAGTACTTCCCCTCCTCCGCCAGCAATTCCAATGCATAGCGATATGTCTCATACCGCACGTCAGGCGGGATGGAGTGGTCACTGTGGAAAACATAGGCAGCGCCCAAGTTCCTTAGCGCCCGCAGCTTGCCGACTACTTCTTCCCGAACCCGGTCCCGGTCGTTGGTGTTGAGCACCGTCACGTCCATATTGCCCATGAAGCACAACTCGTCGCGGTATTCGCGGGCGTACTCCACTACATTGCAACCGGCCTTGGCCTCCATCGGCTGCAGGCAATCAAAACCCGCCTCCACGATCAGCGGCAAGGCTTTGGTGATGCCCCCGCAAGTATGCAGGATGACGGGCAAGCCGTGGTCATGAAAAAAGCCGACCAGCTCCTTCCAGTAGGGCAGAATCAGCTCCCGTATCGTCTCGGGGGAGACGAATAGGCCGTTCGTGAACCCCGCGTCGTCATAGAGAAACATCCCGTCCGGCTTGCCGCAGTCGGCGAACATCGCCTCGTAGTGGGTGCGGAAGAAGTCCAAGTTGGCCTGGTTGACATCGCGAATCCAGTCGGGATCGTCCAACGCCGCCATCATCCAGTTCACATCGCCCAGGGTGCCGCGCAGGATCTCGATGAAGATGAGACAGCCCCAGATCGCGAAGCGCCCCGCTTCGCGCACCCGGGCCAGTTCTCTGCTGGTCACCTCCGCGTCGTAACGGGACCGGTCCAGCACGCGGAGCGACTCGGCGTGCTCCCGCCACTTCTCCGGAGTGTCAATGGTAAAGCCGACGTGCTGAGGGGTGCCGGACTTGTTCTTCCACACACGCAGGATGGCTCCGCGCCCGTTCCTAATCGTCTGGGTCTCCTCATCCTCCGCAACCGTCTCGTTGAAGTCCTTGAGCGGAGCGGCATTGAGCCCGCCGCCGGCCGGCTCCATGTCCATGGAGAAGAACTCAAAGACGTTGGCGCCCTCGGGGTAGCCCTCCTGCTGCCAGCCCTCCGCACCCAGAGTTTCCCCCCAGAAGTGCTCGTACAGGCCCATGCGATCGGGCAGTTCCCGGCGCAGCAGCAGCGTCATCCGTTCGCGCGAGGTCATGAAGGGGGCCTCCCAAGGCGAGGTGTCACCACAAGTTGGGATTCCTCTGAGAGAAGGGGAATCCCTTCGCGAGGGGGAACTCCGTCCGGCTGCCACCCACCGGCGAAAGGCCGAGGCCCTTGTCAACGGAGGATTCTACATGTCCACTGCCCTGAATGAGCTCTTCAACTCGGGCAAGGCCCGGCGCTTCTCCGGACCGTCCCTGCACGAAATCGCGTTCCCCCTGGGCGGAATCGGGACCGGAACCGTCTGCCTGGGCGGACGCGGGCAACTGCGTGACTGGGAGCTGTTCAACCGTCCCTCCAAGGGCTTTGAGTTTCCCTTTACCTGGGCCACCGTCTGGGCACAAGAGGAGGGACGCGAGCCGGTCACGCGTATTGCCGAGGCCCGCCTGCTGCCGCCCTTTTCTACCAGCCACGGGTTGCCCCCCTCGCAGGGCGCCGGGCTGCCCCGCCTGGAGCACGCGGTGTTCACCGGCGTCTACCCCTTCGCCCGGGTGCAACTCTACGACCCGGCCCTGCCCGTCGAGATCACCCTGACTGCCTTCAATCCGCTGATCCCGCTGGATCCGGACGACTCCGGCCTGCCGGTAGCCATTTTGCGCTACCGCCTGCGCAACCACAGCGGGCGGCCAGTCAGCGCCACCATATCTTTCTCCCTCATCAACATAGTCGGCGTGGACGGATCGCCTTCACCCGGCGGGCTGGGCGCGCCTTACTTTGGTGGCAACCTCAATGAGTGGGTGGACGAGGGCACGCTGCGCGGGCTGCAGATGACCTCTTCCCGCTATGAACCGGATGCGCCCCAGTACGGCAGCCTGGCCCTGACCACTAGCTGGCCGGATTGCTCCTACCGCACCAACTGCCTGGTTCCCAACGGGCACTGGCCCTGGGACAGCACCCTGGTCTACTGGGACGACCTATCCGCCGACGGGCGGATTCAGGACGACTACCCCTGCCGGCCCAGCGACGAAAGCAAGACTCATCTGGGCGCGTTGGCCCTCTCTGCCAACCTGGAACCCGGCGAAAGCGCGGAGTTGCCCTTCCTGCTGGCCTGGCACTTCCCCAACCGCACCGTCAAGGGCTGTGGCTGGGGACCGGAGGAGGACCACCTCGGCAACTATTACGCCACGCGCTTCCTGGACGCCTGGGCAGCGGCGGTTTACACCACCGAGCGCCTGGCCGAGCTGGAGGAGAAGTCGGCCCGTTACGCCCGTTCCATGCTGCTCAGTACGCTCCCCGACTTCGTGCTGGATGCGGCCATGGCCAACTCCTCCACGCTGCGCACCCAGACCTGCATGAGGACGGCGGACGGCGCCTTCCACGGCTTTGAGGGCTGTTCGCCGCAGTCGGGCTGCTGCGCCGGGACCTGCACTCACGTATGGAACTACGAGCAGACCACGGCCTTCCTCTTCCCCAGCCTGAGCCGGTCTATCCGCAACACCGAGTTCCTCAACAACACCGACGAGAACGGCCTGATGTCCTTCCGCACCAAGCTGCCCTTGGGCACAGGCGCCTGGGGGAAGGCCGCGGCCGATGGGCAGATGGGCGCGATCATGCGCCTGTACCGGGACTGGAAGCTGTGCGGCGACGACGCGTGGCTGCGAGGGCTGTGGCCGGCAGCGAAGCGGGCGCTAGAGTTTGCCTGGATCGAGGGTGGCTGGGACGCCGACCGCGACGGTGTGATGGAGGGCGTCCAGCACAACACCTTCGACGTGGAGTACCACGGCCCCACGCCGCAGACGGGCTTCTTCTACCTCGGGGCCCTGCGGGCGGGGGAGGAGATGGCCCGGGCGGTAGGCGACTCTGCCTCTGCCGACGCCTACCATGCCCTTTGGGAACGGGGCAGCCGCTGGTGGGACGAGCATCTGTTCAACGGCGAGTATTATTACCAGCAGGTTCAGTCTCAGGTGGGCAAGCCGGTCGCCGAGGGGCTCAGCATCGGCATGGGCGCGGAAATCCTGGCCGAACCGCTTTACCAACTGGGGCCCGGCTGTCTCAGCGACCAGTTGCTGGGGCAATACATGGCGTCGGTCGCCGGGCTGGGGTACCTGAGCGATCCTGACCATATCCGCCAGGCGCTCGCCTCGGTCTACCGCTACAACTTCAAGCCTGACCTGCGGGCGCATGTCAACGCCATGCGCGGCTACGCGGCCAACGAGGAGGGGGGGCTGCTGATCTGCTCCTGGCCGCACGGAGGCCGGCCCCCTATACCGACACCCTACGCAGACGAGGCCTGGACGGGGATTGAATACATTGCCGCCACCTCGCTGATCTATGAGGGCATGGTCGAGGAGGGTTTGCAGGTCATCGCCACCGCCCGCGCCCGCCACGACGGAGAGCGCCGGAATCCCTGGGACGAGCCGGAGTGCGGCCACCACTACGCGCGGGCCATGTCCGCCTGGGGCCCGCTGCTGGCCCTCAGCGGCTTCCAGTACTCCGCCCCGGACGCCGCCCTCTCCTTCGCGCCCCGGGTCAGCGCCGACGACTTCCGCTGCTTCTGGTCGGGGCCGGGGGCCTGGGGTTCCTTTGGCCAGCGCGTGAGCGGCGGCGGAATCGAGGCCTGGCTGGCGGTGGAGTATGGAGAACTGGCGCTGAGAAGTCTGACTCTGTCCGTCCCGGCGCCCGCTCAGGCCCAGGTCTTCACAGGAGGCGAGGAACTGGGATGCGCACTGGAGCCGGGAGAGGAAACAGTCACGCTCAGGCTGAACGAGACGGTCAAGTTGCGGGAGGGGGAGACGCTGCGGGTAGTGGGCAGAGAATAACGCTTCGGAGGTATCTATGGCCGAAAAATGCGCCAACTACGAGATCAACGCCCAGATGTGCCCCTGCACCAACACCGAGTGCGGCAACTGGGCCATCTGCTGCCAGTGTGTGCAGGCTCACCGCGACAGCGGCTCTTTCACCGCCTGCATGAAGAACCAGCGCCCGGCGAGGAGCCTGCTCCTCAAGGGTTCTCCCGCAGCCTGCCTGACCCGGGAGGCCAATCTGGAACTCTGCGCCTGCGACTACGACCCCTGCGGCAACCGCGGCATCTGCTGCGAGTGCATCCGGAACCACTGGAAAGTGGACGGAACGGGGCGAACGGCGTGCTTCAGGTAGCATAGAGTCCGTCTAGGTATTTTGTTGCCCGCCTTAACACCGGGATGGTGCGCAAGCCTATTCGCCTATTCCTCATGGGGCGGGTTACGTCGTGGGCACCCCGAGAATGGCGCACAGGTGGTCTCTGAAAGCTCCGTGCTCGGCGGTGGCGGGATCGACAATGCGGTCAAGCCGGAAGAACCTGCTGGTCGTTGGGGTGGCCACTCTGGCCTTCTCAAGGTCGAACTCCGCCCTCACAAGTGTCCAAAACTCAAAGAAACCAGCCTGCCGCGCCTTTGAGTGGCTCTTTTCTGCCTCGCCGAGGCGGTTGTACACGTTGGAAGCGTCAACACCGCCTTTGATCTCCATCGACACGCACGGATGCTCCCCCGAGGGAAGCCGCTCCAGAACTCGAACATCCGGATCGTCGGCAAACACCATCAGTACTTCACGGCCAGAGGCATTTTCCAGAAGTATGGTACTCTCGGTAGCTGCGACGATGTAGGGTCCCACTATCGCACGTATGAGCCCGAAGACTTCCTTGCCTGCCTCTTGCCCTATCCTGTTGAGCTCACCGCCTCTAAGACTAGGCCCCAAGGTCAGCAACTGCAGATCATTGACGTGCTCGACTGAGAGACTGTCCAAACCATCGGTTAGCGCCTCACCAGTCTTCACGAGACTCCGGCAAACCGCGGGTAGACGTTCTTTCAGCCTTGGCGGGATGTGCCCCCTCTCCTCCAATGCCTGGAGACCTTTGAAAGCATTCCTGCCGTAGAAGGTCTTTTGTGACACCCCATACAGAAGGCGGTAGTACCCCAATAAGTAGGGATTTGTCTCCAGGAGGTACGGCACGGGGAAGATCACCTCGCCCCGCAATCCAAAAGAAGCGACGCGCGCCAGGTGTGCCGGGCTGACAAATGCAGCCAACTCAGCATTCAGTCGCTCGATGCTCAAGCCCGCGACAGTTCGCTGCAATCCTTCACGTAGGTAGACGCCGCGAGCCGTCTGCAGCCGATAGTAGAAGGAGATCTGCAGATCTGGACTCAGGACCGGGTAGACGCATGTCTCGTCTTCAGTCATCCCACGCATCCTCCCAGCCCAGCCGCCGCTTGGCGATCTGGGCGTAGTCCTCCTTCAGCTCTATACCAAGGAACCTCCGGCCCAGGCGCTGGCACACCTCGCCGACGGTACCGGATCCAAAGAACGGATCAAGAACGAGGTCCCCGGGCTCGCTGCCTGCAAGGAGACACGGTTCGACGAGTTTCGCAGGGAAAGTCGCGAAATGTGCCTCCGGGTACGGTTCAGTGTTGATGGCCCAGACTGAGCGACGGTTCCGTGTGCGCAGGTCCCCGCTTCCACCGCCGTCCCCGTTGCCGTTGCACGGTTCCCGAATGGCTTGGTGGTTGTAGTAGTACCTGTCCGACTTGCTCAACAAGAAGACATACTCGTGCGATCGGGTCGGACGGTCTCTGACCGACTCGGGCTGGCAGTTTGGCTTATACCAGACGATGTCTGCGCGCAGGTACCAACCATCTTCCTGCAAGGCGAAGGCCACCCGCCACGGTAGCCCGAGAAGGTCCTTGGGTTTGAGCCCCTCCGGTGTCTCGGGGCGATAGCCCATGGCCCGAGCCGGGTTCTTTCGGTCAGGAGCACGCCAAGCGCGACCGCCACTCGTGTAGCCATCGCCCAGATTCAGCCACAGGGTACCGTCCTCAGTGAGTGTACGTCGAACCTCTCCGAAAACCCTTCTTAGGTTCAGAATGTACTCGTCCAGCTTGGTCTCCGCACCAATCTGGTATGGGATGCCGTAATCCCGAAGGCCCCAGTAAGGAGGGCTGGTTACGCAGCATCGGAATACGTTTGGGGGTACGCGGTGGAGAGTAGTAAGCGCATCGGCGACGGCAATGGCGCTGCCTTCCCGGGAATAGGTGGCGAGAGGTGCTTGCCAGAGTAAGTGACTCATATGAACGGCTATTGTCTGCATCCCAGTGCACCTCGCAGCATTGGTGTTCAGAGAGTTGCCGCAGTCTCACTTCCCACAACACTTCTTATACTTCTTCCCGCTCCCGCAGGGGCAGGGGTCATTCCTCCCCGGACCTTCGGCGACGCGGACCGTGTGCCCGCGCGTCATCTCGTCGGCGGCCTCGCTCATCGGCGTCGCCACGTCCTCCAGCGCCGCCTGCACCGCCGGGCCCAGCAGCCGGTCGCTCTCCGTCTCCATATCGCGCACTTCCATCGCCGGCTGCTCCACCACCACCTCGGTGAGGAACAACGCCCGGGTCATATCCTCGGCCACACCCTGCAACAGGTGCTCGAAGTACTCATGCGCCTCGCGGGCGTACTCGATGAAGGGATCACGCTGCCCGTAGGCCCGCAGGAAGATGGCGTCCCGCATGTAGTCCATCTCCTGCAGGTGCTCCATCCAGCGGTTGTCGATGATGCGCAGCAGCCAGGAGCGCTCGATCTGCCGCATCAGCTCCGAGCCGATCACCTGCTCGCGCCGCTGGTAGTATTCCGCTACCGCCTCATGGATGCTCTCGCGCAGATCGCGAGGATGGATCTCGTCCAGTCGCTCCCGGCGCAGTACCTGATCCAGGCCGGGCACGGTCTCCAGTAGCCCCTGGTACAGGCCGTCCAGGTCCCAGTCGTCGGAGATCATCCCCGGCGGCGCGAAATGGGTGATGACCGGGTCCACCGCCCGCCGGAGCATCACCATCACGCTGTCGCGCACGTCCTCCCCGTGCAACACTCGCCGCCGCTCGCCGTAGATGACGTTGCGCTGCTCGTTCATCACGTCGTCATACTTGAGCGTGTCCTTGCGGATCTGGTAGTTGCGCAGTTCCACCTTCTGTTGAGCGCGCTCCAGGGACTTGCTGACGATGGAGTGCTCCAGGACCTGCTCCTCCGGCCAGCCCTTCATGAAGAACCCGAAGCGCTCCGGGCCGAACAGCTTCATCAGCTCATCGTCGAGGGCCACGTAGAAGCGGCTGGAACCCGGATCGCCCTGGCGTCCGGACCGACCACGGAGCTGGTTGTCAATCCGCCGGCTCTCGTGGCGCTCAGTCCCCAGCACGTGCAAACCCCCCAGCCGCTTGACCTTCTCGTGTAGCTCTGGATTGACTGTCTGCTTGGGGTCTTCCGGCTTGCCGCCCAACACGATGTCCACCCCACGCCCGGCCATATTGGTGGCAATCGTAATCTGCCCCGGCCGGCCGGCGTCGGCGATGATCTGCCCTTCCCTTTCGTGCTGCTTGGCGTTGAGGATATTGTGGGGAATGCCTTCCTCCAGGGCGCTCACCAGTCGGTCCCGCCAGGCTGCGCGCTGTTCGGCGTCCGCCTTGTCCACCTCCACCTGCAGCAGGCCCAGCAGATGATCAAGGGTCGCCGGGGTCTCCAGGTCCTCCGGCACCCCCAGTTGCCGCACGATAGGCGCGAGTTCGTGCCGCCCCAGCTCATCCAACGGTGGACGCAGCGCCTCCAACAGTCGGTTAGCCTCCTCTTTCGTCAACCCGTGATTCCCGTAGAGCTTGTCCTGACAGAGAAGCACCACGCAATGGCGTTTGAGCTTGTCCGGCGCAAGGCGCGTTGACAAGTACTCGGAGACCTCCACCGACCGCGTCCCCACCAGTACCGGCTGCTCGCGCACGTACATGCTCAGGATTTCCGAGACAATCCCCCGGTACTTGGCTTCTTTGGTCTTGTAAATGGCATCCGGATAGTCCTTGCGGATCACCGGCAGATGGGTGGGGATCACCACCACCGGCATCCCGTAGATCTGCCGAAACTCTGTCTCTTCCGTCTTGGCCGTGCCGGTCATCCCCGCGATCTTCTTGTAGAGCCGGAAGAAGTTCTGGTATGTGATGGAGGCCACCGTCTGCCGCGCCTGCTGAATACGGACGTGCTCTTTGGCCTCGATGGCCTGGTGCAGGCCGTCCGAATACCGCCGCCCCGGCTGCGGGTGCCCCGTGAACTCGTCCACGATCACCACCTCGCCCTGGGTCACGATGTAGTGATGGTCGCGCCGGAACAGCGCATGGGCCTTGACCGAGTTTTCCACATGGTGGCGGATGTCCAAATAGAGCGGGTCGGAAGCCACGTTCTCGACGCCCAGCAGTTTGTCCACCCGCTCCCAGCCTCTCTCAGTTAACGCTGCCTGGTGCTGCTTCTCGTCATAAAAGTAATCGTAGTTCTGCTTCTCCTCCTCGTCGTCCGAAGACGTCCCCCGCAGCCGGGAGACAATGCGGTCAATATCCTCATAGAACTGCACCGACTTCTGCGGCATCCCGGAGATGATCAGCGGGGTGCGGGCCTCGTCAATCAGGATGGAGTCCACCTCGTCCACGATGGCGTAGTTGAGCTCCCGCAGCACCAAGTGATCCGGATGGCCGGCCATGTTGTCCCGTAGGTAGTCGAACCCCAGCTCGGAGTTCTCGACGTAGGTGATATCCTTGAGGTAGTTGGCTCGGCGTTCGTGCGGCTCCATGTTATGCTGGATGTAGCCGCAGGACAGGCCCAACAACTCGAAGATGCGCCCCATCCACTGCGCCTGCCAGCGCACCAGGTAGTCGTTGGTGGTGACCAGGTGGCAGCCCTTGCCTTCCAAGGCGTTGAGATACAGCGGCAGGGTAGCCACCAGGGTCTTGCCCTCCCCGGTCTTCATCTCGGCAATCTTGCCCTGGTGCAGGACCATGCCGCCGATGAGCTGCACGTCATAGGGCCGCATCCCCACGGCGCGCCAGGCCGCTTCCCGGGCTACGGCGAAGGCCTCAATGAGCAGGTCGTCGAGAGTCTCCCCGGCGGCGAGGCGCGCCTTGAACTCCTCGGTCTTGGCGCGCAGGTCCTCATCGGAGAGCGCCTGTATCCCCGGTTCGAGCGCATTGATGCGGCGCACGGCGTGCTGCATCCGCGCCACCTCGCGCTCATTGCCGTCAATAATCCACTTAGCCGCTTTACTAGCGAAAGCCATACCATCCCAACCCCTGGAGAGTGAGTCTTATGGGAGCATTATACAGGAAGGGGAACCCAGCGGGTAGGGGCGGCTTGCGCGGCGTCGTGTGCCGCGACAGCCGCCCGCGCGCTAAGCGTCGCGTGATTGCCGGAGACGGCCCCGTCGGGTATAATGTCCTCAGGAGTGACGTGCGATGATTGCCCTGCTGGAGCGGAATAGGGAAGCCATCGAGGCGCTATGCGAGGAATACCAGGTGCAGCGTCTGGAGGTCTTCGGGTCGGCTGCCGACGACACCTTCAACCCGCAGACCTCGGATGTTGACTTCATTGTCGAGTACGACCCGGAGGCTAACCTGGGGCCCTGGCTGGTCCGGCACTTTCGGCTGCGTCAAGAACTGGCTGAGTTGCTGGGACGCAGTGTGGACCTGGTCATGTCCGCCGCTCCCGGCTTCCGCAACCCCTTTTTCGCCCGTGAGGCCGACCGTACCCGGAGGCTGCTCTATGCAGCCTAGATCGGCGGGCTGGCTTTACGATATTGCCAAGGCCGCGGAGCTGATCGAGGAGGCCGCGGCCGGCAAGAGCTTCGCCGACTACGAGGCGGACGCGCTGCTGCGGTCGGCGGTGGAGCGCCAGTTCGAGATCATCGGCGAGGCGGTAGGCCGCCTGGCCCGTCACGACCCCGACATCGCCGACCGGTTGGAGGAATATCCCGCCATCATCGCGCTGCGCAACGTGCTGGTCCACGGCTACGACCAGGTGGATGACGCGCGCATGTGGGACATCATCCAGCGCCACCTGCCCCGCCTGCAGCATACGGTCCGGGCACTCCTGGACGAGGTCTGAGCCCCTCTCACCCCCGCCACACTTCGCGCTCATTGCCGTCAATAATCCACTTCGCCGCTTTACTAGCGAAAGCCATACCATCCCAACCCCTGGAGAGTGAGTCCTATGGGACCATTATACAGGAAGGGGAACCCAGCGGGTAGGGGCGAGCTGCGCGGCACAGTCGGCCACTACAGCCGCGCGCTCTAGCGCCAGCCAGGCGCGCCGGCCATCTCTGATAGGAACTCGCAATTCCGACAGCCGGGGAATCCCGCAATCTCGGGGACACCATACACAATTCGCGCTATTTCTTACCCCCGACCTCAGCGGCCCAGCGGGCAGACGCCGCCGCCCGGAGAGGGCCCCCTCAACCACCCCCGGGCGGCACATGAACTTCCCCCCTGCCCGGAGGATGACGGCGCACCACGCGGGATGGGCTCATCCACTATCGCTCCTTGCGCCTACTCCTGATATCCATACCCTCCCCCCTGTACCCCCGGCTGAGGGTCTCTCGGAGCGGACACGCGCCCCGGACTGGACTGCGCTCGCGTGAACACGTAGCTCCCGACGCATATCGCCCACAACAGTCCCGCCAGCAGGAACAAACGCTTGGTCCGCGCTAGAGACTCTCGCTGCATTGTCTGGGCGGAGGCCCCCTCCGACCAAACCAGATGAGTGAAGGCCATGGCCGTCACCAGCAATGCGGCTATCCCCGAAACCACCTCGATGATCAGCGCTGTGCCCATCGTCATCACCTGGAGTGTGTCTGTCCCTCGGCTGGGCTGGCGTTGCCTGCCCTAGCTCTCGGCCCGCCGAACGCCCTCCGTACGCAGCGAGGAGCCAGGCCGGAAGCCTGGCCTACCCGAACTCGAGGGTGTACCTCACATTCAGCCCCACCTGATCCTCATACTTGGGGAACATGCCCACCACAACCGCATCCGCAGGCTTGATGTTGGCGAAAGCAAAGCGAAAGGCCTCTCGCACCTGCTCCTGGGTAGCGCACTGGCGACCGGCGGCCAGGATCTTGAAGGCCAGGCAGGGCTTCTCCGTCGCCCGGATAGCCTCGCACATGCGCGGCGGGTCCTCGGGGCGGTACGTCTCCTGCACGACGCTCCCCTGACCGCTCACCAGACCGCTCTCACGCGGCTGCACACTCAGGTTGTAGAAGCAGGCCATGTAGAAGTCCACCTCCCAGCCGTGCTCCTCGGCGTACTCGATGACCTCCGGGATGTGCGTCGCCAGGCCCACCAGCACCCCCTGATCGCGGATGTGCTGGAGGTAGTCCTTGACCGTGGCGATCTCCCCAGCATGCCAGAGCTGGTCGGTGCGAGTGCCGTGATGGTAGATGCCCATGGCCCCCGCGGCAGCCAGAACGCGGATGTTCTCGAAGATGTCGTGCATCTCCGAGGCGGTCTGGGCAATCCAATGAAGCTCTCCACCCTCGCGCCGGAACAGCTCCCGCCAGTAGAGAATGCGGTGGTAGTCGCCCCGGGCCAGGAGCGTGTTGATCCCGGCGGCCTGGCAGCGGTGCAGCAGGGCGACCACATTCTGCGGCGTGTAGTATTCCCGCATTTCGCGGTCCATCTCGGGCGAGAGATGCGACAGGCCGCAGATGGGGTTATGGCCAACGATCAGCCGCGTGACTTGATACGGGCCGAGCGAGATGGTCGGAAGGGTGGACATGAACGACTCCTGATGCGGATGATTCTCTGGGGAGGATTGTACAGCCCGAGACAAGGCAGGAGAAGAGGCCCCCTGCGCCGGAACAGGACTTACAGCCCCAGCGTCTCGGCCGGATAGGCGCAGACCAGGCCATATTCATGCAGAGCGCCCAGGACCTGGCCGGGGCGGTTGCTGGGAGAGCGCGTAACCGCCACGGAGTACAGGGCGGGTAAGATCGCCGCGGGCGGGGCTGAACCGGAAACGTGCAGCGCCAGCACCGGGTACTGTGGCGGCGCACTCTCGCAGACCAGCAGGTAGGTGCCGGTGCTGCCAGTAGCCAGGAAGCGCGCCGGCGGAGCCGGGCCGGGCAGGGGCAGGGCCATACTCAGCCCCAGATTGCCGAGCCAGCCCCGGGTACCCGCCGAGCCGCCCTTGCGCCACTGCACCTCCAGCAGCGTGCCCTTGTTCAAGATGGGCAGCGACGTGCGCCCCTGCGCCTCGTTGCCGAAGAAGGCGATCTGTCCCGGCCGAACCTGAACCTTATCGGCAGTCAGCAGCGGAGCCGGGGCACAGCCCACGAACAGATCCAGCTTGCCATTGGCGGTCCAGTCCACCACCTGCACAGTCAGCGGCCCCCCCGCCTGGATGGGCCCAGCCCCCGCGGTCAGCGGCGCTCCCCGGATCAGGCCCCCCTGGTTGAGCCACAACTCCAGTTGGCCGGCGCCGGTACCCAGCAGCAGATCCAGGTCCTGGTCGCCATCCACGTCCACCAGCAGGGGCCAGGCATACCCACGGTCGGCGAAGACGGCCGCCCCCTGCTTGTCGCGCAGCGCCCGGCCGGGGGCCAGGTCCCAGCCGCCGGCGCGGTCGCGATTGGGATAGACCGTCACCTGCCCGGAGGCGTCGCCCGCAACCAGGTCCGCAGTGCCGTCCTTGTCCTCGTCCGCCACGCTCAGCGCCGGGGCCAGGCCCAGGGCCAGAGGCACCTCCCGGCCGCTCAGGCGGCCCTGGTCGGTCAGCGTCCCCTCCGCACTTACTTGCGTCGCGCGAACGAAGCCGCCCGCCTCTCCCAGCAGGAGCCGACCGCCCTCTCCCAACAGACGCGGCGAGACTCCTCCCACAAGCGGCGGATTAGGCGGAAGGGTCCAGGTCAGCGGCTGGGGCGGGCCCAGCCCGGTGGGCATGGCCGGGTACAGAGACAAGTTGCCCCGGATGTCGCCGAGCAGGAGATCGGTGCGGCCATCGCCGTTGAAATCACCCAGGGCCGGGCGGGCGCGTCCGCCGGAGGCGTGCACCGGCCCGGTGGGCCCCATCATCCGCTGCGGCGGGCCCAGCAGGAAGCCCTCCTCCGCCTCATTGCGGGCCCACCAGACGGTCCCATCATCGGCCCCCAGGAGCAGATCGGGACTGCCGTCGTCGTCAAAGTCCCCTACGCAAGGCGCCAGGTGCCCGGCGGCGGGATGCCCGGCGTGCAGTAGATCGGCCAGGCGCTCGCCCTCGGCGGTCTGGATCTGGCGCCCGGCGCCCAGGCCGCTCTCGACCCGGGGGTACCACAAAAGCAGGCTGCCCCAACCCAGCAGCAGATCGGGGCGGCCGTCGCCATCCCAGTCGGCGCTCTCCGGGGAGACCTGCCGCGCCACCGGCGGCCATTCCCACTGGGCCGGAGTCGCGCCCAGCCAGCAGTTGGGCGGGAGGTACACCCCTCCCGCGCCCTCCGCGTAGAAGACCAGATCGCCCCACTGGGAACCCAGCAGCAGCCCCGCCGGGGAGTGACCCTCGGCCGGGAGCACGGCTAGGTCCGTGCCCGGCCCGCCTGTGATCGGCCCCTCCGCCAGGCGCAGCAGTCGCCCCTCCACTCCGGGCGTCAACCCCGCTTGCAGGAGCATGCCCAGGGACTGAGCGTGACCGGGGAGGGCGAGGAAGAGAACGAGCAGACAGAGCCCCACCCCCTGGCCCCCTCCCCTGGCAGGGGAGAGGGAACACGGACGCCGGCGGGTTGTCGCTACTTGTGCTGCCATACTTCAATTCGCGGCCACGGGTACCGCCAGTCGGGACCGAGCGGCCAGGGCACCACCGTCAGGGGCGTCCCCCCCTCTGAGGCCACTTCCCGGTATTCCGTAGCCAAACCCAGCAGGAACCGGGAGACCTGCGTGTCACCGGCCCGGACCGCCTGCCCCAGGCCGAAATCCGTGGTGACGAAGAAAGCCGGGCCGGAAAGGCTGGGAGACGCCGGCAGAAGCCATCCGGTGACCACTACCGGCCGCGCCTCCCGCGCGTACTGTCGCCAGAGGGGCAGACTGCATATCACCTTCCCCCCGTTGCAGTAGTTGACCGGCGGGTCGGCGTACCAGGGTGTCTCGGTAAAGCCCACCGTTTGACCCGGCCGCGAGGTCTCCAGCAGATAGGTCAGAGCTCTGTCCTGGGGTCGTGGTCCCTGCAGGCCGAAACCGACCTGGCCGCACCAGAACAGCATGAGCAGACCGCTGAGCGCCAGCAGCCCCCCGTAAAGCCGCCGTCCGCGCACCAGCCCCTCGAGCGGCGCCACCGCCAGCAGCACCAGCGGAGCGATCAGCGGCAACTCGTAGCGCGGGTAGCGGACCCGGGCCAGGCTGATCATCACCACCCACACGAGGACAAAAAGCAGCAGGGGGTACCATTCCTGTCGCCGCCGCGCGAGGACCCAAACCGCCCCCACCATCGCCAGGACCACGGGCAGTCCGAGGCCAGGGGCCAGCAGGTGCTTGAGGTGGAACAGGAAGGCGGAGGGATCCGCCAGCACGGCCAGGCTCTCGCCCTGCCGCATGTGCTCCAGCTCAAAGCCCAGCCCCGCCCGCGCTTCGCCCCACGCCAGGAAAGTATACGGGGAGGTCAGCGCGAAGGCAATCGCGGCCCCGGCCAGCACTGCTACCCAGCGGCAGGCCACCTGGCCCCGTCTCGCCGGTGCCGGGGTCTCGGCAGCCGTGTCTCGCGATCGCTTCTTCCCTTTCTGCCGGGGAGTGGCCTCGTGATCGCCCGGCGGCGCCAGAATCGCGGCCAGCAGCGGAGCCACCAGTACCACTCCGCCGTTGTACTTGGTGGAGGCGGCCAGCCCAGCGCTGGCTCCGGCCCAGAGCGCCGTCTTCCAGGTCGGTCTGGTGAAGAGCAGCACGGAGAAGTAAAGCGAGAGGCAGATGAAGAGGGCCTGGGTAGCGTCCACGGTGCCGTAGCGAGCGGTGAGGGCCGACAGCGGGGCCAGGGCGAAGAGGGCGGCGGGCAAATATGGGACGATCGTGCTTTTCGTCCGAGAGATGCACACCTGCCCCATCCTTGCTACTACGTACACCGTGACCAAGGACGCGACCAACGACACCAGCCGTGCGTCCAGCATCCATTCTCGCAGCAGCGGCCCGGCCTGCCCGGTCGCGATCTGCTCGGCCCACGCCGTCAGCGCCGCTCCGGGGTGGAGCAGCAGCACTACTACCAGCACCAAGTACAGGTACAGACTGCCGTAGTTGAAGAAATGCGGGTTGAGATCTCCGGCCAGGACAAAGGAGAACAGGCCGCGCAGCGAGTGGTACTCGTCGGGATGGTAGGAGAACAGGTGAGTTGAGTCGGGCAGACCCCAGGTCAGGCCGGGGAGGCGAATCGCCAGGGCCAGCAGCACCACTCCCGCCAGCGCCGGCCAGGTGGGTACGAGGCGAGTGGGTTGCGGAACCTGGTCTGTCATCGTGGCAGGGCAGACGTGAAGCAGGGAAGGTCGAAGCGGACCTTCCCTGTGTGATTCGTGCCGGGGGAGGCAGAGACCTGCTCCTCGTGCCGTTCAGCGGGTGGGCTGGAAGCCCGCCCACGCGGAACACCTTTGGGACACCGGAGCCACCAGACTCAGAACCGCATCTAGACCGGATTGCGGTTGACCACAGCGTACGTTTCCACCGGCCCCCAGTTGCCGGCCCCGTCCTGGGCGCGGATGCGCAGGAACCAGACCCCCGGCGTGGGGGTGTCAAAGGTATGCTGCATCGCCCGGTCGTGCGGCTGCGCCGGCGGCTGGTCTGCCGGATTCTGGGTCAACACGTAGCTGTAGCCCTGGATGCCGGTGGGATCGGCCGCCTGCCAGCGGAAGACTACCGGGCCGTAGCCGGCGGCGGCTACGATCAGATTGTCCAGGCCGATCTCGGCACCCAACGGCGTTCCGCCGCCCATCTCCATCAGGTAGATGGCATTGACCGTCAGCGCCCCCTGCCGGCGGGCGTTGCGCAGCGCCGGGGCCAGGTTGACGAAGGCCTTGTGCCACTGCCCGTCGGCCTGCACTCCCGGCACCTGCCCTACCGCTCCGGCCGCCGGGCCGGTGAGCGCCCAGATGTAGCGATTGCCGAGCATCTCCGCCACCAGATTCACCCGCACCTGATTGTTCAGGCGGTAATCGAAGCTGAGCATGGGGTACTTGTCCGCGGGATACCCGGCCCGGTCGGGAGAGAGGGCCGCCCCATCCACCAGTCGCGCCTGTAGCGGCCCGGCCGTCTTCTTGACGACCAGGCAGTTCTGTCCGCTGGCCGGATTCTGATTGGAGACCTGCACCGTGCAGCCGCTCAGCGCCGCCACTGGCCCCGCTCCGCCCGCCTCGAAGGTCTCGCTCAGCACGGTCGGATGGGAGGGGCTAACCAGCGTAGCCAGGCGCGGCCCCGTTTTGTCCTGAGCGTAGTCCATCACCCAGGCCCACTGCGGAAGCGAGGTCACCGCATTACCGGCAAAGTCGCGGGCCGAGCGCAGAGCGACCTCAACCTTCTGCCCGTTGGGGAAGACAGTCGGCTGCGGCACCGTGCGCTGGCACGACCAGGCCAATACACCGTTCGCTAGGTTGTAAGTGAGCGCCCGGCCGTCCACCCGGTACTCGGCGCCCGCTACCGACAGCACGATGCTGGAGGGATCCAGGCCGGCGATCCCCTGGTCTCTGAGGGCCAGACGAATCTCCTCCGGCGCCGCATGAGCATTGGCGGCCGGCTCCGGCGCCCCAGCGGTTGGCGGCAGGCTGTCTATCAGCACCCGGCGCACCGCGGTGGGGCTCCAGTTACCGGCGTTGTCCCGGGCGCGCAGAGACAGGAAGCCGGCGAAATTGGTGAGCTTGGCGAGTCTGAGCGGAGTCTCCGGCGGCTGGGCACTCTCCGGCGGCGCCGGATTGGCGCTCTCATCGAGCCGATAGCTGATCGCGCCGATGCCGCCTAGGTCCGGCGATCGCCAGGCTAGGTGCAGACCCTCCGCGGCGGAGAAGACCGGGGACAGGCGCACATTGTCCAGGAAATACCGCGCCCCCGCCGAGCAGCCCAGCGTGCCAGAGTCCTGGATGACGACCTGCAGCACCTGATAACTGGACCGTCCCTGCTCCCCGCCCCAACGCCGCCACGTATCGTACAGGTCAATCTCCGCGTGATGCCACTGATCATCGGCGACCACCGCCAGGCTGCCGATGGTGGGGCCGGGCGTGTCCGGATCGGTCATGCGGATGACCTGCCAGGCTCCCCCGGCGTTAAGGGCCAGGTTCAGGGCAATATAGTGCGGGAAGCGGTAGTCGAAGCTCAGCAGGCGATACTTGCCTGCGTCGAAAGGCTGGGAAGCCAGCAGTACCCCGCAAGGCGAGCCGGGCGTAAGCGCGGTGACCCGCAGGCTGTTGCGGCCGGAGGCCGCGGTGGTGGGGTCTATAGCGATAGCCGTAGTATCCTCTCCCCCCCATACCGTAACCCCGCCGGTGTCGCGCTCGAAATCGAGATTGAGCAGGTCCTTGTCGGGCAGGGAGATCTCCGGCAAGGGCGGGGCCTGCCGATCCGCTTTGGCGCTGTAGGTGTAGTTGAGAACCGCGGGTTGCGCCAGCTTATGGCCCGCGCGGTCGGCCAGAGCAGTGAGTTTGACCTGCAGGCTACCGCCGTCCTTGAGCGTGATGCCGGCCGCGGCCGGGTCCACCACCACTGCAGGAGTCTGCAGGTCCACTGTCAGCCCCGGCTGCCCCGCCTGCAACGCCTTACCGTTGATCTCTGCGGCCACCGACCGGGGATCCACCCCCGCACCGCCGGGATCCTCCACGCGGATGGCGATGTCGCCCCCGCCGATCTGGCCCTGGGCAGCCGGATCGGCCCCCGTCACGCGGGGGGCGGCGCCTGCCACCCGGACGGCCCAGTGCAGCGTCCCCGCGCTGCTCCCGTCCTGCCGAGTGGCCTGCGCGTGCACATACCACCGACCCGGCCCGGGCGCCTTCAGTTCCGCCGGCAACTGGGCCACGGTCTTGTCCGCCGCTCCCAGGGGATTCTGGTCCAGGCTCACCGCGTAGCCGGAGTACTGCGCCCCCGGCGCCGGTTGCCAGGCGAGCTTGACCGTCGGGTCCGGGCGGGGCGTGCCCAGGTAGAAGTTGTCCACGTAGTAGGTGGCGCCGGCCGCGTTGCCGCCGAATCCGGCCATCAGATAGTCGCCGTTGTTGAAGTTGCCCAGATGCAGATTCTGGAAGGTGGGCGCAGAGGAGGTCCCCAGGACCTGCTCCAGCGCCCCCAGCAGGTCGAACTCCGCCCGGTGCCACTGATCGTCGGCCACCACATTGGGGATGCGCCCCAGGATGGCGGTGCGCGTCGCGGGATCGGACCGCCCGGAGAAAACTATCTCGTACCACCGGCCCCGAGCCGCCAGGTACAGATTGACCTTGACCCCCGGCGGCAAGCGGTAGTCAAAGGACAAACGGGAGTACTCGCGAGCGTCCAGCCGGTCCTCGCAGACCATAGCTCCGAAGTTGCCGCCGGAGAAGCGATTGATCAGCGCCAGGCAATGACCCTTACCGTCGGGCCCGCCCGGCACCAGGTTGAGTACTGCGCCGGTGTTGGCGTCCAGCGACCGCCAGGAGCCCAGCCCGTACTCGAAGTCGTTCTGATAAGACGGATGCGAAGCGGAGGTCAGCAGAAGCGGCGGCTGCCCCAGCGTGGTCGTGGGCGTAACCCAAGCTTCCTCGCCAGCCGGTTCCGTGCGTGGGCGCACCAGGGCCTGGTAGAAGATGCGCAGGCGCGGGACCAGAATGCCGTTGTCATAGACCCACAGACCTACGCGGCCGCTGGGCAGAGGGTCAGGATCCCGCGCTTCCACCACCAGCCGCCCGTCCAGCCACAGCTGTAGACGCTCGCCGATCTTGCTCACGCGGAAGGCCCACCAGCGCCGGTGCCACTGGTAGGTGGAGGGCTGCCCCCGGTTCCAGTCAGGAAACAAACCCACCGGCTCACTGGTCTCGGCCAGGATCTTGTCCCCCTTCATGATGCGGGTGCTGCTGTTGTGATTGGCCCCGATCATGAAGGTGTAGCCGCTCGAGGGATTGGCCCCGTCTCCGCACAGGGTCAGACACACGTCATTGCCGCCCTTATAGGGGCGTTGCGGGCCGTCTACTCCCATCTTGAAGCCAAAGTACGTGTCCACCACCTGGTCGCCTGCGAATTCCTCCTTGGTCCAGATGGCGGCGGGCCCGTCGGCGGCGAAGCCTCCGTACCAGGACCACTGCGGGGAGCAGGTCCAGCGATTGGTGGATTCCCAGGTACCGCAGGTGATCAGCCAGTCAGCCGGAGCATTGCTGAAGGTGTAGTCCCGGAAGTTGTAGGAGAGCAGTTCCAGGTTGCCCGGATCGAGGGGCAGCCCACCGTTGATGAAGGCGATGCCCCCGCCGCCCAGATCGGCCTGGATCGGGGGCAGCGGACTGGCCCCCCGCTTGATCCGCTCCTGCAGCGCGGCGGCGGCCGCGTTGCGGGGGTCGGTCCGCAGGAGTTCCTGGAGTTGGGCCAGCGCCTGGTCAGGGCGGCGCAGCTCCCAGAGGGCCTGGGCATAGTACAGGCGGGTCTCGGAAGAAGAGGACTTCTTCTCCAAAACGGCCCGGAACTGTTCCACCGCCGCCTCCCGCCGCCCGGCACCCAACAGGGCCCGCCCCAACCAGTAGCGGGCGCCCAGGTCATCCGGATTCTGCTGCACGTACGGGGCAAGCGCGGCCTGCGCCTCCACGTAGCGCCCGGCGCTGACCAGCGGCAGGGCCTCGCTGAGAGCGTCCGCTCTCAGTCCCCCCGGCAGACTCAAGAGCAGGAGCAGCCCCAGCAGGCCGGCTCCGTAGAGATGCCGACCTTCTCGGCCCCGGCGCACCACCGGTGCCCCCCCGCAGAGACGGGCTGTAAGCATTATGCGCTCACCGTCGCTTGGAGAACTAGCCTGTCGTTCACGCGCACCAGCAGATACTGCCCGGAGCGCGCGTATTCCACCCGACATCCTTCTTCCTCGACCTTCACCGTGGTCGCGCCCAGAGGCTTGTCCCCCGCCCACAGGGCTAGCCCCAAGTCCTTGGAGCCGGCCTTGGCGCTTACGGCCAACGTATAGCCGCCGATCGGTGCCCCGCTGGCATCAGGATGGGTATCCAGAATCACCCTGGCCGTCCCGGTCATCACCCCGAAGGAGGGAATCTCGAAAGAAACCGCCTTGTCCCCATAGTACTGCCCCTTGCTCCACCACACGTTGTTCCCGAACTCGGCGGGAGTCACGAACTCCCGCAGCACCATATTCCCCTCGCGCTCTACCTGTAGAGCGGGCGGAATGATCCAGGGAGAACGCCGCGTCGCCCATTGCGCCATCTCCCAATGCTCCTTGTCATCCAGGAACTCCTTGGTCACGTGCGCGGGCGGTGGCGGCTCAATGCGCTGTGCCTGGGCAAAGCTAAACCAGCTCCCCCCGGTCCCCGCGTATAGCCCCAGTCGCCCGGTGGGCTCTACAGGCAGCAGCACGCGGAACAGGCGGTTGGCCCCCAGCTGGGCAATGACCAGGCTGTCATTGACCTCCGCGCCGATCGAGCGCACCATGGCCGTATCCGGCGGAGCCGGCGCGGAACCGAGCACCTTCTCCTGCCCCTCTTCCACCTGCACCAGCTCGACCCGCGAGTTGCCGCCCGCGGCGTAGCGGACCAGCCAGTAGTTGCGAGCGTCCCGGTAGCCCAGCACCAGGCCGGCCGTGCCCTTTTCCGCGCGCAGATCCACGCTGGCAGCATAGTGCGACCAGTCGCAAGGCGGGCCGATAAGCAAGCCCGGAGCCACCGCCGTATAGCGGCCGGCCTCGCGCTCCCACTTGCCGGAAGCCACATCCCACCGCTCCGTGCCCCGGAAATCGTCAGCAAAAAAGCCCCAGGGATGGAGGGAGACATCGTCAAAATTCACACCGTCTGTGCCCTCTTCCAGCAAGCCGCACTTGCCCTGGCGGAAGACCTGATTGCGCGCGCTGAGACGCTCCTCGTCGTCCAAATAACCGCGCACCCAACCGTTCGACAAACAGATGCCCAGTCTATACCACTGCTCAGGCCGAAAGCCGCCCGGCGTGTCGGCCAGAACCCGCTCCTGCCCGGCTACCCGCTGAATGAGCTGCAGCCGGTTGCCGTCCGGCGCGGTGGACGCGCGCGGCGTCCACCGCAGGGCCAGATAGTTGTCGGGGTCGCGGTAGTAGGCCAGCAGGCCGCAGGCACCCCCGCCCAGCGGCCGCACCGAGGCGCTCAACCGGTAGCCCGACCAGAACCAGTAGCCGGTCACGCTCAGGGCCCGGCCCTGCGCCGCCTTGCCCAGGTAGCTGAAGGCGTTGGCCGACTTGGCCTCCTGCATGGTACTGGCCTGGGGGTCAATGCGCAGGGACTCCTCCTGCCAGGTCCCGCCCACCGGCTGCCACAGGCTGCGCTCCCCGGAGGCGCGCATGAAGTCGTCGCTGAAGCCCATGTCGCCGATGAACTGCAGCAGCGGGTCGGCCAGCTTCCCGCCCGTGAGCGCATAGCCTATGCCGCCGGTCTGCAAGACGCTGTCCTGGGCCGAACAGACCAGGCGGCCCGCTAGCAGCAGACAGAAGGTCCATCCATCCCGGCGGATGGCGACCTCCGTTGTCTGCCCGGCTTTGAGCAAGTCACCGGGCGCGCCGGCGCTGCCCAGAGCCTGGGTCTTGCCACCTCGCACCAGGAAGAACTGCGCCTCCTTACCACTCAGCCGCAACTGGTAATGGTCGCCGCTCTTAGCGTCGTGTAGCAGGGCCACCGTCAGTCGCAGGGCGGCCGGGTCGTCCGGAGTCAGCTTGCCGAAGAAGACCCAGTCGCCGTCGGCCACGTCGGGGATCATCTCCAGCTTGCCGACCCCCGGCAGCTCCACCTGCGGGGTGACAGGCGCGGGCGGAGGAGACTCCTGGGCCCAAGCAGAGGCCGCCAGTCCGGCCAGTAATACCGAGGCAGCGAGCAGCAATGTCAACGTCTTGGTTCCCACTATACACCTGCTCCTGATCTACCGAGCTTCTCTCGTTAGCGAGTGCTCCGCCTCTCCGACGCCTCAACCCCTGCCCCCCTCTCTGCGGGAGAGGGGGTTCGAAGGGGAACACAGCGCCACATGCGAAGACCAATGACAATCCCCCCGACCCGGGGCCGGCAGCGACAGGGCCTTCAGCCGGAGGGCGGGCGCTCAACCTACTCCGACGGCCGCCATAGGTACGCCGAGGTCTCCGGCATCCGGCGCGTCGGCGTGAACTGCTCCGGCGTGCGATCCGTGAGCAGCCACTGGTCCAGCTTGGCCCCGTCCTCGCGATTCTGGAAGCGCACCAAGTGCCAGCCCACCGTCAGCCGGAAGCTCTTACCCTTGACCCAGTGCCACTCCTGATAGCGCGCGTCGGTGATGTACGCCGGATTCTCCGGCGTCATGTCGTCCACCATGGTGAAGAACGAGTTGCCGCAGCCGTCATACCACCAGCACAGGCCCCAGAGAGTGTAGTTGCCCTCGACGGGGATGTAGACCTTGTAGGTCGTGCTGCCCTCGTCGCCGGGGCCGGTCTCGGTCTCGGCATGAGGCCGGCGCAGCGGGATGTAGACGTGCTTGCCGCCGCTGCTGGCGCCGTTGGCGTCGCCGGTGCCCACCTTCATCGAGGGCTTGATCCACGAATAGTTCTCGCCCTCAAAGACCAGTGTCACCGCTCCGGCGGCCTGCGTCAGCACTACGGCCAGTACCAGGGTAGCAATCAGAGTAAGAGTTAGTGTGCGCATGACAAATCCCTTCTCACCGTGTCAGTTGGCAGTGTGAGTGCCGGTCTGGGCCGGGCGACCGATTCCCTCACGTTCCACGCTCCACCGTCTGCGTTCCGCATATCTTCCCGCCTCGGCCAGCGCAAAGAGCAGCACGACGACCAGACTCAATCCTCTAACAAACATAGCAGTGAACAAGTTGCCCAGCAGCAGGGCCAGCAGCGCCGCCGGCAGGCCCCCCGCCAGGACCCGGCCCAGCGTGCTCTCACTCACAGACCTGAGTTGCCGGCCGCGCCGCCAGAAATGCGATAGCACACCCAACAGCGCCGCCAGCCCGCACAGACCCGTGGAGCCGGCGATCACCAGGTACAGATTGTTCGTGTCTGGTTCGCTCTTCTTGACGTTGGGCAGCGTGGCCGTAGCCCACCCGCCGCTGTCTCCGCCCTCATAGTACTGGCCGATGTTGGCCTGGTAGTTGCCCGCCCCCACGCCCAGAGCCGGATGAGCGCTGAGCATGCGCAGGGCCGGAATCCACTCCAGCCAGCGCTTCTTGATCACCTGCGGTGGCGCTTTGCTCGCCTCCGGACCCCACACCACCTTCAGCACCACGGGCTCGTAGGGATCCAGTTGCTCGGTCACCACCGCATGGTAGTTCCGAGGCAGAGTCCCAAGCATCAGGCCTACGAAAGCCCCCAGAGCGACGAGCGTCACTGCGCGCGTCGCGCCGCGCCCGCTCAGCGCCACCATCGCCAGCGCCAGGACCGTCACCCAGACCAGCGGCCCGGAGAGCATGGTGACCAGCCCGACCGCCACCAGGATCGCCAACCATACTCGCCATCCCCACCGCCGCAGATGCACGGCTCCGGCCAGAGCCAGCGGCAGGACCAGGGCCAGAAAGGCGCTGTAGGTATTGCGATTGGTGAACCCGGCGCCGACGCGGGCCTGCGCTTCCTGCAGCTCCGCGGCACCGCTTCCGTCAGGGAGCGGGGTCTGCAGATACTGCGCCAGCGCCCAGCCTACCACCAGCGTGGTGGAGACCGCTAAGACCAGCAGCGCCGTCTGCAGCCGCCGCCGGTCCCTCAGCACATTGACAAAGACCATGTACACGGCTACCAGGTACAGGCCCCACTGCACCGTATCTATCAGGCCGCTCTTGAGGTCGTTGGCCTGGCTGAGCGAAAGCGCGGATACCGCCACCAGCGCCCACACCGCCAGCGGCGGGCAGATCAGCCCGGGCCGCTCGGCCGACTCCGGCGCCTCGCCGGTGCTGTCGGACGCCGGCTCATACTGCGCCCTCCGTCCGGAGAACAGCAGGTAGGCCACCGCCGCCGCCAGACAGACCAGCCCGGCCAGCACATCCGCGTAGCCGATGAAGGGGCCGTGCTTGGGGTCGCGGGTGTAGGCGAGCTGGGAAGGCGCCAGGAAGATGACCACCAGCGCCGCGTAGAAGGCCCAGGCGGGCAGAGGGCTCCGGGAGCGCGGCCGGGCGTCGGCGCTCATCACAGCACCCCTCCCCGCAGGGCCGCCAGGCTCAGAGCCGCTACTCCCAGCAGGCCGGCGGCCAGGTAGTAGGCCGGTGCGCGCCGGATCAGCGGCCCGCCCACGCTACCCACCACCGCTCCCCCCAGGGCCATGAACTGCAGCGCCTGGAAGATGGTCAGGCCCGCCCCCAGGTCGCCCTGCCGACCATAGATGTGAGAGAACGCGATGTAGACTGCTACCCCCAGGACAACAACCAGTTCCCCGGCGAGCAGTACTCCTCGGCGCAACGGCGCCGACGGCTGTTCCCACTCTCCCCCGGCCCGGTAGTAGACCAGCCAGGCCAGGAAGACCACCAATACGCCTATCGTCCCCAGATTGACTTGAAGATAGCCCAGCAGGTCGCGCGACTGCTCCCCCGCCCCTGCCCAACCGGCCACCCGCGGAGCGTGCGCCAGGCTCCAGACCAAAGCTGCGCCCAGACCGACGAGCAGGCGCAGCCCCGGGGATACCCGCGCCCGGCGGGACTCCAGTGCCGCCCAGACGATTAGCGCCACGGCGACCAGGACCAGCCCCCCCGCCTGCTTGGCGCCCAGCGGCGGGTACTGCTTACTGTACAGCGCAGAGCCGGTCAGGAGCAGCAAACCCAGATGAATCCCCCAGGCCGCCTGCAGCCCTCGCGAGGCTCCCGACCCAACGATGCTGTCTGTCGCGACGGCCACCGGCGCTCCTCCCTGGCTCCAACGACGATGCAGAAGCCCGTCCCGGCGGGGGACGGGCCCCGGTCTCTCCTACTGCTAATGACACATCGTAGCCGGGAGAGGTTCCTACCTCAGCGCGACTTCTTCCTGCTCCCAGGCTTCCCCACTCACCACCATTGCCTCCCGCCCGAAACGGCAGCAGAAGGCCTCGCCCAGACGTTCCTGCAGCCACATCCGCTCGGGAGCGTGCCCTATGAGTTGTTCTAGAGACGTCACTTGCAGCCCGGCGATTCCACAAGGCTGAAAGAGGCGGAAAGGCGAGAGATCTCCCTCCACGTTCAGCGCCAGACCATGCCAGGTTACCCAGCCGCGGACGGCGATCCCAATCGAGGCCAACTTGGCCGCGCCTACCCAGAGGCCCGGATGCCCTTCCCGGCGACTCGCGGCGACGCCGATCTCTGCCAGCGCCTCCCGGGCGCTTCCCTCCAAACCGCGCTGGAAGGCGTGCAGGTCGCGTTCCGCACCTGCCAGGCGCAGGATCGGGTACATGACTACCTGGCCGGGGCCGTGGTAGGTCAGCCGACCGCCTCTCTCGCACCGATGCAGAGCGATCCCCGCCGGGGTCAACGCCGCCCGGGCGGCGGCGATCTCCGCCTCCTCGGCCGCCCGGCCCGCCGTCACCACCGGCGGGTGGCTGCAGAACAGGAGCGTGTCCGGGATTCCCCCCGCGCGCCGCAACGCTACCAGGCGTTCCTGCACCTCGCGCACCTGCAGGAAATCCCGACAACCTAGGTCACAGATACGGAGCGGAGCAGGCATGATCGGCTCCTAACCCGCCTCTGCGCGAGGGCGTTGCCGGCGCCGATCGCGCCATCTCCCCACCAGCGCCCCCACCAGCAGTCCGCCCGCGCCGCCCAGCACGTCCACCAGCGTGTCGGTCGGGAGAGCCGTGCGGGAGGGGTCCAGCGACTGGTGCAGCTCGTCCAGCCCGCCGACCAGGGCACAGAAGGCCAGCGCGCCCACCGCGCGCCGCCGGGGGGGCCAGTCGGTCAGCATCGCGGCCGCCCGATAGGTCAGCAGCGCCAGCACCGCGTATTCGATCAGGTGCGCCGGCTTGCGCAGTCCCCACAGAGCGTCGGCCACTCCCGCCCGGGCTCCCGTGTGCGCCAGCAGCGCCGGGAACCAGCGCCCCAGACGCTCGACTACCCAGCGCGTCACATGCGCGTTGGAGCCCCAATTACTTGAGCCCAGCGCGATGACCCCCAGCCACACCCCGACCGGCAGCAGCGCCGACAGCCGACGCCGGACCCCGCTCACTCGGCCGTCCTCCCAGCGCTCAGCGCTTCCCGCAACCCGGCGGCGACCCGCCCCACCTGCTCCCGCGTCAGCCGGTTGAAGAAAGGCAGCGCCACAGTGCGGGCCGCGACGCTCTCGGTGACCGGGAAGTCGCCCTCCGCATAGCCGAACTGCTCCCGCAGATACGGCTGCAGATGGAGCGGGGTGAAGTAGTCACTGCACCCGATGCCGCGCGCCCGCAGGTAGGCCAGGACCTCATCCCGGTCGGACCGGGTGTAGCCCTCCGCCAGCCGGATGACATAGACGAACCAACTGATCTCCTCCCCTTCGCGCTCGACGGGGATTACTACCTGCGGCAGGTCCGCCAGCTCCTCGGCGTACCAGGCCGCCACCTGCCGCCGGGCGGCCAGCATCTCCGGGAGGCGCTGCAGTTGAGCGAGGCCCAACGCGCAGTTGAGGTCCGAGAGCCGGTAGTTGTACCCCAGGCGCGCGTGTTGTAGCCAGCCGGCTCCCTCATCGCGGCCCTGATTGCGCATGCTCCGGCAGAGGGCGGCCAGGTCCTCCCGGTCCGTGACGATCATGCCACCCTCGCCCGTGGTCATCTGCTTGTTGGGGTAGAAGGCGAAACAGCCAGCCTCGGCCAGGGAGCCGCAGCGCCCCCAGCTGCCGTCCGCCCGGCGATAGCGCGCGCCCAGCGCCTCGCAGGCGTCCTCGATCAGCAGCAGCCCGTGCCGGTCGGCGATTGCCTGCAGTTCCGTCCAGTCCGCCGGTCGGCCAAAGACGTCCACTGCAAGGATAGCTCGAGTCCGAGGCGTGATCGCGGCCTCCGCCTGAGCGGGATCGAGGTTGAGCGTAAGCGGGTCAATGTCGGCAAAGACGGGAACGGCCCGCTCGTAGACCAGGCAGTTGGCCGAGGCGACGAAGCTGAAGGGGGTGGTGACCACCTCGTCCCCCTCCCCGAGACCCAGGGCGCGCACGATGAGATGCAGAGCGCTGGTGCCGCTGTTGACGGCTACCCCCCAGCGGCATCCCGCGTATGCGGCCAGCGCCTGCTCGAACTCGGCCAGCTTTGGCCCCAGCGCCAGTCGCGGCGTGCGTAGTACCTCAGTGACCGCGCTGATCTCAGCGTCGGTAAGGTCGGGTTGGGACAAGGGAATGGGCATGGTGTCTTTTCTTCCGCAGGCTCACCGGTCGGGGAAAGCCCGAACTGCAGTTTCAGTGGGAGCGGATGGTTCGCCACAGGTACCCCAGGTCGCGCCCCAGACTCGCCCGCTCGAGATACTCCAGGTTCAGCCGCACCTTGTCCGGCCAGATGACCTCGTCATTATAGCGCACGGGGTCGTCTACCTGGGCCAGAATCTCTTCCTCATTGCGATAGGCCAGAGTCGCGGGACCGGTGATCCCCGGACGCAACTGAAGCAGCCGACGCTCATCACCCTCCAGCCGGTCAGCGTAGCCGGGAACGTCCGGCCGCGGCCCCACCAGGCTCATGTCGCCGACCAGCACATTCCACAGTTGGGGCAGTTCATCCAGCTTCCAGCGGCGCAGGAACCGGCCGACGGCGGTCATGCGGGCGTCGCCGGCCACCGTCACGGTGCTGTCGCCCGCCGGGCGGACCAGCATAGTGCGGAACTTCACGATACGGAAGAGCCGCCCGCCCCGGCCCACGCGCTCCTGCCGGAAGAATACAGGGGATCCCGACCCGGCCCAGACTGCCAGCGCAATAATCAGCCCCGGCAGCACCAGCAGGGGAAGGGCCAACAGAGCCACGGTGAAGTCGAAGAGGCGCTTGCCGAAGCGAAGGTACATGAGGGTGGACAGCCGTCACGCCTTGAGCTTATACCCAAAGCCCCGGCAGTTCTCAATCAGGTCGCTGCGCCCGACCTGGGCCTGAAGCTTCTGCCGCAGGCGGCGGATGGTCACCTGCACCAGGTTGATGTGGTGGTTGCTCTCCCCCCAGCAGCCCTCCATGAGCTCCTCCTTCTTGAGCACCTGGTTGGGCCGCTGCAGAAAGACGCTGAGCAGGCGACACTCCCGGGGGGTAAGCTGCACCCGACACCCCCCTACCTGCAGTTCCCCGCTGCGGGTGTTAAGGGAGAGGGACCCGACGCGCAGCAATTGCGCGTCGGCCGCCGCGGAAGGCTCCGACGTGGGAGCGCGGCGGGGAGAGTGCAACTCGTGGTCGAACTGCAGACTGGGCGTCCAGGAGGGCAAGACCCCGTCGTGGTCCCCGCGCAGTAGCACCCAGGGTACCGGACACTGCTCTCGCAACCCGCGCAGTTCTTCTTCCGAGGCCTCCGACAAGTGGCGGGCACAGACCACCACGTAGTCGGAGTCCGGGAGCAGCTCTCGGGCCTCCTGGGCATCCCGCGCGAAGTGCAGGTGTGCCAGGGCCTCCCCGGACAAAGCCTCCAACTCGCTCAGGTCCGGACTCTCCGGCAGCATCCCGATCACCGCGGCACTTACGCTCATCTCTATCCACTCCAGAATGGCACGACTAGGGTGGACACGGTTTCAGATGATGGCTGGGGACGAGGTCCGTCTCACCGGTGCGGCACCGACCGACGATGCGCCAAGCCCCCCCAACCGACGGAAGAAGATGATCGGAAGCTGGAACGCCCTGGCCCCCGGAGCGGCCAGGGCCGGAAAGTCGCTGCCTCCTCAGCGGTAACACTGATTATATACTGAAATCCGGCTTACATCAAGGGGTCAAGCGTAAACAAGCAGCCGGGGCGACGTGCTCCGCCGCTCGGTCCGGCGGGCCGGGCGAATTGGCTTCCCGCTCCCGACCTCACGCGCCCCCGGCCGACACGTTTGCATACTGCCTCAGATTGGGTATAATACTTGGTGCCCAGCGTAACCTCATCTCCGGGAGGTCTTCCTATGGCACGCAATCGGCGCGGTTTCACTCTGATCGAGCTGCTGGTGGTGATTGCCATCATCGCCATCCTGGCAGCGATCCTCTTCCCCGTCTTTGCCCGGGCCCGGGCTAAGGCCCAGCAGAATAACTGCCTGTCCAACCTCAAGCAGATCACCCTGGGGGCGATCATGTACGCCTCCGACTACGACGACAAGTGGATGCCAGCCGCGGTCTACATGGCCAACGGCGGGATCTGCCCGGACGGTTCATCCGCCATACCGGCCGGCGGCTACTTCTGGTGGATGTTCCAGCTCCATCCCTACGTCAAGAACTTTCAGCTCTTCAACTGCCCCACTAACGTCCAGGCCACGCAGTACACGGGGCAGTACCTGAGCACCTCCGGCTACTCCATGAGCAACTTCATCCAGGTGCAGCCGCTGAGCGCCTTCACCAAGCCCGCCGAGACCTTTGCCTATGGCGAGAGCGCAGATGATCACTACGTCGGGGGCAATGCCTACTACATGATGGACTGGGATACACGAGGGACCGGGGACAACGCGGCGCCTCCGGCCATCTGGCACAACGAAGGGGCGAACATGACCTTCGTGGATGGCCACGCCAAGTGGTACAAGGCGGCGGCGATCGGTTTCCGCGACGCCGCTGATCATCCGGTACCTACGCCGGACCTGTGGACTCCGTAGGCAGCCCCGGGAGACTGAGACCTGCCTGGACTTAGTCTCCCCGCAGGAGGGGCGAGCTTCCTCCGTTGGCTACACTCTCGTGATCTCGTCCTGCTCAAACAGCGGCACACCCGGCACGTTCGGGTGTGCCGCTTTGCTTGCCGTGCCGATTCGCGCCGCGGGTATTCCGGCCTGGGCCGCCGGGCACAGCACCTGCTCGCCCGCTCCGGGCGCCACCGCCGCCAGCAGGCAGCCGGAGGCAATCAGCCCCCGCCAGTCAATCCCCAGCGCCACACAGAAACGCCGGGCCAGGGGCAGCACCGGAGCGCGCTCCAGGTCCACCTCAATCGCCACTCCGGAGGCCCCCGCCATCTCCCACAGCCCGGTTGCCAGCCCCCCCTCGGTGGGATCGTGCAGAGCATGGACCGGCACGCCTGTCTCCCGCAGCAGCCGGGCGTACGGAAGCACACAGATCCCCGGCTGCTGAAGCAGTCCCGCTGCCTCGCTGATCTCCCCCTCCGTAAAGCCCGCCTCCGCCAGTCGCGCCCCGTGCTCACGAGCCAGCAGAACCGTCCCCTCCACCGGTACCGGCCCCAGGGCCAGGATTTCGTCCCCGGCCTGCACCCCGGCGGCGGTCAGGTGGCCCCCGCCCGGCACGGTCCCCAGCATAGTGACGCAAACCACCGGCTGCGTTACCGCCGGGGTCACCTCGGTGTGGCCGCCGACCAGGGACACCCCGTAGCGCTGCGCCGCCTCCCGGAGCTGTCGGAAGGTGCCCTCTGCGCCTTCGGCGGTCGCTGCCCCCGCGGGCAGCAGCAGCGTGGCCAGCAGCCAGCGTGGCTCGGCCCCGCTGGTGGCCAGGTCGTTGAGATTCACGGCCAGCGCATACTCACCGAGCGCCTCGGTGGCGAAGGTGATGGGGTCGGCGGTGACCACCAGACCAGCCGGTCCCTCCTCCAGTTGCACTACCGCGACATCCCGTCCCCAGCCCGGGCCGACCACCACGCTAGGGTCAGGCGGCAGGCCGCTGAGCAAGCGCGAGAGGAGGTCATGAGGAAGCTTGCCGGTAGGTAAGTGAGGAGGGGTCATGGTCTCTACACCGTCTCTTGAGCCGAGTCCCCAGTCTCAACACCGGCCCTCCAACAGAGCGGCTACCAGCGTCGGGGTGTCCGAGCAGATCAAGTCCGCCCCCAGCCGCCGGAATTCCTCCTCGGGAGTGCCGGTGGTGAGCACCGCTCCCGTATAGGTCCCGGCCTCTCGCCCACAGAGAATGTCAGTAGGATGATCGCCGATCATCCAGGTCTGCTCAGGTGCAACCTGCAGGCGCTTGAGGGCCAAGCGCAGGTGCTGAGGGTGAGGCTTGACCTGGGCCACGTCCTCGCGGGTGACGATAGTCTCGACCGGCAGCGGATGCCGCGCCAACACAAGTTCTACGCCCGCTCGCGAGTTACGGGTGATGATCCCCAGACGTACGCCCGCCGCTTGCGCCTGCTCCAGGGCCGCGACCACGCCGGGAAACGGCTCCGCCCGTTCGCAGAAGGGGCGTTCCACTTTCCAGATGATCGCCTGGGCCTCGCGGTAGTACCGGTCGGCCCGCTCGGAGGACTCCTCGGCGAGGCGCTCCCGGGCCCCGTCCACAGCCTCCAGGATCATGCGCCCGGCGGCGGGGTCCGGTTCCAGACCCCACGCGGCCAGATGCTCCAGCACGCGCCGGCGCATCAGCGCAAAGTCAATCTGCGAATTGACCAGCGTGCCGTCAAAGTCAAAGATCAGGGCCTGGGGCACTTGGTGCAAGGGCATGGACCCGACCCCGCGGGGAGGGGCGAGCGGGCTTGCCGGGCCGATCTCCCCCGCTCTCGGAGTCGCCTCTACCCGCCCGTCTCCAATTGCTTGAGGATCCTTCCTACCTCATCCATCTTGGCCTGGTAGCCGCCGAAATCACCGCGCAGGCGCGCTGCCTCACCCTCCTGGAAGGCCTGGCTGGCCCGCTTGATGAGCTCCTGGTTGGTCCCGGAGGGAGCCAGCGGGGCAACGGCGGCGCCTCCCGGCGGAGCCGACGGCTGTACCGTAGCGGCGCCCGCTACGCCGGCCTCGGCGCCGGAGACCACAATCCTGCCCGGCCCGCCCGCGGCCAGGCTCAGCTCCACGCCGAACAGCCGGGTCAGCGCCCGGTCCAGCGTCGGCTCCATCACGATCTTCTCGCCGTGCGCGGCAATCACCCGCTGCAACTGCGGGATGGCGTTCCGCTCCGTTGAGACTAGATAGACCGGTTCCACGTAGAGCATATTTCCGTCAATCGGAATCATCAGCGTATTGCCCCGCACCACCCGCGAGCCCGACTGACTCCACAGCGTAAAGTCCTGCGAGATCTGCGTGTTCTGGTCGATCAGTCCCTCGAACTGCATCGGCCCCATCGCCGCCTCGCCTTTGGGGAAGTCGTAGACCACCAGTTTCCCGTAGTCGGGATCGTCGCAGATAGCGGCCATCCAGGCGACGGCCACTCGTTCCTCCCGGCCCTTGAGTACATAAGGAAGCATTACCAGGAACTGCTGCCGGTCAGCGCCGGGCAACTGCATCACCATGTAGTACGGCTCCATGGGCCGGGACCCGTCGCCGTAGACCTCCGGCGGTATCGCCCATTGGTCCTCGCGACTGAAGAAAGTGGTGGCGTCCTCGATATGATACAGACCGTATACCTTCGCCTGAGTCAAAAACTGCAGCAAAGGATAGCGCAGATGCTTGCGGATGGTCGGGGACATCTGCTCCTGATCGGTGAACAGCGTCGGAAAAATCTTGCGGTAGCACTGTACCAGCGGATCGGTGGGGTCTACCACGTAGAAGGTGGGAATCCCGTCATAGGCGTCCACAACTACCTTCACCGAATTGCGCAGATAGTTCACCCCGGGGAGACTCATCGTATCGCTGGCAATCTGTGAGGCCAGCGTCGAATAGGGGTAGCGGCTGCTGGCCGTGTAAGCATCGCAAACCCAGCGCAGGCGCCCCTCCTCGATCACTAGATAGGGATCGGGGTCGTAGAGCATGAAGGAGGCCGCTGCCGATAGCATCTGGGGGAGGTAGCGGTTGATCTGGATGCGGCTATCCGACTTGAGGTAGGTAGTCAGGAGTATCTGCAAGTCGGAGAAACGAGCGGCAAAGGCCAGCCGCTTGAAGAAAGAGTCAAGCACCACCCCGCCTTGCCCCTGATAGCTGGTCATCTTGTTCTGATCGCTGCCCCCACCCTCGCCGCCGGCGAGCGCAGGGTAGTCCAGCTCCTGCTGATGGGTGTTGACCAGGACATAAGCCACCTCTCCCGCCGGTTGCTTGGCCAAGGGCCCGGCCGGAGCAGGGGGCGGGGGCGCTTGCGGGCCCGCGCCGGAACTGCCCGGCATACTGGGGGTAGCCGGCGGCTGCCCGGGGGCAGGTAGCGACGGGGGCGAGGAGACTAGCTCTATCAGCGGCGGCAGGGAGGCCGACATGTAGTAGACGGCCGGCTGCTTGATCTCCATCTCCGCGACGGTACTGGCGGGTGGCAAACCACTCACCCAAAACACGGGCAGACCCTGTGAGTCCGCCTCGTTGACCGGCGAAACCACCGCCCCATAGCCGTGGGTGTAGATCAGGTGTTGGTTGAGCCAGTTGGTGGCCGGAAGCTTAGTGTAATCCAGCTGCCGGGCGGAAATGGAGACCTGCCGCAACTCCCCTTTCACCTGGTAACGGTCCACGTCTACGCCGGGGAAGGTGTAGTAGGCCCGCAGGGTCTGCAGCATGTCAAAGGTGGTCTCCAGCGGCCGGTAGTCCCACAGCCGCACAGACTTGAGCGTCTCCCGACTGGCATCCAAGCGCTCGCGCGGGATGCTCATCTTCACCGAATAGGTCTTGCGGTGGACCTCGTTCAGCGCGAAAGCGTCCCGCGTGGCCTCGATGTTGCGCCGCAGATAGGGCTGTTCCTTCTCCAGTTGGTTGGGGATTACCACCAGCCGCTGGATAGCCGCCGGATACACCGTACCTCCCACCAGTGACGCCACCATCAGTATGCCCAGCGACCAACCGGCCGCCTTGAAGTTCCGCCGCCTGATGGTCGCAAAGACGATGATCGCGGTGACCAGCGCCAGGACCATCATCAGCCACAGCACCGGCAGTCGCGCCTGCGCGTCGGTGTAGGAGGCGCCCCAGAAGACCTTGCCAGTGCTGGAGAACAGCAGGTTGTACATGGCCAGACGGTAGCCGAATATCTTGACCACCAGGGCCAGGCCCAGCAACGTCAACACGTGCTTCCGTGCCCGGACATTGGCGTGGATAGTATTGCCGACCAGCCGGATGTTCTCCTGGTACAGGTGGATGAGCACCGCCGCGATGAGCGCGATCACCACCATGTACATCACCGACCGGTACAGGTAGAGCAGGAAGGGGAGCCGGAAGATGTAGAAGCTGGGGTCATTGCCGAACAGCGGATCGGCTTTGCCAAAAGGAACGGCATGGAAGAACTGCAGGAAGGCCAACGCCTGCGCTGAGGCCTGCAAGGCAGCGAAAAGGGCGCCCACTACGCAGAAGATGAGCAGGGCCCGGTCGGCGTACTGCTCAATCTGCTCGCGATCCTCCTCCGGCAGTAGCCGCTTGCCGATTAGCGTCACATCCTCAGCCGGCTTGCGCCGGGCCAGGCGCAGGTTGAACCAGAGCCAGACGAAAAAGATCGCGCCCATCACTAGCCCGAGCAGCACCTTGGTCCCCAGCAGCTTGGTGAACACCGCCTGCTGCCCCAGGGAACCCATCCACAAGTAGTCGGTATACACGGTCAGCAGGCGCATGAGGGCCAGGACGGCGAGGAACAGGCCGACGACCCAGGCAAGGATGCGATTGGGTTTGGTCACGGAATGGATCCTCCGATCGTGGAACGGCGAGGTCTCCCGCCGGTGTCCGCGGCGCGAGGCGGCGGACGACTCTAGGACTCCTCCGGTGGCGGCGGGGCCGAGGCCCCCGGCTCCTCTTCCTCCGAATCCGGCGGAGCCTCCCCGGGAGGCTGGTCGGCAATCTTCACCCGGCTCATCAGCTGTCGGAACGCCTCCACATCATCCGGCGGCGTCACTTGGTCGGGGCGGATCTCGGCAGCCGACAGCACTTCCTCAGCGACGAAGATCTTGGCGTCCAGGCGCAAGGCCAGAGCGATACTGTCGCTGGGCCGGGCGTCAATCTCTACCACTTCCCCATTGCGGCTCAGCGTCAGCAGGGCAAAGAAAGTACTGTCCCGCACCTCGGTAACCGTGATGCGGTCCAGCCGCCAGCCCGTCCCCCGGATCACCGCCGCCAATAGATCATGGGTGAATGGCCGCGGGGGCGTCTCGCCCTGCAGTTCCATGGCAATGGCCTGCGCCTCAAAGACTCGAATCCATATAGGCAGGAGCCGCTGCACCGGCTCGTCGGTCAGCAGCACCACGGCCGTGCCCTGCTCCGGGTCCAGCGCCACGCGGTAAACGAACATCTCGACCATATCAGACTCGCCTCCACCCTCCCACTCTGTGCGGAGCTTTCTTCGGCGTGGGGGCGGTTTCCGCGGCTGCGGAGCCGCGGAAGCCGCCCGTCTGCTCAGTCGCACGGACCTCTCCTCGAGCCGCTCGCAGAATCCCGAGCGCGGGGCCATAGGGCCTGTCAAACGAGCGGCTATCTGGCGCCGACGCCGAGAAGTCGCCCCTATAAGACCGGCGGCTGGTTCTCCTTCACCAGCCGCTCCACGACTTCCTCCAGCGGCTGGGGACCCAGGTCGCCCTCTTCCCGGTGTCGTAGCGCGACCGTACCCGCTTGCGCCTCGCGATCGCCTACCACCAACATATACGGCAGGCGCAGCAGCTCCGCCTCCCGCACCTTGGAGTTCAGCGTCCCGTGCGACTCGTCCAGTTCCACCCGCAAACCCTCCGCCCGCAGACGCGCACAGACCTGCCGGCCATACTCCACGCTGCGGTCGGTGATCGGCAAAATCCGCCCCTGTATCGGCGCCAGCCACATCGGAAAGGCCCCTGCGTAATGTTCGATCAGTACCCCCAGGAACCGCTCAATCCCCGCCAGCACCACCCGGTGGATCATTACCGCCCGGTGCTCGCTACCGTCCTCGCCCACGTAGGTAACGTCAAAGCGCTCCGGCAGGTTAAAGTCGCACTGGATGGTCGGCCCCTGCCAGAGCCGCCCGATGGCGTCCTTGAGCTTGATGTCAATCTTGGGACCGTAGAAAGCGCCCTCGCCCTCGTCTACATGGTATTCCAGCCCCGCTACCTCCAGCGCATGGGCCAGCGCCGCTGTGGCCTTCTCCCAGATCTCGTCGCTGCCCATCGCCTTCTCCGGCTTGGTGGAGAGGTCTACCTCGAACTCGGTGAAGCCGAAGACCCCCAGGATGTCGCGGGCAAAAGCCAGCACCCCCACCAGTTCGTCCGTGAGCTGCTCGGGCGTGCAGAAGATGTGCGCGTCGTCCTGGGTAAAGCCCCGCACCCGCAGGAGACCGTGCAGGACGCCGCTGCGCTCATGCCGGTAGACCGTCCCCAGCTCAAAGAAGCGCAACGGCAGGTCCCGATAGGAGCGCGTCTTATGTTTATAGAGCAGGATATGTCCCGGACAGTTCATCGGCTTGATGCCGTAGGCTACACCCTCCACGTCGGTGTAGTACATGGGGTAGCCCTGCTGGGCATGGCCGGAGGTTTCCCAGATGTCGGCGCGGGTCAGATGGGGCGTCCGCAGCAACTGATAACCCCGCCGCAAATGCTGCCGCACCGCGTAGTCGCAGACGAGCTGCCGCAGCATGGCCCCGTTGGGTAGGTAATAGGGTAGCCCCGCACCCGCCTCCTCAAAGAAGGCGAACAACTCCAGTTCACGCCCCAATCGCCGATGGTCCCGGCGTTTGGCCTCCTCCAGTCGGTCCAGGTGCTGCTGGAGCGCCTTGGCATCCGGGTAAGCCGTGCCGTAGATACGCTGCAGGCTGGCCCGCTTCTCATCTCCGCGCCAGTAGGCTCCAGCCACCGAGGTCAGCTTGAAAGCCTTGATCCGCCCCGTGGAGGGCAGGTGCGGCCCCCGACACAGGTCGGTGAAGTCCCCCATCGTGTACAAGGAAATGGGGGTGCCCTCTTCCAGTTCCTCAATCAACTCCACCTTATAGGGGTTCTCGCGGAAGAGGGCCAGGGCCTCTTCCCGCGTAGCCTCCCAGCGCTCGAAGGGCAGATCGGCTTTGACCAACTCATGCATCCGGGCGTGGATCCGCTCCAGATCCTCCTCGGTGAAGGCCCGGTAGACGTCAAAGTCGTAGTAGAAGCCGTCGGCGATGGCCGGGCCGATGGTGGGCTTGGCTTCGGGGAAGACCTGCAGGACCGCAGCGGCCATCACGTGCGAGGCGGAGTGCCAGTAGACCTGCCGTCCGGCTTCGTCGTTGAAGGTAAGCACGGCGAAGTCGCCGTCCTCCTCCAGAGGCCGGGTGAGATCGCGAATCTCGCCCCGGTAGACACAGGCCACCGCCGCCTGCGCCAGCCGGGCGCCGATCTGCTCCGCCACCTGCAAGCCGCTAGTGCCCCGATCAACTTCCTGGGCAGAGCCGTCGGGCAGAATCAGCGCAATCTTGCTCATCGGGGCAACCTCCTTTGGCAGTCGAGAGTGGCGAGTCGCGAGTTGTCGCACCGCAACGGGCGGGCCCCCCGCCTGGCTCCTCCGGTGCGACCGGCGTGCGCAATGGGTTCCTGACGGCTCCTGCCCGGACAGGCCCCCTTGTGATAGCAAACGCCGCGTCCGAGAGCCGGCCGCGGCGGGTTCGGCGATATGGTGGGCGCTGGTGGACTTGAACCACCGGCCTCTACCGTGTCAAGGTAGCGTTCTAGCCCCTGAACTAAGCGCCCGGACGAAAGGAAGTATACCAAACCCCGCCGGCCGGGGCAAGTAGCGCCGAACGCCCGTGGGGCCCAACTCCGGGAACCCTACATGTCGGTGGTTCCCCGGAGGGGCCGCACGAGTGGCCTGACCGTAGGGCAGGCCAGAAGTCCGGCCCCTGGCCAGGCGACAGCGCTCACGCTGCAATCTGGTCGGCTAGTCCGGGGCCTGACCCGGCGCCCACGCCTCTTGCAGCCCCTCCTTCTCCCGCCCGGCCCCCTGCCTTGCCGGCAAGTAGAGTGCGCCCCCAGCCACGGTCCGCTTGTACCCGATCCCCCCTTCGGAGTATAATATCCCTGCCGAGACGACGCCCTGCGTTGCTCGTGATTTCCGATAAAGTCTCGAGCCATCACCCAGAAAGCGGGAGCCTGGGCTCTGTCGCTGGCGCGGTCGCGGGGTATCCCGAGGACCAGCTTCGCGCAGGAGGGCACCCACTTTGCCACTGGGTTCGCAGACTTAAGGAAACACGACTCCTGCGGGGCGCTCTCGCCTTTACAGCCGCTGTTCAGCCTACCCTTCAGCGTGCCGTTGCGCCTGCCGTTCTATGAACGATCTCTTCTCTCAAGCCGCCGGCGCCGCTCACCTCCCCCTAGCCGCACGCATGCGCCCCCGCTCGCTGGACGAGATCGTCGGCCAGGAGCACCTACTCGCCCCCGGATCGGTCCTCCGCAAAGCCCTGGCCGCCGATCGCCTCCCCTCCATGATCCTCTACGGCCCCGCCGGCGCGGGCAAGACTAGTCTCGCCGTAGCCCTGGCCCGCCAGACACGCAGCCGCTTCGAGGCGCTCTCGGCCGTCACCGCCGGGGTTGCCGACATTCGCCGCGTGGCTCGTGAGGCCGAGGAACGTCGCCGCCTGCATGACCAGGGCACCGTCCTGCTCATTGACGAGCTGCACCGCCTGAACAAGGCCCAGCAGGATGCCCTGCTGCCCCACGTCGAGCACGGCTCCTTCGTCTTCATCGGCACCACCACCGAGAACCCCTACTTCAGCGTAGTCACCCCCCTCCTCTCCCGCTGCCGCCTGTTCACTCTGCATCCCCTGGAGCCGGCGGCCCTGGCGGAACTAGTCCGTCGGGCGCTGACCGACCGGGAGCGCGGCCTGGGCCGGGAGAACGTGGAGATAAGCCCCGAAGCCCTGGACCACCTGGTAGCCCTTTCCGGCGGGGATGCCCGCGTGGCGCTGAACGTGCTGGAGTTGGCCGTGCAGACTCTGCCCCCCGCCCCGGAGGGCCGGCGTCTGGTCACCCTGGAGGCGGTGGAGGAGGCCCTGCAGCATCCGGTGGTGCACTATGACCGCCAGGAGACGGAGCACTACGACACCATCTCCGCCTTCATCAAGTCCATGCGAGGGTCAGATCCAGACGCCGCCATCTACTGGCTGGCAAAAATGCTGGAGGGCGGTGAGGACCCCCGCTTCATCGCCCGGCGCCTGATCATTCAGGCCGCGGAAGACGTAGGCCTGGCCGACCCCACCGCCCTGCGGGTTGCCGTCGCCGCCGCCTATGCAGTAGAATACGTAGGACTGCCCGAGGCGCAGATTCCGCTGGCGATGGCCACGCTGCATCTGGCCACCGCTCCCAAGAGCAACTCCGCTTACGCGGCAATCGCCGCGGCGCGCGCCTACATTCAGGAGCACGGCAGTGCACCGGTGCCCGGGCACCTGGCCGGCGGGCCCCGCCCCGAGCAGTCCTCGGTCCAGTACCTCTACCCCCACGCCTATCCCGGCCACTGGGTCGCCCAGGATTACCTGCCGCCCCCGGTGCAAGGGCAGCGCTTCTGGCAGCCGGGGAACAACGCGCGGGAGGAGAACATTGCGGAATACCTGCGGAAGCTGAAAGGGCAGGAGTAGGGGTGGACTCTCCGGCGCCGACGCCGAAAGACCACCCCTGCGAACGACGGAGGCCACCTTATGAAGGTCAATGCCACCTATGAGGGAGACCTGGCGGTGATCGCCGCCGGGGGCGAACTTGACGCCAACACCGCTCCCATGTTGCGCGCTGCCGTTGACCAGGCCCTGGCCCAGGGCGCCTGCCGGCTGCTCTTCGACCTGCAGGGACTGGACTTCATCGGCAGTGTGGGCATCGGAGAACTGATCCGCGCCGCCAAACTGCTCCACGAGCGCGGGGGAGACCTGGCCGTGGCCTGCTGCCGGCCCAATGTCACCCGCGTCTTTGAGATCTCCGGCACGGGGGCGTTGCTGCACCTACATGACGAGATCGGGGAGGCCCGGGCACTACTGGAGCAGGTCGCCCCGCGCACGACGACTGCCGCCGGCCAGGAAGGGGAGGGCCATGGCCATACTCAGTGACGACGTTCTCGAATTAATCATGCCCACCCACCCCCGCTACCTGAGCGCGGCTCGCCTGCTGGTGGGCGGGATCGGTGCCCAGGCCGGTCTGAGCCTCGACGAAGTCGACGACATGAAAGTGGCTGTCTCCGAAGCGATCACCAACGTCATTGACCACGCCTACGGTGGCGAACTGACTGGACGAGTGATCGTGCGCTATCGCCCCGCCCCCGGCGAACTGACTGTGGAGGTGGAAGACCAGGGAGTGGGTTTTGACCCCGGCCGCCTGCCGGCCGGAGCACCCCCCGCGCCCGGGCCCGACGGCGGGCTAGGCCTGTATCTGGTCCGGGAGATGGCCGACACGGTCAAAGTGGAGAGCGCTCCCGGCAGCGGAACCAAAATCACCATCACCAAGAGGCAGCACGGGTGAAACCTACGGCGTCCCCCTGGGAGGGTCGGCCTACCGCCGAGTTGTTCCGGGAGTACCGCCGGACCAAAGACCCCGCCCTGCGTGCCTATTTCATCGAGCAGCATGAGGGTTTGGTCCGGCACGTCGCCAAAGATTACGCCGACTCCGGCGAGCCCTTTGAGGACATCCTGGCAGTGGGGATGATGGGGCTGATCCACGCCGTGGACCGCTTCGACCCCGATCGGGGCACCAAGTTCGCCACCTTCGCCGTTCCTACCATTCGCGGCGAGATCCAGCGCTACTTCCGCGATCATACCTGGGGCATCCGCGTGCCGCGGCGCATCCAGGAGCTGAGCCTCAAGGCGCGGGAGATGAGCGACCGGCTCGCTCTCGAGCGTCGCCGTCCTCCCACTTACGCGGAACTCGCCCGCGCCCTGAATGTAACCGAGGAAGACCTGGTCGAGGCGCTCGAGGTGGGGCGGCAGTATGAGTCGGTGAGTCTGGAGTCGGCAGCCGAAGAGGAGGAAGAGAGCGGTCGCTCCGCCCTGGACAAAGTGGGGCAGGAAGACCCACGCCTGGAAGACATCGCCCGACACGATCAGCTGGTGCGCGCCATGCGCCAGCTCTCTGCTCGCGAGCGGGTAGTCCTGGTCATGCGTTACTTCTACGAGCTTTCCCAGCAGGAAGTCGGCCGCCGACTTGGCGTCTCCCAGATGCACGTCTCGCGTCTGCAGCATCAGGCCCTGCGCAACTTGAGGAAGATACTGGGCAAGGCGTGAGTCTGACTTGCCGCCGCCCCCGAGTCCCCATGGCCTCAGACCATACTCACAATCCGCCGCCTCCCCCCTCCGGGGGCCTGCGCTGGACCGCCCTGTTCGCAGCTGTCTTCCTGGGGGTCCTGGCGGGAATCGCCGCCTGGTACCTGCTGCTGCATCTCTACCCGGTGCTGGTGATGGCCGCGGCCGGCTTTGCCCTGGCCTATCTGCTGGACCCCCTGCTGGACCGCCTGGAAGAGCGGGGCTGGTCCCGCGGGCAAGCGGTCGGAGCGGCTGCCGTTTTCTTCCTCATCGTCCTGGGTCTGCTCCTGGGAGTTCTGGTCCCCCTGTTGGTCGGACAAGTGCAGACGGTGATCGCGCGCTGGCCCGAGTACAGTGCTTGGTTCGAGCAACGCCTCAACGTCGAGCAACTCGGCGACTTCCTCTCTCGCTACTTCCCCCGCGAGCAGATCACGGCCTACCTGGAGGACCAGGCCAAGGCCGCGCAGGACTGGCTGGCCGCACAGCTGCCCAAGGCTCTGGGCTACGTCAGCACCGCCGTGCTCCGCTCCGCCACCGCGCTCGGCTATCTGTTCATAACGCTACTCATCTCCCTCTATGCCATGATGGTCATTGACCCCTTCCGACATCGCTTCGCGGAGCTGTTCTCCGCCCGGGGGGCCGACGCCCTGCGCACCGTAGACCGCAAGGTCACCTACATGCTGGGGCAGTACCTGCGCGGCATGCTCCTCACCTGCCTGGGAATCTCTATCACCAATGCCGTCCTGCTGGAGATCATAAGTCTCTTCTTTGGCACCAGTTTCGCCCTGCTCTTGGGCGCCTTCACCGGAGTAGCCTACCTCGTGCCCTACCTGGGCATGCTCACGGCCGTGACGGTGACCGGGCTGCTCGCCTATGTGACCTCCAACGGTGCCTGGCTGGCCGTGGTCTTGTCCGTAGCTGCTATCCTGTTGACCAACCAGATCTTCGACAGCCTGGTCATGCCCCGCATCGTCGGGCGCAAGGTGGGCCTCCACCCCCTGGTAGTAGTCCTGTCCCTGCTCGCGGGCGGGTCGCTGCTGGGCATCTGGGGGATGATCCTTGCTACCCCCCTGGCCGCGACACTCAAGATCATCCTGGCCCAGTGGGTCCCGGTCATGGCCACCGTCCCGGACGTGCCCGAGGAGAAGCAGCCCCTGGTCCTGGACGTTGGGGGCTTCCTGGCCCAGACTTGGGGCGCCGTGCAGACCGCCGGCCAGCGACTGGGCGAACATCTAACCATGCGGGGGCGCGAGAAAGACGACCCGCCGCCTCCCTAGCGACACCTGCCCAACCTGCCTCTGCGGGCACCCTTCCGGCTCCGCCCGCACCATGACGGAGTAACTCATCTATGACTGTTCAGCAACTCAGAGAGACCTTCCTCAACTTCTTCGCCGAGCGTGGGCATCTGGTTCGCCCCAGCGCCCCCCTGGTGCTGCATAACGACCCCACCAGCTTCTTCACCAGCGCTGGAATGCAGCCGTACATGGCCGCCTTCCGCGGCCTGGAGCCGCCCCCCGCCCCCCGCGCCGTTTCCATCCAGAAGTGCTGTCGCACCGGCGACTTGGAGGGTGTGGGCCTCTACAACCGCTACCACACCTTCTTTGAGATGCTGGGCAACTTCTCCTTCGGCGACTACTTCAAGGAAGGCGCCATAGACCTCGCCTGGGAATTCGTCCACGACCTCCTGGACCTGCCCACCGAGAACCTGTGGTTCACTGTCTACATCACCGACGACGAGGCGGAGGAAATCTGGCACCGCCGCATCGGCATTCCCCGCGAGCGGATCCTCCGCTTCGGCCGCCAGGACAATTGGTGGCCCAAGCTACAGTGGGAAGGTCCCTGTGGCCCCTGTACCGAGATCCACGTAGACCTGGGCCCCGCCTTTGGCTGCGAGTCCGACTGCGGTGTCGGCTGTCCCCACTGCAACCGCTACCTGGAGGTCTGGAACCTCGTCTTTCAGCAGTTCACAGAAGCGCCCGACGGCGCACTCACCCCTCTGCCCGCGCCCGGCATCGACACCGGCATGGGGCTGGAGCGCCTGGCCCTGGTGGTGCAGAGCAAGCGCTACACTACCGAGACAGATGAGCTATGGCGACTTCTCGGCGCTGCCCTCGACAGCCTCAACGCCCAGCGCCCCACGCCCTACACTTACGGCGATGATCCCAACCTCGACGTCGGCCTACGGGTGATCGCCGACCATCTGCGCGCGGCTGCCTTCCTTATCGCCGACGGGGTAGTGCCCTCCAACGAGGGGCCCGGCTATGTCTTGCGCCGCTTCATCCGCCGCGCCTATCGCTTCGGGCGGAATCTGGGCGCACACCAGCCCTTCCTCCACCAGGCCCTGCCCGCCGTCGCCCAGGTGATGGGTGACGGCTACCCCGAACTCCGCTCGCGTGGCACCTATCCGGCCGAGCTCGTGCGTCGGGAGGAAGAGCGCTTCGCCGCTACCTTGGAGCAGGGCCTGGCCCTCTTTGCGGAGATCGCCGAGCATCTCTCCGTCCGCCGCGAAGACGTTCTCCCGGGCGAGCAGGCCTTTCGTCTCTATGACACCTATGGCTTCCCCCTGGACGTGACTCGCGAGCTAGCCGCCGAGCGCGGGCTGCAGGTGGACGAGGACGGCTTCGAGGCGGCCATGGCCCGCCAGCGCGAACGCTCCCGAGGGCAGGCCATCGGACTGCAACTTCACGGCAAAACACTGGAGCTCCCCGCCAGCGAGTTCGTCGGCTATGAGAACGAAACCGCGCCGGCTCAGGTTCTCACCCTCTTACATGACGAGGACATCGTCAACGAAATCTCCCAGGGCCAAGCAGTCGCAGTAGCCCTCAACCGTACCCCCTTCTATGCCGAGAAAGGCGGCCAGGTCGCCGACCACGGCACAATCGCCGGCCCGGACGGACTAGTGGTGGTGGACGACGTCACCGTCGAGGGCGAAGCCTACCTGCATCGGGGACGGGTGACCCAGGGCCTCCTGCGAGTGGGGGATACGGTCCGGGCTACCGTGGACCACGAGCGGCGGGCCGCCATCAAGCGCCACCACACCGCCACCCACCTCCTCCAGGCGGCGCTCCGCCAGGCACTGGGCGAGCACATCACCCAGGCCGGCTCTTGGGTCGGCCCCGACCGCGCCCGCTTTGACTTCACCCACCATGAGCAGGTCAGCGAGGAGATCCTGGCCGCCGTCGAACGTCAGGTGAACCAGTGGGTCCTGGACAACCTGCCGGTCACCTGCACGGTGGAGCCGCTGGAGCAGGCCAAGGCCGAGGGCGTGATGGCCCTGTTCGGCGAGGCCTACGGCGAGCAGGTGCGTGTCGTTCGGGCGGGGGAGGTCAGCGCCGAGCTGTGCGGCGGCACGCATGTCTCGCGGACCGGGGACATCGGCGTCTTCCGTATTCTGAACGAGAGCAGCGTCGCCGCCGGCATCCGCCGTATCGAGGTCGTCACCGGCCTAGCCGCGCTCGAGGAGTGGCGCACCGAGACCAGCCTGCTCCAGGACCTGAGCCACGACCTCAAGTGCGCCCGGGAGGAACTCCCGGAGCGCGTGGAGGGCCTGCGACGGCAGGTGCGGGACCTGGAGAAGCGCCTCCAGGAGTCCCGCCGCGCTCAGGCGACGATTAACCTGGACGAGATCTGCCGGGCCGCCGAGATGGTCAACGACGTTCGCCTGATCACCCACACGCTCCCGGACGTGGATAAGGAGACCCTCCGCGAGCTGGCCGACCGGCTGGCCGTCAAAGTCGCTGACGCCGTGGTCCTGCTGGCCGGCACGCAGGACGACAGCGCGACGTTTGTCTGCAAGGTCCCCGATGCGCTGATAGCACGGGGGGTCAAGGCAGGCGAGATCATCCGCGCTGCGGCCGCCGCCGCGGGCGGAGGCGGTGGCGGCAAGCCCCAGTTCGCCCAGGGCGGCGGCAAGGCGGAGCTGGTGGCACAAGCAATAGAGGCGGCGAGGAGGTACCTGGCGGGATGACCCGCCCGCCAGGAAGCCCCAGCCCCTGCGCCTACACGAAAAGGTCGGCCCAAGCGCCGGCGGGAAGCCTACGCCACGCGGGTGCAGAGATCATGCGTATCCTCGCCCTTGATCCCGGCTCCGCCCGGCTCGGCCTCGCGATCAGCGACGCCGAGGGCCGTCTGGCTCTGCCGCTGGAGATTCTGTCCCGTGACGAGGCAGGGGCATGGCTGCGTCGGCTGCGGGAGATCGTCCGGGAGCGCGGCGTGGAACTCCTGGTGGTGGGTCTGCCGTTAACTTTACAGGGCGAGCACGGCCCGGCGGCCCAGGCCGCCGAGACCCTGGCTCGGCGCTTGCGCGAAAACCTGCCCGTGCCGGTCGTTACCTGGGACGAGAGACTCTCCAGCGCCCAGGTGGAGCGGGCGATGCGCGAGGCCGGTCTCCCCTCCCGCGCCCGCCGCGGGACCGTAGACGCCGCCGCCGCCGCGGTATTCCTGCAGTCATATCTTGATGCCCATGCCCAACGAGAAGAAGAGACCTAGACGCTGGTGGCTGGTGGCCCTCATCTGCGTAGTCGTCCTGCTCGGCGCGGGGGTCGGCCTAGTCGCCTACCTGCTGGCCCTGCAGCCGGTCACGCTGGAGGGTCCGGCTACCACGGAGATCGTGCAGATCGAGTCCGGCTGGGGCGCGCGCGACATCGGCGCCTTCCTGGAGCAGAAGGGCCTCATCCGCCACGGCTGGGCCTTTGCCGCTCAGGCCTACCTCACCGGGCAGTTCCGGGCCCTGCAGGCCGGGTACTATCAACTGTCCACCGATATGGACACCAGCGAGATGGTGGGTGCCATGGCCCGCGGCGAATCGGCCATGCGCAGAGTTACCTTCCCCGAGGGGCTGACGCTCAACGAGGTCGCCGCACTGCTGGAGAAGGAGCAAGTCTGCGACCGGCCCAGCTTCCTGGGAGCAGCCACCCCGGAAGCGATCATCGAGGCCCTGGGTACTACCCTCCCGCCTAAGGCCGGGGACGCAGAAGGCTTCCTCTTCCCCGATACCTACTTTCTGGGTGTGGGCGAAGACCCCGCCCGCCTGGTCGCCCAGATGCTGGCGCAGTTCAAGCAAAAGTTCTACGACCCCTTCTGGTTACCGGCGGCCGCCCAGAAGCCCTGGGGAAACCTCTACCAAGTGGTCACCCTGGCCTCGCTGGTCGAGAAGGAGGCACGCCTGAACTCCGAGCGCACGCTCATCGCCGGGGTACTACTCAAGCGCCTGCGCCAAAACATGCCCCTGCAGTGCGACGCCACCGTCCAGTATGCGCTGGGCGAGCACAAGCCACGCCTGACCTACGAGGACCTCAAGGTGGACTCGCCGTACAACACCTACAAGTACAAGGGCCTGCCCCCCGGTCCCATTTGCAGCCCCGGCCTGCCCTCCCTGCGTGCGGCGCTCTATCCCCAAGTCGGGGAGTACCTCTTCTACGTCGCCAAGCCCGACGGCTCCCACGTCTTCTCCCGCACCTACGAGGAGCACCAGGCCGCCATCAAGTCCCTGCGCGGGGGGCAGTAGGGATGCGTAGGGGCGCGTCTGACCAGGGGAGCGCAGGCTTCCTCCGCCAGTTCTGCCCGCACCAGTGCGTCCGCCGGGTGGAGGACCTGGACCTGGCGGCCCTCCACGCGCGGGGTATCCGTGCCCTGCTGCTCGACCTGGACAATACCCTCACCGCCTGGCGGGGGTATGAGATAAGCCCGCCCTTGCAGGCCTGGCTGGAGCAAGCCACGCGCGACTTCCGCCTGTGCCTGGTCTCCAATCAGATCAAGGGATGCCGCGTCCGGGAGATCGCCGCCCGCCTAGGCATTCCCTGCGTCCACGGCCTGGGGCCCTGGGGCAAGCCGGGCCGGCTTATCTTCCGCCGCGCCGTGGAGCAGACCGGCATCCCGCCCGAGCAGACGGCGATGATCGGCGACCAGCTCTTCGCCGACATCCGCGGCGCCCGCCGCGCGGGGATGTACGCCATCCTGGTCGAGCCGGTGGGCGAGAAAGAGCTTTTCCTCACCGCCGGACTGCGGAGACTGGCACGGTGGATTGAGAAGCTACTAAGAAAAAGAGGTGAATGGCCCTCGGCGTAGGGGCTCCGACCCGGTGGCACCGGCAGAAGATCCATGAAACTAGGAATCGTCTCCGACACCCACGGCAACCTGGCTGCCTGGGAAGCAGCCTGGGACCTGGTGCTGCACGACGCCGACCTGATCCTCCACTGCGGCGACGCGCTTTACCACGGCCCCAAGTTCCAGCCCGCAGACGGCTATGACGCCGCGGCTTTGGCCGCTCGCCTGAGCGACTGCCCGATTCCCCTGCTGATGGCCCGCGGCAACGCCGACTCCGAAGTGGATCAACTGGTCCTGAGCTTCCCCATCCAGCAGCCCTATCTGTTCGCTCAGGTCGAGGGCCTCTGTGTCCTGGCCACGCATGGCCACCTGATGTCGCCGGACGATCTGCTGGCGCTGGGGGAGCGGTGGCGGCTGGACTTGGTCCTGACCGGCCACACTCACGTGCCGGCCTATCGCCGCCGCGGGCCCACCGTGCATCTGAATCCCGGTACCACCACCTATCCGCTCAGCCCCGACCCGGCCCTGCGCCGGCGCACCTGCGCGGCCCTGCTCGACGGCGTCCCCCACTGGTGGGACCTGGAGACTGGAGAGGAGCTGGAGGTTCCGCTTGTCGCCGGCTGACCCGCCGCGCGGAACCGGAGGGGCCAGCGCCCCCGGAGAGGATCGGTACATGCCCTTGCGCCTGGTCAACTTCCAGACTGCTCCGAACGCGACGCCGCACTGCGGCGCCTGGACCGAGGAGGGGATTGTAGACCTCACCGTCGCTGCGGCCCTCACCGCGCAGACCCTGGTCGGCCGCCTGCCGGACGTCGTCTCGGTGCTCAGCGATCCGGAGCTGGTGAAAATCGCTCGCGACCTGGCCGAGAGCGGCGCGGTGGAGCCCGTTGCCCGAGACATGGTCTCGCTCCTGGCCCCGGTCCCCCGTCCCGGCAAGCTCTTCCTCCTGGCGGGTAACTACCTCGGCCACATTGAGGAATCCGAGCGCGCCGGGGCGAAGAAAGGTCTGCCCCAGGAGTGGCGCGGCGGTCCTCGCGTCTTCCTCAAGCCCTCCACCGACACCGTCATCGGCGACGGCGAGCCCATTCGCCTGGCCCGCACCGCCACCTGGCTGGACTACGAGGCGGAACTGGCGGTCATCATCGGCCGCACGGGTAAGTACCTCTCGCCCGACCAAGCGCTGGCGCACGTCAGCGGCCTTACTGCACTCAACGACCTCTCCGAGCGTCAACTGAGCGTGTGGGATCGGGGGGAGTATGCCGCCGCCTACAAGTGGTTCGACTGGCTTAACGGCAAGTGGACCGATACCAGCGCCCCCATGGGCCCCTGCGCGGTGCCGCTGAGTGAGGTGCCGGACCTGGACGCCCTGCGCCTGCGCCTGCATCTGAACGGCGAGACCCTGCAGGACGCGCTCACCGGCGACATGCTGTTCAAGGTCCCCGAGGTCGTCTCCTACCTGTCGCAGATCTGTACGCTGCGGCCGGGCGACGTCATTTGCATGGGCACGCCCGCCGGCGTGGGCATGGCCCGCGGGGTAAGGCTCCAGCCCGGAGATCTGGCGACGGTCGAGTTGGACCTGGTCGGCCGTTTGACCAACCCGGTGGTGGCGGACCCATAAGGGTCATCGCTTAGTCTTCATCATGCCCGTCTATCTTCCTACCGCCGCAATCGGTAACGGTCGCGTGCTCGCCACCCTGGGCGGCTCCGGCGAGCTCATGACCTTCTTCTACCCCCACCTGGACTTCGCCCAGAACGTCCGGGAGGCTTTGCCCGCCCTGTACATCGGTGACCCCGGACACGGCGTCTTCCATTGGACCTTCGAGCCCGCCTTCCGCCGCCGGCAGGCCTATTTGCCCGCTACCAACCTCCTGCGCACCGAACTGGCCCTGGCCACACCACCGCTCTCCCTGGTTCTGGAGGATTTCTGCCCGCCCGATACCACCTCGCTCGTCCGCCGCGTCCTGATCACCAACCTCGGCGAGGCGCTGTTGCACGGCACCTTCTTCCACTACTTCGACCTGCGCCTGCGGGAGGTCTGCGGCAAGCAGGCGGTGCGCTGGGACGAGCAGCACAGCTTTGTCCTGCAGTACTTCCGCGACACCGTCATCGCCCTGGGAGGAACGCACCCCGACCTGTGGCGCTGCGGCAAGTCCCTGGATCCCACCGGCCCCCAGTCGGCCAAGTCCGACCTCTACGACGGCCACCTCAACGGCCAGCCCGAGGACATCGGCCAGGTGGACTTTGCCGTCGGCTATCGTCTCAACCTGGCCCCCGGACAGGAGCGGGCCCTGGACCTCTTCCTCTGCGCCGAGGTCAACCCCCAGCGCACCTCGGTGCACCTGCAGGAGTTGGTGGAGCGCGGCTATGGGGGACTGCGCGCCGCCACGGTGGAGTCCGATCGCCGCTGGCTGGCCCAAGGGCGCCCGGTGCCGACGGGCAGGCTACAGGCCGCCTACGAGCGTGCCCTGCTCTCCCTGCGCCTGCTGGTGGACGAGCCAAGCGGCGCCGTCCTCGCCGCGCCGGAGTTCGACCCGGCCTACGAGCGCTCCGGCGGCTACGGCTACTGCTGGCCCCGCGACGCCTCCTGGGCGGTCGAGTCGCTACATCGCGCCGGCTATCCCCACTACACGCGCCGTCTGGCCGACTGGTATGCCGCGCACCAGCTGCCCGACGGCTTCTGGGGCCAGCGCTACTGGTGCCGAGGCCAACTGGCCCCCTCCTGGGCGCTGCGGGAGGACTTCCTGCAGTTGGACCAGTGCGGGGCCGCGCTGCTTACCCTTTGCCAGGCGGCCCAGGAGGTCGCTGACGCCGAACGCCGGGAAGTCTATCGCCGAGCGGTGATGCGCGGTACCGAGGCGTTGCTGGGAAAAGTGCAGGCCGGCTGGCACACCCAGGCCTGCGACCTGTGGGAGACCTACTGCGGCAGCTTCGTCTACACCAACGCCGCTCTCGCTTGCGCGCTAGAAGCCGCCGCCCACTGCGCGGAGGAGGGGAGCGACCCAGAGACCGCCCACCGCTGCCGGGAGCAGGTCCAGCAGATGCGCGAGGCTACCCTATCCCTCTACACGGGGGAGTACTTCCCCCGCGGTCGCTGGAGCGACGGCCACGTGGACCTCTCCGTGGACACCTCCACGCTAGGCCTGGTCGCCCCCTTTGCCCTGCTGGACCTGACCGACCCGGCCCAGCGAGAGATGGCTGAGAGCAACCTCGCTACCATCCGCACCCGCCTGGGGCAGGACCTGGGCGGCAAGCGCGGCTTGCGCCGCTTTGAGGGCGATGCCTACCTGGGCGGGGTCATCGGCTGCGTCAACACACTCTGGGCGGCGCTGGTCAGCCTCAAACTTGCCCGCGCCTGGCAGGGAGAGGACGCGGAGAAGTCTCGGGCGCACCGCGAGCAGGCCCTGGCCGACCTTGACTTCTGCCTGGCACACGCCACCCCCACGGGCTTGCTACCCGAGCTGATCGGCTTGCAGCCGGACGCGCCCTACTGGGCCGCACCCCACGCCTGGGCCTCGGCCCTGCTGGTGGATTGCGTCCATGAGCTGGAAGGCCTCGGTACGGCGTAGGGGCGGCTCTCGGGCGTCGGCGCCTCTACAGCGCCCCCTCCAAGTACCTCCGAAACGCCTCCGGCTCGTACACCAGCCGCTCCAGCTCCATCGAAGGCAGCCGGTAGGGGTCCGACTCGGCGGTGATGTACCGTGCCGCGTAGGGCGGCCCGCCGTCCTCCTCGTCGGGACCGGGGACGCCCACCAACTCAGCGTAGCGCATGGTCCGCCCGTCTACCTGATACTCGCTCCCTACGATCCACAACCGCCCAAAGCGGTACCGCTCCTTCACTACCCGCTCCGCCACGCTGCTCCAACTGGTCCCCGTGAAAGCGAAATCCCGCGCCACTATCCCCAGGTTCTCCCGCAGCGCCGCGTCGCACTGCTCCAGTTCCTCTCGGAGTCGCTTCCCGCTGGGATCCTCCCGGCTCAGCGCCGACAGGTCGGGATGCGTCACCGTGTGCGCCCCGAAGTGCCATCCTGCCTCCTGCAGTTCTCCCAGTTCCTCCCACGTGGCAATCCTTCCCGCGAACTCCGGCCGCTCCACGCCGCCGAAGATCAGATCGAACATTCCCGTGTTGACGAACAGGTTCCCCCGAAAGCCGTATTCGTCCAGCACCTGCCGGCACTCGACCACTACCGACCGGAAGGGGTGGTCAAAGTCAATCATGATCGGTCGCGCTGGCAGCGCTTTCTCCCCGGCTCGCCAGGCGGCCAGGTCGTCGTAGTTGATGGACTCGAACCCCATCTCCGCCGCAATCCTCATCAGCCGGTCGAACTGCGGCCGCTCGAAGGGGCGTTGGCTGTCGGGCGGCGCCGGATGGACGCCGTGGCACATGGTGATCGGAATACGCATGGGGGCGAGACCTCCTCCGGCGTCTATTCCCCTGTCGGAGCGGGCGCGTCTGTCGCCGGACGGGCCGGCCGGGCCAGGCGCCGCCCGCAGCCGGGACAGTACTGGTACGGCGTCCCCGGCTCCAGGCACAGCGCATTGCCGCACCGATCGCACTTTACCGTGATCTCCGCCCCTTTGCCGCAGTGGGGGCAGAAGCAAAACTCCTCGGCCAATGCTTCCCCGCAGTACACACAGAAGGCCACCGGGCCCTCCGGTTCGACTGGGGTAGGCGTAGGACCAGCCGGGACCGGCACGGACGGGACTGTCTCGCCTGCCGGCGCTTCCCCTTCCGCGACGCCTCCCACTTCCGGCACCGACGGCGGGCTGGGCGGCCGAGGCGCAGGCGGAGGCACCGGTCGCGGGGGCCGGGCCGCCGCAATCTTGGGCGCCACGACGATCACATAGCCCACCAGCAGCAGTAACCCCACCATCACCAGCGCCGCGGCGCCTTTCGTAGCCAGCGCCGCCGCCGTGAACAGCCCCGGCAGCAACACCAGCCCAAAGCCCCCGTAGCCCAGAGCGAATCGCAAGCCCTGCCCTCGGGCCAGGCTGTACAGAATCAGCAGGCCGATCGCCGCGTACGACAGCCAGAAGGCCGGCGCCACCCGCAGGTGCTTGGACAGGTACAGGAACAGCGGGTAGAAGACCGCCAGGGCCAGCACGACCAGCATGTACTGCCCCACGCTCACCGACTTGCGCGAGGCGGCGCCGCCCGTGAACAGAATCAGCCCGAACAGCAGCACGCTCGCCACCGCCGCCCAGGTCAGCCGCTGCACCCGCTGAAAGACGTTGCTCCCCATGAAGCGCGGGGGAATCACGATCACGATGTCCCGGGTAGACAGCAGGTTCTTGTAGTCCCAGGTCGCCGTCCAGCCCTCTGTCCCCTTCTCCAGAGGAGTGCTGGGGTCCAGGCACAGGCGCGCGGGCAACTCCGGCTTGCGCTCGGTCCCGGAGACGGTCAGCGCAAACTTGAACTGCTTGATCCGCTCGTCGCGGTCCAGCATGTACGCAAAATCCTCGGTCCCGAAGGCCCGGTAGGTGACGGTAATCTCCTTGACCTGCCCCGGCCCGAACTCGCTCTCCCAGCCCACGCCCTGCTTGGTGTACTTGACCCCGTCCGGTTCGTGGTCGCCGACCATCACGTTGACGTCGGGCAGCGTGTCGGCGGTGGAAGGGAAGGGGAAGTAGATGTTGACCGTCACCTTCTCCTTCTCGTCCTTGTTCCGCACTCGGTACTCGCCCTTGAAGGTGGCCTCGTACTTGCGTAAGTCCTCGTCTTTCTCATCCCCATACTTGGCGACCATGACCAGGCTGACGTCGGTCTTCTCGCGGGTGACGGGGGAAGGCTGCCCGGCGGGAGCGGCAATCTGCAGGTTCGGCCCGGGGGCCGTGGCGGAGTAGGGGTAGCCGCCGGGCACGGGCGCGCCCGGCCGGACCATCGCCTCGTCCAGCGCCCGGCCCTTGGCGCGAAATACGGGGGACTGCTGGGCCATCCCGGCCCAGCCTGTGGAGACCGCCAGCCCCAGGAGCCCGACCACCGCCGTCAAAACCACCCATAACCTCGCAGCCCGACAGAAGACATGCGTACGCATTTCGTCTCAGTCCTTTCGCTGCTCTGCTCTGGTCTTATGTGGTCCCCAACCCCCGGAGCGTTGGGGCGGAGTGGTCGGAGATCGGAACTGCCGCGGGCCGGTGCGCCCGCCGTGAGGAAAGAGGCCCCCTGTCCGTGTAAACGTTCGCCCTGCGGCAATCGCCTCCCACTAACAGAAGGGGACAGGTGCATTTTTCGTGCACTGTCTGCACGCAAGATGCACCTGTCCCCTCTTTCCCTGGCGCTGAGGCCTGCCTATCTCGCCTCATACACCACCTGTACCGCCGGTTTGCCGGCCCGGGCCGCCAGGTCCTCCCCTTCCAGGCTCAACGCCGTGCCCTCCACCAACACCGGCTTCTTCAGCTGCCCCCGCAGGTCCCGGCTCACCAGCGCCAGCAGCGCGTCGCTGCGCAAGCCGCCGCCCTCGGCCACCTGCCCCGGTTTCTCCTGCAGCAGCAGCCAGTGCTGCTCCCGCCAGCCCCGCGATCTGTCCACCTCGGTGGTGACCTGCACCAGGCTCACCCCGTCGCTGTCGGTCAGGATCTGCACCGCGTCGGCGTACTCCTGCACCTGCAGCGCCGGTGTATGCGGCAGCAGCACGGTGGTGAAGGTCCTCGTCTCCCCGGCGCGGGCGATGCCGATCCACTCCTGCCGCACCCGCGTCGGGCTGGGCCGCCAGGGATTCTCGGCATACCGATCCAGCACCTTGATCTCCGTATCCGTACGCGGCGCAAACCGCACCAGCAGGTCCCAGGCCGGGTTGCGGAAGGCGTGTACCCCATTCCCCAGCCCCAGGCCAGTCAGGTACAGCCACTCGTAGTAGGTGTTAAACCAGTCCGCCCCACTCTGCGGCCCCAGGTCCCGCGTCTGCCAGCCCGGTCCCACCCGCACCTTCATCGTCTTGTGGAAAGTCACATAGTCCTTGACCAGCAGGAAACCGTTCTTGACGAAGACGATATCCCGCGTGTAGTCCACCGGCAACTGCTGGTAGCGGGGCGCGTGAATCCGCGCATAGGTCACCAGCGGGTCCTCCACAAAGCGCGTGATCTCGCAGCGCATCGGCTCGGCCTCCGCCGGGATCCCCTCCAGGTCCTCGATCCACACGATATTGTTGAAATCCGGCGTGTTCTCAAAGTAGCCCTGATTGGTCTGCAGCGCCGCGTCGTTCTGCATCAGGGCCATGACCGCGCCCGGCAGTTGCCCGCTGTGCCCGCCCCAGTCGGTCACCTCCACCATGCCCCACAGTCCGGTCGGCGCCGTTCCGCTGGACAAGATGAGCTTATCGGGCACCCGCTCCTCGAGCATCTTATGGTCGGCCAACCCCGGCGTGGCCGCCCGCTCTTCCGGCGTGGTGGCGACCATCCGCCAGCGGGTAGTCACCCCACTGCCCGCCTCCACTGGCACCGGCTTGACTGCCTCATCGGCGAACAGCCAGGCCTTCGTGAAGCCCTGAGCCACGTCGTCGCGGATCAGGTGGTACTGGTCGTGCCGCGGCCAGACATGATTGTAGGCGTACTCGGCGATGCGCTGGGCCTGCCAGCGGAAGCGCCCGTCTCCGGTCAGCGCGCCCATCATCTCGTAGTACTTGAGCGCCTCGCCCGCTGCGGTGAACCAGCCGTTCCCCGAGGCCCAGTTGGGCACCGCCCCCGAGGGACTGCTGCACCGCCGCCAGGCATGCAGCGCCTGCACTGCCCCCTCGTTCTTGGCCAGCTCCCCCAGCGTATCGCTCACCATCCCCCAGTACACCAGGTAGCGGAAGCCCACCCAGATGTAGTTCGACGAATTGTCGTCCGAGGCCCCGAACTTCGCGATCAGTGGGTCATGGAAGGCCAGGTACGGCGCAATCCGCGGGTCTACCGGCTGACCCAGCTTTTCCGCGAAGAACTTGGTGGACTTCAGGGTGAACCAGCGATGCCAGCAGCGGTTGTGCCAGCCCCATTCCTGGAACCACAGGTCGGCCACCGGCGGCGCCGCATACCGCGCCATCACCTGCTGGAAGCGCGTCTCCGCGCCGGGCGGCGCCAGCGCCGTGTTCGGGTCATGCTGCCAGACGAAATACCGCATCTCCACCAGCCCGGTCAGGCGGTCAATCGGCAGTTCCTCCTTGCTGAGTGACAGCAGCGCCTCTATCCCTCGCCGGCACCAGTCGGCGTACTTCTCCTCCCCGGTCAGCTTGTAGATCGCCGCGCACTCGATCACCGGGTCGCACAGCCAGGTGTTGCGGCTCTTGATCTCGGCCTCCATCCGCTTGTCAATCTGCTCTTTGACGTGCGTCAGGATATACCGCTCGTAGCCCGACTTGTCCGTGACGAAGCCGTGCTTGACTAGGCCCAGGCTATGATCCTCCGCCGCCGTGTGCACGGCCCGGTCGGGCCTCATCCGGTGCAGCTCGCCGACCGGATTGCTGATCGCCGGTCCCGCGGCAGTCGGGGCCGCCACGGTGAACGACTCGGTCGCCAGTAGGGCCTCCTTACCGGCCACTTTGGCGCGCAGCCGGGCCTGCCACGCCCCCACCTGGGACGGCATTTGGGGGAGACTGAGTACGTCCGACCCCGTCTGCCCCACCGCCACCTGCAGCTTGCCCGGCATCTCCACCGACCCCCGCGGCGGACCGACCAGTTGCACCCCGATGACCTCCACCGGCACGGTCAACGCGTCCACCCGGTACTGCACCTCCAGCGGCGCCCCCGGCGCAACCGTATCCCGACTCAGGGTCAGCAGCCCCAGCGCCTCGGTGCGCTTGGCCAGCCGGAAGAGCGCTCGATCCCCCGCGTTCTCGCTGAAACGCCAGCCCAACTGATTGAAGCGCCCGCCCGGATCGTTGTCGGCGATGAGAAAGCCCAGGAAGAGCGGCTCTCCCTCCTGCGCCGGCAAGCCCACCGCCGCCCAGGGCACCGCCGCCTGCACGTCATATCCCGCCGCCGTCTGTCGCGTGTACAGGATCGTCCCCTCCGGCATCCGCGGATAGCGCGCCGGATTACCCAGGTCCGCTTGGACTGTACCCCGCCCCCCTTCGGGAATAACCAGCCGCGCCGCCATGAAAGGCGAGCGATGGTAGGGTGTGTTCGGCTTCAGCGGGTGGCGGAAGCTGTGAATGACCGTCATGAAGCTGTCGCAGTACCATCCGTGCGGCCCGTAGTCGTTCTCCGTACCCGGCTTGACGCCCACCAGCTCATCATCGGTTACCTGCGCCGCGAGGTACAGGTACTTCTCATCCCAGGCCAGCCAGGCTTGGGCCGAGAGGTCCTGCGACCCTCGGATCGGCTTGGTGGCGTCGCCAGGCAGGGGCTGGATGCGGGGGTCCTGAGCCGCCCGCGCCGGGTCAATCACGATCGCCTCTCCCGCCTTGGGCCACTGCGAGAAAGTCACATCCAGCTTCCACGTTGCATAGGGCAATAGATACTGCTGCGGAGCGGGGGACAACTCGGCGGCCTGCCCCGCCCCGACCACGAACAAAGCGAGCAAGGCAACTGCGAGGATTCTTGGCATGGTAGTGGACTCCTTGGAGATAGCGGAACAGCAGCCGAACGGCAGCCCGCCTCCGCTCTCGGGCGCGGCCTTGTACCGCGCCGCTCCGGGGAGGGGCCGCGTCGAGTGTCCCGCGACGCCCGTCGCGGGACAGGAGGCCGGCCCGTAACGACACGACAACGGTGACGCGACAGGGCAGTCGCCTACTCTGGGGCCGGCCTCCCCGTGCTTGCTGTGCAAGCCCGGCTCGACACGGCCCCTCCGGCGCGCGCAGGCTTCCAGGCTGCCTCTGAGTAGCAGCTATCCCGACGGCTCAACCACGTCCACCGCCCAGTTGACCGCCCTCACACTGCTTCCGTCCGCCGCCTTCGGCTGTACGTGCAGATACCACCGGCCCGGCCCCGGCACCGTCACCTCCGCCGGCAACTCCCCAGCCGGCTTGCCCGCAGTGGAGGCTAGGGCCTGCTGGTCGAAGCTGACCAGGTAACCGGAATACATTACCCCCGCAGGAAGCTGCCACGCCAGCTTGAGGTTGCGGTCGGCCCGCGGGGTACTCAGGCAGAAGTTGTCCAGGTACCAGGTGCAGCCCGCCCGGTTGCCGCCAAACCCAGCCCCCAGACCGCCGGCGTGGTTCAGATTGGCGAAGCGCAGCTTCTCGAAAATCGGGGGGCTGGCTGTACCCAACACGGTCTCCAGCATCGCCCGCAGATCTACCTCGGCCCGATGCCACTCGCCGTCCGCCTGCACGCCCTCGACTCTGCCGATCAGCTTGGCACCGGGAGCCGGCTCCCCCCGCCCGCTGAACTGTATCTCCAGCAATCGGCCCTGTGCGTTCAGGTACAGATTGACCTTGGCCTCGGGCGGCAGCCGGTAGTCAAAGGTCAGGCGGGAATAGTCGCGCGCGTCCAGCCGGTCGGCTACGGCCAGCGTCCCGTAGACTCCCCCGCTCACGCGATTGATGATCGCCAGGCAGTGACCTTTGTTCTCCGGTCCGCCCGGTCTGAGGCTGAGCAGGGCGCCGTTGTCCGGGTCCAGGCTGCGGAAAGTCCCCAGTCCGTACTCGAAGTCGTTCTGCACGGAGGGGTGAGACGGCGAAGCCACCGTCAGAGGCGCCTTGCCCAGGCTGATCACCGGCTCAATCCAGGCCTCCTGCCCGGCCGGCTCGGTGCGGGGACGCACCACGGTCTGGTAGTAAATGCGGATGCGAGGGATGAGGATGCCGTTATCATACACCCACACGGCGGTCCGCCCGCTCGGCAGCGGACTGGGGTCGTCCGCCTGCACCACCAGCTTGCCCTCATACCATAGCTCCAGCCGCGTGCCCCGCTTGACCGCACGGAAGGTCCACCAGTGCCGGTGCCACTGGTACATGTTCTGGGGCTGCCCGCGCTTCCAGTCGTAGAAGAGCGCCTCCGGCTGCCGGGTCTCCGCCAGCACCTGCGTTCCCTTCATGATCCGCGTGACCGTATTCCCCTCCCCGCCGACGATGAAGCTGTAGCCGCTAGAGGGATTGGCCCCGTCACCGCACAGGGTGAGACAGACGTCGTTGCCGCCCTTGTAGGCGTTGGGTACGTTCCCGTAAGTAAGCTGCGCCCCTTCCAGGCCCATGATGAAAGCAAAGTAAGCCTCCACGATCTGATCGCCGGCAAACTCCTCCTTGGTCCAGATGGCCGCCGGGCCGCCGCGGGCATGGCCGCCGTACCAGGACCACTGCGGCGAGCAGGTCCAGCGACTGGTGGTGGCCCAGGTCCCGGCGGTGATCAACCACTCCGAGGGCGCGTCACTGAAGGTGTAGTCCTTGATCTGGTAGGTCGTCAACGCCACCAGGCCCGGATCCACCGGCAGCCCCCCGTTCGTAAAAGCGATCTGCCCGCCGGTCAGATCGGGAGGCACCACCGGCGCCGCGCGCTCCCCTTGCTGCAGGCGCGCCAGCAACGCCTGTGCCAGGGCGTGCCGCGGGTCGCGCCGCAGCAGTTCCTGCAATTGCGCTATGGCCTCCTCCGGGCGGCGTAGCTCCCACAGGGCGCGCGCCAGGTACAGCCGTGTGTCCGAGGAAGCGGGCTTCTTCTCCAGCACCGCCCGCCACTGCTCCACCGCCGCCTCCCGTTGCCCGGCTCCCAGCAGGGCGCGGCCCAGCCAGTAGCGCGCACTCAAATCCTCCGGATGGGCCTTGACATAAGGGGCCAGGTCGGCCTGGGCCTCCACGTACCGCCCCGCGCTGATCCGGGGTATGGCCTCGTCCAGGGGCGACGCCGACAACCCGGCCGCGCAGAGCACCAGCAGCCCAACGGCGACGCAGGCCCGGCGGAAATCGGTGAAATGGGGCAAATCGGGGGACACCATACTTGTTTCTCAGCACCGCTTCCAGGAACGGTCAGGTGAACTCTTCTCAACACCCTACTAAGAACCCCTCCACCCCACCCGGGGTTCCCTCCCACTTCCTACTTGCCTCCTGCCACTACTCCAGGTCCTCCAGGGCCCCCTCTGCTTCCCGCATCAGCAGGTCCTGGATACCCGGCGTGAACGGGTACAGGCCGTACAGCTTGCTCGCCAGGTAGCAGGCGTAGTCGCCCTCCGTCCCGTAGGCGCTGCGCACCGGCAGATAGCCGACGTTGCCGCCGCTGTGTCCCAGTACCATCAGCGCCGGGTGCTTCTGCCGCAGCCATACCCCGTACTCGGAGAAAGCCTCCCCCGGGAACCCCACTATCCGCAACCCGCCAATCGCCGCTGCCTGCAAGGGAACGTCTCGCAGATACGGATCCTCCGTGTACCGGGATAGCGCCTCCCGCGCCCGCGTATGCCATTCGTCCAGCGCCCGTTCAAAGCCCTCGTTCCCGGCATGACGCTTGCGCCACGCCCGGTAGTCCTCCTCCAGCCCTTCCTCCGTCGGCACCGCCAGGGGCAGGTCCAGCCTCCGCTCCACCACCCGCAGCGCCGGCTCCGCCTCCCGCTCCGCTCCCGCCTGCGCCATTCGCGCCCGCTCGTAGATCAGCCGCCCGTAGTACGGCAGGAACGCCTCCCGGTCCGGTGCCTTAGCCAGGCCCAGCGCCGTCGGGTTGATGTCCCCCAGGAACCCTTGGAACACAATCCCCCGGTGCCCGTGCGTCTCAATCTCCGCCACTACCGCCCCCGGCCAGTCCGCCGACCAGGCTTTGTTCACCCCCAGCGTCACCGCATGGCAGGAGTAGTTCATCAGGTACAGCGTACCGTCGTCCCGCTCCAGAACCGCCACCTTCAGCACCGGATCAATGGGATGGAAGGTCTGATTCCGCCGGTTGTAGCCGATGGGCTCAATCGTCTCCAGGAAGTAGGAGAACTCCGCCGGGGCCTCGTCCTCCGCCGCTTCCGCGGCCGCCTCCAGAACAGCTCCATGCACCCGCTCCAGGTACCCCGACTCCGGCTCCGGCATACCCACCAGGTGCTGGCCGGCCGGCCCTGAGTGCGTGTGAATGCAGGTGAGAAAGACCCCGGCCCGGTCCAGACCCTGCGCCGCCGCCAGTTCCTGTCGCGCCGCGTCCGCGAAGGCCACCGTCACCCCCAGCAGGTCACAGTTGACCAGCAGCAGCCGCTCCTCCCCGCGCCGTAGCGACACGGCCCGCACCTTCAGTTCATCCAGCACGCTCTCGGCCTGGCGCTCCAGGTAACATCCGTAGCCGGTCATCCCCATACCCAGCGGTGGAGTGATGATGCGCTCGCCATAGCCCGCCTGCAGGTTGCTCATAAGACCAACTCCCCCTTGTGCTCCCACACCTTCGCCGCTGCTCGGGCCACATCCCGCATGGCCTCCTCCTCGGCCAGCAGCGTCTGTTGCGACATCCAACACATCTCCGCGCACAGCCGTTCCGTGTTCGGGCAGGACACCGCCGAGTAGTCCATTTCCCCCTCGTAGTACGGGCACGATACCGGGCAGCCCTCCGGCCCCGCCGCCTGCCGCAGGAACATCGGGTTCTTGTACAGCGGCACCGGATACCCGCCCCACATCGGTATCCCCTCCGCCCGCATCGCTTCCAGGAACCGGTCCCGGCTTACACCCTCCCACTGCTCCGTCTCAAAGCGCACCATATAAAGATGCCAGGCCCGCGGCCGGGCCCGCTCATCGTCCCGGGTAAGCGCCAGGCCCGGCACCTGCGCCAGTTCCTGATTGAGCAACCCAGCCCGCTCGTGCCGCCGCGCCGTCTGCTCCGCCAGCCGTGTCATCTGCGCCAGCAGCAGCCCCGCCTGCATCTCCGTCATCCGGTAGTTGTCGCCCAGCAGGTAGTGCTCGTAGAAGCCCCCGCCCGCCAGCCGTCCGTAGTTGGATTGGCTCCGCGCCCGCTCCGCCACCTCCTCGCTGTCCGCCAGCAGGATCCCTCCCTCCCCGGCGGTGAGGTTCTTGCTCATCTGGAACGAGAACCCCCCGCAGTCCCCCAGCGCGCCCGTGCCCTTGCCGTGCCACTTGGTCCCCCAAGAGTGGCAGGCGTCCTCCACAATCGCCAGGCCGTGCCGCCTCGCAATCTCCCCCAGCGCATCCATGTCCGCCGGCAGCCCGGCAAAATGCACCGGCATAATTGCCTTCGTGCGCGGGGTGATCGCCGCCTCCACCGCCGCCGGATCCAGATTGGTCGTCGCCAGGTCCACGTCAGCAAAGACCGGCACGGCATTGACCAACAGCGGCGCCGCCGCGGTAGCCACGAAAGTATACGGCGGTACGATCACCTCATCCCCCGCGCCGACGCCCACCGCCAGCAGCCCCAGCTTCAGCGCGGCCGTCCCGCTGGTGCAGGAGACCCCGTAGGCCGCGTCCTGGAAGGCGGCAAAAGCCTGCTCGAACTCTTGCACCTTCTCGCCGTACCACCACTTCCCGCTGCGCAGCACCTCCAGCAGCGCCTGCTCCTCGCGCTCGTCAAAGATAGGCCAGCTAGGCCAGGGCGCCGTCCGCACTGGCGCGCCCCCATGTATCGCCAGATCTGACATCTCTATCGCTTCCCTCCCTTGTCAGGTCCGCAGGCTCGGAGTCCTTCCGTAGAGCGCACCTGGCTCATCTCCCCCGCGCCAGCCTCGCCAGAATCAGCAGCACCAGCGAGCCCACCACGGCCACGCACAGGCTCCACAGGTTCAGACCAGTGACCGGTACCTCCCCCATCACGCTGAAGATCAGCCCGCCCAGCACCGCCCCCAGGACCCCGAGAACCACGTTCATCAGGCATCCCCGGCGTTCTCTCAGCAGCGCCGTGGCGATCCATCCCGCCAGTCCCCCCAGCACAATCCAGGCCAACAGGCTCATCGTGCATCCCTCCTGCGCCGCCAGTCTGCAGGTCGCTGTCGCGCCGCTCAGGTTCCCGTTCCTCGGCGTTTGACCTCCCTCTCCCCTCTTCGTATAATCGCCGTAGCCCCTTGCTCTGCGCATCCGTAGTCTGAGGTTCGCCCAAATGACCCCCCTCAATCCGAATCCGGTCTTTCCCCCCGGCTACCCCGAACCTCTGCCCTCCGACGAGGTCCGCCGGCGTTTCCTCGCCCTGCTCGGAGAGACTGCCCAGCCTGCCGTCCCCCTCAACCTCCAGGAAAGCGACGAGACGCTCCTGCCGGGCGGCGTCCTTCGCCGCCGGGTCACCTACGACGTGGCCCCCGGCGAGACGGTCCCCGCCTATCACCTGTTCCTCTCCGGCTTGCCGGACGATGCCCCCGGCGTGCTCGCCATCCACGCCCACGGCGGCGAGGAGATTATGAAGGTTGGCCGTGATAGCTGCTGCACCCCCGACCCCGCCGATCCCTCTCAGTACGGTTATCATGCCGCTCTCGCGGGCCTCCGCGTCCTGGCACCCGACGCCCTGATCTTCGGGGAACGTCAGCCCAAGTGGGGCTACGCCGCCTACTTCATGTATGAGGTCAACGTCCACATGGAGTTGTGCAGCCGCGGCCTGAGCCTGGCCTGGAAGTCCGTCTGGGACAATTCCCGCGCCCTGGAGGCCCTGGAGTCGCTTGGCCCCCGCCGCCTCGGCGCCATCGGCCTCTCCGGGGGGAGCATCCAGACCTACCTGCTGGCGGCTGCCAACCCCAAAGTGCAGGCCGCCGCCTGCTACCAGAGCTTCCTGACCTTGCGCCACCAGTTCGCCCAGTACCAGTTGTGTCACTGCCTCTATCCCTACCTCCCCAACATGATGAAGCAGGGGATAGACCTCGACCAAGTAGTAGCCCTGGCCGCTCCACGCCCGCTCTTCCTGGCCTGGGGGGCCCAGGACGAGGGCACCCCCGAGCCGATGTTCCGCGCCTACGTGCAAGCCGTCGAGAGGCGCTGCGCCGAAGAGTCCCTCCCCCCCTCGGTCTTCCCCTTCGAGGAGGCCGACGTAGGGCATAGGGTGACCGAGGCCTCCCTGGCCGCCGGCCTGGAGTTCCTGCACACGCACCTGGATGAGCGCCCACCAGCCCCCAGGTCCGAGTCCCAAGTCTGACGCCTGAGGTCTGACGTCTAATGTCCTCCGCCTACAACTCCGCCCAGTCCATCCGCCGCGCCCGCGCTCTGCTCTATGAGCGCTGGCAGCCGCGCGGCGACCCGCTCATCGTCACCCGCGCCCCCGGCCGGCTCAACCTCATCGGCGAGCACACCGACTACAACCGCGGCTACGTCATGCCCGTAGCCGTGGACCGGGCCGTGGTCATCGCCGCTGTCCCCCGCGAGGATAGCCGCGTCCGGCTCTACTCACAGGGGCTCGACTCCACCGCCGAGTACACGCTGGGCCGCGAAGCGGACGACCACAAGCCCGGCTGGATCCGCTACCTGGAGGGCGTCTCCTGGGTTCTGGCCGACCTGGGCAAGCGCCTGCGCGGGATGGATGCCGTCATCTTCTCCGACCTCCCCCGCGGGGCCGGCCTCTCCTCCTCCGCCGCGCTGGAGGTCGCCTGGGCCTTGGCCCTGCTCACCGCCTCCAGCGAGCCACTTTCCCCCCGCGAACTGGCCCTGGCCTGCCAGCGCGCCGAGAATGAGTACGTCGGGATGCGCTGCGGCATCCTCGACCAGTTCGCCTGCGTCTTCGGCCGCGAACAGTCCGCCCTCCTCATTGACTGCGACAGCCTGGAGATACAGACCGTCCCGCTCCAGGGGCACCCCCTGTCCCTTGTGGTCTGCGACACCAATAAGCCCCGCTCCCTGGTAGACTCTGAGTACAACCGCCGCCGAGCCAGTTGCGAGGCTGCCGCCCGCGTGCTGGGCGTCCCTTCCCTGCGCCAGGCTACCCGCGAGACGGTCATAGCCGCCCAGGAAAGACTGAGCGAAGAGGACTTCAAGCGCGCCTGGCACGTAGTCACCGAGAATGAGCGGGTCCTGGAGACCGCCGCCGCCCTCCGGCGCGGCGACCTGGAAGCGGTGGGCCGCCTCGTCTCCGCCTCCCACCGCTCCCTGCGTGACTACTACGAGGTCTCCTGCCCAGAGCTGGAAGCGATGTGGAGCGCTACGCAGCGGGCCGGCTGCTATGGCTCCCGCCTGGTCGGCGCGGGCTTTGGTGGTGCGGTCCTAGCCATGGTCGCCGAGGAAGAGACCCGCCGGTTCATCCCGCAAGTGACACAAACCTACCAGCAGGCTACTGGCCGCCAACCCACCCTCTTTGCCGTCCAGATAGCCGCCGGCGCCGAAGTCGTACTGCCCTGACCGTCCGCCCGCCACCGGCGGACCCTCCGGCAGGGAATACCCTCGCGGGGGGTGAATATCCCCGCCGAGGTCGGCCTCATGGCTCAGTCTTCTCTGACCTGTCCCTCCTGCGGAGCCGAAGTCCAGCCCGACTGGGTAGCCTGCCCGCACTGCGCGCAGGCGCTGAGCCCCTCGGCGCTGCCTCCGCCGCCGGAAGCGGTCGGAGTCCCGCCGCCCCCGGCTCCCGGTCTGCTCCCGACCGATTTCCCCCTGCCCGCTCCCACTCCGACTCAGCAGTTCTCTGCCCCCTCGCCCTCGGAGCTACCACCGGCGCCGCCTGAGGCATCGCCGTCTGCTCCGCTGACTCCACCCCCCGCTCCACCCCCTCCGCACCAGCGCCGCCACGCTCTCAGCGCCCAGGCTACCTGGGAGAAGCGCACCGCCGGTGCTGCCGCTTTCGAGACTCTCCCCGATCTCGGTGAGCTCTTCCCCCCGGGAACCACCAGCCTGGACCTGGCCCCCACTGCCACCCGCGCTCTGGCCGCCTTCCTGCCTACCGACCTCCCCGGGACGCTGCGCGCTGCTCTGGCCCCCGAGTTGACTACTCGCCCCCCGCAGGCTGCCACGCAGTTGGCCTCCACCCTGGCCGCCATGCTGCGCTTGCAGGCCCAGACCCGCCGGACCGAGCCCGAACAGATCCTCCGCGAGTGGGCCCAGGGCGGGGGCAAACTTACGATCAGCGTACAGACCTCCGCCGCCGGCAAGTCCACCTCCCGGGTCGAACTCACCTCCAGCGCGCACACCACCGCCTCCGTGCCCCGCCTGGACATCGGCAGTCTCTCCCTGCGCGACGCCTCCGGGGAGCCTTTCCCGCCTCCCCGCACCCGGTCCGGCTGCAGCGTCACCACCTCCGCCCTGCTCCTGGCCCTGGTCTGCCTGCTCTTCCACCTGCTCCACTAAGCACGGCCTTACGACTGGCGGCCCCGGCACCTCGTCGGTGCTCCCCTGTAGGGCGCAGCCTTGTACCGCCCCCTTACCTACCACCTTTCCCCTCCACGAACCCTCCGCTCCCCCCGGTCGTCAAGACACATATCAACACTCCTCAGTCCACGCTTCCCGAGGAGGTCCGGCCTATGGACAGACTCACCGCTGACGACCTCGCGACCCTCATGAGCCTCCAAGACGAATGGTGTATCTCCCTGTATATGCCCGTCTCTCGCAAAGGCCCGGAGGCCAGCGGCAACCAGACCCGCTTCAAAAACCTCCTGCGCCGGGCGCAAGATCGACTCCAGGAGCGTGGCTTACGCGAGGACAGAGCCCGCGCCCGACTGGAGCCTGCCTGGCAGTTCCTGGCCGACCACGACTGGCGGGACCATTCCGCCGACGGCCTGGCAGTCTTCTTATGCGAGAACAAATTGCTCAACTACCACCTGCCTCTGAGCTTCGAGGAGATCGCCAAGGTGCAGCGGGGCTTCCACCTGCGCCCGCTCTGGCCCCTGTTCACCGTAGACGGCCGCTTCTACATCCTGGCCTTGAGCCAGAAACACGTGCGCCTGCTGCTCGGCACGCGCCAGTCCATCGCGGAAATCCCTCTCGACGGCGTTCCCCAGGGCCTCGACGAGATCCGCAGACTCTACACTGTCGAGGAGCAACTCCAGAGCCATGCCGGGGCGCGCGGAGGCCGGGGTAAAGAGTCCGCGGTCTTCCATGGTGGCCATGGGGTGGGGTCAGATATCAGAGAGGACCAGGCTCGCGAGCTCTTCCGCCTCGTGGATCAGGGCGTCCGAGAGGCCCTGCGTGAGGAACACAGCGCCCCCCTGGTGCTGGCCGGGGTGGAGTCGGTCGTCAGCCACTACCGTCACGCCAACACCTACAGCCACCTGGCCGACCCCGTGGTGGCCGGCAACCCCGAACCCCTGAGCAACGAGGAGCTCCACCGCCGCGCCTGGGAGATCGTGGAGCCGATCTTCGCTCAGGGCCACCAGCGCGCGCTGGAGCAGTGGGCCCTGGCCGCCTGCCGTAATCAGACCCGACAGCATCTAGACGAAGTCCTCCCTGCGGCAGTGGGAGGGCAGGTGGCAGTGCTATTCGTCCCTCTCAACAGTGAGATCTGGGGCGCTTACGACGCGGCTACCACCCGGGTGGAACTCCACGAAACTCCCCGGCCAGGGGATGCCGACCTGCTGGACGTCCTCACCGTGGAGACCTTCGCCAAAGGCGGCAGCGTCTACGCCCTGCCCCCAGAAGACCTCCCCGCCCGGCCCGTGGCGGCAATTCTGCGCTACTAACAAGTACAAACCAGCGGGAACCCGACACGGTGGCCGTCTCACCACCGGTGGCCCCGGCGTCCCGCCGGTGTCTCTGTACGGCACGAGCTTGTCCCGCACCCTCCGGTAGGGGCGGCAACTCATTCCCGCCCGGCGGTGGTTGCCGCGGTGGCCTTCTAAGGCGCGGGCCGGAACCTATCCCGCCCGCAGCCCCATCAACCTCACCCACAATACCTCCAGGCCCAGCCGTAAGTTGACGTTCTGTCCCAGGTCCCGCCGGAACTCGTTCAGCACCCGGCAGGCCTCCACAGCCGCTTGTGGGGAGTACCGCCGCGCCGCGTACAGCAACTGCTCGCGGTAGTCGGGATTGACCAGCCCCCCCCTTTGGGTAGCGCAGGCTGCCGAGCCTGCCTCCCGACTCCCCCCTCTCCCGCAGGGGGAGGGGGGCTGGGGGGGTGAGGCTCCCACCACCATCAGATCCCGGAACCACGACTCCAGCACCTCCAGCAGCGCCCGCAGCTGCGTCCGCAGCACTCGCTCCCGCGCCGCCTTGAGCATCCGCTCCCCCACCTCGTCGGGATGTTCCGCCCGCCACCACCGCTCGGCCGCCCCGGCCAGGTCCTCCGCCAGGCGCATGGCCTCCCAGGACTCCCGCCGAGTGAGGGAGGCGGCCATCTCCAGCACCTCCTGCCGCAGCGCCAGGACCTCCGGCTCCTCCATGAGCCGCCGGGCCCGACCCCAGGCCCCGGCACTCAGGCCCATGACCGCTTCCCGCTGCTCCTCCGTCGCCCGCGGGTACTCCTCCGCCAGCCGCGCCGCCATCTCCTCCGGCGGTAGCGGATGCAGCGTCACCTGCTGGCAGCGGGAGACGATGGTGGGCAGCACCCGCGCGGGCCGGGAGGTGGTGAGAATGAAAGTGGTATCAGGCGGCGGCTCTTCCAGCACCTTCAGGAGCCGGTTGGACACCGCCGCGTCCATTCTATCAGGAGAGCAAACCACATACACCCGCCGCCGCGCCTCGACCGGCGCCAGACTCGCCCCGGACAGCAGGTCCCTGACGGCGTCCACCGGGATCTCCGCGTCCTCCATGTCCGCCACCAGCGACTCGACGCTCTCCTCTTCGGCCTCCTCCGGCTCTTCGCCTTCCCCTTGCTCCCCGCTCTCCTTCTGCGCGCCTCTGGCCTTTTTCATCTCCGAGACGCTGAGCCGGGGCTGAACGACTCTGACATCCGGATGCACTCCGTCGGCAATCCGCCGGCAGGCCGAGCACTCCCCGCAGGCCCCACCCCCCGACCTCTCTCCCCGCGCCGTGGAGGGGGGTTCAGGCTCGGTTTCGTCTGAATCCGTCTCTGCTCCCCCCTCTCCCGCAGGGAGAGGCGGGTGGGGGGGGTGAGGCTCCCCGAACCTCTCACAATTCGCCTCTTGCGCCAGGGCTATTGCCAGCGCCGTCTTGCCCACATGCGGCGGACCGACGAACAGGTACCCGGTGGCCAGCCGCCCTGCGGCCAGCGCCCGCCGCAACACCGTCACCGCCTGTTCGTGTCCCACGATCTCCGCAAAGGGCATTCAGGCCTCCAGCCCCAGCGCCACCAGAATCTCCTCCCGCACCGCCTCCGGCTCCCCCTCCGCGCAGATGATCGCCACCGGCCCGCCTACGTGCTTCCCGTAACGCAGAAAGCCCTCCCGCACCCGCCGGTGGTACTCCGCCCCGCGCCGCTCAATCCTATCCGCCGCGCTGTCCCCGGCCTTCCGCGCCATCCCCTCGGCCGGCTCCAGGTCCAGGATGACGGTCAGGTCCGGCCGCCCCTTCTCGGTCTCCGGACCCGGCACGGCCTTCAGTCCCGCCCGCGCCGTCTCGTCAATCGCCAGGAATGCCGCCTGCTCCGCACCTCCGGCCCAAACCTGGTAGGCAAAGGTCGCCGCCGAGAACCGGTCGCAGACCACCCATTTCCCTTGCAGCAACGCCGGAACGATCACCGTGTTGACATGCTCCGCCCGGTCCGCGCAGAACAGGTAGGCCTCAGTTAGCGGCGTCATCTCGACCTGGCTCTCCAGCAACACCCGCCGCAGTGCCTCCCCCACCGCCGTCCCCCCCGGCTCGTGGGTCAGCACCACCGGCGTGCCCTGCCCCTCCAGCCACTCGGCCAGCAACCGCGCCTGGGTGCTTTTCCCGCAGCCCTCCACGCCGTCGAGGACGATGAACCGACCGGGTTGATCGGGCATGGATGAACTCCTTCCTGGTGGCGCCCGCGTCTCGCCGGCGCCACCGGTCGAGGGGCAGCCACTTCCCGCCCGCCGTCCGTGCCCTCCCTCCCCCGCCGGAAGCGGGGACAGGGCCAGGCATGACTCCCTCTCCAGCCGCAGGCGCGACTAGCCGCGCATGACGCGAACCCTCCGCCTCGGCTCCCTCCCCACGCTCCGCGACACCAGATGATGCTGCCCCGCCAGTTCATGCTGCAAGCGCCGCACGTACGCATTCTGCGGCAGCAGCTCCACCGGCTCCCCCGAAGCGATCACGTGCGCTACCGCCTCTCTAGCCTCCTGCAGAGCATATGCCTCCCGCGCCGCTTCCGCCGCCACGGCCAGTGCCGACAACGCCGCTTTGATCTGCGTCTGGGTATTGCTGCGCACTGTCAGCACTTGCGCGTCGCGCCGTCCGACCGGGCCTTCCATTCGCAGGCGACTCTCCAGCGCCAGCACCAGGTCCGCCTCCTCCGGGTTGCGCGTCACCACCGCCGGGCTGCCCAGGTCCTGCAGGGCCTTCTCCACCTTCCGCCGGCTCACCCCGTAAGGGAAGATCCGCCCCGCGCTCAGCCGGGCCTGGTCTTCCTCGATCCCCAGGGGCAGTTGCTCCGCCTCCTCCGGCGCGCCTACGTACTGGCTCCCGGTCAGCTGCACTGGTCGCGTGGTGCTCCGCACCGTGTAGTCCGGCTCCCGCCAGCGCACCTCCACCGTCGTCGCCTCGCCCCGCAGTAGCCGGTCCACTCCGAGCGCCGTGTCGTGGTGGATCGCCAGCCGGTCCTTGTCCTCTATCTCAATAACCGTGTCGAAGGTCGGCGGCGCCTTGCGCTCCAGCACCGTCTTCTGCGTCCCCCGCCGTTTGGCTTCCTCATCCCCCAGGGTCACCGCATGTACCCCCCCCACCAGGTCCATCAGCGTCGGGTTGGACAGCAGGTTCTCCAGGTCATTCCCATGCGCCGTTCCCACCAGTTGCACCCCGCGCTCGGCGATAGTCCGCGCCGCCGCGGTCTCCGCCTCCGTGCCGATCTCGTCAATGACGATGACCTCCGGCATGTGATTCTCCACCGCCTCGATCATTACGTCATGCTGCTGGCGATGGTTCGGCACCTGCATCCGCCGGGCCCGCCCGATACCGGGATGGGGGATATCCCCATCCCCGGCGATCTCGTTGTTGGTATCCACCACGATTACCCGCTTGTCCAGCTCATCGGCCAGCACCCGGGCCACCTCGCGCAGCCGGGTAGTCTTGCCCACGCCCGGTCGCCCCAGGAGCAGGATATTGCGCCCGGTCTCCACCAACTCCCGGATGATGTCAATAGTCCCGTAGACCGCCCGCCCCACCCGGCAGGTCAGCCCCACCACTTCCCCGCGCCGGTTGCGGATGGCGGAGATGCGGTGCAAGGTGCGCTCGATTCCCGCCCGGTTGTCGCGGTCGAATTCGCCCACCCGCGAGGTCACATAGCGCAGGTCTTCTGAGGTACAAGCATCGGGGGTCAGGGCCTCAAAGTGGTGGGGGAAGCGGGCCTCGATCGGCCGCCCCAGGTCCATGACAATCTCCAGCAGCTCCTGCAGGCGGGGATGCTCCGCCAGCGGCCTCCTCACCCGCGCCGGGAGGATCTCCAGGAGCTGCTCGATGTTGTCGGTAACGCGCTGTTCGGGGGCCATAGTCCTCTTGCCTCCCCGCCGTCCACCCCTCCCTCAGTATATGGACGCAGAGAAGGGGGTGTCAAGCCAGGGGGAACAGCGTGCCACCAACTTAGAGCGCTGGCTTGTACCGCGCCGTTCCCTGTAGGGCGCGGGCTCGTACCGCGCCCGTCGGGTAGGGGCGGCAACCTGTTGCCGCCCGGCGGTGGCTGCGGTGGTCGCCTCCCTATGGAGGGGCCGAATGCGAGAACGGCCCGCAGGGCCGCTCGCCAGCATCCGGCCCACCGCCCTTTTCCCGCGCTCGGCTCGTGCGGCCCCCTCCGGGTAGGGGCGGCAACCTGTTGCCGCCCGGTGGTGGTTGCCGGGGTGGCTTCCCCTTGGAGGGGCCGAATACGAGAACGGCCCGCAGGGCCGCTCGCCAGCATCCGGCCCACCGCCCTTTTC
>FWPV01000623.1_pt1 | contig 110068 bp, 98 predicted proteins | sample 2228371 | NCBI WGS metagenome assembly FWPV01 (sample SAMEA103939776, study PRJEB20133) | metagenome
CATCCCCCCAACCCCCTTCTCTTTGAAAGAGAAGGGGGCTTTTTTGAGCCTGGCAACCGATTTCTGAAGCCAAAAAGCTCCCCCTCTCTTCCCAAGAGAGGGGGCTGGGGGGTGAGTTCAGAGCCAATCAAATCGAACTCATCCCTCTGCCCACTCTCGGCGGATACTTCTCCCAGTCGCATCCAAGGGGAAAATTACCCAATGTCTCAAAGATTTTGTCATGCAAATTCGATGATGATCCTGCGGATGAAGGAAGTGAGCATTTGCTCCATTTGTGATCGCGATGGAAACGAGGGGCAGATTTCATGAGGCGTTCGCGGTTATTTTACCCCATTCATCGAAGATAACCAGTGCGCAATTGGGATTGGCCCCAGGGCCGAATTCGAACTGAGCGATGATGCCGCCTTTAGGGTCATAGAGATGCTCTGCCACCTGCCGCACCGCAGCGCGCGCCACCTCAGGATCTTCCGAGGTCAATATATGTTGCCGATCGATTTCCCCCCAGAACGTGATCTTCCCTTTCGCGATTTTGGCCAGCGCGTCAAAATCCATACAGAAAAGCTGCGAGTTGATGGCATCCACGCCGATCTCGATCAGGTCACCATAAATCTCCAAAATATGGCCGTCGGAATGCATGAAGGCAAATTTGCCGTAAGCATGAGCAAGCTGGCAGTACTCCTGATAAAGTGGCTTGAACAGTTCTCGCCAGATACGCGGCGGAATGAGCAATTGATGCTGTGAACCCCAATCATCCATGAATCGGATGGCATCCACATCGGTCTTCACCCAGAACTCCAGCTCTTTCAAATAAAACTCATGGATGGATCGAAGCAGATCCGCGCCGCCCAGCTCGGGCATCATGACATCGATGAATGCATTTTCAGACCCGCGCAGAAACTGATACCGCTCCCAGGGCCTTGGGCAGCAATTGGCAAACACGAATTTATCGGTCTTTTCATAGAAAGCGGCAATCTGGCTTCGGCCGGGTTCGAGCGATTTCGGCAGTAGCTCATAAGGTGGCTGAACATTAGGCCAATCGGCTATATCCGAGATAATTGGATCCTTCACTTCACCAATCACCCCATCTTGATAGTTCACAAAAACGCATCCCCATTCATCGGTGTAGGTTCCCACGCGATACGGATCGCCAAGAACCCGAGATGAGGGAGGGTAAAAGTATTCGACCGTCACGAAATCCGAAGGAAAGCGCTGGTTGATTTGATTGACAGTGTCAGGATATCGTTCCGCCGCCCAGGGCAGTAGCCAAAAATCCCGCGGCACTCGCTCTGGAAATTCAAATTTCAAGCATCGGGTAACCAATTCGCGCGATGTTTGTGGCATGGTAGCTCCAAAATCGAATAGGTCTGAAAATTCGCCTCACCCCTAACACGTTTGGCTGATACAGAATCGTTCATGCGCAAAAAAGAAAGATGATTTGAGCAATGTCGAATAGTCGGAGCTGCAATTCAGCCTTATTAATGGAACAATATCGAGCCGGGCAGTGCCTGCTTTTCGATCCCAGGGCCTTTGAATTGCACCTCCAGCCCGGATCCGCCTTTTTTCTGAAAAAATTGTAGAGCAAATCGATGCATCCCGCTTTTAAGGGCGATCTTCCCCGAGGCCTCGATCATCCCGTGCAGGCCATCGTTGTCGACAACTAATTTGTCATTGATGGATAATCTTGATCCATCGTCTGATGTCACAAAAAAGGTATATACGCCATCCTCATGGATCGCGATGAAACCATCAAATGTCAGGGCAAAATCCTGATTTTGCCGGGCTGGTCTTAGATCGATCGCATGTACCGTTTGGGAAAAGAGCGGCTCGATTGCAGCAAAATCGGGCAGGCGATCCCATTCGCCCTGGTAATAGCGCACCAGGAGCCCTGGTCTGGGATTCTCGACCAGAATTGGCGGGGTCAGTTCCACCTTTTCGCAGCGAAATGACGAGATGAGACTTTTACTGCCGTCGCTCCAAAACGTTCGTGCCTTGAGTGTAGCGCTCGTGTTGAGGATGATGGGCTCAACATAAAGGGGCGAACTGCGCGTTGGCTCGCGGCCATCGAGTGTGTAGCGGGTTTGACCCCCTTTGGCGGTGATCATGGCGATCTGCGCCTTGTCCAAAAAGATCTCATCATCCGAAACGATCTCCGGTGAAAAATAGCCCTGGTTTATCATCCGGACCAGCTCTGGGTTCATTTTGATCACCTCGCGGTCATAGGTCATCACGCCATTGACCTCGATCTCCACATCAGTTGTTTGCGTGTAAATGGCAGCGCACAATCCTTGAGGAATTAGCTTATGGAGCTGCCGGGTCAGTTCCTGATAGGCCATAGTCAATTCCTGCGCTGTCTGATAACCCCGATACCCCCAATTGTTCTCCTCCCGCCAGGTATGGTTGATCACTGGCAGCCCCAGGCCGCCGTATTCGCCGAGAACAGCCGCCCGATTCGGCTCATTGGCTGGTTTTCCAGGACCGGGATAGCGATGAATATCGATCACGTCGCCACTCCCTCGATCGGTCCAACCACTGGCACTATTCACCAATCTACCTGGATCAAAATTTTTGATCCAGCGGGTAATACCATCGGTCTCAAACTGGCCCCACCCTTCATTAAATGGCACCCACATCACGATGCTGGGATGATTGTAACGGCCAGTGATCATCGCTTTAAGCTCGGCCTTAAATTGCAGCGCCGATGTCTCGCTGCGCTTCAAATCTGGCTCGTCACCGCCAATAAATTCATCTCCTGACGGCATATCCTGCCAGACCAAGATGCCCAATTTATCACACCAATAGTACCAGCGCTCCGGCTCAACCTTGACATGCTTTCGGATAGTATTGAATCCCAATTGTTTGGTGATCTCAATATCGTATTTCAAGGCCGCATCCGTTGGGGCTGTATAGAGCCCATCTGGCCACCAGCCCTGATCTAACAATCCATGCATAAAAATCGGCTGATTATTCAGAAAGATCCAGGTGATCCCTTGCTCATCCTTGCCAAGGCTGATCTTTCGCATCCCCAGATAGCTCGAAACCTTATCAATGACCTTCCCCTGATCGTCCAGCAGCATCACCTCAACATCGTATAGAAATGGTGATTCCGGAGACCAGAGCTGCGGATGCTCGATTCTCGCAACCAGTTCATCGAACGGTAGCCCCTCAGCCCTCGCGATGATTTTGCCCCGATCTTTCATTTTTAATTGGATTCGATAATTGGGACGGGTGCTGGAGCAGAATACCTGGACGTGAGCTTCACCAGCATCGATGTCAGACGTGAGCTTTATCCATTGAATGGAAATATCTGGGATGGGCTCCAACCAGACTGTCTGCCAGATCCCAGTGACAGAAGTATACCAGATCCCTCCAGGCTGTCGGACCTGTTTGCCCCGAGGCTGATAACTGCTGTCGATCGGATCCCAGACCGAGATGAGCATTTCCTGGGGACCGCTGGGATTCAATGCTGCGGTGATATCAAAGCTGAACGCATCATATCCGCCGCGATGCAGACCGACCTCTTTGCCGTTGATCCACACCCGGGTCTCCCAATCAACTGCTCCGAAATTCAGCATCACCCTTCGCTGCTTCCAATGGCTCGGGATCTCAAATCGGCGATGATACCATACGTGGTTCTGTTCCCCCACTATTTTCTTGACCCCAGACAGGGCGGATTCAACGGGATAAGGGACCAAAATTTTTCCATCAAACGAAGTCGGGGCGGGTTCATCCTTGGGGCGGATGGCAAAATCCCATAGGCCGTTCAAGTTGATCCACTCCGACCGAACCATTTGAGGTCGCGGATACTCGGGCAAAGGGTGGCTCGGATCAACATTCTTCGCCCAACGCGTCATGATATCGCCCGCTACCGGCTGCCAATCGCTGGTCTGAGAACAGCGCATCGCGAGCACCATCACGATTGGTAGGATAATCAGAATTGCTTTATGCATCACTCCCTCCATTTTACTCAGGCAAACCAGACAATCCCCCCACTACTGATAACGCAGCAGCCGCAGCAATGCCTCGATGAAATAATAATCGGCGTACGTGACATTCACATCCACATCGCCCCCGGCTGGAACGCTGCCATTGCTATGGAGCAGCAGGCACTGATTCGCATTTGGTCGAGCCAGATAGCGATCGCTAGCCAGGCTATTGAGCATCTCCACGGCAACGCGATAGTAGCGGTCCTTTTCCTTTGCATCTGTCACCAGGGTGCTCAGCTCGATCAGCGCCGAAGCGGCGATAGCAGCAGCCGACGCCTCTTTTGGCTCGTTCGGTATTTTCGGTGCGTCGAAATCCCAGAACGGCACCCGATCGGCTGGCAGACGGTCGATGAAGCGATTCAATGTTTTCTGAGCCGCATCGAGATAGCGCTTCTCCCCTGTCTCCCGATACATCATGGTGAATCCATAACCGCCCCATGCCTGGCCGCGTGCCCATGAAGATGCGTCGTTGTAACCCTGGGCGGTCCGTTTCTGCTTCACTGCCCCGATCTGGGGATCGAAATTCACCACATGCCACGTGCTCCCGTCATCACGGAAGTGATTAGCCAAAGTGACATCTGCATGTCGAATCGCAATATCGCGGTATTTGGGATCACCCGTTACCTTCGAGGCCCACATCAGATACTCGAGGTTCATCATATTATCGATGATCGTCAGATGATCCTCAGGTCCTGCATCCCAGGATTTGATCGTGCCCACCACGGGATTGAATCGGCTGATGAGGCTCTCCGCGCCTTGCAAGAGAATTTCGCGATACGTTGAATCATTGGTGAGTCGAACGCCATTGCCAAAGCTATTGTAAAGCATAAAACCGAGATCATGGGTGCTGGTATTGAATTTCTCTTGCTCCAGCGCTGCATTCCAGCGCCGGGCCTGTTTCTCCCAGACCGGATCTTTGGTGTAATCGTAAAGATACCATAAAATGCCAGCGAAAAATCCGCTGACCCAATCACTGGTTGGCTTCTGAACCCAGGTCCCATCTTCTCTGGCCTGCACTGGCATCCTGGTCGTATCCGTAAGGCTTGCGGTCGCTCGAGTATACTGGGAGAGAGCGAACTGAAGGACCTGCTCCGCATCCTGAGGCAGTTCATACTGCCTGGTCTGGCTGTGGTGACAGGTCATACAACAAATCATCAGAAATATGATCATGGTGCTGGATAATTTCATATCAAATGATCTCCTTGTAAATTTATGAATCAGGCGCCGTAAAATCTCGAAGTCTTATAGCGTCTAGATCATTCCTATCCAGCTACAGCGAAGTTGAGCATGTCCGATCGCTTCTTTTACAGCAACCTGATCGTCGATAAAATTGCGCCCGAATCAGCAACAGAGGCATCTCACGATGACGATCATTTGCGCCGAACTGATTCCGTTCTTAAAAAAATCAGAAGCACCAGGCAAAACCCACCGCTTTGCCCCCATTGATCGCCACCACTGATTACTGATCACTGATTACTGATCACTGATTACCGATCACTGATTACTGATTACTGATTACTGATTACTGATCACTGATCACCGATCCCCTATATCTCCATCCTTCGCCGCAAGAAAGTGGGGAGCTCGTAATTTTCTGGCCGCGTATCGGGCTCTTCCTCCTGGAATTCCATTTGTTTGTTCCGACCATTACCATTGCCATTATCGTGTTCGGCAGCCTGGCGCTGATAGGTTGGGATATCCAGATAGTCAATAGACGCATGGATGAAATCCATTTTCCGGCGCGCCAGCGCGGGCTTGGCTGCTCGGCCATTCCGATTGAAACCAGTAGCGATGACCGTCACCCGAATTTGATCTTTGAACTGATCATCGATGACCGCGCCAAAAATGATATTGGCCTCTTCACCCACAGCCTGCTGGATGATATTGGCAGCAGCATCCACTTCCGAAAGCGTCAGATCGTCTCCACCAGTTACGTTCACCAGCAATCCCAGGGCTCCGGCGATGGAGACATCTTCCAGCAAAGGACTTTTGATAGCGTTTTGCGCCGCCTGAATGGCCCGATCTTCGCCAGAAGCAGTGGCAGACCCCATCAACGCGTCGCCCATCTCCGACATCACCGTTTTCACATCGGCAAAATCCAGATTGATCAAGCCTGGGACCGAAATCAAATCCGAGATGCCTTTGGTCGCGTTATAGAGCACCTCATCGGCCATCTGGAACGCCTTGTTCAGGCGGGTGTCCTTGGAAACAATGGAAAGCAGCCGCTGGTTGGGGATCACAATCAAAGTATCGACACGCTCCTTAAGCTGGATCAAGCCCTCTTCGGCGCGCTTCATTCGCTTGGGCCCCTCAAAATGGAACGGCTTGGTCACGATGGCCACCGTCAACGCTCCCAGGTCCTTCGCGATCTCTGCCACCACAGGCGCAGCACCAGTGCCAGTGCCACCGCCCATACCAGCAGTGACAAATACCATATCGGTGTCCTTCAGCGCATTGAAGATGGCGTCTTTATCCTCTTCAATCGCCCTGCGCCCAATCTCAGGATTGGCTCCAGCGCCAAGCCCTTTGGTGAGATTCTTTCCAATCTGCAGCCGAATTGGAGCCTTGCAGGTGTTCAATGCCTGAAGATCGGTGTTAATCGCAATGAATTCTACGCCGGTCAATCCTGCTGCAATCATGCGGTTGACCGCATTGCCGCCAGCTCCACCAACACCAACGACCTTCATCGTCGCGGTTGGACTCAGCGATTCATCAAAGTCAAATGTCAAGCTCATAGTTCGCCCTCCTTCAGTTGGATGGGATTTTTTATGTGATGCATTATGATTTTCACAGTTGGGCATTGCCAAAAGCCCATTGTTCGGTTCATCCGTGAACCATGTCGCAACACTTTCAAGAAACATTCATCGATCGATTATTTCACGACCAAGATAAAAGAAGCCTATTGCATTCCTCAAATGCGCCCACGTGCCTCAACAATCCCCCATTCAAATGCCATCTCTTTGGATCTGCCATTGCGTCAAAAACGATCTGGTTTGCGCTCAAAATGCCGGCCATAATAGCTTTCAAATGGAATGATCAGTCGCCTTCTCCACGAACTACACCAAGCCTATGGCAGTAAGCATCTCCAAAAGTCGGGGTTTTTCTCAAAATGCGCACGCCATGCCATCTGCCCTGGGCTTCGACGTTTGTGAAGCTGGCTGGAAAGCGATTTTCGACCCAGCGAAACTGTCACATCTATCAATTGAACCAGCTCTTCATGCGCTCCCAGATTCTTTCGAACAAGCCGACCTCACCTTCACTGAGCATGCCCTCCAGCTCATATCGATTGGCGAGAGCATAGAGAATTAACCCAACCCCTGTGGCGTGAATCGGGCTCTTGGCCAGATCGATCAATCCGCTGAACCCCTTGGGGATACCCAGTTTTACTGGCATATCGAACACTTCTTCGGCCAATTCCACCGCGCCCTTAATGAGCGCTGCCCCGCCAGTGATCACCACGCCGGCAGTCATTAAATTGGCGAACTCGGACTTGCGAATTTCACCCGCAGCGAGCCGAAATATCTCCTCCATCCGAGGATGAATAATGTCCACCAGCAGTTCCTGGGCCACTTTTCGAGGGGGACGGCCTCCCACTCCCGGGATCTCGATGGTTCGTTCTTGATTCTCCAGCAGCGATGGCAAAGCGCACCCATATTTAATCTTGATCATCTCTGCTTGATCCACCGGGGTCCTGAGACACAACGCAATATCATTGGTCACATTTCCACCGCCCAAAGCGACCACCGCCGTATGGCGAATGCATCCCTCAAAAAACATGGCAATATCGGTCGTGCCACCGCCCATGTCCATCACCACCACGCCCAGTTCCTTCTCATCCTCACTGAGCACCGAATAGCTCGAGGCCAATGGTTCCAAGACCAGGTCTCTCACGTTCAGCCCAGCCCGCTCCACACTGCGGCAGATATTCTGAGCAGAAGTAATCGCACCGGTCACAATATGCACCTCGGTCTCCAGACGCACACCCGACATTCCCAGCGGATCTTTGATGCCGCGCTGATCATCGACGATGAACTCCTGGGGAATGATGTGAATAATCTCTCGATCGATCGGCATGACCACTGCCTTGGCCGCGTCAATCACGCGTCGCACATCATCCTCCGTGATCTCATTATCTGGACCAGCGACCGCTACCACCCCTCGGCCATTATAGCTGCGAATATGATCCCCGGCGATCCCAACATAGACCTGGTCGATCTTCACGCCTGCCATTTGTTCCGCCTGGGTGACAGCATTCTCTATGGAACGAACCGTCTTCTCCACATTGACCACAACCCCCTTCCGAAGCCCTTCCGATGGCGCAGTGCCTACGCCAATCACCTTGGGTTGACTATCATCCTCTACCTCGGCAATAATCACCCCGATCTTGGTCGTCCCAATGTCCAGACCAGTTATAAGTTCAGGACTTGGCATCAGGTGTCTCCTTCTCAATTAATTGATTAATAGCGGAGCGACGCTAGGCTATAGCCCCTCCGAGCGACCTTCTCCGCGTTGCTCCACCGATCATTGTTTCTATCGAACATCGATCGCGCTGTAATCGACGAAGCATGAACTCTGTTCCATTACATGAAGCTTAAGTCGAAACATAACGCTTGAGCAGATCGATTCCAAAATAGCATTTCTAACCTATTTCATGAGGAATGAATTGACGAAGCAATCTTCGGTGATTTTTAGAATTCTAGAGATTGCTTCGCTTCGCTCGCCATGACGTTGTGTGTTGTAACGATTATTAGGAATCGTTCTCCTACCAAATAATCTGGCATGGTTGCATCCTGGTTCAAATCCGGTTTCTCACGACCACCTGATCCTTAAATCGAATATCGATCACCTTCGCGCTTGCCAGTTCGTTTTTTTCCATCAAGTGATAATAGATCGTCGATAAATAGTGGAGTTTCTCACTGAAATTATCTGTCCCCAAAATTACTGGGGTATTATCGTATCTCAAATACATCACAAAGCCATTCGGTGGGCTATAATGCAACTCCGACAGCTCATGATAGATCACCAGGTCGTGTGATCGTAACAGATTTAAGAGGCCCACTGCCTGTTGAACGAGCTCGGGTTGCTCTGGCCCACGAGCACCAGTTGAATCAGAAACAAATCGAAAACCAGTGATCGCTGGAAGATCATAGACCGCCTCGGGTGGAAACTGATTCAGGATCGTCCCGTTCACATCCACGGCGCAAATGGCTGAACCAGAGATCACGGCCAACAGCGATCGCTCTTTTACTCTGATCTTCAAAGTGGATGGAAAAAACCGACTCACCGATACTTCCTCGACTAACCCATGGCTCCCAATCCTTCTCTCGATCTCGTCGGTTTTTATCTTCATCATGTCATCATAGAAATTCACTCCAGCCAGCTCGAAGATCTCCTCCTTGCTGATGAACCGATTGCCTTGAATTTTTACTGCCTCAAGCACAAAGACCTGGTTGTTGTAAAACCAGATCAGCGTGATCATCAACACCATCGCCAGAAAGATGACGCTGAACGATATCTTAAAAACCTTCAACATGGCCAAACCTCAACCAAATTTGCTGATTTAAACATCAGTTGCCGCCAGTTTCGGCGTTGGCGATAGCTATCTCAGAGTCAATCGCCTCGCCCCGATTATGACGAACAGTTCCTGGTGCGAGCAACTGAAGCTACCTAATCCGACGCCGACGACGGACAGGCTTTGCCTTGTTTTTTTTGATCGACAAAGAGCTGGTAATATAATTCATCCGCGAATAATCCTTTGCCAGCATTTTCGAACTGCGCGCCTGCCGGGAGATATTCAACAAAATCCCAACTCCCATGAAATGCATGATCAACGAACTGCCACCATAGCTGATGAAAGGCATCGTTACCCCGGTAACCGGCAGCAGATTCAGCGCAATGCCTGCATTAAAGAAGGCGAAAATCACGATGCTGGCAGTAACACCAACCGCCAGCAATTGCCCCTCCTTATCCTGTGCGTGAATCGCGATCCATAATCCCCGCCACATTAGCATTAAAAACAGCGCCAACAGGAGCACACATCCGATCAGTCCCACCTCTTCGCCAACGATCGAAAAAATGAAATCCGTGAAGGGCTGAGGCAAGAAATGAAGTTTCTGTCGGCTGTTCCCCAATCCGACACCGAGCAATCCCCCATTGGCAAACGAGATCAATGACTGGCTGACCTGCCAGGGCGGTTCAATTCGCCCCAACACCGAATCGATGAACTTAAACAAGCGAACCTTTTGATAGGGGAAAACGGTGATCAGAAATGCTACCCCGCTCAGTGCCGCGAATGATAGGGCAGCTAAATGATAAAGACTGGCACCAGCAGTAAAGATAACGATCATGCAAATGATGAACACGATCACCCCGGTCCCCAGATCCGGCTCGATCAAAATCGGGAAAACGATCGCGAACACGATGATCAATGCAGGAAGAAGACCATCCGAAAAGCTTTTAATCCGATCACCTTTTTTCACCAAAAAGCTGGAAAGAAAAATCACCAATGCATATTTTGCCAGTTCTGAAGGCTGAAACATCAGTCCCAACAGGCTGAACGAGCGTCGACTGCCTTTATAGTAATTCCCACCGATCAGCACGTAGATCAAAGCTAACAATGTGATCAGTAGAATGATCGGAGCGAATTTTTGAAGTCGATGGTAATCGGTGCGCATGAAAATGATCATCAAGCCAATGCCCAAGGCCAGGCGGATGAGCTGCTTCTCTAAGAAATAATGGCTGTTCCCTTGTTCCTCGCGGGCTTTAAAATAGCTGGCACTGTAAACAGCAGACGTACCAATGACCGCCAGCAACAGCACAATGATCAACAGCAGCCCATCGTATTTCAATCCCTCTCTCAATTTGGAGTCTTCTCCCTACAAATTATCCGTTGAACCAGTCTTGGCCAAATTGAAGCCTGTTGTCGTTTCAACCAAGTCAGTCGCTTTGATCAACCTCTGCCATTCATCAAATCCAGCCTATCGGACCTTGAACGTGCTGAGGGTTACCAGAACCAGGAGGATACCAATAATCCAGAATCGAACAACCACCTTGGATTCATGCCAGCCTTTAAGCTCGAAATGATGATGCAATGGCGCCATTCTGAAAATGCGTTTGCCCCCGGTACGTTTAAAATAGCTCACTTGGAGGATCACCGAGAGCGCCTCGATCACAAAAACGCCGCCAATGATTGGCAGCAACAATTCCTTTTTCAATAACACAGCCAGGGCGCCCAATGCGCTGCCCAAAGCCAACGCCCCAGTATCGCCCATAAATACCTCGGCAGGATGGCTGTTGTACCAGAGAAATCCCAGGCAGGCGCCGACCAAAGCAGAACAATAGACGGTTAGCTCCCCAGCGCCGGGCAAATAGACGATGTTCAGATAACTGCTAAAATCCACTCTTCCGGTGATATAACTGATGGCGGCCCATGCCATGGCCGAGATCCCCACCAACCCGATCGCCAATCCATCCAGACCATCGGTGAGATTGACCGCATTCGAAGTCCCGGTCAGGATGAAAATCACCAGAGGGATGTAAAAGATGCCCCAGTGGATCATATAATTCTTAAAAAACGGGACGGTCGAAGCAGCTCGCTCGGTGGCAAAAGCAGGGTGAAAGTAAAGCATTGCGCCAATGATCAGTCCCAACGTCACCTGTCCAACCAATTTGTAGCGCCCGATCAATCCCTTCGGCTTCTTTTTGATCACCTTCAAATAATCATCCAAAAAGCCAACCAACCCCATCCAAACAGTGGCCAAAACAATCAGCCATACATAAAGATTATCCAGGCGGGCAAAGCATAGTGTTGGGACCAATATTGCGAACAGCACAATGAGGCCTCCCATGGTGGGAGTTCCCGCTTTCTTCAGATGACTCTCAGGGCCATCCGCACGGATCTTTTCGCCGATCTGTCGCCGGGTCAACTCACGAATAATCTTCGGGCCGATGATAAAGCTAATCAACAAAGCCAGAATAGCCGCCGAAGCTGAGCGAAAGGTGATGTATCCGAACAGGTTCAATCCAGAGATATAGCTTTTGAGCGGATAAAGTAAGTGATAGAACATAACTCCTGCCCTATGCAATTTTCTCGATTCATTGTTAGCTGCCGAACCGCGTTGCTATTCTATGAACTTTTCTACGCCTTATTCTGAGCCTCTATTTGCCCCCATTTGCTGCTTTTATGCGAACCCAATAGAGCGATTTCGTTCTCATGAGATGAGTGCTTCGGTAACCTGCTCCATCGCCATGCCGCGCGAGCCCTTGATCAGGACCACATCGCCCGCAGCCACTATCTTCCGAAGGTGCTGGATCAATTTCGATTTATCATCAAAATGAAACACCTCTTTGAGACCATGGCGCCTGGCCTGGGATGCAGTAAGCTGAGATAGTTCACCGAAAGTGATCAGTGCCTGGATATTCCCCAAAGACGCCGCATATTGGCCTATAGCCTCATGCTCGGGTCGCCCCCAATCCCCCAATTCCAGCATATCGGCCAACACAGCAACCCGCTTTCCAGATGTGTTCATCTGAGAGAGGGTCAATAACGCTTTTCGAGCAGACTCTGGGTTTGAATTGTAGCAATCGTTGATAATGACGATCCCAGAGGCGTGCAAAACTTCCATCCGTTTGGAAGCTGGGGAGAATTCTTCGAGCGCCAATTTGATCTGGTCTAAAGGCAGATCGTACACCAATCCGACTGCCACGGCCGCCAGCGCATTGTAGATGTTGTGCATGCCTGCAATTCTCAAATGAATTGCCGTCTGATTGACAGCAAATGCCGCTCGTCCCTCTTGATCCAATCCTAAGAATCGCCCGGAAATCTCGGCTGGGTTTTCGAATCCGTAAGTGATCACCCGCTTGACCGCTGGTATTTTGCCCCGCAATAGCGGATCATCGACGTTGATGAACGCCATATCGCCATTGCGTTCCAAATATCGCCACAACTCGGTTTTCGCCTCGAACACTCCATGCAGCGAACCGAAGAATTCCAGATGTGCAGGACCGATATTGGTGATAAGTCCAGCAGTTGGGCAGGCGATCTCCGCCAATCGGGCGATTTCCCCAGGATGATTGGTTCCCATCTCGATCACAGCGATGTCGTGCGCCGGCGTTAGATCCAACAATGTGAGCGGCACGCCAATGTGATTATTCAGGTTTCCCACATTCTTCAACACGTGATATTTTCGGCTCAAAACCGCAGCGATCATTTCCCTCGTCGTCGTTTTGCCATTGCTGCCAGTCAGCCCAAATACTGGAATGGAAAATTTCTGACGATAATAATTGGCAATCGCCTGCAGCGCCATCAAAGTATCGTCCACTATAAAGTAATTGCCCTTTGGCAATTGCCCTGCAAACTGGAGGTACCAGGAGCGGGAGACGATAGCCGCCTGTGTCCCTCTTGTCATCACCTCGGCCACAAAATCGTGACCATCATGTCGATCCCCCTTAATCGCAATGAACATCTGGTTAGGTTGAATGACTCGAGAATCGATGCAAAAACCGTCGATCCGTTGATCCAACAACGCGGGCTCGCCTTGGAAGTCGAATTGGACCATTTCGATATTCAACAGTTCCTGAAACCTCAATTCCATCTTCAACCCTTTCGATATCGACTCATCGGTTCTGCTTCTCGCCTTTTAGCAATTGCAGAGGTTGCAATTAAAAGAATGCCAGCCGCGATTTCACCATGCGCTGTATTCTGCGAGATCGACGGCTGGTGCGCATTGAATGATGCATCGCGCACCAATGCGTATCCGTCTCCCCGCCTCTGGAATTTGGGCAATGACCCGGCCAGTGCCTTTGATTTCCACGCGAAGCCCCCGTTCCGATAATCTCGATAGCGCCTCTCGCATGGAAAGCCCGACCACTGCTGGGACAGTGGTGTATTCGCTATGCTGCCCATTATTATCCAGGCTAAAATCCCGCGTTCGAACCGTTATCTGCGCACCGGGGTCCACTTGCGTGCCGGCTGGTGGATCCTGTGTGATAATGAGATCACCCTGATTTTCCAGGACCAATTTTAATTTCAGCTTTTCAACGATCTCTTCGGCCACCGAAACGCGCTTATTCAGAAGATTGGGCACGTAAATCGATTTGCTATTGCTATCCTGTTGCACCAAATAAGGTCGATCCATGATCTGCTTCTCAAGTTCGATGACGCGGAAGATGCGCTGCAAGATGCGTTTGAACGTTGGAGCAGCCACTTCACCGCCGAAGTAAGCTTTCCGTGGATTATCAACCATTACATAGACCAGCACCTGCGGCGATTCGGCTGGGAAAAAGCCAATGAAAGAGCTGATAAAACGATTCTCGGTGTACCGACGAAGCTGTGGATCATATTTTCGAGTCGTTCCGGTCTTACCCGCAATTCTCAAACCCTCGACAAACGCTTGCCGACCTGTTCCCTCCAATACAACATCCTCCAACATCCGTACAATGGTCCGAGAGGTCGAATCCGAAATCACCCGGCGGATCACCTCTGGTTGCACACGCTCCGACGCCAACCGCGTGTCCTCGGAGACGCCTAAATAAATTTTCGGCTTCAATAAAAAACCGCCATTGGCCAGCGCTCCGAATGCCATCGCCATCTGAATAGGAGTCACCGAGATCTCGTAACCATAAGACATGGCAATCGGGGTAAATTTCGACCATTCGATCGTCTTCTTCAATTCGCCGCTGCTTTCGCCCGGCAGCTCGATCCCAGTTGTGACACCAAACCCAAAATCGCGCACATAACGATAGATCAACCCCTTGTCAAGGTCTTTGGCCAATTTGGCCATTCCAATATTGCTCGATTTTTTGATGATATTGGCAACGCTCAACCAACCATGGGGCTTGACATCTTCGATGATGCGATCGTAGATCTTATACTTGCCGTTCTCGCAATACACCATATCCTCAGGCGATTTCAACCCCTCTTCCAAAATTGCGCTCATGACGATCGGTTTAAAGGTGGAGCCAGGCTCGTAATTATCGGTGATGGCGCGGTTCCTCCAGCTTTCTGGGGAAGCACCACCAGCATTATTTGGATCGAAATCCGGCTTCATCGCCATGGCCAATATTTCGCCAGTGCACGGATTGGTGATGATAATCGTCGCCGCATCCGCCTCAAAAGTATCGACCACATGCTGGCCTTCCTCCTCAGCGATCCATTGATAGGTATTATCGATGGTGAGAAACACATTTTTGCCCTTGCGCGGCTTTTTGGTTGGATAATTGGGATCCCAAATAATATTTCCCAATGCATCGCGCTGATAAACGGCTAAACCGTGGCTGCCCTGTAAATCCTTGTTCATGGCAAGCTCTACTCCGCTCAAGCCTTTCAGGTCAATATCGGTAAATCCTACCAGTTGAGCTGCCAGGTGGCTCTGAGGATAATAACGGCGTGGCTCTTTGATAATCCGGACCCCGGGCAATTTCAATGCCTCGATCGACCGCATCAATTCTTCGTTGACGCCGCGGGCTAACCAGAAAAAGGTCCGCTTTCCATCCAATTGCGATAGATAGAACTGCCGACTTCGGTTGAAAATGCGGGCAAAATGATCGGCCATGGCCTGGCGATCCACCACCTTGGTCACATCCACCCCGATCGACCAGCTATTGCGATTGATGGCAAGATAGCGCATCTTTCGATCAAAAATGATCCCCCGGGCTGGCTTTAATTCGGCCGAATACAAATACTGATTGCGCGCTCTCTCCACGTAGCTACCTCGCTCCAATATTTGAATCTGAATCAATCGCAATACTAAAATGGCAAAAAATAGCAGGGCCACCACGACCAGCGCGGATATTCGTCTGAGACTGCTTCGATCTGCTGTGATTCTCATTTTCATGACTGGTTGCTTTCACCCTGGCTGAATCCTTTACTTCCATCGCATAACTGACTTGAAAATGGGCTGACAAGGTCGCTCGATCCGATGCAAGTGGATAGCGATTCGAAATTATCCCCGCGATGCCCTGTGCGCTGTAAGCCAAACCCTTTCGTTTTGAACATATCGATCAACAAAGATCATTCGATCAAAATTTAGCATGATTGCAGGGGATCACGGCTTCATATCACCCACATTTTTGACCATAGGAAGCCGAACGATCTCGTAAGGCGGATAGGTCATGTTTAGTTTGGTCCGGGCGATCGATACAATTCGATCTTCCCGCGAAAGATGCAAAACCCGGCCTTGCAGTTTCTCATTCGTCTCTTTGTAATAAGTCAACTGCTTCTCCAACTGCTCGATCTCCTGGGTTAATTGCGTGATCTTCACCTTTTGCCAGACCAATCCGACCATAATCAGCGCGATGACCACAATACCCACAATCACCAGCAACCGACCGGTCGGTCGCTCTAATTCTTGTTGCACCTGATCGATACTTCGAACCAGTGTTCGATGTCGGCGGACATGGCTTGACATCACTGCACTCTTTCGATTTACTTAAATTTTCTCCGCAGCCCGCAATCGGGCGCTGCGACTTCTTGGATTCTGCGCGATCTCCTGCGCTGCCGGCCGGACAACTTTTCGTGTAAGCAAACGAATCGTTGGCACCTTACCACAAACACAGCGTGGCAGATCGGCTGGACAATCGCAGGGATTGGCCTGCTTGCTGAAAAACTCTTTGACTAAACGGTCCTCCAGGGAATGATAGGCGATTATCACAATCCGGCCTCCGGAGCGCAGCAGGTCGAGCGAATCACCCAGGAAACGGGATAAATGGACCAACTCCTCATTCACTGCGATTCTGATTGCCTGAAAAACTCTGGCCAGGGTTTTAATCCGCTGATGAAATGGCACGATGGATTCAATGATCCCTGCCAGCTCGCGCGTGCTGGTGATCGGCTGCCGATCACGTTGTCTGACAATGGCGCGGGCGATGGCACGCGCCCGGCGTTCCTCGCCATATTCCCAAAATATCCGCTCCAGCTCCGATTCGGACCAGTGATTGATCAATTGCGCTGCTGTTATCTTGTCGTCAACGGACATTCGCATATCCAGCGGTCCATCGCTGAAATAGCTAAAACCCCGTTCGGCACAATCGATCTGATGCGAAGAAACCCCCAAATCTAATAGAATGCCATGCACATGATCAATCCCAAGCGAGTCCAAAATCTTCCGCGTCTCAGAAAAATTGCCCCGGCATAACCTCACCCGCTCACCATAATCCTTCAATTTTTTTTCCGCCTCCAGCAACGCCCGATCATCCCGATCGATCCCGATCACCCGCCCCTCGGCTGTTAATCGATTCAGCAGCGCTTTGCTGTGCCCTCCAGCCCCCACAGTCCCATCGACATAGATGCCCGATGGATCATTGATGATATAGGCCAGCACCGCATCGGTCAACACTGGAATATGAAATGTCTGATCTGTCACTGACTGAGTTCGCTCGCTATCTTCTCTTCCAGATCGATGCCAGATTGCTCGATCTCCTGAACATATTTTTCTCGGATTTTCGGATCCCAGATCTCAATGCGATTGTAAGCACCGATGATCTGAACGTCCTTTTCGATCCCTGCATATTCCAAAAATTTCGGCGGAATTGTGATCCGTCCCTGCTTATCCAGCGTCACATCAATCGATTTCGAACCGAGCAACGACATATAGGCGCGGTGCAACGGATCCGCCTCCGAAAGCTTATCGATGATATCGATGACCTTGCTCTCGTATACATCCATCGGATAAACATAGAGACACTGATCCCTCCCGTATTGAATGATGTAAGTACTATCAGCATTTTCAGAGGTCGCTCTTCGAAACTTGGCTGGGATATTCACCCGACCTTTTTCGTCCAGCGTGTAAAAAAATTCTCCAATGAATAATGGCATCGTTTATCGCCTCTATGCTCCGATGATTGGAAAAATTGCCTATCAAAACGATTTGCAAATATCTTCGACCAGAAACGCGGATCAACCCACCAGATTTGTCTGGCAGCGGCACCGCTTAACCAACATGACCCTGCCCTTTTTCTCTCTGAACTCGACCGAAATTCATCAGCGATTCTCCCATTTGCCCAATAATTAACCCGATTTTCATGGGCAGTTTTGGGTAAGCATCCCACTATACCCCCCTATCTCCCACTATAATACACTTTTTTTTCCATATTGTCAAGCAAAAAATGCAATTATTAAAAAATTTTTTTGCAAACGGACGGTTTTTTTGAAGGCTTTAGCGCCGATACATTCTTGCGACACTACTCAGCAAGGATTTAGCGTCTGGGGAACTCCAGAAGAGGCAATTTTTGCAGCCTGGTTCTATTTCTCCAAAATGGCGAAATTTTTCATTTCAATCAAAATGATAAAGCTCAGAATTTTTGACGCCCAAAGGATGGTTCAGTCGCTTGGCTCGCAATGACTCGTTCTGTGCTTCTGCTGAACTATATCGTTGGTAGAGAAAGGATAGCGCGGTTTATTCCATGATAACAGGTGCAGGAGGCTTTTAATTTTGGTTCCCAAAAGCCCGAACCTGGCCGTATTGCCATTCCTACCCGCCAGATGACGAACAGGGATGTAGCCAAATGGAACGAGCCTTTGTGGGTGATACGCTACTTATTTTTTGAATGAGCCCTGGTAATGAAAAAAATAGAGACTCTTTGCCAATGGAACACACTGATGACTGCGAAACCTTTGAATGTCAAAAAATCTTTCTGTGCCTTCTGATCTGTTTCGTGAGCATCTTAGGATACCAGCCTTTGTTTTGGAATTTCAGGTATCGGTATGCGAATTTTTGGGGCGAAATCAGGATCATCATTGCAGTGGTAGGGTCTGAGCATGAACATGCGGGTAGGTTCGATTTTCATCGAAGATGTGGATGACCTGCCAGTCGCGCGATGCCAGATAATCGGCAATAAACCGCCGATGGCAACGAAAGAATAGTTTTTCAGCGCACATGATTGCCGTAAGCGTTGCCTGGGCGATAGCTGTTAATTGTTCTATCCCCTGCAAAAACGACTGGCTCTGCATATAAAGCTCGTATCCGCCAGTGCGAAAGCCGCCCAAGGACTGGCCGAACCAATGATATGCTATCCCAACCCGGGCGAGTTCGCGCTGCAACGGCTCGAGCTGAAACTGAGGATTTGTTTTTGACGTGGGAAAGCGCCGCACATCAGCGATCACCTGGATGCGATAAATGCGAAGCACATCGATAAAATAATCGATGGCATGAGTGGAATGCCCGATGGTGTAAATTGTTTTCTTAGCCTCCAGCATGGACTTTTTAACCGAATTTTTTGGTCAGCCGATTGGAGAGCTTTTACTCATTCTTCGTATGGCGATGGCGACGATAGAGTGAGCGCGTTCACCTGACGTACGCTTCATTTCATCGAAGATTCAGCTCAAAACAGACCGGTGCTTAAAGCGATCAACAGTTGACCAGCGTAGTAAAAAGCCAGACTGAGTCGGTTATATTTCAGTGGCCGCTTAAATTTATTGATCGCCAGGATCAAATCCGACAAGTAGAATAATGCAGCGCCCAGCACGATAGCCACAGCCTGAGCGAGATTGAAGAATGATCCAGAGAGCGTCGAGAGGGCGCGATGCATCATGAAACTAATGACCAGCACATAGACCAATACTGGCAACTTCATGTTTCCCAGGCCTGAATAGAGGTATCCATAGATCAGGATCGCCAACAGCATCAAAATAAGCGCCCAATTCCAATCCGATGGCACAAACCCGCTATGCACGGTAAACACGATGGAATAGATCACATGGGCGATCAAAAAGAACACCAACCCAGATAAAAACGCCCGGCTCGATTTGAACATCAATGCGATATCGCCAGCCAGTGAGAAAATCAACCCGGCGATAATTCCCAAGCTATATCCCAGATGCTTGAAATTTGGCCCAATCAGTGACATCCCCGCGATGAAAATCACCAGGATGGTGGCTGCTGGCTTATAGACATAGATCTGCTTGACCTTTTCAGCGAACTCAGCGCGGATAAGCTGGATCACTGCGACAATGAGTGCAGCAATCATCGGATAATAATAGATCGGCATCTTTTTTCTCCTAACATTGTCAATCGCCTGTGGTCAGATCGATTTAATGATCAGATATCGGATCAATACGGCTGAACGGAGCTCATCTCTTGACAAACTCTTGTCGCAAAATCCCATACATGACAGAATCTTCGAACACGCCAAATCTTTTATATTGTTGCCACTGACAGCCTTCATATTTCATGCCGACTTTTTGCATCACGCGCCCGGAAGCTGGATTGCTTTTGAAATACCGCGCATAGATGCGATTTAACTTCAATTCCTCAAAACCATATTGCAACACGGCCTCGACCGCCTCGGTGCAATAGCCTCGATTCCAATACGGCTTTCCGATCCAATAACCGATCTCTGCGGTCTCATGTTCCTGGCTAATATGGGACAACCCAATGGCGCCGATCAGGTAGTTTTCATCTTTATGCGTAATGGCAAAAATTACCTGCTCTCTTTTCTCGAATAGATCGGAATGCATACTGATCCATTCCTCTGCCATACCATCTTCATACGGGTGAGGAATGCTAAGCGTGCGACTGGCTACGTCACGGTCGCCAGCCAGCTTTTGAACCATTGGGGCATCATCAAGCAAAAATGGCCGAAGAATCAGGCGGTTGGTCCTCAAGATGGGAAACAGTTCAATGGGTTTGCTCTGGAGTGTCATTTTTAGGTGGTGATTTTTTGGTATTCTTTTTCTATCAAAGCGGCGCCATATTTGCGCTCTAACCTTCTGATGGTAAAATGTCCTCGGGCAATATTCTGAAAATGCTCAATGAAAATCGTATTCACGAGTGCCCCTCCGACCGCACCGATGGTGGGGATCGCCATTGCCGCGGCCTTCTCCGTTACCACAATGCCGAATCGGGAGGCAACCATGGTGATTAATCGCACCAATACTGGGGCACCGTCTTCGGCCAGGCCGCGACTGGCAATATGCTTGGCAGCATCTGCAATTGCCTTGGAGAGCGTCGCGCGAACGGCATAGTAACCTGTCTCCGTGGCATCGTCTTTCGCTGTGGGGCCACCCAGCGCAAAGATCTGCAAGCAGTTCAGCTTGGTATCCATTGAGTGAATATCCTCGCCTTCTGCTCGGGCGATCTCGGCAATCGAACGCAGCATGATAACCGTTGAAATTGGCAATTCAATCGCAAGCCCCATCCAACCGAACGCGCCACCGGTAGCGCCAGAAGCAGCCACCGCTAACTTATGGGCGAGATCGGCATGACGGATCGTTCTTTTGCGATCAATGGTCTTGACCGCCACCTGCAATGCTTTCTCGATCGCTCTTCGTGTGGCCGACTGGACCAGTTGGGACCAATTCTCTGGCAATAATTCCAATCCCCGTTCAATGGGCATCGCCAGCTTGTGACTGAGTTTTGCGGCCAGACTGGGATACTCCAATAATCGCTTTGCCTCTCGCAAAGCAGCTAAATCCTCAGAAGAAATCCTCATGCTTCAGACATCATGAATGAAAATAATTAATCACCCAAAAAATCCTATTTTTCGCTGATGAAATGTGGATGGGGTGAACCAATTTTGTATGAAAATATTATCGATCTAGCATTTGCCGTTAGTAAGATACATGTCGAGTAGCTATCAAAGATCACAGCTCAGAATCATGCTATGGAATTGATACAATTTTATTCAATCCGGCATTCGTGGTTTCGGTAGAATCGATTCCTGCCACCCAAAACAGACCTATTTTGCTGCGTAAAATCCTAACTTAGCCGTACCGGGCACCCTAAAGGGCGTTTCGGAAAAATATCGCGCGTCAATCGAATAAATATAGAGCTGTCTGACATAAATGGAGGTCAACTATTGAATGACAGTATTGGCAAACCGTCTTGGTCATTTAGCTGGGGTCAGTAGCTAATTGATCCCTAGCCAGAACGCCATCCATTTGGTTCGGCGTAATGGGAGTGGATTCCACGGTTTTACACCGCATCATTCCAGTTCCAATTTGAAAGCCTTTTCGATCACTTCCCTCGTGACCTCGGGGATATCCAGGTCAGCCAATTGGTGTTGCGAAAACCACTGGGCGGCAATGACGTCGGATTGCGGCTTCAATTCACCCGAAATAAATTTAGCGAGGTAGTCGATCAAAACATAATGGTATTTGATTTTTCCTTCGGCATCCTGGAGGATCAAATCGACAACAGAAATAACGTCCAACGGTTCAATATCGATATTGCATTCCTCTTTCACTTCTCGGATGCCGGCGTCACGAACCCGCTCGCCAAGCTCTACCAATCCGCCGGGCAGCGACCACAGAGATTTGGCCGGTTCGCTGCCGCGCTTCACCAGCAGGACTTGTCGATCAGAATTGAATGTGATAACCCCCACACCAACCAGTGGCGTTCTTGGATAGCTCCGTGTCATTCGCTGTTGGTCCTGATTAACTGAATTTCTTTTTGAATTGGCTAAAATTTAAGATCGTAACCTTTCGGCCAGAGCGTTGAATCCATTTCTGTTGTTGAAAATGGCGAAAAACGCGAGAAATGGTCTCGCGCGACGTACCCGCCATGTTGGCGAGGTCTTGCTGTAATGGGATTCGCGGGATAATAACATCATCTTTGTTGAATCTGCCCTGATCTTCAGCCAGGAGAATTAACGAGGATGCCACCCGGCCCATTGCATCCTGCAGCGATAGGCTCTTAATTTGCGTGTCGCTCTTGCGAATGCGGCCAGCCAGTTCCTTCATCAGGCTAATCGAAATCTGAGGGTATTCTTCTAATAACCTCAAGAAGTCGGCGCGGCGCAATATCAATACCTCAGAATCTTCGATGGCAGTCACGCTGGCTGAACGCGCCTTACCATCAATCAAGGACAGTTCCCCAAAAAAATCACCGTGCTGAAGGATCGAAAGGATCACCTCTCGACCATCGTCGCTGGTCCGTGAAACTTTTACTCGTCCCTTCTGGATGAGAAATAGCGTGTTCCCAGCCTCTTCTTCGATGAAAATGATCTGATCCTTGTCATAATGCTGCGTCACACACAGTTTGCGAATTCGCTCAAGATCATCCTCACTCAATTTGGAAAAAAGCGGTACTCTTTTTAACAAATATGTTTCCATGTGCCCTCCCCATTGAGTGGTTAGCTCTAGCAAATATATGATTGAACATTACAACATCTATTCGTCACTGATGCCCATGCGTGCAACGATATTCAGATTGATTCTATGCTGAGTAATTAACCGTTTTTCTTCAATTCGGTTCGATCAAACTCATTGAGCATTTGATAGACCACGTCCATTACCATATCGGCTTGCTGCTGGAGTTTGTCCTTGTTTTCCAGACATACTTCGATTTTCTCCAATTGAATCGGTTTTCCCACGCGAACCCGAACCTTCGCAGGCCGTGGAAACCAGGCTTTCGGCGGCAATACGCGATCGGTCCCCCAAATGGCGACCGGAACAACAGGAGCGCCGCTAAGTTGCGCTAATCGGACAAAACCAGTTCTCGGCCGCAAACGCTCGCCAGGTTGCTTCTTTCGCGTGCCTTCCGGCGCCATGAACAGTATTTCGCCACTCTTTAACAGATTTAATGCCCGCTCGAACGCCTCTTGATCCGAAGCCTCTCGAACCACCGGGAACATGTGAACAGCCTTCAACCACCACTTGAGGACCGGCACTCGAAACAGCGAATCTTTGGCCATGGTATGAACGCGATGCTTAATGACCAGAGCCATCGCGACCGCATCAAGATTGCTATTGTGATTTACCACCCCGATGTAAGGCCCAGTAGCAGGAAAATTCTCCTGGCCATATCCCTTACCCCGAAGATAGATCTTGGCAAAAAGTTTTAAAATGAAAGCTGAGATCCAGTAAATCATAGCAGACCGATTGTTTGGTTAATGGAAAAGTTATTATCGAAGGTTAAAATTAAACATTCATCTGGAGAAAATCAAGCATATTTTTCGAACAAAGAAAAATATCAGGCCTCAACGATACAAGCCAAATTCGTGAATATAACGCTCGACGCTGGACGGAACAAGCTCTGCGATGGACAGGCCCTGTTTCACGCGCTGCCTGATGTCTGTGGCAGAGATGGGTATCAAGGGCGATGAAAGGATGATCGCCTGCTGTCGATACTTCAATTCAGCTTGGGTCAAATCGATTTCGGGCCGCTGCAACACAACCAATTGACAATTGGCAACAATGTTCTCAGGGGATTTCCATTTGGGAAGATCGACCAGGCTGTCTGCACCAATGATCAGAAAAAGACTCTGGCGAGGCAATTTTAGCTTTCTTTTGAAATGATAAATTGTATCGATGGTGTAGGAAATACCAGCTCGCTGAATTTCGATATCAGAAACCTCAAAATCGGGGTAAGGTTCAATGGCAAGTTGGACCATGCGATAACGATGGTTTGCTTCCGTTAGCGGCACGTGCTGCTTATGAGGAGGAATCGCTGCCGGGATGAAAATAATCCGATCTAAACCCAGTTCGTCCTTGGTCCAATTAGCGAGTAGAAGATGTCCATTATGAATCGGATCGAACGATCCGCCAAATAATCCGATTTTAATCGCTCCCTCCATCGCTGGTGCAAACTGGTCTAAGATGTCAACCAGTTCTGCCAGTCCATGTCAATTGTTGCCAGGCTTTGAGCTGGATAAGAATTCCCTGGCCCTATCGCTTTTGCTGCTTCGCGGATATTTTTCCATGTACAGCTTATAGAACTTCTGACTATGCTCGATTTCACCCATTAAACGATAGCACTCTGCTTTCTCCCAGAGCGATAGTTCGGCATATTTGGTGTCATAATAATTATCTAACACATAATCATAATAAACCAGTGCGGCTCGATAGAGCGCTCGCTTTCGATACGATTCGCCGTTCTTGAAATTTTTTAGCGCCAGCTTCTCGCGACATTTTCTCATGTAGTCCTTCGCCCTGGGCGCCAATTCGCTTTGCGGATAATCCTCCAAGAATTTTTGAAATTCCTCTATTGCCTTTTCAGTATACGTCTGATCCAGCGCTGCCTTCGGCGACAATTTAAAATAGCTCAATCCAATTTGAAATTGCGCATCGTCCACATATTCGCTATTGGCATACATGCGGATCAATTTTTCATACTCAGCGATCGCCAGAATGTACTCTTTTAACCGAAAATGACACTCGGCATAATAGAACTGGGCTTTATCACTTAAGCTACCGCCAGGCGAATTCAAAATAACGATTCGAAATTGCGTCCGCGCATCCAAATAATCCCCGTCATTGAACAGCTTTTCAGCTATTCTCATTCGCTCTTCATTGGAGATGTTCGGCTTGATTTTTTGCCGACTACATGCACCGATAAAGACAATGACCAATAACAACAAGATCGCACAATATCTGCAAATGATTTTCATACCAATCCTTCTATTTGCTCCGCAACCGAAAGAAAAGATAGATAACGGTAGCAGTCGCAATCGTTACTATCATCGGTTCGATATAAAATTTAGCTCCTCGTGCATCGGGCAATTTGCCATGAGTGAAGGAGAACGAATCACGCTCCAAATTCGCCACGTCGTGGGCTCGGATCATATCCTGAAATTGCTCTTGGAACTCATCCAGCCAGAGCACCTGACCAGACCCACCCTTCGAAGCCCGCACCGAGAGACCTACACGAATATCTCGCTGAATCGTTTTCTTTTGCTCGCTTCGATTATACCTCACCGCCAGATCGAGGATCTGATAGTCGAGTATTACGGTTGGAATTGAATCGCTTTTTTCGAGGTAGATGCTCGAGATACCTCGTTGATAAAGGTTTTTCACAATGCCATTCTCGACCAGCCATTTTCCATCCCCAGTAGCGTTCAGCGACCGAATCAAAATGGAGGCATCAGGGCTAAGCGGCAGCCGGGCAAACATCTGTTGGACGATTGCATCAATCAGCTTGTTGAATACCGTCAAATTATCGGCTGGTTGGCAGCCAGCTCGGCTGGGCAATTGCTGGACCATCAGGCACAGCAGGAAAATCAATGCCACTGGATATTTGGTCGAAGCTCGCATAAAATCAATTCATTGATACTCTATTGGGTCGATAAAGTTCCGCCATCATCTTGGGGGTAGTCCCTGATAGATCATCCCCAAGAATGCACAAAACCTCCATTCCGATCACACCCAATCCTACCCAGCCAATTCGAATAGCCGAAACTGAATAGCGATGCGATCTGCGATTCGGGCCACCACGCAGCGATAGCAACAACTTCGAAAAGCCAAATTTTTCGTGATGATAACTGAGCCAAATTTCGCTTGCTGCGCGTTAATTCAGATGCGAATGAGCATGGATAAAACATGCCATCGGGCAATTCGAGCCGGTTCATCCTGGTAAAGAAACGCATAATTGAGCACAAATTGAGGCCGGGCAAATTTATTGTCATCGGCAAAAAAAATGTTAGAATCGATGAGCCCGGCCCCGATTGAGAACATTTGGACAGAAGTAAATCGTTCCTGAAAAAAGCCTGTTCGGATCGCGAAAACCGAAAAGAAATTTTGCTCCAATCCGATGTGAATCTCCCGAACCGCTTTGCGATTATCTTCGGTGAGGTTTCGGATGTCCAGCGAAACAGTTGCGTTCGACCATGGCTGATAGGCGATACCGATATTCATGGTTTGATCCGATAGCCGCTCCAGGGGCAAGCGGACCTCGGGGATCTTGTTGGGAAAATCCACAAATGCCACTCCGACATTCATCCGAGGTGACGGCTTTAGCAAGATGCCATAACTGAACCCCCAACCCGAGCTCACCTGATCGTCAGACGCCTGGCGATAATAGCTGCTCGAAAATCCCAGCGAAACGCGATCGGCCAGTTTAATTCGCCCAACCAATGAGTGGGAGCTGTTATCCCATGTGGCACAGTCCTGAAAAAAACGCTTCTGTTCCGTAAGCGCAGGCATATTGATCACTTGCTCGTTGAGGATCAAAGCCACATCCAGGAAATTTGCAGTCACAGCAATTCCTTTGAACAACAGCAATGCGGTCTTGAGCCGATCGGTTTGCGACCGCACTGCCCCGGGGGTGTCATTCTCTCGCGCGAAGAACAAACCAGTCGGCGCGATCGGATTGAAAAACAGGGTGATCCGATGCGCTTTATCGAAACGATATAAGCTGAGCGTCGCTGGATTAAAACTTGCTGAAGCAACGTTATCCTCCATGGCCGTATAGGCGCTGGCCATGGCAATTGGCCGCGCTTTGATGGTGCTCAATGTGAAGTAATAATCTTGCTGCGCCATTCCGCGACTGAAAAGCAGCAGGAATATCAAACCAAAAAATTTGCCTCTCATATCGATCACAAGAACGACTCCAAACCTCTTGAACAACAGTTCTAAATAATTCGTGCTACCAAATGCTTTCAGACACAGGCGCGATCAATCTGATCATTCATCGTGTTTGAACAAAATTGTCTTTTAATATTCCCCTATCAGGAGGAAGGCTTTGATTTATCCATGACGAAACGATCGTTATGGAGCCGAGGAATTCGATGCGATCTGGATCAATCTCAAAGCCCAATTGCATTTCCTATCCCAACGAATCTTTCGCTCCATTAGGTTTGATAACAATAAAGATTTTCCAATGAGTCCGCCGCAAGGATCAAATCGATCATGAAATCATGGTCCATTGCTGAGCAGCGCATTGGACGATGCGAAATCGCAGCAATTGCGAAAGCAATTGGGAACGCTGCAACTTCCTCTGCTGCTTCAGCCTAATTTCCTCCTGGAGGTCAGATGTTGATATATGGGAATCGATGGTTCGCTCATTTTAGACGAGAAACCCAGCGAAACGTTGCCTGATTTGTCGCACCGCCATCGATCATCCAGTCATCTTGCTCCGCTTTTGGGTCGGGTGAATAGCGCAATGATAAGCGGAACGATGTTCAAAAGCGAAATCGATACCGTAAACACATTTCCGTACCTGGTGAAAAAAGTCGTTGTCTTTCGTAAGGGGAGATCATCAACCAGGTATAGGGCTTGAAAGATCGGCGATGCTTGAAGCGTCCGACCATACGGATCGATGAACATGGACACACCGGTGTTGGCACAACGGGCGATGCTAATGCGATTTTCGATGGCCCGAAACACTGCCATTTGAGCGTGATGGTGCGGTGCTGGGCTTCGTTTGAACCAGGCATCGTTCGTGATAATGCCCAACAGATCAGCGCCATTCAGGACGAAACTTCGCACCAGCTCTGGAAACAGGGATTCGAAGCAAATGATCACTGGAAGTTTCAGATAGCGCCGCAGCCGCATTTCCGCTGATGAATCCTGAGCTACGCTGACTGGCACGTCGAAGGAAACGATCTCTTGCCCGGGGGAGAAATTTCCTTCACCCATTTCCAGACGTTCCAGAAAATCCCTCAACCAGGGAAGTGATTCGGTGAACGGTACACGCTCACCAAACGGCACCAGATGGATCTTATGATAGACCTGAAAACCTGGATCATTGGGGGTCATCAGAAACACCCCATTGAATGTTAAATAGGTCTGATCTTCGAGATATCGAAAATCTGGTGCGCCGGTCAACAATGGCACTTTGATCTGCTCCAGCATTTCCCGAATATTGGTGAGATAGAGGGTTGATATTCGCAGATAATCGGGGACTGCGGTCTCTGGCCAGATGATGATTTGGGGATGAAGCTGCGCAGCTTGCAGCGTGAGTTCATGATAAATCCGCCAATTCTCCTCTAAAAAAGCATCGCTCCATTTGACATACGGGTCGATATTGCCCTGAATGAGCCCCACTTTGATGCTATCATCCGGGGCTGGCTGATCCTTGGGGACCACCATCCGACTGTAAAGCCACGGGAGAATGAATAGCACGATCAAAATTAAATAGTAAATCACGACCCTCTTAAAATCCGAGACATTTTTGAGGATGAGCCATATTATCACATTTATTGTGGCTACCCAGAACGAAACGCCGTATGCGCTGGTGATGCTGACATACTGGATCAGATTTAGATAATAGCTTTGCGTATACGCCAGAGAACACCACGGAAAACCTAACACCCCTAACGAGCGGAGATATTCGACCCCGGTCCATAAAAATGGAATACACCAATAGAAGTATTTTGGCCCCAGCCGGCTATGGAGAAAGTTGTGGAGCACAGCATAAATGATCATGTAGATGGGAAGGTAAAGAATAGCAGCAATTGCTCCAGGGATGGTGACCAAATTGATCCACCAGAGGGTGCCGATATTCATGAACAATCCGGCCAGATAGCCCCATTTGATCGTTTGAGCGAGGTTTTTGTTCGCTAATAACAGAAAAAATGGGATCAGCGCGACATAAGCCAGAAAGCCCAATCGGTACGGGGGAAAAGAAAGAGACAATAGCACGCCGAATAACAGCGATAGTAGCAGATCTTTTTTCATGTAAATTTATCGATCTTGGTTGTGGTGCTGATTTTTTGCTTTCAAATAATCCAAAAAGGACTGGAGAATCAAGGTGGCGGCGATTTGATCCACTTTTGCTTTTAGCCGACTGGGCGATTTGCCGAACTGCCAGATGGTCCGGTGGGCTTCCAACGAGCTCCAGCGTTCATCCCAGCGATGGATCGGCAGCGTAAATCGCTTTTTCAACTGCTCGATGAATTGATCCACCTGGCGCGCAGCAGCAGTCGCCTCGCCTTTCATATTCAATGGCCAACCGACTACGATCTCTGTGACCCCCCAGTCCACAATGATCGCCTCTAACTCAGCCAGCATCTGTCGCAATCCAGCGATCTTAATGGTGGGCAAGCCCTGAGCGATGGTTCGCATCGGATCGCTAATCGCCACCCCTAACCGGCGAACTCCGTAGTCGATCGCCAGTATCCGGCCGCTCATATTTATCCTCTTGTTGATAACAAATTAGGTTGATTGGTGTTTCTCTCAAACATATTGCTGCGGTTTTCGCTGGCTGATAAGGCAAAGCCGCCAGCAAAACTGACGCCACTGGCGGCTTATCAGATCACAATGTTATCGCTCCAACGGCTGTTTTAAGACTTCTTTCAGCAATTTGCCAGCCTTGAAATGGGTTTTGCGTCGCGCTGGGACGTAGATGATCTCCCCAGTCTTTGGGTTGCGGGCTTTCGGCTTTGGCTTCGTGGTCTTTACCTCAAATACTCCAAAATCCCGAATTTCAATGCGGATCTCGGGATCAGCTTCGGACATGAATTCTCGCAAAGTCGTAAATACACCATCAACCACCTTCTCGGTCAGGTAAATCTTTTCTCCTACCAGCTTGGCGGTACGTTTGGCGACATCCTTCTTGGTTATGGTTTGTTTCATCGATTCTGCTCCTTATTTTGCATTAATAGTGAGTTGGTTTCTGCTCCATTTATGGCTCAGCTTCTTGCATCAAATTAGACAGATCTAATCGCATGAAGCCGGTCTCTGTGCCGCTTCGGCGCTCTACGGTAATAACACCTTTTATTTTGCTGATCTTCCCAATAATAGTCGTCAAATGCTTGAGGTTGCGAACTTCGATGAGCATATTATTGTGTACAAACATGTCCTCTGTCTTTAAAACCACGTTGACGATATTGGCGTTGGTCGACGAAATCGCTTCGGTGACATCGCGCAAAAAATCTCGTCGATCATGGGCCACCATATACAACCGCACCAAAAATCGTTTGTCGCGATCCACATCCCATTCCACCTCAATATTCCGTTCAGGATCCTTCATCAAGGTTAGAATGTTCTTGCAATCGGTACGATGAATGACCACCCCCCTTCCTTTGGTGATAAAGCCGATAATCTGATCTCCCGGGACTGGCTGACAACACTTGCCAAAATTGATCAACATATTCTCAATGCCCTGCACCCGAACCCCCTTATCGGAACTCTTGGCCCGACGAATGAATCGTTTGATAAAGGTCTCATCCTTTAATTGTTCCATTCGTTCGGGCGCAATTTTGTGCATTACGCCATGGATCGCAATGTCTCCCCGGCCGATCGCAGCGTACAATTGCGTGACATCCGAATATCCGTAGCTCTGAGCAATTTCACTTAATTCATCTTCATCCTTTTTCAGATTATACTTCTTTAGCTCCTTCAGAAAGATCTCTTCGCCCAACTTTACGCTCTGTTCAAACATCGAATCTTTGATCCAGCGCTTGATCTTGCTGCGAGCCTTCGATGTCTTGACAAATTTGATCCAATCTTGGTTCGGATGTTGACTGCTCGAAGTAATAATCTCCACCGTGTCCCCGCTGCGCAACTGATAATTGAGCGGCACGATGCGACTATTGACCTTCGCCCCGAGACAGTGATATCCCAATTCAGTATGGATCGCAAACGCAAAATCCACTGGCGTTGACCCGGCCGGGAGGCGGTACAGATCCCCGCGCGGTGAAAAAACAAACACCTCATCCTGAAACAGATCGATTTTCAGGTTTTCCATGAACTCTTTTGAGTCGGGCGCATCCTGCTGCCATTCTAACACCCGGCGCAACCAGACAAAATGCTTATCAAGCTCATCCTCTTTGACCTTGCCATCTTTGTATCGCCAATGGGCTGCAATTCCCTCCTCAGCAGTCCGATGCATCTCCTCCGTTCGAATCTGAATCTCTACGATCTTTCCATCAGGGCCAATGACGGTCGTGTGCAGCGACTGATACATGTTCGATTTTGGAGTGGCGATATAGTCATCGAACCGCTCATGGATCGGCGTAAATAGGCTATGAACCACTCCCAGCACGAAATAGCATTCTTCTACCTTATTCACAATCACCCGCACCGCCAGCAGGTCCTGGATTTCTTCGAACGGCAAACGTCGGCGCAGCATCTTCATGTAGATGCTATAAAAGTTCTTGGGACGGCCGCTGATCCGCGCCTCAATGCCTAACTTCTTCAGCTCCCGTTGGATCGGTGTCGCTACGCGTTTGATGTATCGCTCCCGCTCTTCCCGTCGCTCAGCCACTTTATTGACCAGGTCTTCGTAGGCCTGGCGATTGAGCGTTTTGAATGCCAGATCTTCCAATTCCCATTTGACCTTGGCAATCCCAAGCCGATGAGCCAGTGGAGCATAAACATCCAGCGTCTCGCGGGCGATCCTTTTCTGCTTCTTCTCCGGCAAAAACTCGATGGTCCGCATATTGTGAAGACGATCCGCAAACTTAATCAAGATCACGCGAATGTCCTTGATCATCGAAATGATCATTTTGCGGAAATTCTCTGCTTGAAGCTTCTCCACACTATCGAACTTCAATTCGCTGATCTTGGTCACCCCATCGACCAGGGTCGCGATCTCGACGCCGAATTGCTCTGCCACCTCGTCCAGCGTCACTCCCGTGTCCTCGGCTACGTCGTGAAGCAGGCCGCCGCAGATCGTCCCTAAATCGAGGCGAAGATCCACCAATATTTTGGCAACCTCCAGCGGATGCTCAAAATAGGGCTCCCCCGACTTTCGCAATTGATCCTGGTGCGCATGATAGCTGAACGTATAGGCTTTCTTTAATAACTCTACATCGAAGTTACTATTATACTGACCTATTTTATCAATCAGGTTCTCCAGGTCTTTTTCATATTTCTCTTCCATTGTTGATCCAACCAGTTTTGTGATGCAACTTCATGATGTCATCGCTAAAACGACTGCTGGGGCTCGTGCTCGTCATATATTCTGGTTAGATTTGCAAACAGCACATACTCTTTGACAAACGCTAACTTGACCGTTCCAATAGGGCCACTTCGTTGTTTCCCGATGATGATCTCAGCAATCCCCTCTTGTTCAGTCCGGCCATAGACCTCGGGCCGGTAAATAAAGATGACGACATCCGCATCCTGCTCAATAGCACCCGATTCTCTCAAGTCCGACAGCACCGGCCGGCGATCGCCGCCGCGCGATTCCACGGCGCGGGATAATTGGGATAATGCGATCACCGGAATATTTAATTCTTTTGCCAATGCCTTTAACGCTTGAGAAATGGCGGAGATCTCCTGTTGTCGACTCTCGCTCTGCGGAGGTCCCTGAATCAATTGCAAATAATCGATGATCAATAATCCGATATTCTTTTCATACTTCAGTCGCCGCGCCTTGGCTTTGATCTCCAAAATGCTCATCGCCGGGGTATCATCGATATATATCGGCGCCTCTGCCAATACCCCAACCGATAAGCTCAATTTCTGCCATTCCTCCGGGGGCAATTTGCCAGTTCTTACTGCGTGTGAATCCACCCGCGCTTCACTACATAGCATGCGCATCGCCAGTTGATACGCCGCCATCTCCAAGCTGAAAATCCCCACCGGGATGCCATACCCCACCGATGCATTTCGGGCAATATTTAAACAAAAAGCTGTTTTCCCCATCGACGGCCGACCTGCCACCACGATCAAATCCGAGTTCTGAAACCCAGATGTCTTTTCGTCCAGTTCAACGAAACCAGACGGCACGCCGGTCACCCCGCCCTGTTTGCCATGAAAACTCTCGATCCGCTCAAAGGTCTCGTGCATGGTTTGATAAATAGAAACGAAACCTTTCTTCAGCCGGCGATCAGACAGCACGAATATCTCTTTTTCCACCGCATCCAACAGGCTGTATACATCGCCCTTGTGTTCATACGCCCGGTTCGTGATATCGGTCGTCACATTGATCAACCGTCGCAACAGGGCCATCTCCAGCACAATCTTGGCGTAATATTCCACATTGGCAGCCGACGGCACCTTTTCAGCCAACTGGATCAGATAATAATTGCCACCTACCTCCTCCAATATCCCTTTCTTTTTCAGCGCATCCGCCATGGTAATGACATCAATCGGTTCTTGATGATCATAAAGTTCTACTGCGGTCCTGAATAGCTTTTGATGCGCCGTTTTATAAAAGCATGATTCGTCCAGGATCTCAATCGCTTTCCCAACAGCATCCTTCTCCAGAAACATTGCCCCCAATACGGCCATTTCGGCCTCGATATCCTGCGGCGGAAGCCGTTGAATCTTTGCCTCTTCTTTCCTCACAACTTCCATGGCTACACACCCATTCTCTGAAACGAATCATCACTGCTGTTCGCCAGCTCAATCACTTTATCTCTGTCAACAAGTCACAAATTTTATGCCAGGTTAACTCGGAATTCATCGCACCTCGTTATTGATTCCCTTAAACAGCTTCTGAAACAATTGCACATCTTCCCAGGTTCCCCGCTTCAACGCTGGGTTCCGAAGCAAAGCTGCCGGATGATAAGTCACCACCACCTGAGCATCTCCGAGCGAATGAACCTTACCGCGCAAATTAGCCAAACTATCATTTGTTTTGAGCAAACTACCAGCGGCGATCCTTCCCAAAAGCAAGATGAATTTCGGCTCGATGATCTCCAGTTGTCTGGTTAAAATATAGCTACAAGCCTCGCATTCCTCGGGCAACGGATCCCGATTATCCGGCGGACGACACTTCACCACATTGGTGATAAAAATATCCTGACGCGATAATTTGATCGCAGCCAAAATGCGATCCAATAATTGGCCAGCGCTTCCGACAAATGGCTTCCCTTGCTGATCTTCATGAAACCCTGGAGCTTCGCCGATCAACAGGATGGACGAATTGGGATTACCGCTGCCAAATACCAACCTGGTTCGATGGCGGGCTAATCCACATTTTTGGCAATCTTTCACTTCGTAATAGAATTTCAGCAGCACCTCACGCTTCGATTGCGTGGCTGCGGCAGGTTGCGCGATTGGCTGAGTCGGCCGCACGTAAATCTCATCGCCATAGAGCTCCTGCTGGCTGCGCAAATAGCGCTTTAATTCTTCCAGCAAATTGACGATCCCCTGTTGAAGCGGCTGTTCCATTGCTCGATTTCATCCCTCTATTGGTCCATAATTGGAGCGACCATTGCCATTAACACCCAAGAGATCCATCCCTGCACAACGGACCGAAAATCGTCCGTTTTTGATATGCGAAATGACAGAGCCAAAGGCTCGCCCAATTCAAAATATCAATCGCGTCATCCAGTTTGCGTACATGATCCGATCGGTCTGATCCCAAATATTCATACGCTTCGAATCAATCAGCAAATGTTCAATTAGTCGAATCAATCATTCGAATCAAGCGGTCCAAAATCTTCTCGGCCACCTGATGCTTTGTCAAAAGCGGCAACTCTTCGCTGCCGCCGGCTGCATCAAGAAACGTCACCCGATTGGTATCCGTGCCAAATCCAGCGCCGGGGAGCAGCGGGTTATTGACCACAATCATATCAAGTTTTTTCTCGATCAACTTCTGTCGAGCATGTTCCAATTCGTGCTCAGTCTCAACCGCAAATCCGATCAAAATCTGATTTTTTTTGCGGCTTCCCAGCTCTCTTAAAATATCCCGTGTTTTGACCAAACGAATTGATGCAGCAAGATCGCTTTTCTTAATTTTTTGGGTCGAATATTGTTCGGGCTTGAAATCGGCAACTGCTGCTGCCATGATGATGACATCGTGCTGTGGTGCAAATTGCAGCACGGCATCGGCCATTTCATCTGCGGTTTGCACCGAAATATAATTCAAGAAGGCAGGCACTCTCAAATGGTTCGGCCCACTGATCAACGTCACTTCCGCCCCGTTCAGCGCTGCCATCTCTGCTATGGCAAATCCCATTTTGCCCGTCGATCGATTGGTGATAAAGCGAACAGGATCGAGCGGCTCCTCGGTTCTGCCAGCAGTGACCAAGATTCTCTTCCCGGCTAACCTTTTTGTTCCTAACACGACCATTTTGATCTTGTCCATGATCGCTGCGATCTCAGCCAGCCGGCCCCAACCGATCTCACCGCACGCAAGTTCGCCAGCTCCAGGCGGAACTATGTGATATCCCATCCCCAGAAGCTTGTCGATATTTTGTTGAACGATTCGGTTCTGGTACATCTCTTTATTCATGGCGGGACAGAAGATCACCGGCGAAGTGGTCGCCATCACCAAAGTCGTCAACAAATTATCTGCCAGGCCAGCCGCGATTTTGCCGATCGTATTCGCCGTGGCTGGACAGATAACGATCGCATCTGCCCAGCGCGCCGCTTCGATATGGATGGTACCAGTTCCACTATCCTGACTACCAAACATATCGACCAACACCGGATGCTCAGATAGCGTGGCAAAAGTCAATGGCGTGACGAATTCGGTAGCCGCCTGCGTCATGACAACCCGCACTGATGCACCCTGGCGTTTCAACTCTCGGATTAACTCAGCAGTCTTGTAAACAGCAATCCCACCAGTAGCCCCGACCAAAATTTTGGAATTGGAAAGCATCATCAGTTTTCACGCTCATCCATCTCAGGCTCCAATCCATAATCCCATTTGATCTTCCCAGCCAACATCTCCTGGATCGCGATCTCTGTGGGCTTAGGCAGCTTGATGACTTTCTTTTTGGTCGCTTCTGGCTCCTCAGCCTCATGCATCTCCTCGTCATCGTCATACTCGTCAACCGAGTCATCCATCTGAGTCTCAATGTCAATCAATCGCTTCTGCTCTTCATTGATCTGTCGCGCTCGCTTTGCGATCACCACAATCGCTTCGTAAATATTGTCGCTCAACTTCTCCAATTCATTCAACGGAAGTGTGCTGGACATGTTTAAAAACCTCCTGAGCATTTAATAACTTCATCCCGATGATAATTTACTCACTCCCCTATTGGGTCAGCAATTATTTCATAGACCGCGGATCTGCTGAAAACAGTCAGCATCCCCGCGCTTTTATAATCGAATAAACTCGTTGCTTTCACTTTCAACAAGCATTCTCCCTTCCTTTTTCTGGACCTCGGTGCTTCCCTGAAAAATGCGTCGAAAACTTTGGACCAAATTTTCAAATTTCTGTTCAATTACCTGCCCACTGGCCGATTATCCGCCAGAGAACCTCAAGCTAAATGAAGCGGAATTGCTTTTTTTATCGCTTCAGATAGAAATCGAATTAAATTGATCTTCGCAAAACCGCCATCTGGGCCTGGTTATATTCATGATCAGCAATGCTTATTTCAGATTTTGCACGACCAAATTCAGCGCATCATGTTGTGTGACCTGCTGATCTTTGCTTCTGTTTCGAAAAATTGTCGATGATTTCAAGCACCTGCGCCACGGTTTTATCCAGCTCATCGTTTACCACCACATAATCGAAAAATCGAGCTTTTTCCATTTCCATCGGAATGCGCTCCAGTCGGGTATTTATCTCCTCGGCTGTGTCGGCATTGCGACTTTTAAGCCGTTCAATCAACGTATCAATCGATGGCGGCGATATAAAAATGGTGATCGTCTGTTCTGGCAAATACCTGGCAACCTTCAGTGCACCGTTGACATCAATATCAAAAAGTACGTACTTCCCTTCACTCAGACAGCGCTCAATATAATTTCGGGGTGTGCCATAGAGGTATCCATGAACCGACTCCCACTCCAAAAACATGCCGTTTTCAATGCCCTGCTGAAATTTCTCCGGGGTCATGAAAAAATAATCTTTGCCATCAATCTCTCCAGGCCGTGGCTTTCGGGTGGTCGCAGAGACCGAATAGACAAATCGGTCAGGATCACGCTGCAATAGTTTTTGAATGACCGAGGTCTTGCCCCCTCCCGAAGGAGAAGAAAGAATGATTAATAATCCCCGCATCTTCCCGCCGATCATTCCCCGTGCTCAAGTCCGTTGGTTCGACCAGTCAGCTCATGTATGCGATGCACGATGGTATCTGGCAAATTTGCCGATAAAACAATATGATCGCTATTGGTAATGATTACTGATTTGGTCTTCTTTCCCATGGTGGCATCCACCAATTTCCCATTTTCCCGTGCACTCATAATCATATTCTTGATGGGCTTTGAATTTGGCGCAATAATGGATACAATCCGATCCAGATTCACATAATTCTTGAAACCAATACTAATCATCATTGTTTTTACCGCCGTATTTAAATGATTAAACCCTTTGGACAGAACCGATCTCTTAACCACCACTGTTGTGAGCTCAGCCGAGCTTCCCTGAGTAACATCATCAAAATCGCTTTTCGAAAAATAAGCTACGATCTTGTTCGATGGGATTAATCTCTCCCATCACCAGGCAACAATAGCTATTGGCCTCGAATCAATGAAATAAATATCTCAGATTTCACCCCGCTCAATGACCATCCAGTCGCATGCTCAACCGCCCTGACAAACCTATTGCCGCGCGAAATTGTTACCAGGCCAGACATCGCTGGTTACTCAATGTTTTGCACCTGTTCTCTGATCTTTTCGACTTCTTCTTTGATCTCAACGACCAAATGGGCGATGTCCGCATGATTTGCCTTAGCGCCGATGGTATTTGCCTCTCGGGTCATCTCTTGAAGCAGAAAATTGAGTTTGCGTCCCACCGCTTCCTCCGATGCCATCACGTCCAGAAACATTTTATTATGACTATGAAAACGGACGCATTCCTCCGTGACATCGATCCGATTGATCATCAATGCGATCTCGGTCTCCAATCGAGTTTCATCCACTCCCTCGATTGGCAGAATGGCTTGAATCTGTTGGCGCAGCTTGGTCAGTTCCTCACCCATCCGGCCTGAGGAAATGGCCTCAATCTGAGCGATTCGTTTATCCAGCAGTTGAATTCTACCCTCAAGGTCCCTCGCCAGTTCCTGCCCCTCGCGACGACGCATCTCCTGCAGGTTCTCCATCGCGATGATCAACGCTTTTTCGATCGATCGCCAGATCGCTTCATTGGCCTCGTTATTCTCTTCATAACTGATGATATCTGGAAATTGCAAAAGATGCTCTAATTTGATCCGTCCCCGAATTTTGAACTCTTTTTTCAATTGCTTTAGCAATTTCCAATAAACCTGGGCTGGCCCTCGGTTGATCACCAGACCGATGCCGTTCTCCTCGTTATTGAGCTTTAGCCCGACATAGACGTTGATTCGACCGCGCGACACATAGTCTCGAATGATATTTTTGACCTCTTGTTCATAGTGAAAATAATTGCGCGGCAACTTCATCTGAACATCAAGAAATCTGTTATTGACCGAGCGAACTTCTGCCACAATCTCGCATTCCCCGTTCGTCACTTCTCCTCGGCCATAACCCGTCATGCTTACAATCATATTTTAGCCGTTGTCTATCATCAATAATAAATAACAAATTATATTTAGAGCTAAGTATACAAATTTTTTTTGAATTTGTCAAATCTTTTTTTGGGCTTTTCTTTTTTTTTCTAAAGGCTTACCCTTGGCCTTGCAAAGAAAAAAGGTCTTTCATTAAGACCTTTTTAGCATTCCTGACACCAGATGTAGTGGCAAAACGCCATCAGGGCTCTATTAGCGGATCAATTTCGTGATGCAACTATTGGGGAGCAAAAGTCATTTCCCATAGGAAAAAACACCTGATGCATCCGATCATATCAATCCAAACTGATCGCAAATTACCAGGCGCTATCGGGAAACAGAAAATCAATCATGCTTGCGCTAAAAAACTTTAACTGATCGAGGGATCCATGAGATCAACATTCATCTATTTTCGGTGCAAAACAAATTGCTCTGCAGCTCAGATCAGTCTTATTTCCGTCGAAACTTCTGTTCTTCGAGCGTCAAAATGACGGAGATACGATGCGTATCACCCAGATACTGATGGCTTAAAAATGCGTAATCCACATTGAGACGCGGCAGCTTGATGCCGATCCCGGCGGCAAAATGGCCGGTGTCCCAGCCCATTCTCATGGCGAGCAATTGTTTGAATCGATATTCAGCACCGCAATGGAAGTCGAAGCTGGCCGGGCCCAAATGCGATTGCGCGGCATAGCGTCGATTTTCGAACCGGACATCCACATCAACAGCAGGGATAATTTGACCGGCGATCGCGCTGCTCTTCCAGAAATAAGCCATGCCCAATTTGGCTGTTGGGGTTATGGCTTCCTGCCGACCAGTATCCCAGACCAATAGAGTAGTGGTGATGTCCTGCAAATTGAAACCCACATTCAAATTTGTCAGCGGTCGCCAGAGGCCTGCAATGTCAAATCCCATGCCCCAGGCAGAATTTTCACCGATTCCTTTGCGCACAACCTTGACATTCCCGCCATAATAGAATTTCTCACTGCGCTGGGTGCCATAGCTGAAATAGAGAGCATATTCGGCCGAGTTAAAATAAAAGACTCTGTTCGGATCGATCGCCTCCGATGGGTCGATTTTGCCGTTCCCTTCCCCGGGATCTCCCGTATTGGGGATGCCGTCGAGGCCGTAATCCAAAAGGGCGTTCGTGGTATTGGGAATATCATCCACCGCCAATCGGATCAGCGACAATGAAAGGCCACTGGATGGTCTTATCGGTATGGAGATCGCCCCATAATTGTAGTTGACGATGCTGGCGAATCGCTCGGCATACATACCGGCGAGCTGAGGATATTCGAGCGTGGCAAGGGCAGCAGGGTTCCAGTAGCCAGCAGTTACATCCTCGGATATCGCCACAAAAGTCCCCCCCATGCCGAGCGCTCTTGCACCCACGCCGGTGGACATGAACTCCCCCGCATATTTGGCCTTTACAATTTTCCCTGCCATGCTGCTCATCGGATTGAGCAGCAACACCACCACGATGAAATTCAACATCCGCATATTTAATTCTCGCTGATTAGTTTTTTCAGTTCATAAAGCTTATTCAATGCATCAATCGGCGTGAGGCGATTAATATCCAGTTTTTTGATCTCGTTGACCAATTGTTGTTGCTGCTGGGCAAAGAAATCGAGCTGGAGCGTCGGTTCATGGCTCTTTTTATTTTGATAATGTCGCGCAAGCCGCGGCATCTCATTGGGGGTCAATTCATCCGCCTCAAGGTTGGCCAATACTTCTTTCGCCCGTTGGATCACATCCTGTGGCAATCCTGCCAACTGCGCCACCTGAATGCCATAACTATGATCGCATCCTCCTGGAACGATCTTCCTGATAAAAATTACTTTGTCCCCCCATTCCTTGACGGCGACATTGTAGTTCTTTACACGTGGCAGTATCAGAGCAAGTTCCGTTAATTCATGGTAATGGGTCGCGAATAACGTTTTTGCAGCGACACTGGAATGGTTGTGCAAATACTCGGTCACCGACCAGGCGATCGATAATCCATCGAAGGTACTGGTTCCGCGCCCGATTTCATCCAACAGGATGAGACTTTTGGGCGTCGCATTGTTCAAAATATTGGCTGTCTCATTCATCTCCATCAAAAACGTGCTCTCGCCACCAGCAAGATTATCCGACGCACCGACGCGCGTAAAAATCTTATCCACGATCCCGATCTTCGCCTGGCTGGCCGGGACAAAACTGCCCATCTGCGCCATGAGTACGATCAATCCAACCTGCCGAAGATAAGTCGATTTCCCAGCCATATTCGGACCAGTGATGATCGAAATCTGATCGGTCGAATTATTCAAATAAACATCGTTGGGCACGAACGATTGCCCAGCCGGGAGCAGTTTCTCAACCACTGGGTGCCGGCCATCTTTGATCACGATTTCATCATCTGTTGTGATCACTGGCTTACAATAATTGTTCTCGCGCGCCACCTGCGCCAGATTTAGCAGACAATCCAGTTCTCCAAGCAGCGTGGCGTTCTGCTGAATAGCCCGAACGTTTTGAGCTACCATTTGCCTTACTCGATCGAACAGCTCAAATTCAAGGTCGATAATTTTCTCTTCGGCGCCCAGCACCTGCTCTTCATATTCTTTTAAAGCCGGCGTGATAAAACGTTCAGCATTGACCAGCGTCTGTTTTCGGATATAATCATTGGGGATCTTGGCCAGATGCGGATTGGTCACTTCAATATAGTAACCAAACACCTTGTTGTAGCTCACCTTCAATGACGGGATGCCGGTGCGTTCTCGCTCCGTGCTCTGCAAGCGGGCGATCCAATCCTTGCCCGAAAAAGCGATATCGCGCAGTCGGTCCAGCTCAGCACTGTACCCAGCACGAATCAATCCCCCTTCGTTGGTGGCCAAAGGCGGCTCATCCACAATGGCTCGCTCGATCTCATCGACCACCGACTGGAGTGGCTGCAAATGATCGCGGATATGAACTGCATATTCCGACTCGGCCGCTTCGAGTTTTGTTTGAAATACTGGCACCAGCTTCAGCGCCGATTTCAGCGCTATCAGGTCGCGCGCATTGGCGCGATTGGTGGCCACTCGGGAAACCAACCGCTCCAGATCGCCCAATTTGCCGAGCAGTTCCCGCAAATCCTGCCGCAAACGATCATTTTGATAGAACTCCTCCACTGCATTCAATCGGTATTCGATCGGCTTTTGCTGGCTGAGCGGGTTGAGCAACCAATTAACTAAACGCCTCCCCCCCATCGCTGTTTTCGTTCGATCCAATACTGAAATCAGCGTGCCCCGTTGATCGCGTTGCGTCAACGACTGCACCAGTTCGAGATTGCGCTGCGTCGTGGGATCCAGCGTCAAATAATCGGAATCATAGCGCCTCTTGAGCTGGGTAATGTGGCCCAGTTGATTCTTTTGATTCTCTTTCAGGTAATGAATAATCGCCCCAGCCGCGGCAATCCCCACATCAAGGTCCTCGCAGCCAAACCCTTTCAATGATGCAGTCTTGAAATGTTCCGTCAAAATCTCATAACCATAATCGCGGCTGAAAATCCAATCTTCTCTGGCAGTGAAAAACACATCATCCATGTTCAAATTTTTGGTGGCGTAAAGCAATTGCGTTTCAGCGACCAGGATTTCGGCAGGATAGAGGGATAACACCTGCTCCCGCATTTTCTCCCTTGGGAACTCGGTCACAAAGAACTCGCCAGTCGTAACGTCCGCCGCGGCCATCCCACAGGTCTCTTTGGCGAACGCCAGAGCTACCAGATAATTATTGCGATTGGAAACCAAAAGCTCTTCTGAAAAGGTCGTGCCAGGGGTTACGATTTCCACCACATCGCGTCGGACAATCGTCTTCGCGGTTCTGGGATCTTCTACCTGTTCGCAGATCGCAACCCGATAGCCAGCCTTGATCATTTTGGTGAGATAGTTGTCCAAGGCATGATATGGGAACCCAGCGAGCGGGACATCCGCTGCTTTGCCGTGAGCGCGGGAGGTCAACGTAAGTCCCAGCACCTGGGATGCAATCTTGGCATCCTCGTAGAACATCTCATAGAAATCGCCCATGCGAAAAAACAAGATAGCGTTCTTGTGCTTCGCCTTGATGGCGAGATATTGTTCGATGAGCGGTGTTGTGCTGGAATCTTTGTTCATAAAATTCGCTGATCATTTAATCCCATTCTAAAGCGAGGACCTGGTTTCGCAGCAAATCACCGACCCTCAAAACTTACGCTTTCTGCAACGACCAGAATTCTCGAGCATGAGTTTCAATGCCCCAAAAATAGTGCGCAACATCACCGCTGGTGCGCAGCGCTGTTCGGAGCATGTTGTTGTGTGGCGTTTTCTGCGATTCGGTACTTGACAATCTTGCGAACAAGGGTTGCAGGCAGCGGCGTTGCGGCATCGAAGCGAATGGTGCCCTTGCTCGTGCTGTATCCTTCGAGATCCCGCTTGTGAGCTTCCACTGCCGTTCCACTTCCCGGGTAGAGGGCGCAATGCGTCGCGGTAGCCCCATAGAGCACCAGCACCTTCCCATCAAGACGAAAAGCAGGCAGTTGATAGCTCATGCACTCCACTGCACGCGGGGCAACAGATCGGATTGTTTTTCGCAGGTTGTCGAGCGCCACTCGTTTGTCCTCCGGCAGCAGTGCCAGGTATTCGTCATGGGTCGCCACCTTTAACCGACTTTTCATGGGCTGTTCTCTCCAAAAGTTCCTGAGATCGATCATCCGGCATTGCATCCGGCCAATATTGTTTATCCGGTTCTCCGATCCGCCCCCCAGTTCAATTTGGTGCGCAGCAAATCGTAAAACGTCCGGTTTTTCGTTCGGATCCATTTGACCTTATAATTGGCTTTATGGATGTAAATTGTTGCGCTTTCATTTTTCGTGAACTGCTGGCTCACTTGACCGTCAATGCTGAGCGTGACGATTTTTCCTTCGATGTGAGGAACCACCCGGATCTCGCAGCTATCCGGGATGACGACTGGCCGTACCCCCAGACTGTGGGGACAGATCGGATTAATGATAATACAGTTCAAAGTTGGCAATAAGATGGGCCCGTATGCAGATAATGAGTAAGCGGTCGACCCAGTGGGCGTGGCGATGATAATCCCATCCCCTAAATAGGTATTCAAATATTCTTCATCGATATAAACGTCAATGCGGATTACCCGGCTATAGCCGCCACGATCGACAACGACATCGTTGAGCGCATAAGAGACTTTTTCGCCAGAAAGCTGGCTAATTCGTGCCTCCAGGACCAGGCGCTCCAGAATAATATAATCCCCCTTCAAAATATCACTCAGGCAATTGTAGAGGTCTTCGATCATCACCTCTGCCAGAAAACCCAGCTTTCCCCCCAAATTAACCCCCAGGATCGGAACACCCGATGCGCCCACCACCCGGGCTGTCGCCAATATGGTACCGTCACCACCAAAAGACAGCACCACGTCGCACATCGAGCCCAACTGGCTCAATTTGGCAGTTCTCACCAGCGAAGCCAAACTTAATGAATTGACCAGATCTGCGTCAATAACATAACCGCAGTTGTGCTGATCCAACCATTGGATGAGCTCAGGGATCACCCCTTTGATCATGCCTTTGGTGGTATTGCCTGTGATACCAAATATCATATCCATGAGCCCCAATGCTCATCATCAATTTGCACTGATCAAATCTGGCGCCCATGAGTTGCGCCTGTGCCTTTCATTTTGCGAGACAAGGCTTATCGCTTGTGTCCCTTGCCCATCGGTGTCATCATGCATCAAACCGCTGTGGGGATGTCGTCTGCTGAACGAACGATTCCGTTGCTCAATCGAGACATTTGGTCAGATGGCGATACCGACTGCCCATGCGCCGCTCTGATTAAATCGTCTCTAATTGGAACCCGTCCTCAGTTTTAACCAATTTTTTCAACTTTTGTTCGGCTTGATTGAGCTTCTCCAGACAGAACTGGGACAATTTCATTCCTTCTTCAAATTTAGCCAGCGTCTCTTCCAGCGTCAGTTCCCCTTGCTCCATCTGGTCCACGATCTGCTCTAACTGCTCCATGGCTTGCTCAAAGCTTTTAACTGCCATAAGTCTACTCCTCGATAACTTGCTCTACCTTGCCAGCGATTTGCCCTTGATAAAACTGCACGCGAATTCGGTCCTCCACTTGAAGCGACCTGGCCCTTGTGACCACTTGATTATCTTTGCTGCGATAACAGATGCTGTAACCTCGCTTCAGAACCGACTGCGGAGCGAGTGACCGGAGCCGATGCGATAAACTACTCAGGTGCTGCGACAATAGCCGAACGCGATGTTCGGCACTAAGCCGTAAGGTGTGAGTCAGCTCATCCAATCGCTGCTGATATTGCCGAACCAGGTCTGGTGTCCTCAAAAAGCGATAGCTGGTAATTAAGCTGTCCAAGCGATCTCTCTGGTATTGAATGAAATTTGTGCAGGATTCAACCATGCGCTTTCGATACTGAAGCACGCGATTCAGTACTTCCTTTCGATCTGGAACGGCCAATTCAGCCGCCGCAGAAGGGGTCGGTGCCCGAAGATCTGCCACAAAATCGCTGATACTGAAATCAATCTCATGCCCCACCGCGGAAATCACTGGGATCTTCGAACGAAAAATCGCCCGCGCCACGATCTCCTCGTTAAACGCCCATAGATCCTCCAGGGAACCTCCGCCCCGGCCAACGATCAAGACATCGACCTTACCAAATTCATTGAACTCATCGATGGCGGTAGCAATTTCCTCTGCTGCCCCCTCACCCTGCACCTTGACTGGGCGTAATATGATTTCGATCCCAGGGAACCTCCGATTCAATATATTGACCAAATCCTGTATGGCTGCCCCAGTTGGTGAGGTGACAATCCCGATTCGCATGGGATAAGCCGGCAATGGCTTCTTTAAATCCGCACGAAATAGTCCCTCCTGCTGAAGCCTGGTCTTCAATTGCTCGAACGCCAATTGCAACTCTCCGATCCCTGCCGGCTGCATTTTGATCACATCAAATTGGTAATAGCCACGCTTCTCATAGACCGTCACTTTGCCCAGAGCCAGTACCTTCATGCCATCCTGAGGGGTAAAAAAGAGCGCCACATTTCGAGATCGCCACATGACGCACGGGAGCTGGGAATCGCGATCCTTTAGCGAAAAATAGAGATGCCCAGAGGAATGCATTTTTAAATTGGAGATCTCCCCCATGACCCACACCACGGGAATGGTTGTCTCCAGCAGCAGTTTGATTTCGCGGGTGAGCTCTGCCACCGAATAGACATGTTGCGGAGCAAGTTCGGATTGAATTTCAAACATGGGTGATCTATCCTGGATCTTCGCAATGGCACAGGCCTGGCATTCGCATCTATTCATTGGGGGTTAGAGAGAAGATATTGCCACTCTCTCTCATCAGAAATTTCGCTCATTTCGAATTGCTGTTCGACACTCCTTATGCGATTACCCAGCGCTTTTTGCACTTTTGTGCAAGAATTCGGTTGTCCCAGAATACAATTCCATAGATTACGGATTGCGGTTAGAGCGCGCTGGGAAATCGCTCGCTCTACGCTCGCAGGGCAGACCTCCCAGCCGTGAAAGAAGTGCACTATCAAGCCGCGGGGATCAGGACCAACTAAGCCTTAAAACCAGATTCATTCAAAATATGCTCAAATTCGAAATCAGACCAACTATTTTCCTGCGCCGAGACCGATGAGACCTTGGAGGGTCTAACAATACTTACAGTCGAGAAACAGGCTCTACAAATTTTTAAACCACGAAGACAACAACTTGAAATGAAGCTCAGAAATTTTTTCGATCGATGGGCGAGCAGCTATTGAATAGCCCTCACAGCTCAATCATCCTGAATCGGCACGCGCGTTCGATTGAGTGGAAAATCTATTCGAACCAAATGACCCAGTTCGATTTGAGCGACCTTGTCGAATACCGCAGGTTCATCAACTCCTCATCGAAACGCGCGTTAAAATTAGCTTCGCTCGTCGAGTCTTCGTGGTAAAAAAATTCGACCGAATGATAGCATTGCCATTATCTGAGTTTCTTTTTATGGCGATCTTTTCTGAGTCTTTTTTTGCGCTTATGCGTCGCAATCTTATGTCGTTTTCTTTTTTTGCCGCTCGGCATGGTCTTCACCTCCAATCTGTTAAGATTTTATAGAGTCAAAAAATAATCATCATCCCTGTGCAGATCATTGGACGGCGAGGCTTGCTTGTTCATTTTTGGATCTGCGAAGTTGATCCTTTTATTTTAGCCGCCCTTAATAAGAACTCTCGATTAATCCCGATTCGTTAATTTAATCGAAGACGCTTGGTATGTGTTTGTCGAACAATGGCAAGATGCTTGTATTCGACATCGGTTTTGATAACGATAGCAGCAAATCCTGTTCATCATTCGATTTTGTTCAGAACATATTCAGCCCCGGTGCAAAGATACTCCATGAGGAAACGCTGGTTATAGGGTCTGATTTTAGCTCCGAAGCGAATCGCCTGCCTGGGCCTTACAAGATAGTTTTTTCGCATCACAATTCGAAGGCCAACCTGCTGTAATAGCGCCTCAAACTCCTTGATGCGAATGCCGGTCTGATAGTTTCGCCAATGTGCCTCCACGTTCTGGCGCTCTATCTTTTCCAGCAGCCAGCGATAAACAACTGCGGGGGTCAGGTGAATGAACGGAAGGTATTTCAGAAACGACCGCATCACCTGCTGATGTCCGCCGAACGCTGAGCAAAACGGCGGGAAGGAGATCACCGCAATCCCCTGGGGGGATAGCATCGTTCTGATGTTTTGGAGCGCCGCTGCCTTGTGGCTGAGATGCTCAATGACATCGAGCATCAAAATGACATCAAATTGTTCATCCAAAACGAGCTGCTCGATGTCCCCATGAATGAATCGAACGCCGGAACTCCCTTTTTCCCGAGCATATTTGAACCGATCGAAACTATATTCAATGCCGGTACACTCGTACCCAGCCCGTTCGAACGCAGAGAGCACGCCTCCTTCACCGCAACCGATATCCAATACTCGCCTGCCATGCGCAAATGGCGCTACGAAATGCTGAAGATAAAATTGGCCAATCTGAATCTGATATTCCAGATAGGCCATTCGATCGTGATTGGCGGCCTGGCCGAACCGATGCAATTGAACCATAAAAATTTCTCTCTACATGTTCCGTGCAACCCTGCATCTGCACCTCCCAACTTCATGGAACATTTTCGCATTTGCAGATCGAACAATATGCGTTTGCTCAGGCGCGACGGGACCTAAAACTATAACATATTCCCTATGGAAACAGCTCGGTCTAATTGGCTCTGTTTCAGATAGCGGATTCAAGCGAAACCATGTCATTCCAGCCCGACGACCGATGGATAGATATCTTCTTGGGATTTAGTAATAGGATCTTGTTGCCAGATACAAGAATTGGCTTTATTGTGATGCCTGCATGCGCGGCATCCATGTCGCTATCATTCCTGGTCCACATCGAGGTTCAGAGCCTCCTGCAATGACTTCGAGCAATTGAATCGCAGCGTGCGATGGGCAGGAATGTGCACCACTTCCCCAGTTTTCGGATTTCGTCCAATTCTTGCCGCCCGCTGAACCACCTCGAAGCGGCCAAATCCCCTGATCTCGATGGTATTCCCAGCTTTCAACGCATTGCGCATGGTGGCAAACAAACCGTCCACCACAGCCGCTGTCTCCACCTTCGTTAATCCCGTCCCCTCGGCAATGATATCTACCAGATCGGCTTTGGTCACTGCAGTCTCCTTTTTCTCTAATCGATATGGACTCCGCAAAACAGTGAAATCGATCATTCCGCACGAGGCCATGAAATCCCACATGTGTTCAAAGGAATGGATTGCTTCCTCGCCTCACTCCTCGCGATGATGCGATCTTGCAGATGTCGATTCCTCCTTCGGTTCGATCATCCCACTGACCGGTTCAAAAAATTTCGCGAAACTATTGCTCACGATGAAGAGCTCATCGCCGCGAAAAAGAAAAATCACCCAGCCTCAATTTTTTCGGAGAACAAATTTCATATTGGCCAGATCAGATCGATGCTTTTTCCCTCGCTCGCCATTCTGCTATTATCTGCCATCTGAGCCCCCGAAAAAGCGACCGTCAATCATCCAACCAAAACTGAGTCAATACGATCGGATCTCGCTGGGAACTTGCAGGCTTCTCAACGAAAATTGTCACACCTAAGCAATCTCTTTAATGACAATGCGAGCAATTACTGCTTGAGCAACTGCTGCACGAAGACGACGAACTGCTGGTTACAGTTTTACCACCCGAACTGAATCCAAACGCCGACATCAATCGCTGAGCGCGATTGGAGTGACATCCAGGACAGGTCATTTTCAGCGGCTGATGGCTACTTCCGACAAGCTCTTCGAATTGCAATGAACAATCGAGACATTGAAACTCATATATTGGCATGGTCGATCACCTGCAATGGCTTTTTGAATCAAATTTGTACCTGAGATTCTAAAATGAAAACTTGATCTTTAAAACGCCCATCGAACACCCGAAAATATATTGAAAGAACTTTTCCTTTTTCTTTTTTCGCGTCCTTCCATGTGTTTCGTGGGCAAAACATCTTTCCTCAGTCTTGGTTCATTTTAGAAATCTTGCTATTTGTCTCAGAAACAAAAGGTCTACGAATATTTGGACACGGAAATAGAACTCACACGAAAAGAACCTTCTCTGAATTTTATTTCTGTGTCAGTTCCAATTCTGTGGCCCCAAGAATTTTTATTACCTGAGATTCTAAAATGAAAATTAATTTTTGAGATACCCATCGCACACAGGGAAATGCACTGAAAGCATTCTTCATTATTTCTCTTTTTTCTCATCATCCCGTATGCTTCGTGGGCAAAGGGCTTTTACATTTCATTGCCAGGGTTCATTTAAGAAATTTAGGTTATAATGAACGCCCCGCTTTTTGCAGTGCCTTAAATCAGATCGAATTGGACTTATGCTTCTCACATGCTGATCCGACTTTAGATGTTGGAATTTCACGGCAAATGCGCGCGCATCCCGACAAATGCGGTTCAATCGATATCGCATTCTTTTCCAAAAATCGGATAAGCTTCAGATTTTGAAGCCCAAAAATACTAAAATATATTTTAAAAGTCAATAGCGAAAATGGAAAAGATCAGCCTTCAATCGGGCAGCGACATTTGCGTCATCTTCGCGCTGTAATGGACTTTGGTTGCACCCCTAAGAATTATGGGATCTGGTAATGGGGTCTTGGCCGAAATGTCCACAATGGCTGATGTTTCACGCTGAATTTCAGGTATTGAAATCTATCTTTTCATGAAGCGATAAAAACGACATGCGCAAGACTAAGATGGCCTGGTAAACGCAACTTTTGAGTACCGAAGATAACTGAATACTGGCAATTACGCTGCGTTGGACCGAAAGGAAGCGGAGCCGCCCGCCGCGTCCATGCCTCCAACAGGCATATTGGCCAACCCGACGCATTGAAACCTATTTCATAGCACCTGAGTTAAAAATGTGCATTGATCAAATAATTTCGTTGGCATTTAAAAAAAAATTTGATATATTGATCGGTTTAAAAAATTGGAATTGCATAAGTGAACCGATCGATCTCCACGCCAAGATCGGATGGAGGTTCGATAGCTCAGTTCTGCGCGTCGCTCTAAATTGAAGGACGCGTTTATTATAAATAGTAACGATGGATGTCCAAACAAGCCGTCAGACGGCGAGGAACGAAAATTTGCTTGAAGCAGACCTGCTGATCATCAATGCGAATCAATTGCTCGTGCCGGTGACCGACTCGTCCAACCGAAGCCAACTTCAGATCATCGAGGATGGCTATGTCGCGGCTCGCAACGGCAAAATTGTAAGCTATGGTTCAACGGAAGACATGCCTGATGAACTCCAGGTCGTTGACAATGCCAATGTCATCGATGCCATGGATCAGGTGGTGGCACCAGGGTTTGTTGATCCCCATACCCATCCCATCTTCTTCGGTACACGCGAATCGGAATTTATTATGCGATGCCAGGGCAAAACTTACCAGCAACTGGCAGAAGCAGGCGGCGGCATCCGATTTAGCGTGCGACAATTGCGTGCTGCTTCCAAGCAAGAATTGATCGAGCATGCCCTACCGCATTTAGATCGATTTATCAGCCTTGGCACAACCACCATTGAGGCGAAGAGCGGCTATGGTCTTTCCCTTGAGGACGAAATCAAATCGCTGGAGGTGATTCAGGAACTGAATCGGCTTCACCCCATCGATTTGATCCCAACTTTTCTTGGGGCTCACGAGATTCCCGATGAATATCGCCATCGGCGCGAGCAATATATTGAGCTCATCATCAAGGAGATGATCCCCCAGGTTGCCGAGCGAAAACTGGCCGAATTCTGCGATATCTTCTGTGAGGCACATGTCTTCGACATTAAGGAGTCAGAGCGCATTTTAACTGCTGCCCTGGATTATGGATTTAAGATAAAGATCCATGCCGAACAACTTACTGCCAGCGGTGGTGCTGCGCTGGCAGCCAAATTGGGCGCGATTTCCGCTGACCATCTCGACTACGTCTCGCCAGGCGACATCGAGCAGCTCAAACAGGCTGGCACCGTGCCCGTGCTGCTGCCAGGGGCGGTATTTTTCCTCGGGCAACAGCGGTATGCTCCTGCGCGACAGATGATCGACGCTGGTCTGCCCGTTGCGTTAGCAACCGACTTCAATCCTGGGAGTTGCATGACCGAATCGATGCCAATGATGATGACCCTCGGCTGCATTTACATGAAAATGCTCCCAGAAGAACTCTGGTTAGCCACAACGCTCCACGCAGCCCGGGCAGTGGATCGCCAGGGCAAACTGGGATGTCTGGCACCCGGCGCCGCAGCCGATCTGGTCATCTGGAATATCCCAAACCATCAATATCTGCCCTATCATTTCGGCGTCAATCTGGCCAGGGTGGTCATCAAAAACGGCATCACGATTTGGAACCATGCACAAAATCAACTCACAAGAGGCATAGTATGAGATCATCGAGATTTTGGATACTTTTGTTTGTATTAATTGCTTTATCTACCTGTCAAAAAGATCGCCCCTTGCCAACCGGTTATGAAACACTGTTTGGAGATAGAGAGGGACAAATTGCCACCACCGTGATCCCAACTTCCTTTGGAAGTGAGACAGGTTATAGCCGTGTCATCAACACTGGCAATGGCTATAATCTATTGATCGGCAATTATCAGAATTATCGGCTCGCTATTTACCTTAAGTTCGACAAATTGCCAGACAGCGCCCTTGTCCACCAGGCTAAGCTATCTCTGAGGTCCAATACGATCGATTCGACGTTGTTGAGCACCAATTCCGTCTTCGATCTGGCGATCTACCGTGCCGATTTTCAATGGGACAGCGATCTGGATCCTGAAGCCTATCTGGACCAATTGCCATTTCAAGGACCGTATCTAAGCATTGCAACCGTTAGCCCAGATTCCATCGGAAAGATCGTGTTCGAATTGGACCGAGATTTGGTAACCGATTGGGCGGACACGACAACTGGGACACCCAACCATGGCATCTGGATGATCAGTCCCAATCTGGCAGGGCTACGGAGCTTCTATTCTGTCGAAAATGCCGACGCCACCGTCAAGCCACAACTATCGTTGATCTATACACCAAAAGATTCGGCGGCTTCGGTTCGGGACACCACCATTGTTACCGCCTCTGCCGACGCATTTTTGGTCGTCAATCCGAATGAAGCGCTTTCTCAGCTTGATCCCGATTTCATTTATGTCGGAAAAGGCCTTGTCTTTCGCAGCTTCGTCCAGTTTGATCTCAGCCAGTTAGACTCAACCACGCAAATCAATCGAGCGCTCTTGAAGATGGTGATCAATAGCGGCCACAGTTTCCCGGGGAAGTCGGCAGCAGCCGAAACCTATATACTCCGTAAAGCCGAGGCAAGCACGATGAAAGGTGAAATCGATGAAAACCCATCCACCAGTGCGTTTACTGGTACATTGAGCGATAGCACGCTCATTTTTGATGTCACGTCAGTGGTGCAGGGATGGTTGAATAATAACTTCCCCAATTATGGTTTTTTGGTTCGCTCATTGAACGAGGGGCAATCTCTGGCACGGGTCGCCTTTTATTCATCGAAATCTAATGCCATTGACCTAAAGCCACGGCTTGAATTGTACTATACTACTCCAGCAAAGCAAGAATTTTGAGCCGATTTGGTTATTGCGTTCGCGGGACATCAGCGTGACTGAGATCATGGACCCTGAATTTGACTATGTTTGTCTTTTAACTTTTGGAGACAGTGCGCATGCATAAATATCGTCTGAGATTATTTGTAATAGCAATCGCCCTATTGCTTGGGAGCAAGGTGCTGGCTGGTTCATTTTATAGCTCCCGTGGCCTGGGAGAATTAAAATTTATGTCCAATGCCCAGGCGATCGGGATGGGATATTGCCTTATTGCTGTGCCCGACTTTTACCAGATCAATGTGCTCAATCCGGCGGCATTGGTGTTTACACCCATTACCCGATTATCTGGCGATTTCATCCATGAGGGGATCTGGAACCAGGACCGTCAGGCAGATGGGTTCGTCAAATACACCAATCTGAACGGCATGGCCTTCGCGGTTCCACTCCAAACCCAGAAGCTGGTGACTGCTATCAGCTTGATCCCTGCCAGCCAATTCGATTATGAATACCGCGAACCAGGAAGCATCAATGACTTCGAATTTGTGAAACAGTTGAGGGCCAAGGGCGGCCTCAATAAGATCTCCTTTGGTTTTGGATTGGCCATGGCACGAGATATCTATTTGGGCAGCAATCTCAACGTCAATTTCGGCAAATTCGAACAAACCTGGCTGGTCGATTATGTCTCCGACCTGTTCTGGGATTCTTATAATCGGTTGACCCGCAAGATGCACGGTTTAAATTGGACCATCGGGATTGTATTTCAGCCAGCCCCTCAGCTTTATTTGGGAGGCATCTTTTCCAATCCGTATCGGCTAAAATACAGCGATGAAATCATCAATTACACCCAAAAATCCTCGTCGATGTATAAGGTAGATCAGTTTGCCAGCGAAGAGCGATCCGTGAAGGTCCCCAAAATGTGGGGCGTTGGCATCTCCTACAAATTGAAAGATAAAATGCTATTCAGTTCTGATTTCAGCTTACAGCCCTGGTCGGAATTCATGACCGACCAACGACTGTCTTCGGAGTATCGGGATAGCTATCGATGGGGGCTGGGGATCGAGCGGTTGCCAAGCAAAAACATGATTGCAAGCTATTACGATCGCATGACCTACCGCGCTGGATTCTCCTATCAGCAGTTGAATTTCAAAACGGATGGCCAGCCTGTCTCGGAGTATGGGTTTAGCCTGGGAGTTGGTCTCCCCTATTCCGAAGGCTGGGGACGCATGGATATAGCGCTTCGATACGCCCGCCGGGGTGATCTATCGATTAATCCGGTTGAGGAGGATATCTTTCAATTGGTCATTTCCGTGGCGACTGGCGAAAAATGGTTCGTTCGGCGACAGTAGCCTTCAATCGTGAATCATCGAAAGATAATGGATCATTGACGCGGGAAACAGCCGGATTAAAAAAGAATCATGGACGATTAGAATATAAGATGATTAATTTGAAATCAACTAACTTTTTTCTTGCATTTTTGAAAAAAGTTTTTAAATTCAACTTCCTTAAATACGTTAATCAGCAAATCAGCTATAATAATCACTATCTCAATCAAGGAGAAGAACAATGAGGACTTCGAACCATTTAAGTCCGCTTCGGCTCTTCGGGATGCTTCTATCACTCCTCATTCTCGTCACGGCTATCTTAGTGAACTTCCATTGCGCTCCGACCGCGCAGCAGGCCAAGCCAGTTGTAGATGAAGCGCGGCAAAAGGCAATCCAGGATTCGCTGCGCAAAGCGTATGATTACGAACTCAATAAGACGTGGAGCACTGCATTCGAACATTACAAAAACAAAAACTACGAGAGCGCCATCAATCCATTCTGGAAGGTCATTGAACTGGATACCATCGAGCGATTTAAGGATCAGAAATACGCATTGCTATCAGATTCATATATAAAGCTGAATAAACCAGATTCCGCCCAGATCGTCCTGGAAATGGGCGTCAAAGCCTATCCAGAAAATGCTTATCTGCATCGGACGCTGGGCTATTTTCTGGACAGCCGCGGTCAAACCGAAGAGGCAATTCAGGAGTATCAGAGGGCGACTGAGATCGATCCTTCTCGTGCTGCCGATTGGAAAGCCCTGGGCAACTTATACATCAAGTCAAATCAGATCGACCTGGCCACTCGGGCATTTGAGAAAGTGACAGAGCTGGATCCAAAAGATCAAGATGCCCAAAAGATCCTCAGTCGGCTCTATAAATCGACCGGGGATGCTGAGGCGGCCCTCAAGCGGATGGAGGAAGTGAAACGGCTTGATCCCAACAATACCGAAAACTTATTCAATCTCGGCCGAGAATATTTTGCTCTCGGAGATTTCAACAACGCGGTATTGAATTTGGAGCAGATGCTGAAGATCAAGCCCAACGACCTGACGGCCATGGAGTATCTGGGCAATGCGCTGCAGAATCGCGGTGACTTTCGTCGTGCGATCAACGTGTACAACGAAATTTTGAAATTAAAACCAGATAATATTAAAGTGATGTGCGACATGGCCACTTCGTATCGCGAACTGGGACAGTTCCAAGCCGCTCGCAATTATGCCCGGCAAGCCCTCACGGTCGATCCCAAATATGGCCTGGCACGAATCGTCATCGGCGAAATCTATGAGAGCGCTGCGGAAAAATGCTACACCGTTCGCGGCAAAAAAATGCCTGAGTTCGATGATAAACTCATCTATGATTTGGCCTATCAAGAGTACTCAAAAGCTGCCCAGGACCCGCAATACCGAGACATGGCTGAGCGAAAAATGAACTATGTGAGTCAATCTCGACCTACCAAAGAGGACCTATTTTTTCACAAAGGGCAAACAAGACCAAAAGATCCCTGCTACGATTGGATCTATAAATAGCGTTCGAAGCGGCTATCTTTAGCCGCTTCGATCAACCTGGCTTGCCTTGCAAAATATGCTTTCGAACCATGTCGTTGTCCCTTCTGTCTGATCGCTTAACCTGCGCGATCATGGAAAATAGATCGACACTTGTTTTTCTGCGCTAAAAATCCGTCCAGAAAATGACGATGGATATGGTGTCGAACCGTGGCATCGCAGATCGAACGGGATGATGCGTCGACAGATTACAAACCGATCGCTCAGCAGGAACTGAGCAGATAATGGGTCTAATAGCAAATAAGATTCTCAACCCTCCGCTGACTGTCGTATGAATGGGAATCTCATCAATGCATTGAAGCAGAGTTAGAAGGGTCAAAGGCAATCGGAAGCGGACGCGTACCCGATTGCACCTCTGGCCCGCGTTCTGATTAAAAATTCAGTTGTTTTGTGCGTCCTCGCTCCAGTGAATTCGAAGAGCGCTAAATGCTATTGATCGTGGAATCATCGCGGTCCTGAATTGTGGACTGATGCGAGGCATTAGATCGACAATTCAACCTCGCCAGCAATTCTGCTATGGCGGAGATGAAATGCGAACATATCGTGAGTTCAAATCAATTGAGAAAGAGGGACGATTTTGATTTCGAATCGCTGTTAAAGAAGAAATTCAAGTTTTGAGGTGAACAAAGAAACGCTATGATCATTGCGTTAGCTTCGGATCATGCTGGTTTCGAGTTGAAAACGAAAATTAAGCGATTCTTAGAAGAACTTGATCTGACGACAGACGATTTTGGCACATTTAAATCTGAATCAGTCGATTATCCTGACTATGGCATTTTAGCTGCCCGGGCTGTATCTTTGGGGAAGGCGGACCGCGGCATCCTGGTATGCGGTACGGGAATCGGGATGTCCATTGTTGCCAACAAAGTCAAAGGCATTCGCGCGGCGCTGTGCACTTCTTTGGAGATGGCGGAACAGAGTCGGCGGCATGTCAACTCCAATGTGCTTGTTTTGGGTGGCAGATTAATCGATCATGAATTAGCGTTGCGGATAGTAGCTGTATGGCTGAAAACCCCATTCGAAGGCGAACGACATCTGCAGCGCGTAATCAAAATCCATCAATTGACTGGATGCTAACCCTAACATACGATTTCCGGCGGAGTCAAAATTCAAATGAACTGCCCGAAGGAAATCATTAACCACGCATAGGAACTATCATGAAGAATTTGAGAGAAACCGATCCTGAAGTCTATGAGGCGATCAAATTAGAAGTCGCTCGACAAAATGATAAGTTAGAGATGATCGCATCTGAGAATTTTGTGAGCCTTGCTGTGTTACAGGCCATGGGACAGGTGATGACCAACAAATATGCTGAGGGATATCCGGGCAAGCGTTATTACGGTGGGTGCGCTTATGTCGATATTGCTGAAGAGTTGGCCAGGGAGCGCGCCAAGCAGTTGTTTCATGCCGAATATGCCAACGTTCAGCCCCATTCTGGATCCCAGGCCAATATCGCGACATATTTTGCGTTTGCCAATCCTGGAGATACAGTGATGGGGATGAACCTCGATCATGGTGGTCATCTGACCCATGGCAGCCCGGTCAATTTTTCAGGGCGACTGTTCCGTATCGTGTCGTATGGTGTCAATCGGGAGACCGGGTATATTGACATGGATCAGGTGAAGGATCTGGCGCTTAAAGAAAAGCCGAAACTGATCATCACTGGCGCCAGCGCTTATCCGAGGGAGATCGATTATGCTGCGTTTCGCGAAATCGCCGATCGGGTTGGTGCCAAATTGGTTGCCGACATCGCCCATCCAGCCGGACTGATTGCGGCCGGTTTAATCGGTAGTCCAATCCCTTATTGTCATGCGGTCACGTCCACTACCCATAAGACGCTGCGCGGGCCGCGGGGGGGATTGATCCTGGTCGGCAAGGACGTTGAAAACGATCTCGGTCAGCGGACGCCGAAAGGGACGTTGAAGACCTGGGGCCAAATTATCGATTCGAATGTATTTCCGGGATTTCAAGGGGGGCCGCTGATGCACGTCATCGCTGCCAAGGCTGTCGCCTTTAAAGAGGCGTTGTCCCCCGAATTCAAAGCTTACTCGCAGCAGGTGATCAATAATGCCAAGGCATTGGCCCAAAAACTGATCAGCCTGGACTATCATTTGATTTCCAATGGAACGGATACTCATTTGATGCTAGTCGATCTGCGCAACAAGGGTCTCACTGGCAAACAGGCGGAGACCGCCCTGGAGCAGGCTGGCATTACGGTCAATAAAAATATGGTTCCGTTCGATGACCAGAGCCCGTTTGTGACCAGCGGGATTCGCATTGGAACGCCGGCGCTCACGACCCGGGGCATGAAAGAAGCCGAGATGGTTGAGATCGGCGACCTGATCAATAAGGTACTAAGCAACATCGGGAATGAAACTGTTTATCAACAGGTTCGAAGTAAGGTGTATGAACTCTGTCAGCAATTCCCGCTCTATCAATTTGAATTCTAACCAGCCGAAGGCCAAGTATGCGTTGTCCATTTTGTGGTACGCCTGACAGCAAAGTCATTGATTCTCGAGCCAAAAGTGACGGCAAAGTCATTCGGCGCCGGCGCGAGTGCCTCTCTTGCAAGCGCCGTTTTACTACCAAAGAATATGTCGAGGAAAATCCGATCCTGGTCATCAAATGCGATCAGCGTCGCGAAGCGTTCAACCGGGAAAAACTGAAACAGGGAATTCTCCTGGCCTGCACGAAACGCCCCATTTCCATGGCGCAAATCGATGCCCTGGTGAGCCATGTTGAGAACTCGCTGAAAGATCAATCCAAAGAAGAGGTAAGTTCCAAAGAGATCGGCGAGATGGTCATGGAGCAGCTCAAAAAGCTCGATCAGGTAGCCTATGTGCGATTCGCCTCGGTATACCGCAATTTCCAGGCAATGGACGAATTCATTAATGAGATTCAGGGTCTAAGATAGCGCTGTGCCCGCCAAATAAGCGAGAAATGGTAAGGGCTTGTGGTGACTACTGATGGTTCTGGGATGCAATTCTCGAAAATATTAGTCTGTTCATTTTTTTTATCGATCCAATAAAATACAGCGAGGTAAAATGAGACTGAAGCGACTGACGTTTAAGGGCGGTGTTCATCCGCAGGAGCGGAAAGAGTTATCTGAGGAACAAGCCATTGAACAGCTCCCACTGCCCGCCTATGTGGTCATTCCGGTGCAGCAACATCTGGGCGCGCCGGCTGAGCCCATTGTTGCCGTGGGCGATACGGTTCGAACTGGGGATAAAATCTGCGAGGCCAAAGGCTTTGTCTCTGTCCCCTCTCATGCCTCAATTTCTGGCAAAGTCAAAGCGATTGAGAAACGTCCCCATCCAGTGGCAGGGGAAGCATTGGCCATCGTCATTGAGAGCGATGGTAAAGATGAACTATCCCCGAGCATTGGTCCAGTGATCAACCACATGACCCAAGATGTCAATGAAATGAAGCAAAAAATTCAGCAGGCTGGACTGGCTGGAATGGGCGGCGCCGCTTTTCCCACTCATGTCAAGCTCTCTCCCCCAGCCAATAAGCCCATCGATACATTCATTCTGAACGGCGCCGAATGCGAGCCGTACCTTACCGCCGATCATCGGCTGATGTTAGAACACCCCAACGAAATCCTGGAAGGCGTTCGCATCATCATGAAGATCCTGGGTTGCAAGACCGGCTACATTGCCATCGAGAAAAATAAGCCAGATGCAATTGCTCTGTTCCAGAAACTGGTCAATCAATCTGGGGACAGTCTCAAGGTAGTGGCATTGAATGTGAAATATCCTCAGGGGGCAGAAAAGCAACTGATCAAAGCCATCACCAATCGCAAAGTGCCGGCTGGCGGGTTGCCCATGGATGTGGGCTGCCTGGTCCATAATGTGGGGACAGCGAAAGCGATTTACGATGCCATTGCCCTGAACAAACCGCTGTACGAGCGGGTGGTGACTGTTTCGGGCCGCGGCATCCGTCAGCCGAAGAACCTGCGGGTGCGCATCGGCACGCCATTTCAGAATCTGATCGATTTCTGCGGCGGTCTCACCGAGGATACTGTGAAAATCATCAATGGCGGCCCCATGATGGGCATCGCGCAATACACGCTCGAGGTCCCGGTCACCAAAGGCACCTCTGGCGTTTTGGCATTGACTACCTCCGAAACTCGCATCGCAGAACCGCAGCCGTGCATCCGCTGCGGCCGATGTGTCGAGGTCTGTCCCATGAACTTGCTCCCGAACACTTTAGCACGGCTCGTCGAATACAAGCGCTTCGACGAGGCAAAGGCACTAGGCGTGCTGGATTGCATCGAATGCGGATCCTGCGCCTTCGTATGTCCCTCCAAGATCCGTCACGTCCATCATATCAAATTCGGCAAACTGGAAGTGACTAAGATGCTAAAAGCCAAAGCAGCTTAATGATCATAGAATGAGATAAGGAATTCCTGGTATGGATAAAAAATGGTTCGTGACTGCTTCTCCTCACATTGCCGATCAAGAATCGATTCCGAAAATCATGTACGGCGTGGTGATTTCCTTGATCCCAGCCATGCTGGGCGCCATCTATTTCTTCGGAATTCGGGCTGGCTGGGTGATTTTGCTGGCAGTCCTGGGCGCTGTCGCCACAGAAGCCATCCTCGAAAAGCTGATGAAAAAGCCGATCACCATCAAAGATGGCAGCGCGGTGGTCACTGGCATCCTACTGGCCATGAACGTGCCTGCCGAAGTGCCGTGGTGGATCCCACTCATCGGATCTGCCTTTGCCATCTCCATCGGCAAGATCCCTTTTGGTGGCCTGGGCTATAATCCGATGAACCCAGCCCTTTTGGGCCGTGCGTTCCTATTGGCCTCCTGGCCAACTCACATGACTATATTCAAAACCAAGCCCCTGGAGTGGCTCACTCACCACCCAGGGTTGGCGCAATTTCTTTCAAAATTATCGCTCTATACGCCAGACCCAGAGAGCAAATTTAGCCTCTCTGGCATCGATGTGATCACCACAGCCACACCACTGAACGTATTCAAACAGCAGAAAGACACCATATTGCGTTTCGCGGATGATCCGACCAAGACGGAACAGATCAAAACTGCCCATGAGGCCATTTCACAACTCTACGATTCGTACGGTAATCTGTTCTGGGGCAAAATCGGCGGTTGTATCGGCGAAACATCGGTATTTCTGCTGTTGATCGGCGCGGTCTACTTGATCTATAAACGCTACATTCGACTGCGAATTCCGCTTAGCTACATCGGTACTGTGGCTATCCTCTCCTGGATCTTCGGTGGTGTCGATGGCCTATTCAGCGGCGATCCACTGTTCCATGTGTTGGCCGGTGGATTGATGTTGGGCGCATTCTACATGGCCACCGATATGGTGACTTCGCCGGTCACCTCTGCTGGCGGGTACATCTTCGGCATTGGATGCGGCGTCATTACCGTGCTTATCCGTTTGGTCGGCGGCTATCCCGAGGGCGTCTCTTATTCAATTCTGCTAATGAATCTCACCGTGCCGCTGATCGATCGCTATACCAAACCCAAAACATTCGGAAAGGTGAACAACAAATGAAAGACATTGCGAAACTGGGCTTGATCCTGCTATTGGTGACAGCGTTGGCTGGCGCAGCACTCTCGGTGGTCAATAGTATTACCAAACCGCGCATCGAAGAGCAAAAACGATTGGTAACGGCTCTGGCATTGGCACAAGCCCTGCCCGATGCAGCCAACGGTGTGATAGAACCAGATACGACTTTCAAAACAATCCAGGTTTATCGGGGCTATCGCGATAGCTTGAAACAACAACTGGTCGGATATGCGTTTCTTGCCATGGAAAATGGCTACTCCAGCCAAATTGAAACCATGGTTGGGGTAGATAGCAATGGAACCATTATCGGCATCAAGATTCTGCACCAATTAGAGACCCCGGGGCTCGGCACCAAGATCGAGGAGATCCGGCATGGTGAAACCGCGCCCTACTTCCAACGGCAATTTCTCAGCCTGAACGCCGCTCACCTGGCGGTCGATAAAGATGGCGGCAACATCGAAAGCATCACTGGAGCAACCATCTCTTCCCGGGCAGTTACCAATTCGATCAAAAATGGGTTTCTAAAATTGCAGCGGGAAATTGATGCGTTAAAGAAGGAGAGGTTGGCTGGTGGGGGCGGTGATCAGTGATCAGTAATCAGTAATCAGTAATCAGTAATCAGTAATCAGTAATCAGTGATCAGTGATCAGTGATGAGAAGGAGATAGTTGAGTTTTGGGCGAGCAAAGTGGCAAGATCATCGTCATCGCTTGAGGCTAAAATCAATGATGAATAGCATGAAACATCAAAAATAGGGAATCGCCATGTCAGCATCATACGAGTTCTTCAAAGGGATATACAAAGAGAATCCGATTTTCAGAGTGCTGTTGGGACTGTGTCCGGCGCTGGCCACCTCCAATTCGCTGCAAAATGCGGTTGGCATGGGTGCTGCTGCTACCTTCGTATTGTTATGTTCCAATTTCATTATCTCGCTGATCCGAAAGGGCGTGCCCAATAAAATTCGCATTCCCATCTACATTGTGGTCATCGCCACTTTTGTGACCATTACAGATTTGACCATGCAAGCCTTTGCGCCAGCACTGAGTAAATCATTAGGTGTGTTCGTACCGCTGATCGTCGTGAACTGCATCATCCTTGGCCGCGCCGAGGCGTTTGCCAGCAAAAATGGCGTGCTGCTCTCGGTCCTTGACGGGCTCGGCATGGGTTTGGGCTTCACCTTCGCATTGAGCCTGGTGGCAATCGTTCGTGAATTGCTTGGGACCGGAAAACTGTGGTCCATACCCTTGTTTGGCCCTGGTTTCGAACCCATGCTGATTCTTATTCTGCCTCCTGGTGCATTTCTTACACTGGGATTGTTTATCGGTTTCTTCAATTGGCTGGAAAGCAAGCGCGCCCGGTAGGGGCTTGTCATATTCGGAGGAGCATCGCTATGGAATTAAAGGAAATCTTCATCATTATCATTACCGCGGTCTTTATCAATAATTTCGTGTTCTCCCGATTTCTGGGTACCTGCCCCTATCTGGGCGTATCAAAAAAACTGGATTCCGCCGTCGGTATGGGCATGGCCGTGATCTTCGTGCTCGTCATGGCCTCAGCTGTCACCTGGATCGCGTTCAATTATTTGCTTAAACCGACCACGTCGATTTTCAAATATATCTTTGCTTCGCATCAGGCGCCAGACCTGACCTTTCTGCGAACCATTGTCTTCATTTTGGTCATCGCCTCGCTGGTGCAATTTGTGGAAATGGTCATTCAGAAATTCAACCCCACGCTCTATAAGGCGCTGGGCATCTACCTCCCGCTGATCACCACAAATTGTATCATTCTGGCAGTGGCAATTTTGAATGTCAGCCCCGATCCCCAATACAATTTTAACTTCATCGAAAGCATTATCCATGGCTTTTCCGCAGGAGTTGGCTTCACCTTAGCCCTCATCCTCATGGCCGGCATCCGCGAACGACTCGAGTTAGCCCCGGTGCCCAAGCCGCTCAAAGGCGTCCCCATCGCCTTCATTATGGCTGGCCTCATGGCGATCGCGTTTTTGGGGTTTTCAGGTTTGAAGATTCGATAGTCGGGGCTCGTTCAGGTTAACAGGGTCAGTTTGATCAGTCTTAGCGAAGTTATCTGATCCATTGATGAAACAGAAGCGATCGTTTCGCGCGCACTGACTTGACGACAAAACGTTAATCCGGGCAATCGCGCTCAAACCATTTTCTATTGCCTGGGTCTCAATATTTGTGTTTATGAACATCAGCCAGTTTGGGACCCCTCACTCTGGCAGATACCATCACCATCGATCCGATGGAAGCGGCGCACAGATGCCGCTTTTTTTAATAATGGACCCCGATTTGCTTTTGCCTGCTCATTGCGCGAAATCCAGCATGCGTGAACGATTCTCTTATTCCTCTCCAAAAGACAGGGCAAGAGTATCATCAATCTCAGAATGATAATTTGCGCTTGATGGAACACTGGATATCAACTCCATTCATTTAGCCTGGATTGGAGTTCTGCAAAAGAGCAAAAAGCGAGTCATTGCGAGGATCGAAGAGACGGAGCAATCGATTAGCCAGACTGTTGAAAAATGCGAAACGAAATATTAAGATATTATTCCTACGAACGCAGGAAGATGGCTGCATGCGCAGGAGTACACCAAAGCCTATTTCTGGCATTTTGCAACAGCAATTGACTTGACAGCGATTGCTTCGCCTCGCAGGCAATGACATTGTGTTGTACCAGTGATTAAAAATTATTCAACTGATCGGGAACAACATGTTTCTGGATGGAATATTCAGTTGAAAAGCGAGACCTTGTTTCGGGACAACATATCCATATATTGTTCAAAACTTCGGCCGCTCATTGATAAGGATGGTCTATGCAATCGACCACAGAACTAAGGGGATCTAAGCCGTGAAAAAGATCAGAGACCAATTATTGCGCATGACACGCTGTCTATTTTGGGCGATGCTATTGCCGTTGCTCGCTTTTATGCCAGTTCATTTGTCAGACTCCCAAGACAGCGTGGAGGGGAGAATCTGGTACTTTCTTCAGAAATACAGCCCCAATAGTTATTACCTCGTCAAGAGATACGTAACGGCCCCTGAGCGATATCAGTTGGGCAGGGTCACCATCAAACTCGGGCAAAAGGGATCATTGCTTCGGTTTATTGACGGAGAGTCCGATCAAGACATTGTCGCATCGCTCAATACCCTGGTTCATGAGGTGTGCCATGGCTACACCAGCACCCTCACCTATCAGTACATTCAGCAAGACCCTAACATAAGCTATAAGTTTGGGGACGAATATTTCCTTTACTTCATCGATAGCCTGCACTCCATCTTGGTGCCGAAGACCAGTGTTTTTCCAACCCCCGAGATTCATCGCACCATCCCCAAACAACTCCGTTCGCCGCGCTATGAGACTTATATTTATCCTGAAAAAAAATCTCTGGGCGCTCAGGTCAATGGCATCTACGGGCTGTTAGATGAATGGAACGCCTATTACCATGGCACCAGGACCGATCTGGATTTGTTCGATTATTACGCTGAACGGGCTCGAGCTGTACCGAGCTTTTGGTTGGAATTCTTCAGTGCTGTAAATGGTACTTATTATGCCCATGTGGAATTCAAGTTTTATGCGCTGAAGTATTTGATGTTCGCGCGAGACAATCATCCCCAAATTTATAATCAAATCTTATCGAACAAAAAATTCATCGAAGCGTTCCTGGCGATCGACCGCAATTTTACTGAATTGATCGATCAATATTTCGAGCGAAAGAAACAGATCTTCCAGCTATTGAAAGAGCAAGAGGTTGAATTTAGCGAGGATGAAGATTATGTATATATCGGCTATCACGGCCGAGGCAATTTTCTGAAAATCTATCGCCAGCTTGCTGCTGAACTGGACAAAGCCAATTACCGGGAATTGCTAACCATTATCAGATCTGCAGCCGAATAAATTTGAAATGGAGCTCATCATGAGTGCGACCGATGATTTCATGCAGCGATTATCATCTCAAGAGCGAGCGCTCGTTTCAGAATTGGCTACGCCAGCCGACATTCAGCGTTTTCTGGATGGCCTGACTTATAGCGCTGACTCGTTTTATCGCTGTCCCCTACGGGTGATGCGCGACCGCACCGCCCATTGTTTCGATGGAGCGCTATTCGCCGCAGCAATGCTCAGACGATTGGGCTATCCCCCGCTCATACTCGATCTTCTTCCCAATGAGCGAGACGATGATCATCTGCTCGCTCTATACAAATTCGACGGCCTTTGGGGCGCTGTGGCCAAATCTAACTTCGTTGGATTGCGCTTCCGCGAACCAATCTATCGCTCTATCCGCGAACTGGTGATGTCATATTTTGAACAATATTACAATGTCGCAGCAGAGAAAACGCTGCGCGCCTATGCTGGTCCATTGAATCTGACCCGTTTCGATCGACTCCATTGGATGATTGAAGACGATGGATTGGATCTAATCGCCCAGCGACTCGATCAGCTTCGTCGCGTCCCTGTGATCTCGGAGCGCAGCATTCGCATCCTCTCGCCAGTAGATCCGCGCTCTTTTCAAGCCGGTTTGTTCGGCGCAAACGAAGCCGGCCTGTTCAAAGTGGATTAGCGCAACGCTTGCTCACTCCAACCAATCGATTTGAAATGAACCTCAACCAGGGTAATGAAGTATAAATAACTCGAATTTGCCCCCTGGGGGCCTCGTTCGAGCTCAGTTCTTTATGTCAGATGCATCATAAACCAAGAAAGACTGTCCGAAACTTGAAAGAATTAATGAACGACTGGCGACTCGCACCTCTGCTTTTCAAAAGCCAAAATCGAAATATTTTGGAATGATCCCAGGGTCTGATCGCCAATAATTTTAGCCAATAGATGTTTTGGCAACAGAGAATGACCGTTTTTTATTGAAAAGGCATTTTTAATTTATCATGTCAGACAAACAACAATCATCATCACAATCGCAATCCGACAAATCGGACCAGGACGAAAAAGTGATGCCGTTCCTGGATCATCTCGAAGAACTGCGGCAGCGTCTTCTGAAATGCATCATTTCGATATTCAGCCTCAGCATCATCAGCTATATCTTTTCCAAACAGATCATGGCCATCCTATTGCGCCCATTTCCACGAGAAGATAAGCTGATCTTTTTATCGCCCCAAGAGGGCTTCATGATCTATATCACCATCTCGCTGTTCGCAGGGCTGATCTTCAGTCTGCCTGTGATCTTCTACCAGCTCTGGCAATTTGTTCGGCCTGGCTTGTATGCGAGAGAGCGCAAATACACGATCCGCATCGTGTTTTTCTCAACGTTTTTCTTTCTGCTCGGAGCGTTGTTTTGTTATTTCATCGTAATCCCGTATGGCCTGAATTTTCTGCTGAGCTTTGCCGGGGACCAGCTTACGCCGACCATCCAAATTAAAGAATACTTGAAATTCATTACGCTGCTGATCCTGGTATTCGGCATCGTGTTTGAGTTGCCGTTGCTGTCATTTTTCTTAACCAAGCTGGGATTGATCACGCCCCAGTTTTTGCGAACCAAACGGCGCTATGGCATCGTGGCCATCTTCATTGCTGCTGCGGTGCTGACACCGACAACCGATGTCATTAGCCAATTGCTATTGGCCGTCCCGCTGATGATCTTGTACGAGATCAGCATTTGGGTATCACGAGCCGCACTGCCGAAAAAAGCAGCGAAAACCAAGACGAACAAGGAGGGAGAAGAGCGCGATGATTCCTGAGGCCTATCAACAGCTTTCAGAAGACGAAGCTCGGGCGCGCATCCTGGAACGAAAATCCCAGATGGGCCGACGGCTGGTGATTCTGGGACATCATTATCAACGCGATGAGGTCATTGAGCTATCGGATTTTCGCGGGGATTCTTATGGACTATGCCAGCGGGCTGCGGAACAGGCTGAGGCTGAATTTATCGTATTCTGCGGCGTGCATTTTATGGCTGAGAGCGCCGATATCATCTCTCGACCAGATCAAATCGTCCAATTGCCCGATGTAACGGCAGGTTGCCCCCTGGCCAATTTCGCAGATATTGATGACGTCCGAACCGCATGGCAGCAGCTAACTGAAATCTACGGGGACGATCGCATCACGCCTATCACCTACATCAATTCCTCGGCCGAAATCAAAGCGTTCTGCGGCGAGCATCATGGGGCGGTCTGCACGTCTTCCAACGCCCGCGCAGCGCTGCAATGGGGCTTTGACCAATCGCCACGCGTCATGTTTTTCCCGGATCGTCATCTTGGCACCAATACGGCCAATCAACTCGGCATCCCCGTGGAACATCGAATCATCTGGGATCCAGCGCTCCCGGCCGGCGGCAATACAGTGGATCAAATTCATCAGGCGCGGCTCATTCTCTGGAACGGCTACTGTCACGTGCATACCTGGTTCAACCTCAACCATGTGACCGCCATCCGAAATTCGTTCCCCACTGCCCAAATAGTGGTTCATCCTGAATGTCCCGAACCCGTGGTGAATGCTGCGGATGCAACCGGCTCCACATCATTTATCATTAAATTTGTCGAACAGGCCAAACCCGGCGCGATGATCGCGATCGGAACAGAACTGAACCTGGTACAACGATTGGCCAAAACCCATCGCGACAAAAGAATTGTCCCGCTGGCTCGTTCGCTCTGCCCGAATATGTACAAAATCAATCTTCTTAACCTATGCTGGACGCTCGACCATCTCGGTGAGGTGAATATTGTTGCCGTTCCAGAAGGCATCAAACACTATGCGCGATTGGCGATAGAACAAATGCTACAAATCAAATGAATCTGGTTAATCGAGGAAACTGACTTTTCGTGAGCGGATCGTCCTATCACATCTCTTCTCAGCCAAAAGTTGATCTCCACATTCATTCCAATCGATCGGACGGGGCTCTCTCCAGTCGGGAGATCATCGATTACGCCCGCAAAATTGGCCTGAAAGCCATCAGTATCACCGACCACGACGATATTGCCGGGCTCGAAGAAGCACTGCAATATAGCCTAAGTCAGGGCATCGAGTTCATCCCCGGCGTTGAACTGTCTGCCCGAACCCACCCTTTTGACCTCCATTTGCTCGGCTATTTCATCGACCCGCGCAACGAGCAATTGAACCAGTACATCGCATTCTTTCAACAAGAGCGAATGAAGCGCGCCAAAAAAATTTTGGAGTTGTTGAAAAAATTTGGCATTCACTTATCCCTGGATTTGATCTTAAAAAAGTCGGGGCAGGGTTCCATTGGTCGCCCTCACATCGCTGAGGCCATGGTGGAAGACGGTTACGTCCATAGTTACCAGGAGGCCTTTAATAAATACATCGGCGATGGCTGCCCCTGCTGCGTCCCCAAATTTAAAATTACCCCGGCTGAGGCGATCTCCCTGATCAACCAGGCCGGTGGCCTCTGCATCATCGCCCATCCCGGCATGGACATCACTGATGACGGCCTGATGGACCTCATCAAGCTCGGACTGCAGGGCATTGAGACCATCCACCCCAGGCATACCAAGCAACAGGTCGATCACTACCGCGAGATCATTCAGAAACATCAGTTGCTGGAAACCGGTGGCTCCGATTGCCATGGCGAAAATAAGTCCCCGGTCATGATCGGCCAATTCAATATTCCTTACCTGTTCGTCGAGAAAATGAAGGAAAAATTGGGGAGAAAATGAGATGAAGTAAAGTAGAACAGCTAAGATCACCAGGCAAATTCTTTTACAGTCCTGTGCCGTCACTTCCTCACACAGCTTTTTTTATGAAGCGGCGTTGCCAAGAGATTCTCCGTCTCCTTCTATCATCAAGAACGTTTCAAGGGAAGAGGTTCGAAATAACAGTGCCTGAAATTATCCTCCTGGCGGGAAATTTGAATCGTTTGGGTCAGCCACTAAGTATGGAACCGAAAGAAGATTAAATCCCCATCCTCGACCATATACTCTTTCCCATGAACCGCGACCAATCCCAGCTCTTTCAATTTCGCCTCCGAACCATGCTGGACCAGATCTTGATATTTGATCACCTCCGCTTTGATGAATCCCCGTTCGAAATCGGAATGAATTTTACCTGCTGCTCTCTGAACGAGCGTTCCTCGCGGGATGGTCCAGGCATGCGCCTCGTTCTTATTGGCAGTAAAAAATGTGATGAGGTTCAATACCGCATAGCCAGCGCGAACGACCTGATGCAAGCTCAATTCATCCAGCCCCCATTCGCGGAGGAACTCAGGCTGACTCTCTGGATCGAGCTGAGCTATTTCCTCCTGAATTTTGCCATAGACGATCACACAGGGTTCATTGGACTGCTGAGCATATTCCTGGAGTCTTTTCGCGTAGCTGTCATCGCTGAAATTTTCCTCCCCCACATTCGCGATGAAAATCGCTGGCTTTAAAGTCAGCAGGTTCAGCTCGGCAAGCGCCTCTTGCGCCTCTGCCGTCAGCTTCATCCGCTTCAGCGGAATACCCTGAGAAAGCCCTTGCTCGATCTCCGAAAAAATCTGCCATTGCTCCTTCAGTTTCGGATCGCCAGATTTCATCGCCGTACTCAGCCGCGCCAGCTTGCGCCCCACAATTTCCAGATCCTTCAATATCAGTTCGGTCATCACCACCTCAACGTCGGCCACCGGGTCGAGCTGACCGCTGACGTGCGCCACATTTTCATCTTCAAAGCACCGCACCACATGGGCAATGGCATCCACGCCCTGAATATAGCTCAAAAATTGATTGCCCAATCCCTCCCCTTTGCTTGCCCCTTTCACCAAACCAGCGATATCGACAAACTCCAATGTGGTAGGCGTAATTTTGGCCGATCCGACGATCCTGCCGATGGTCTCCAGCCGCTCATCCTTTAGCGGCACAATCCCAATGTTCGGATCGATGGTACAAAAGGGATAATTCGAAGCTGGCACTTGCAATGCCGTCAGCGCATTGAAGATCGTCGATTTCCCCACATTGGGAAGGCCAACCAGGCCACATTTGAACCCCATAGGCGCCCCTATGCTATTCGATTAATGCCTGTTCTTTTTCGTTCGTTTTACAATCCCATATCATAAAAAGTTTCTGACCAACGACCTTCAGCTCTGCAAAAGATCGTTGTCAATAGCCGCCCACAAATCTTCACCGAAAAGTCGGACGACGGAAATCGAGCAGAAATCCATGCTTTGGCAGCCATCTTACCCCAAAAAACCATTTGCATTTTACCATCGAAAATCTTATATTCCAAGCTCAAATCGGATTGAGAATCGTTGGATGATGAATTTGGTTTGAAGGATGAGGAGAGGACCCCTCGCATAAGCATTTTGCTTCAGCGGGGTGAGAGCAACAGCTATTCCTCCTTGTCCAGATGACTCATGATCCAACTTCCAATATGCGAACAAATGCATAATATTTGTTCCATCGAGGCTCAATACCACTTCAATTCAGCTAACCATGAAAAACGCATAACCGCAAACTGAATGGAAATGAATTATGGCAGACGTGCTTTATCATGAGGAAGAATATCGACGATTTTATGAGAACTTGCTGCCGTTGTTGAACGGTCCCAACATCAAACATGTCGATTTGAAGGATTTGAAGAAACCAGCACTGGAGACGGGTGTGAGAACCAAATTCGGCTCTTATGGCTGGCGTTCCGCCATGTCTAGTCGTTTGGGCGGCAAAACCGTTTATCTTGGCAGCAAAAACGTTTGGCTGCCCAACCCGACCGATGTGCAGAAGAACCTGATCGAAAATGCTCCAGAACAATTGCACAAAGTGCTCTATTATATGCGAACCCTCCCCTTCGTTCATCTGCGGCGTCAAATGGGGAACAACAGCGAGTTCAATCCCATCTGCAATCTCTATATGTCCGTTGCCGATCCCAAGAACTACCGCATCGCCTATATGTGGGGTAACACCATGTTCGACCCAAGCAAACGGCCTGGGCCGGAATTTATTATGATCCATATCCCGGAGGAGCATCAGATTCGACAGCAGGTGCTGGCCCTACCCGAGTATAATTTGAATATCTGTCTCGGCTCGGACTACATGGGCGAGGACAAAAAAGGCTTCCTGCGTCAGGCCATGTGGTGGGCTGATGAACACGGCATGTTAGGTCTCCACTCTGGGACCAAGACGGTTTACGTTCGGGATGTCAAGACCAACAAGATCAAAGTCTATGGCGTGTTTCTCTTCGGATTGACCGCTACGGGCAAATCGACCTGGTCGTGCCACCAATTAGGACTGGATTATAAGCAGGGCGAAAAAACCGAGGCTACCCAGGATGATATCGTGTTTTTGAGAAACGATGGCTCGGCATACGGCAGCGAGGCCAACTTCTTCGTGAAAACCGATGTGGATAAAAATTTGCAAGAGGCCATGTATTACGCCCTGATCGACAAGACCGCCCTGTACGAAAATGTGATGATCGATTCAGCGGGCAATCCCGATTTTTTGGACGAGCGACTCTGCGCCAATGGTCGAGCAGTGATCCGCAAGGATAAATTGCGCATCCAGCGGGGGCGAAAATTGGTCCCCATCGAATCCAAGACCATCAATCTGCCATCTCTGGAGGAGCTGGATGGACTGATCTTTGCTTTCATCACCCGGCGCAATACCATCATGCCGTTCGCCCAGCGGCTGACACCCGAGCAAGGCGTGATGGCCTATCTCTGGGGCGAGTCAACCCACAGCTTCGCCACCGTTCCAGCCAAGGCTGGGGAATCGGTACGCATCGTTGGAACCGATGACTTCATTGTCGGCTCCGAAGCTCGAAAAGTGAATCGATTTTATAACATCATCATGGATTTGGTTGAAAAATATCCCGGAAAAGTGCAATTCTTTCAGTATAACACTGGCGGTGTCGGTGAAATTCTGAATGAATACATGGAAAACGGTGTCAAGAAAAAACAATTGGTGCGCAAAGTCATTCGGGTCCCGATCGATCTCATGGCGGCAATCCAACGAGGCGATCTCAGGGGTTCTAATAAATATCAGAAGGGAATTTTTGGCACTGAGGAGATCGTGAGCTGTGAGGGCTATGACCTCGACCAATATAATCCGTTCAAACTCTATTCCCGAGAACAGATCGATGCCTACCTAAAGGACATTGTGGAAGGACGGCGTAAGTTTACAGAGCGCATTGCGAACCAGGGCTTAAAACCAGAGATCGTCAAGATTGCGGAAGAGTCGTTTCAGATTGCCAAATCCACAGAGCCGAAAAAGGTGTTTACTCCTGATAAGCCAAAACCAGAGGAAGCTGAAATTTCCGTTCCAAAGACTTGGGTCAGCAAAGTAAGGCCGCCGCGGCCAGTGGGGTATTGAGGGAAAAATCAGGTCACACAAAGGTTTTTCATTGCCAGAAAAAACTTTAGTGCAATCCAGTTGAAACCCTTCTGTCTCTCTGATCATGCTCGGTCCCAATTAGACTTTGGGATTGAACCTAAAATTCTAAAATGAACCAAGGCAGAGGAACATAAAAACCCTTGCCCACAAAACAAGCAGAATGAAGCGGAAGAAAAATGAAAAATTCTTTCAGTGCATTTTCGTGTGTTCCGTGGGCTTCTTTTTCCATTTCAGAATATCAGGCTATAAAAATTTTGGGGGACATAGAATTGGAACTGACACAGAAATGAAATTCCGAAGGGCATTTTTCAGCCTGATTTCTGTTTCCACGTCCAACAATTCTGTGACCTTTCATTTCTGAGACCAGTATCAAAATCTCTAAAATGAACCAAGGCAGAGGAATATAAAAACTCCTTGCCCACGAAACACGCGGAATGAAGCGGAAGAAAATTGAAAAATTCTTTCAGTGCATTTTCGTGTGTTCCGTGGGCATCTTTTTCCATTTCAGAATATCAGGCTATAAAATTTTTGGGGGACACAGAATTGGAACTGACACAGAAATGAAATTCCGAAGGGCATTTTTCAGCCTGAGTTCTGTTTCCGCGTCCAACAATTCTGTGACTTTTCATTTCTGAGACCAGTATCAAAATCTCTAAAATGGACCAAGGCAGAGGAATATAAAACTCTTTACCCACGAAACACGCGGAATGAAGCGGAAGAAAAATGAAAAATTCTTTCAGTGCATTTTCGTGTGTTCCGTGGGCTTCTTAAAGATTAAATTTTCATTGTAGAATTTCAGGCAGAAAGTTGAGCAATGAAGATAGTTAATGGAACGATATAATATTCGTTCGTCTCTCTTTTATCTGCCTCGAATATTAGCATTGAATACCAGCGGGAGGCAATTCAAACAAACCTCCCGCAAGTTATTCTTAATCCCTTCGAGATCGTCTCACCCAAAGCGCTGATAAAAACACCATCACAAACCCGACCGCTGTTCCAATCAAGCCAGTTTTGATTTGGTGACTGGTAATCCGCTTCAGGAAGAAGCCATCCAGTTTTTGTTCAACCGAGATATAGGTAACTACCAGCAGGCCGATGCCCAACCCTGCCAATATTATCAAAAGGCTTTTGAATAAAGATAACGGGAGACCGCTCCTTTGCCAAAAAAATAACAGCAAAACCAGCATGGCAATGGCCGGGATCAGCCATAGCGGCGCCGCTTTCTGGGCAAATGCAAATCCGGATCCGATGATTTTTTTACCGCTGCAGCTCACTTCAAGCCATGGCAAAAAGAAGCAGACCAAAATAATAATAGCACCTGCTGGCGACAGCCAGATCGCCAGATTAGTTCGAGAAGCCTCAGTTTTCGACCGAGCCATCCTTGCCTCCCTTGATTACTGGATATTTGATTTTCTCAATGACCGCGACTTCCAATTTGGACCCGTTAGCATTGAACCTGCATGAACTCGCTAAACCGCCCACAGGTTTTATGGGTGCAATATAGCAAATCGTCTTCAACTGAGCAAGCGAAATTTCTACCAAACCGACATTTTACTTTGCAAAAATAATCCTTGAATCTTTAAAAAAATTTGGTATCTTATACTTCCTTTAGAAGGCGGATCCATGGTCATAAGAGTCCGAAACGGGTGGAAAAAATCATTCAGGAAAGGGAATCCTGTGCCCCAAAAACGATCGCTTTTATTGATTGTTTTCGTTTCTCTGATCATCTTCAACTGCGCCCAAATCTATCGCCGGCCCCCTGAAGCTGACATTCAGCGGGAAAAGAAATTGGCGCTGGAGGCTAAGTTGCGGGCGGAAAATTGCCTCAAGGAAAACATGTCCCCCAATTTTCAGGGGCCGATCCCCAGGCAATCAAAAGTCGATTCAGCCAGGGTTGATTTAGCCAAACGGCAATTGAAAATCTATCTATCAAAGCAGTTTTCATTTCAGCCGTTTCGGCCTGAAACCGTCCCGCCGATTTATGATTTGTTCAAAAAATATCTTGGCAAGACATTCAAGAAATTCGATCTCACGCTTTACTCGCTCCATCAGCCGATCGAAAATTTGATCCCCAATTTCTTCCGAGCCGATAGCTCGCGATTCGACCGCTCCCGAATGCCACGGGAGGATCGATGGGCCCCGGCCATCGTGCAACGTCTCGATAAGCAAGGCTGGCGCCCCACCCAGGGCTTGTTCAACCGCAACATTGCGCTGTGGCATAGCCATGGATTTTACTATTCGAGGGCAAAAGATCGCTGGCAATGGATGCGACCGCGATTGTTCAATACTGTGGAAGATCTGTTGCCGATGTCGTTTGTGATCCCGTATCTGGTGCCGATGCTGGAGAATGCGGGGGCGAATGTGTTTCTGCCACGGGAGCGGGATCTGCAGACCAATATGGTGATTGTAGACAATGATTCCCCATTGCTTGATGGCATGTATCAGGAAATTGATAGCCAGGCCTGGCAGTCGGGCAACGAGCCAGGATTTCAGATCGGCACGCCGCCTTATCCCGCCAATTTCAATCCGTTTTTGCAGGGCAGCTATCGCTTCTGCCGATCCGATTCAATCGCATCGGCTCGGGCCGAATGGATCCCTGAAATCCCTGAGACTGGCGACTATGGCGTGTATATTTCCTACCGACACTCGGCTGAAAATATCCTGGATGCGCATTATACGGTCTATCACTGCGCTGGCAAGACCGAATTTCTGGTCAATCAGCAGATGGGCGGCAGTACGTGGATTTATCTGGGGCAATTTCGGTTCAGAAAAGGATTTCACCCCGATTCTAGCAAAGTGGTGCTCACCAATCAGAGCCAATGGCCTGGCAAAATCGTATCGGCAGATGCAGTGCGCTTTGGCGGCGGTATGGGCGATATTGTTCGGGGTGGGACGGTCAGCGGCTATCCTCGCTTCGCCGAAGGCGCTCGCTATTACCTCCAATTTGCTGGCATGCCCGACACGCTGGTCTATCATTTGAACCAGGATACGACCGATTATAAAGACGATTACCAGTCCCGTGGAGAATTTGTCAACTATCTCAGGGGCCGGCCGTTCGGTCCCAATAAAAATCGGGACATCCCTGGGCTGGGGATTCCCATCGATCTATCGCTGGCCTTTCACACCGATGCCGGCATTGCACCGGATAGCACCATTGGGACCCTGATGATCTATTCCATCACCGACGCAGAGACCCTGGACGTTTTCCCTGATGGGATGTCCCGCTTGGCCAATCGCGATCTGGGCGATATTCTCCAGACCCAGATTGTGTCTGATATCCGGCTGACCCATCGCGCTGATTGGACGCGGCGTGACCTTCGGGATGCGGATTACAGCGAAGCCTTTCGGCCCAATGTGCCTGCCTGTCTGCTGGAATTATTGTCGCATCAAAATTTCACTGACATGCAATATGCCCTGTCGCCCCTGTTTCGTTTCCACGTCGCACGATCGATTTACAAGGGCATGTTGAAATTCCTGGCCACTCAGTATCGATTTAACTATGTCGTGCAGCCGCTCCCGGTCTCCCATTTTCAGGCCGAATTCTCCGATTCAGCCGAAGTGACCTTGCGCTGGCAGCCCGTGCTCGATCCATTAGAGCCGACCGCTGTGCCAGACAAATACGTCTTCTATACCCGATTAGAAGATGGAGCCTTCGATAATGGCATTTTGGTGGATACAACCCAGGCGACCATCAAGGGATTAAAGCCTGGCACAATTTACAGCTTCAAAATCACCGCGGTCAATAGCGGCGGTGAGAGCTTTCCATCGGAAATTTTATCGGTCTGCTGGCAGGAAAACAACCTCTCCCCTATCCTGATCATCAATGGCTTCGATCGCATTGCGCCGCCTGAATACATCAATGAGCCGAATTTCAAAGGCTTCGCCAATTTCCTCGACCCGGGCGTGGCCGACAGATTCACCTTTAACCTCACCGGTTCGCAGTTCGATTTCGATCCTCACTCCCCATTTCGCACCAACGACGCACCTGGTCATGGCGCCAGCTCAGCTAATTACGAGACGCGATTGATCGCGGGCAATAGCTTCGATTATCCGTTCGTTCATGGATCAGCCATTCGCGCTTGCGGCCAATCCTTCGTCAGTGCCAGCGATGAAGCTTTCTGGGATGGATTATTAAGCTTCTCCAGGTACAAGATTATCGATCTTATTTTGGGTGAGGAGAAGACGTCTTCACTCCGAGGATTAAATCTCGTTAATATCCCTTATTTGAAGATCAACGAAAACTTTCGAGCGTTTCCTGAAAAATTGAAGGATAAAATAGTAGCCTTTCTCAATAGCGGGGGCAATCTGTTTCTCTCTGGAGCTTATATCGGCAGCGATCTGGTAGGGCAAAACAATACGAGCCAAAACGATATTAAATTTGCCAGAGAAGTTTTGAAGATCGACTGGCAGACGGACCATGCGGCCGCTACGGGAAAGGTCTTTTCGGTGGATTCGTCATTCATCCAGCCGAACCAAATCTTTCAGTTCAATATCGAATATCGACCGGACATTTACGCAGTCGAATCGCCCGACGCCATTGATCCAGTTCCAGGCGCAAAGACGATTTTGCGCTATGCGGAAAATCGGTTCAGTGCTGGCATCGCCTATCTGGGAAATGACTATTCGGTCATCGTGTTGGGATTTCCATTCGAGACAATTGTGGACGAGAGTTGGCGAAACAGAGTGATGCAAGCGGTGTTGAGCAATTTTAAGAATCGATAGAGCGATAGAGTTAAAGCGTCAGCATTTTATCGGCTATTTTCGATATTTCCAATTCAATAAAATCCTGGCGGATGAATTTCATCCAAAGTCACTATTTTCTTCTTGAATTTGAATCCTTGTTAAAACAAATTTTTCTATTTTTTCAGCGGCTGCTATGGCTTCTTCTGCCTCCTTCCTTCCGATCATTTCCCATGGCAAATCGCCTGGATATCGGCCTTCCGTGATATACTCATTTAATGATTTGCACGATGGCAGAAGCTCAATGAATTGAGGGTCTCGCTTAACACATAATTTTAAGAGCTGCTCCAAATCATGGATTTTCTCTAATGTCCAACTGTCCCATATCAAATATGCTTTGAGATATTTCTCCGCACTCCCCTGGCACATGAAGCTTATCGTATGAAACGGAGAAAATTTTTCATCTAAAAGAGCTTTAGCTGAAAGCAAATTTTCTTTAGCAAAATTAAGCCAGCCTTTTAATAGCTCAATCTCTTCGGGATTTCTTCTTTTTTTCATATAGCACTTTTCCGTGCTTAAAAATGTGATGAATGTAGAAAGGATTTTTGGCTCGAAAATTCCATTCAACCTCTTCTGTCTTTCGAACGAATAGATCGATACCAAATTCTCTTCCCCAGAGTAGTTCTTCTACTTTTCTTCGCATCGTTCGACTATCGTGATCACCATCTTTAATGATGAATAAATCCAAATCAGAGTGCTTCGAATAATCCCCTCTGGCATAAGAGCCAAAAAGAATGATCTTTTCTGGATCAATAGCCTTGACTATTTTTTGAACGACATAATCAATCAATTCTGGTGTGATTTCAGTTGTAGCTAACTTTTCGTCCATTCCGATCCTCAATAATGAAACAATTGGCTCTAATATATGATATTCTGATTGAAAAGTCAATTGGAATTTCAATTGAGATTGAATAAGCTGCTACTCAATCTTCTATCCAAAAGAAATTTAACTGGCAATGGCATTTTATAGAAATATCGCTAGCGATTTTTCGGACCATGAAATAGACCGAAATTTGGATGCCACTGCCAGACTTGGAATCATCAACTTGATGTTTCTGGAATAAACGTTTATTCTCAGCAAACAAACCTTCTGCTTTCGAAGCCCCACGCCTCTTTGTCACTATCCATTCACTGCTTCCAACATGGCCACAACATTTTCCGCCGGCACATTGGCGAGGATATTGTGGACCTGTTGGAACACGAAGCCCCCGCCCGGCTTCAAAATGGCAACCTGGTGTCGGACATGGTCCCGAACCTGCTGTGGCGTTCCATAAGGCAGTATCTGCTGGGTGTCGCAGCCGCCGCCCCAAAAGGTGATGTCCTGGCCAAATTCCCGCTTTAACTCGGCCGCAGCCATACCACGACAGGAAATTTGCACTGGATTGATGGCATCCAATCCCGCATCGATCAGGTCGGGCAATAATTCTCGCACGCCACCGCAGCAATGCAACATGACCTTGACATCGGCCAGTTGCTTGGCTCGCTGCCACATCAATTGGTGTCGCGGCTTGAAGAACTCCCGATACATGGAAGGCGAAATTTGCGGCCCGGTCTGCATTCCCAGATCATCGCCGAACAGAATAATGTCGATATATTGGCCCACCAGGCCGAGGAAATGCTCCAGGTTTTTGAGGTGCATCTCCACGATTCGATCCAAAAACGCATGGGCACGCAACGGTTCGGCTGCCAGCAACTCCAGAAAACGATCGTTGCGATACAGAAACTGTCCCATCTCCAGCAGGTTGCCACCGAACAGCCCCAGGATGGCACGGTCGGTCTGATGGCGCAGGCGTTCGGCACCTTCGGCGAGTTTAGCATCGCCGCCTTCTCCTTCGACCAGTGGGCCTGGTGGCGAGGCAATCGCCGTCCACATCCCCTGGGCCATGGCGGCTGGAATGTCATCCAGATCATCCTGTTCATAAAATGGGAAATAGGTCTGTTCAAAATAGAGCGCGCCATCGGGCATCTGGGCGATGATGCGACCATCATTGGAGCGCAGCACCCAGCGATTTGGCTCCCTTTCCGGCAGTGCCCATTTCGGCATCTGACAGGGCGTTCCATCAGGCAATTCCCAATCGCGCCAATCCTCATCGTTCAAGGCAAAGGCGCGACCCAGCTCAATCGTATCCACCCCAAAATGGTCCAGCACATCGTCATCGACAATGGCCAACTGCTGCACTGGATCGTAAACCCGCACCGGTCGCTCGGGCAGCCCCAGATACGAACGCAGTTTCGGATATACCAGTGCCGATATGCCAGATGAGCGATGCCCAGAGAGATCGATCGGCACCCGATCTGGCTCTTCATGGTTTAGCGCTGCCATCACGCGTTCTCGTGAATTCATTCGTAGCTCCCTTTCCGTTTTAAATTATCGCGGGCAAAAAATTTCTCCCTTTGGTCGAATGGCTTTCGCCGATTGACCATTTCCGACAACCTCCATTGTCGCGTCAATCAATAACTCCCGCAGCTCTCGAATCAGGGCCTTCTATGCTATTTCTGCCCCTATTTTTTGTTTCATCGCTCGTTGATCCTCAGAGCCAATCTGCTTTCTCCAATCAATATTTAAAGTTTTGTCTAACTCTTCTCTGAAAATCGAACCAGCAAGCAAAAAATCGAAAGCCTTATTCGCTGCAAATCCAAATCAGGCTGTTTCAAATAGCCCCCATCTGGCGTGAAAGCCAAATAGAATGGTTCTTTCGATACCAACAGCGTCAACTATTTTGAATGGAATAATCTATCAACTCGATATGATTTCAGAAGCCGCTCACTTTTCAATTCAACAAAGTTATTTCATCATTCCATCAGATCAACGTGAACCTGAATGGTAAACTTCCCACGCATCTTTTCATCCGGAATCTTTGATTTGAACCTGAAATCCTAAAATAGATATCTTTTTTTAAGCTGCCCATAGAACACCCTGAAATCCACCAAAAGCAATTTTTATTATTCGAGCCCAGTTTCATTTTGTGTATTTCGGGGGCAAGGATTATCCGCCTCAATCTGCATAGTTCATTTTAGCAATTTGGATTGAATATAGGCGATCTAACCCAAAATATCAAGCAAAATCTCGGCATGATACATCTTCTCCTTTAATACTCACTTGGGAGGAGGCAATCGGCTCAAAAAAATGGCCCAGAAGTCAAACTCCTGAGCCATATCTTTCAATAGCGGGCTAATTCACCATCAATCGCTGAAGGCATCGTATCATCTCTTGTCGATCAGCGCTTGAAAGAAACACCGTTTTGGGGGAATGCTGACACTGCGATCCGCCATCTGGCAAAGAAGGAATCATTAGCATTTGGTGATCAATAGGGATCGCTTCGGCAAAAAATACCTCGCAACGTCCTTCAAGCATCGAGTATCGAACTTACTGCCTCGGCACTTTGATTGGCAACGGCGGCGGAGGCGGAATCGTCTTCTCCTGGGTCTTCAATTCCTCTAAGATCACCTCGATGGCCTTGTTCAACTGCTCATCGATACCAGCGAACTCCTTCGCCGGATCGTTGTCGACGAAAATATCAGGTTCAACACCGACGCCTTCCATGATCCACTCTTTGCCCTCCAGATCATATCGCGAAAATTCTGGTTTGTTCAGATAGCCTCCATCTAATAGCGGAAGAGTGCCCCGAATACCGACGACGCCGCCCCAGGTGCGCTTGCCGATCAATTTGCCCAGCCTATGCTGTTTAAACCGATATGGGAAGATATCGCCATCTGAAGCGGAGAACTCGTTGATCAGACAAACCTTGGGGCCCCAGACCATGCCGCTGGGATCCACCATAGGAATTCGGTTGCGGGCGATAGTAATCATGGCAGCCTCCCGGCGCAGGCGCTCGATGATCATCGGCGACACATTGCCGCCGCCATTCCCTCGCACATCAATGATCAGCGCTTTTTTCTCCAACTGAGGATAATAGTATTTCACAAACTCATTCAAGCCAGTTACTCCCATGTCGGGAATATGGATGTAGCCCACTTTTCCATCGGTCGCCTCGGTCACCTTGCGGATATTCTCTTCCACCCAGTTGAGATAATATAAATTCGCTTCATCAGCAATGGGCACAACGGTGACTTCGCGGCCGCCGGTTTCGCTGGCTGTGGCATTCAATCGCAATTTCACCTGTTTGCCAACCGTGTTCACCAGGGCTTCATAGAGGTTATTCATCCCTTTGGTCGATTGTCCGTTTATCGCGACGATGAAATCACCCTCGTTCGCGTTCACGCCGATTTCGGTCAACGGAGAGCGATAGGCATTGGACCAGTTCTGACCTTTGAGAATTTTTTTGATTTGAAAATAGCCAGATCGATCCTTCACGATCTGGGCGCCCAACAGTCCGGTTTGAACGCGCTTCGCCTGAGGCATGTCGCCGCCGCCCACATAGGTATGGCCGACATTCAGCTCGCCGATCATCTCGCCAATAATATAGGTCAGGTCGATGCGATGATTAACATGTTTCACCAGCGGCTGATATTTCTCCTTCATCGCCTTCCAATCCACCCCATGCATGTTGGGAACGTAAAAGTACTCTCGCATCTGGCGCCAGCACTCCTCAAAGATCTGCGCCCACTCCGCCTGATGGTCCAACTTGACCTCCATGCCGGAGAGGTCCAGCTTCTTCTCGATATTGATTTTCGCCTTTGGCAAATCGATAATCGCATAAGAACCTGCCTGGGCAACCAGCATCTTCTTTTGATCAGCAGAGATCTCGTAGCCATCCACCTGGCCCAACTCGGTCTCCTTCTGCTTGCTCAGATCGTACATGAACAAAAGCGGCTTTTCATCCTTGCTGCCACGACGCGTATAGTATATCAGTTCCCCCACCGAAGTCAAATTGCTGTAACTGGACGCTTGAATTGGAAGCGCCGCAATGCGATCCTTCAGCCCATCCACATCCACTTTGACCACCAGTGATTTCGTCTCCTCAGCTTTACTCTTCTTTTCATCCTTTTTCTCTGCCGAAGCTTTTACTTCCTCTTTCTTGATTTCCACTTCATCGCTCTTTGGCTCGAATGGCGATTTCGTCTCTTTGGCCAGCGTTACAAAATAAATGCGCTGCATGTCCAGATACGCATGGTTCCATTCGGTCCAGCTATAAATTGGGTTGAAATCTCGGTTGGATACGAAGTAAAGATATTTGCCATCCGAACTAAACCGCGGCTGAGCCGATTCATACCAGCCATCAGTGACTTCATAGATCTCGTTTTTATCTAGCGAATACAGGCAGATCTTGTTCATCCCCTCGTATTCAGGCCGAGTGAAAGCGATCCATTTGCCATCCGGCGACCAGGAGTAATCGGTGATCTCCCAGACTTTCGATTGATAGACCTCTTTGATCTGCTTCGCATCGATGTCCACGAAACGCAACCGCTGGCGTCGATCGCCCCAAAGGAGCTTTTTGCTGTCAGGTGACCATTGCGGCTGATAGATATAGGTGTCATTGCCGAACGTGATCTGAATCGCCGGAGCACTTCCATCCTGAGCTTGCAGATAGATCTCATCTTCGCCGGTTCGATCCGATACATAAGCGATCCATTTGCCGTCTGGTGACCATTTGGAATTGCGCTCATGGATCCCAGAACTAACCGTTAAATTTCTTGTGGGGCCATTTTCCGCTGGTATGGTGAAGACTTCCCCCCGCGCGCCGAACAGCGCCCGTTTGCCATCTGGGGAAATTTCGAAATTAGCGATATTCTTGCTCACATTTCGAATCTCTTCCCTGCCAGTGACCCGATCATCCGCAATGTAAACCGTCACTTTCTCCAGCGCCTTGGTTCCTAAATCATATTTATAGATGAAGCCACCGTTTTCAAAAACAATAGCGTTTTTGCCAAGCGAAGGGAATTTGATATCGAAATCCACAAAATTGGTCAATTGTTTTGTCTCTTTGGTGTTCAGATCATAGACGAACAGGTTCATTCGCTGGTTCTCATCGCGATCAGAAAGGAAATAAATTTGATCGCCGCTCCACATGGGGATGATATCCTGGGCAGGATTGTTGGTGATATTCTCAGTCTTTTTGGTCCTAAAGTCATAGATCCAGATATCGTCCGCCATGCCCCCACGATAGCGCTTCCAGGTGCGGAACTCGCGAAACACACGGTTATAAGCCAATTTCTGATCATCTGGGGAGAAACTACAGAAGCCACCTCGCGGAAGCGGCAGTTGCTCGGGAAGATCTCCATTCAAATTGACTGTGAAGAGCTCGCCAATAAAGGCATTGAATGACTTCATCCGAGAACGAAATACGATCTCTTTGCCGTTGTTCTTCCAGCCCATCACGATGTTATTGGGGCCCATTCGATCCGAAACATCGTCTCGTCCCAATGTGGCGGTATAGGTCAGGCGCTTTGGAATTCCGCCCTCGGCAGGGATCAGGTACACCTCGGTATTGCCGTCGTACTGACCGGTGAAGGCAATATATTTGCCATCAGGAGAAAATCGTGGAAAAATCTCGACGCCCTCGTGGCTGGTCAGTTTCCGGGCTATGCCTCCACTTGCAGCTACAGAGTAAAGATCACCTGCGTAAGTGAATACTATTTGATCCTCATAAATCGCTGGAAACCGCAGCAGGCGCGCTTCCTCTCGAGCAAATACCGTTGATGCCATCAGCATTATCAAACTACCAAGCAGCAACCATCTCTTCATTTTTCCTCCATCATTTAGTGAATAGCTGGGGTGATTTAAAAAGGACGATTTTTTAACTTGCAGGAAGAATGCTTTGTTTCAAAACGATTGAATCCGTTCTCAATTATTCAATAAGTTTGCTTTAGGATTGAAACCATCGTTTCCCGCAACCTGCCGACAAAGCTATCCAATAGACGACCACTTATTCTATGGTCAGGTTGATAGAGAGACAAAACGATAGCTGCTTCCCTCTTTAGATATTCGTTTCAACCTGAAGACGCGGATCGTCATTAAGGCCAATCGAACAACTCGTTTCTGGATCGACCCCATTCCTTAACAAAAAGGATCGATCGCTGCGAAGTTATTACGCTCTTATTCGCTAATCTGCTCGCCGGGCAACAGGCAGCGGGAGGCTAGAGGTATCGAATGCCATCTCATCCTGGTTCGATCTACTGAACAATTCTCCCTTCAATGAATGAAATGACCGATGCGAACGCTCCTTTGGAATTCAATTTCGTACCAGAAGCAGCCTCTTAATATAGAATCCCGTCTTCAAACCAAATTTGAGTTCAATTTTGCTATTTTTTAATTAGCCAATGTCACTTTATTTTTGTACATTCTCGATAAATTATCTGGTATCAGTAAGAATATTTATCAGCAAATTCGCTGCTGTTTCGGCAGAAAAGACAACCTGAAACTCATCGAGGACCACACAGCGAAAGGATGGAAAACAAATGGGACGTCACATCATTGCAGACCTGCATAACCATAGCACGGCATCAGATGGAGAATATACGCCAGAACAATTGGTTGCTAAAGCACAACAACTCGGTTTAAAAGCAGTTGCATTGACCGATCACGATTCGATTGAAGGGGTTGAAACGGCCATTGCGGCTGGCAAAAGGCTTGGGGTTAAAGTCATCCCTGGGGTTGAAATTTCATTGGCATTCAAAAGGCCCTACTTCGTTGGAACGCTGCACCTGCTATTATATTTTCCACCGAGCTATCTTGCCAATGGCGGTTTTAAAACGATGCTGAACGACATTATGAGCCAGGGACGAGGTCTACACCTGGTCAACGCACGGGTCCAGGCGATTAATGAAGTGTTCGGTCCTGATGGCCAACAACCAGTGCTGAAACAGCCGCTCCGAACTGAGGACCTGACCGCTTATAGCAATAATGTCACCCGACGACATTTTGCCCTGGCGCTAAAAGAAAAGCATGGCATCGAGGATAAAGAGCTCATCAATCGAATCATCGGCAATGATAGTCCTGCCTATATCCCTTCTGGGGTGGATATGCGGCTGGTGACGCCATTGCTAAAGAAATATGCGCTTTTTCGAGTCTTTGCCCATCCCGCGGCAGGATCTTTTCCTGGCGACAGCCATTATAAAGAGGTCTTACCGCCATTAGAAACCGTTGAAAGAATTCTTCCCGAATTCCTCGATCCAAAGACCTTAGGCCTGGATGGCATCGAGGTCTATTACCCCGGCCATACCAAGGAACATAGCCTGCTGCTTTTGGAATGGGCTGAGCGTTATCGCTTAGCCATCAGTGGCGGCTCAGATTGTCACGATTCGACCCACCGGCCGCTTGGCATCTCAGGACTCACGGAGCCAGAGTTCAACGCCCTTGATTTTTTGATTCAAAATAGAACCAATGGCGGTTCTGAGCATTGATCCAATTAGTTGACTCTATTTTCCTCAGTGTCTCATTTTCCCGAACAGAGCCAGAGAATCGCATGTGTTCAAAATAATGAAATGATCTTTGAATTCATTCTAAAAAATCTTTGACCGAGAATTGCGCTGAAGTTGCAGCTCATTTTTAGCGAAAAAACAGGCTCATCTTTCATCCGCCGCTCCTTGATTGAATCAAATTAAAGGAGCAGAACTAATTGATTCTTGCTGCAAATTGCCAGAAATAGGTTGTATGCTCTTGTCTGCGCATGCAGGCATCTCAATTCATATTTAACGCAAAAGCGGCTTCCCATTGAGATTTCGATATGAGCAGGAATGAGACGATCAAATCTGAATCCGATTGTTGCAATAGGACCAACTGCAATTCTTTGACATTTTGGGGGAACTAACTGTGCGTTTGTGGGTTCAACAGTCTAAATTTTTTCAGAATCATGGATTGCTGGATAAGAGCTTTATGGTTTGTGGTAAAACGCGACGAGTGATTTCGATCATTTCAGTTATTGGCATCATCGCGGTATTGACCCCGCTGTTTCAACCCAATCCTGCAACCGCACAATGGCGGTTCGACCAGTCTTTGCATCTCATCGATGCGATCAATCGATTTGAAACTTTTGTGCTGGACACCATGCAACGACGCCAGCTACCAGGATTGGCAGTGGCCATTGTTAGAGGCAATCAGATCGTATATCTCAATAGCTTTGGCGTAAAAGAGGTGGGCAATCCCGATCCCATTGATATCCACACTATTTTCCGCCTGGCGTCGGTCTCCAAAGGATTTGCCAGCGTACTGACTGGCGTGTTGGTCCAACAGGGCTTGTTGCATTGGGACGATAAAGTGACGAAATATTTGCCCAATTTTCGATTGCACGATGCCAAAAACACCCAAAATTTGACCATCCGGCATCTGCTGAACCACACCACTGGATTACCCCAGCACACCTACACCGATCTGGTGGAACAAAACCTTACTTTTCCAGAGATGGTCAGTCGATTGAGCGCGGTCCCATTGATCGCCCCAGTGGGAAAAATTTACACCTATCAGAACGTCATTTATAGTTTAATTGGTGATGTTGTGCAATCAGCAACGGGCAGGCCATATCAGGAGCTGGTTGCCGAACTGATATTCGAGCCCCTGGGCATGGTCGATGCCTCGCTGGGCAAAGATGGCTTTTTGTCTTCGAACAATCGAGCACTCCCCCATATTCAGCGCAATGGAGGGTGGATTACCGCTCCATTCCGAGAAGCGTATTACAATGTCTTGCCTGCGGCTGGCGTGAATGCCAGCATTTACGACATGGCGCAATGGCTCCGCGCCATGTTGGGCGCCGCACCCCATGCGATATCGCTGGAAACCATTCAGGAAGTAACCACGCCATCGATTCGCTCACCCCGCGAACGATGGAAACATCGATGGCGGGAACAGGTGCGAGATGCTCACTATGGCTTGGGCTGGCGCATTTACGATTATGCTGGCCATAAACTGGTGTATCATGGCGGCTGGATTCAGGGCTACCGCGCTGAAATCGGATTCATGCCCGATCAAAAGATCGGTATCGCAGTCTTGATGAATTTCGAAAGCCTGGTGGCCATCGAATTCCTGCCCACTTTCTTTGATATCTATTTGAACTTATATTCCAGTGAGGCAACCGAGCCAGCCAATTGATTTCACCCAGATCATCTGAAATTATCAATTAGCTCCTTCAATACCATCTGAAACCAAGCTCGCGCTGATCGCTTCTGGGTCACTGCCTGTTATTGCAAGTTACCTGGGAGCCCGGCTTTCTATTGCTATCAGGATGAATGACCGAAGACAGAATTATCCTAATGGAGGAAAAATGAGGGGGATTCAGCGAGCTAATGCAAGTTGAAAAGCCTATGATTTGACCTGTCAAGGCCAATTGGCGGTCGATGCTTCATTTCATCCCATACTTCTGCAGCTTATATCGCAAATGCCGCTCGGTGATCCCAAGAATCTTGGCCGCATGGGTTTGAACGCCCTGTGCTTGCTCCATCGCTTGCTCGATCAGAGATTTTTCAAATGCCTCTACCCGTTCGATAAATGAACCCTCCCCAAAGGGATCAACTTTTTTCGGTTCGGAACGTACGCCTCTCACAATCATCGGCAGATCTCGAACCGTTATGATATCCGAGCGACTGAGCACCACGCTTTGTTGGATTATGTTCTCCAGCTCTCGAACGTTCCCGGGATAGTTGTATTTCATCAGCAGATCCATTGCCTCTCGGGAAATCCCAGTGATCTGTTTATTATTTTCTGCCGAATATTTTTTCAGAAAATAATCCACCAGCAGCGGGATGTCGGATTTTCGCTTGCGCAGCGGCGGGATGTTGATTCGCACCACATTCAGGCGATAGTACAGATCATCTCGAAACCGCCCTTCTTCGATCAGTTCTTCCAGATTACGATTGGTGGCAGCCACGATTCGGACATCGACTTTGATCGGCTCCGATCCGCCAACCCGCTCGAACGTCTGTTCCTGCAAGACACGGAGCAACTTCACCTGGGTGGTCAATGGAATCTCGCCAACTTCATCAATAAACAATGTCCCCAGATTTGCCATTTCAAACCGACCTTTGCGCTGGCGATCGGCGCCTGTAAACGCCCCTTTTTCGTGCCCAAACAGCTCGCTCTCCAGCAAATTTTCCGCCAGCGCCGCACAGTTGACAGCCACAAACGGCCTGTCTTTTCGGGGGCTGGCATAGTGAATGGCTCTGGCAATCAACTCCTTTCCCGTGCCGCTCTCGCCTGTGATCAGCACGGTGGCTTTGCTCGGCGCAGCTCGGCCCGCCAGATTGATCGCCTCCTCCATCACCTCACTGGCAGAAATAATCTGGTCAAATTTGAATTTCTCGGCCAGTTGGTCCCGCAACAGCCGATTCTCCGACACCAGTTGCTTATGCTCCAGCGCTTTGTTGATTATAATTTCTAACTGATCCAGATCAACAGGCTTGGTCAGATAATCAATGGCGCCTGCCCGCATTGCTTCCGTAGCGCTCTCGATGCTGCCAAATGCCGTCATCACGATGACATCGATTTCTGGATTGATGGCTTTGGCACGCTTCAAAACCTCGATCCCGTCGAGATCGGGCATTTTGAAATCGGTGATCACCAGGTCGATCGGTTGCCTCTCCAGAATGTTTAAGCCATCGAATCCAGCGTTCGCTTTCTCAACGCCAAAACCTTTTTTCTTCAAAAAGCCTGCCAGCGCTTGCACCTGGGCAGGTTCGTCATCGATGATCAGAATTTGATGTTCGGACATCTTCCTATCCTGAATTAGATTTTTTTTGTGACTGGTACCTGGGTGATTGGGTAACTGGGTAATTGGGTAATTGGGTAATTGGGACTTAATCGCCCCCCCTGATAATGATCTTCATGGTTTAGTCATTGCGAGAAGCGAAGCGACGAAGCAATCTTATGATGTTAAAGGGATTGCTTGGCTTCGCTAGCAATGTCATCTTTGAACCGTGTTAAATAATAATCCAATTATCCTATTACCCAACCTGTACAAGCCAGACGTAAAAGGACCTTGAACCGCCAATCTCGGGAATTATTCCAATTTTGCCAATTTACCAGAAATAAAATTCGCGCAATTTGGATAATTCGTGCAATTCGTGGTCAACGTATTTTTGCCCATCGGGCAGAAGTTCATTTTTTAGACATTATTTGCCTAACCTGGACAAACCAAAGCCAAAAAGACCGTGAACCGCCAATTCCGCTAATTTAACCAATTTCGCTAATTTTTAATTCGCGCAATTTGGATAATTCGTGCAATTCGTAGTCAACGTATTTTTGCCCAATGTGCGACGATGATACCATTTAGGAATGAATCAACTAATTGACGAATCAGCTAATGATCAAAAACAATTGGCAAATAAATCAAAAACCTCGTCCCCTTCCCCAGCTCACTGGCCACCTCGATCCGCCCATCATGCTGCGAAATAATTTGATGCACCAGGCTCAATCCCAGTCCTGTGCCGCTGGGTTTGGTGGTAAAATAGAGATTGAAAATCTTCGACAGTGTCTCCTGGCTCATGCCAACGCCATTGTCCATAATTTCGATGATCGCTTCCCGTTCATTTGCCAATCTGGTTTCGATCCGAATTTCCCCTGTTGCGGGAATGGCCTCGATGCTATTTTGTATGACGTTGAGCAACGCTTGTTTCATTTGATTGGGATCGATCATCATTTCAGGAAGCGGAGCGAAATTCAAAACGAAGTTGATTCCTCTCTCTTGCGCCTGCGCCGACGTCAAATTCACCACTGATTGAATCAGCGTGTTGAGGTCGGTTCGCTTCTTATCCAGCGCTGGCGGTCGGGCGAATTTCAAAAATTGTTGGATGATGTCGTTGATCCGCCGCACCTCGGTAACGATCGTTCGGGTCAATTCACGATATTCCAGTACATCGGATTTCGGTTGAAACTCTTTTCCCAGCCGCTGCGAGATCATGCCGATGGCGTTCAACGGGTTGCGGATTTCATGTGCCACGCCCGAAGCCAACTGTCCCATGGCCGTAAGCTTCTCCTTGCGGCGCACACTTTCCTCTAAATTGCGCTGTTCAGTCAAATCTTTGATCACAGCAAAGGCCGATTCGATTTCGCCCGCTTCGTTTCTCAACACCGAAGTGCTGATCAAAGTAATTAATCGGCGGCCATTGAATTGAATCACTTTTTCCAGATCACGGTAGGTCTTGCCCTGCTCAATCGCTTCGACCAATGGTGAAATGTCGCCCGTCATGCAAAGCTGGCAGGGCTTGTTCATCACATCCTCGGGCGACTGGCCGAACAACTGGCTGGCGGCATGATTGAACAATGTAATCCGCTTATCCCGATCGATCGCAATCACCGCATCGGTCATGTGTTCCAGAATGTTACTGGAGTACGTTTGAATGCGCCGATAAGCCTGGTTGATGAGGCGATAGTTCTGATTGACGGTTAAAAAATTCACCGCAATCAACACGATCAATCCCAGTACCAACGACATGATGATCATGCGGCGCTGCATGCGAGCGTTGGCTTGCTCGAGATGATCGGTCTTCAGACCGATTCGGAACAGCCCCAGCCGTTCATTATTCAAAATAAATGGACGGACGAATTCAAAAACCTGTCGATCGGCGAATTGCGTCAGGCGGGATGAAATTTTATTTTGATCATAAGCTTGACTCAAAAACGAATCGCTCTCGATGCGGTTCATCCGAGCAATTCCTGGCGATGCCAGAATGATCCCATCGGCATCCTGCAACACGATATATTCGATGCCAGGATAGGCGCTGATGTCCTGCATCAATTTCCCCACGCCGACCGTTTTTCGGAATTCAATGATCTCCTGGGCATCGAGGCTGGCGATGATGACGCCACCCCGATCACGTTTTACCGCCACTGAAAAGTGCTGCTGCTCCTCTCCCGAAATTCCCAGCGCCAGTTCCGCCAATTCGCCCCGAAGGATGGGAGCGATGGTTTCCCTGTTGAATTCAATGACCAGGGTGGAATCATCAAAGCTGGAGCGCAGGAGCTCACCGTTTGAATTGAAAATCTGGATCTGATGAATGTCATTGTCTTCAGCAAGGCTCCGCAGCAGCTTTTGAGACAACAGATCATCTTTCTCCAGACGATTCACCAATCGAGCAACTGTGAACAATTTTTCTTCTGCCAGTTCTTCGATTTCGAGGTAGGAATAAATAGCATTGGCGCCGCTCACCGAAATCGCCTCCATCAAGGTGGAGGCCTCTTCCTCCATGATATGGCGAATTTCCCGTCGAGTTTGTCGCAGTTCGACCAATGCCGAAAGGAATAGTGTGGAAATAAGCAGCAACGAGATAGCGATGATATAGCCAGGCTGGATACTTTTCAAACGATTCAGTTTGTTCATCAATAAAGCTCTTTAGTACGGAGTCAAAATAATTGAAGTCAAGATAATTTTTTTTAAAGGCATCTTATCTGCAATCATCTCATCTTTAATCATCTTGACTCTAATTATCTTGACTGTAATCATCTAAAATTGACATCTGATCTATCTTGCGGTTGCCGTCTTGTATGTGAGGACTTAATCCGTTCAATCAGCGTTCCATGACAATTTTAAAATATAAATTCAAACCCGCTCTGAACAAAAATTCCATCAAAATCAAAATAGCGATCATTCGATGCATTGATCAAATAATTGGCTGAGGCATAAAAGCCGATGCTTCTGAGCCCTCGGTTGATTTTAACATTTTTCTGAAAGCTCATTCCAAATAATTTCTGCTGGTCGTTGCGCTTCTCATTGGTCTGGATTTGCCCAGGAGATGAATCGGGGGCAATGGTGTATAGATAATTTTTATTTGCCCAACTCGCATAAATTTTGAGCGTGCTCTGCCAGGGTAAAATCTGGGTCAGCGTGACCTCCCCTTCATGGCTGCTGTAAGCGTACGGATCGTCGTACAACTCATCATCTTTGCTGTAAGAATAATCCATTCCCGTTAGATAGCGGACGTTGTTCTCTGGCTTTAACTGTCTAACATATTCGAAACTCACCCCTGTTTTAAAAAAAAGGGACTGGGCTAACTTCAGGCTAAGGCTGACTCGCTGGGCTTGCAGCGCCGTCATATTGTAAGCCACCATCGAGGTGTCTGAGGGCATCATCGAGCTGCCCCTACCGTAACGCTTTCCCCAACCTTTGCTCGGTGTTTTGGGAGTTACCACCACTGTTTTGGCGGCAGTTTGTAGATTGGTGTATTTTTTTCGTCCGAAATTGAGCTCACCAATGAATGTGGTCCGAGTGGGAAAGAAATGCTTGATTTGAAAAAAACCGTAATGCTCCTGGTAGCTCAATTCCGACAAGTTCTGGTAATCCCGCTGCCGAAAGCGGTAGCCCATTTGGATCGGTGTTGCTTGCCAGTTTTGAACATCAAGCTGCGCATAGGCTGCCAGGGTCTGATAGTCATAAATTTCAAAATCAGGACTAAATTTCCGCAATTGACCCGCAGCGCCAAATTGGCAGCGAAGCTGCTTACTCAAATTGAGCACCAATTCCAGACCAGCCTCATGAGCGTGCGACAGGCGATCACTGTAATGATAAAATAAATTCAGATCGCCCGAGTAGTTAAGGCGCAGGGGTAACTTTCCCACTTGAAGAATTTGTTGGAAATTTACCGCTGTTTGATTCACCCAATCCGATGCTTCCAGATAATTTCGGAAAATATTTTCATCGTACCCCGTCACCTGGCTGATGGAAAAACGGGTTTGGGCTGAGGCGGAATGCCATCCCACCATCATCAAAATTAAGAGCCAAACCAGCATTCGATAAAAAAGCTGGTTCGTGCTAATTTTTCTTCCTCCCATGTCCCTGCCCCTTGCGTTGTTTGCCGAATTTCTCGAAGCCCCGACCATCCGAAACCCCGTCCCCGTCGTTGTCGATAAAATAATCGAAACGTCGGCCTTTGCCATACTGCATCTCATGCTGAAACCGATTGGCGAACGGATCATGCATGCCATCGCCATCCTGATCCCGAAATTTGGGAATTTGCTTGCTGCGCTCTTCATCGATGCAGCCATAGCGATAGCCCATGACATTATCGGAGAAAAACTCAACGCCCGTAATATCGTTCTTGCCATCCCCATCCATGTCCAGCACGAATTCCTTCAAATCGGCCTTGAATTTTGGCCCGAAATGTTCATCCTGAATCCCATCGCCATCTCGGTCGACCCAGGGCGTTTCGGCTCGACCCCCCCGCTTGCGCAGCAGATCGAACATCAGGTCATTCACACCATCGCCATCCCGATCGATCCAGAGATCGTTCAAACCATCTTTGTTTTTATCCTGGAATTGGAACTGGTGCAGATAGGGCAGATTGGTGACATCGTTGACACCATCGCCATTGGCATCCCGAAATAGATCGTTAAAGCCATCCCGATCTGCATCCTGATAGCCGATGATAGGGGATAGATTCTCGTTCTGCGCCAGGGAAATCATCGGCAACAGCAAAACGATCATCATCAGCGAGATTTTTATTTGTCGAGTTTTCATGCTCACCCTCGTTGCCACACGGTAGCGGCGTTTGTTCAATTTTAAAATACAGCTTTTAATCTTGAAAATCAAGCAGAAAAATCAATCCTTCCGAAGGTTCTAAGGCTTTCATTTCTCCCACAGAAATGGAGTCCCACAGAATTTTTCTAATCCACTTCTGTGGGATATCAATTCTGTGGGAGAAATCTTTTTTACTTATTTCAGAAATGAAGTCCCACAGAAATTTTTCTAATCCACTTCTGTGGGATATCAATTCTGTGGGAGAATTCTTTTTACTTATTTCAGAAATGAAGTCCCACAGAAATTCTCTCTTTTCATTTCCGTGGGGCTTCAATTCTGGGGGGAAACTTTAACTTCCCAGAGTCAGCTATTCCGTTCTATTTCACCAGCGACATCACCCGAATCTGGGCATGCTCGCCGAACTGCAATTTATAAAAGTAGGTTCCCGTCGGCACTACCTGACCCGCACTATCCCGACCATCCCAAACCACCTGATATTTGCCAGCAGGCTGCACTTCGTTCACCAGCTTGCGCACCTCTTTGCCCAGTACGTTGAAGATGGTCAGCCGCACCATCCCTGCTGATTGGATTTCATAGCCAATCGTAGTGGTCGGATTGAACGGATTAGGATAATTCTGTTCCAACCCAAAGTTCGCAGGTACGCTACTTTTCAACCCAGCCACGGATGTCGTGTTCTGAATCCCAACGACCGCATAATAGGGGTAAATCGTTTCGGTTTCAAATGTGACCGTTCCATTGTTCAGATCGTAGCTGGCGTCGCTTACGGGCAGCCACTGTTCCAGATTTTCATCCCAATAATTCAACTGTACCGAAGCCTGATTGGCCTTACCCAGCATCATGCCGTTGGAATCGCCCTCTGCATAGCGCAGTTGCATTCGCAATCGTTTGATAAATCGCACAGGCACGCCTTTGCCATTGACTCGATGGCCGCCAGGATTGGAGAAATGGAAATGCCAGCCAGCCATCACGGAATCAGGTCGATTGGGCAGGCTATCCCGCCAGACCTTCATGAATTCACAATAGATCGAATCGGGGAACTGGGGACCCTGATGTCCGCCACCCTGCCAGGCGCCAGGCGGAATCTCAATCCAGGAAGCAGAGTCAATGGAACAGTGAATTCGTCGGTGATTCCGATGATTTTTGCTGATCCAGCCGCCAGTCCATGGTGCAGGCTCCTTGGGCGCTCGCCATTCCAGCCCGTCAATTTTGAAGACCTCCAGACAGGGCAATTTGCTGTCGCCTTTTACAGCGCCTTCGATGGTGACAGTCGCCCCATCTTCGGGCCGCACAGCACCGCTTTTGGGCTCATACCAGCGGGGACCAAAACAGAGCTTGTAATCGGCTGCTCCATCACCATTGACGTCAAGATAATAATGGTCGTAATAATAAGTGGTGTCGACCAAAACCGTACCTGTAACGGTTACGATCTCCAGACTATCGCACCATTGGTAATGCTGCCACCAGTTTTCCACAGGCTCCCGCCACAGCAGTCCGTTGATCTCGAACACAATCACCACTGGGATTACTGGGTTTTGATTGATGGATCCGACAATGGTCACGTAGTCGCCAGCATTGGGGCGAGTGGCGCCACTTTCGGGTTCATACCATACTGGACCAAACGCCAGATTGAAATCAGCCACGCCATCGTTATCCACATCCAGAAAATAGGTGTTTTGATGACTGGGATCGATGATGATCGTGCCTGTTAACGTGACTTTAGCTAACGAATCGGGCCAGGCTTTTTTCCTGCGTTTTTTGTCCTGGGCTGATGCATCGATAGCCTGGATGCCCAGGAACAAAATCAACAGTGCCAAAACAACGGATCGAATCTTTTGGTACATAGCACACTCCTTGGTTAAATGTTCATAGACCTCTGCAAAATAGCCAAGAATGAGTCATTGCGAGGATCCTCCAATTGGCGGAGACGAAGTGTATCAAAGCGTTAAGGGATTATTCTCCGCCGACTGGTGGATCGAAATGACTGTTTTCCATATTTTGCAGCAGTATTAAATGTTCAATGAAACAGATAGATTAATTTTTGGACTGAACGAAGATCTTCGACCAATCTACGTTCATTCAAAGTCTGTGCCATTAAAATCACAGGGGGTAACTTGCAGAGATTGATACAATTAATCAGGCTGGCGAAAAATCAAAGCAGCAGTGATTTCGACTATTTGGGCGAGGAGTTTCGACTATTTGGGCGTGGGGAGAAAATGGATTGGAACTGGATTGGCTTGCCAATACCCCGCAAGCAGCTTGAGCTGTCCGCAATCAGAAGCTACCGCTCGGCGGATTCAAGGAAGCCCTCATCGCAGGCTAATATTCTATGCTCGGATCGAGCCGAACTTGCCGTTGTTCCATTGAATCTGAATTTCAAAATTCAACCAGCAAGTCACAAAGAAGATCCAATATCTAAAACCGATCCCCAGGCTTTTTTTCCTCATCAGACATTTCATTTGGAATTTATTTGTATTTTGGCTTTTGAGATTTGAATTTTTACCAGTCATGGTCGCAAGGATGATCATTGCCATGTCCAGGAAGGTTGCTTTTATCGGGGCAATGCGAACCTCTTTCAATTAATATTTTCCTCATGTTGATTGCTAACTTTAAAACCCTTTCAAAGGTTTGTAGCCTTTGAAAGGGTTTCACGTGTTTGCGGATTACTTCCTGGCTTTTCCTTCCAGCTCCGAGATTCGCTGCTGAATCTCATCTAACGCATTGGCCAGGTATTCCGCCTGATCTTTCAGATAAGCTAGCTCTTGCTCTGGCGTCATCGGCGGTGCGGCATAGTACGGCGCAGCAAACGGCATGGGTGCATAAGCGCCCTGGCGTGCCCAGAAGGGCAGTCCCGTTGCATAGTACCAGTGACGATAGCCCCTGCCTCTCCCAAAAAAGCCCCGACCGAATCCCCAGAAGCCTCGACCTGGAATGGGATTGGCGTAACCAGGCACGCCGTAGCCAGCGCAATAGCCAGCCGCTCGTCCTGTCATGGGGCCCATTCCCATCGGTCCAGTTCCATCACCTGCGGGCATAATTATCACCTCCTTCACTGCGAATTAAATTTCAAAATTCAAAAAACAAATTCAAAATAATAACCAATATCTAATACCTAACCTGGACAAGCCAGAACCAAAAAGAGCTTGGACCGCTAATTTCGCGAATTCAACCAATTTCGCTAATTCTTAATTTGCGTAATTTGAATAATTCGTCCGCCAGTTGGCGGACGGTCAAAATATTTTTGCTCATTGGGCAAGAACTTAACTTTTTAGATACTAATATCTTGCTTTCCAAACGCCATTTGATCGAAGAATATTTGTTTGAAAATTGAAGATTGAGATTTGAAATTTATTTGTATTTTGTTTTTTGAATATTGGAGTTTTATCATTCAGGATGATCATGGCCACATTCATGATCACCATCGTGGCCATGTCCCCCATGACACAAGCTTTCTCCACCTTCCAATTCGCCCTGGCACAATTTATCGATCACCTCATCGATTTTGCCCGTGACGCCTAAGATGAATTGAATGTTCTTTTCGGCAAATAGCATTTGCGCTCGCTGGCCACCACCGCCTGCGACCACGGCTTTAACCCCCATCTGCTCAAAATAGCCTGGCAAAAAGCCAGGATGATGGCCAGGATTGGGAATCGTTTGTTTGTTCACGATCTTTCCATCATCAATATCCAAGATGGTAAATTCGGGACAGCGCCCAAAATGGGCAGAGACATAACCGCTATCGGTTGAAATAGCTACTTTCATTTTTGTGCTCCTTGTGTTAATTTTAGATGTACTCCACCTCGAAGGTGGAGTACATCTTTTTACACCTCCGAGGTGGAGTACATCTCTCTAGTTCAATTTTCACAACACCGTTTCGGATGATCACAGCTTTCGCCGTGGGAACAGCAACTATCATGCTTTTTATAATCATTCTGATAAAAGCCACTCCCTTTCAGCACAAAGCCACTCCCGCCCGAAATCATTCGCTTTAAATTGCCTCCACATTGCGGACACTCCGTCAATGGAGCGTCCCCCATGTTTTGAAACGCTTCGACATGATGGCCGCAAGCTTGACATTGATATTCATAAGTTGGCATAATCAAATCCCTCGAAATTAAAATTCACGATTGACAGTTACTTAACCACTTAACTACTCAACTAATCCCCGCAAAATAATCAATCATACGCCAGCCGAGTCTTCTCATCCGCCAGCGTCGGTTGAATAATTTCTTGCCATTTGGGCGAATCCCAGGTCTTCAAATTCGTGTGCGTGATAAGATATTTTTGTGGAATGGGATGCGTCCCATAGACAACCTTCAAACCATATTTTTCTTCGATAAAATCTTTGAAAGTCGTGATTCGGGGACAGGGCGGATAGCCGACCACCAATCCCGTTGCCAGGTGAATGACTTCAGCTCCATTTTTAATCATTTCTGCAGGCGCATATTCCACATTGCCGCCAGGACAGCCATCGCAGGTGGTATAGCCGACCAGCTCGACTTCCTGATCTTTGTAGATGCTGAACGCCCCTTCTCGATTGCGCAGCGAGCGAAAACATTTGCCACCTGCACAGGTATGATAGCGATTACAGATAATGATTCCGATTTTATTTTTTTTGTTCACGATATGTCTCCTATCTAAATGGAACAATGAATTTTTTCCCACATCCTATTGATTTCCCTGGCAATCACCCCATCCGAAAACTCGATTATCGTTTTTGCCTGCACCATGGCTTCAGTGACGATGGTATCGTAAGGAATCTTGCCGACAAATCCAATATTATTTTTCTGACAATATGCTTCTATCTGAGCGGTCATCTCCACATTCAGATCAAATTTATTGACGCAGACAAAAGTGGGAATCTGGAAATGATCTGCTGCCAGACTGACGACCCGCTCCAGATCGTGTCTGCCCGAGAGCGTTGGCTCAGTCACCACCAGCACGGCATTCGCCCCTGTAATGGATGAAATCACGGGACAGCCGATGCCAGGCGCCCCATCCACGATGATGTAATTGGCATTTTGTTTTTCAGCCAGCAGCTTCGCCTGGCGCCGAACCAATGAGACCAGTTTGCCCGAATTTTCCTCAGCAATGCCCAATTTGGCATGAACCATGGGACCGAAACGGGTATTGGAAATAAACCAGCGGCCGCTCAAATTGTCATTAAAATCAATCGCATTCACAGGACAGAACCAGACGCACACGCCACAGCCCTCGCAGGCAATGGGATCGACCACAAAATCAGGGCTGATGGCAGCGAACTGGCAGACTTCCACGCATTTGCCGCATTCGGTGCAATCGTTCTCCCTGATGAAGGCAGTTTTGCCGCTGTAAAAGTCCTCCTCATGGTGAATCTCGGGACTGAGGATTAGATGGAGATCCGCCGCATCCACATCGCAATCGGCCATGACTTTATTTTTTGCCAGTGAAGCAAAAGCTGCGGTGATGGTCGTTTTGCCCGTGCCGCCTTTGCCGCTGATGATCACGATCTCTTTCATACGCCCACCCTCCGCTCGATGTCGTGGTACAATGACTGAAATTTTGCCCTGTATTCGGGATAAAGCTCCACCAGCGGGACGCCTCGGGAATAGGCTTCGGCGATCTGGCGGTCATTTTTGATTTCCATCAGAATCGGAATATTTTCTTCGGCGCAATAGGCTCGGACATCGTCATTGCCCACATCCGAACGATTGATGATCACTCCGAGCTTGAGCTTCAAGCTGCGCACCATTTTCACCGCCAGTTTCAAGTCATTCAATCCAAACGGCGTTGGCTCGGTGACCAGCAGCACGAAATCGCTGTTTTTCACCGCTGCGATCACAGGGCAGGAAGTGCCAGGCGGCGCATCGATGATCACAGTCCTGGCGGGATCGATTCTGCTTTTTACCTGGCGAATCAGTGGCGGCGACATGGCCTCGCCGATGCGCAGCTTGCCATGAATGAATTCGACGCCGCCATTGTTGCCCTGCTCGATAATTCCCAGCTCCCGATCGATGGGCGAGATGGCATTTTCAGGGCAGACCAGCCAGCAGCCTGCACAGGAGTGGCACAGCTCGGGAAAGACCAGCACGCTATTTTTGATCACGATAATGGCATGGTATTGACAGATCTCCCCGCACTTGCCGCAATAGGTGCATTTCGATTTATCCACTTCAGGAATCGGCGTGCCCACTGTGATGGGCGGCTGAAATTGGGGCTTGATGAAAATATGCCCATTGGGCTCCTCCACGTCGCAGTCCAGGTATTGCACCTGATTTTCCAGCGACAGCGCCAGATTCACCGCTATGGTTGTCTTGCCCGTTCCGCCTTTGCCGCTGGCGATGCTGATGATCATTCTTTATCTCGCTCCTTAAATGAGGCAAACATTCCGAAACCTGCGAGGTTTAGGAATGCTATCAGCCTACCTTTCCGAAGGTTCAGAACCTTCGGAAGGATATAGCAGGTGATCTGCTTTTTTATGAGCTGGTTCATTTAGCAATTATCAGTTGACATTGAAAATTCATTTTATTATATTCTACTTGCAATATCAAAGGGAGTTAAGCTTATGGCTGAGATCTTTGTAAAAATTAATATCGAGCAATTAGAAAACGGCGCTTATTTAGCGACCAGCGATGACGTCCCAGGCCTGGTTGCCCAGGGAAGAACCGTTGCTGAAACTATCGAAATTGCCCAGGATGTGGCTCGAAAATTAATCGAGTCCTATATTGAACATGGCGATGAGCTGCCGCCCCAGTTACGTCGTCATCGTCCAGAAAAGTTTGAAATCGATATCCCAGTTGGAGTCTCGTCATGGGACGATTAGCTGGATTCTCCTATCGAGACGTTGTTCGGAAATTGCGCAAAGCTGGATTCACATTCGATAGACAGGCGAAAGGGAGTCATGAAATCTGGTGGAATCCAGAAACCAGAAAACGAACAACCATCCCCAACCATCCTGGCTCCTTACCCGAAGGAACGGTTCGGGCCATCATCAAACAAGCCGACTTGAGCCCAGATGAATTTTTGAGCCTTTAAATATCGGGTGGACTATAAAGTTTAAAATTACCTTTCTAGCCTATTCAGCACAAAAACAATTTATTCCTTTGCATGATACCTGAAATTTTAAAATGAAAATGATTATCAATAATTGCCCCACTAAACACACGAAAATACACTGAAAACGCTTTTCATTCTTTGAATTTCGTGTCATTCAGTGTATTTCGTGGGCAAAGAGTTTTCATTTTCAATCGTCATGATTCATTTTAGAAATTTAGGTTATAAAATAAAATCCGCAGAATGATTTTTAGCAAAATAATTCTGCTAAAATTATAGGGAACTCATCTTTGAACTTCTCGGCCTCCCAATTACCTAATTACCCAACCTGGACGAGCCAGAACCAAGAAGAAACTCTTGGTCTCAGAATTGAAAGGACTCAGAAAATAGCATTCTGTTTTTTATTTCTGAGACCTTTCATTTCTGAGTCCAAATTAGTTTTTGTCCATTGGGCAAGAACTGAACTTTTTAGATACTAATTACCTCATTACCTAACCTGGCAAAGCCAGAACCAAAAAGAAAAATAAATCGTCAATTGCTTGGACAATGGCCCAAAAAATTAAAAGAGAGAAAAATGATTGACAGAAAAATGCTTTATTTTTTGTCATTCATTTTTCTGTCAAAATTTTCTTGCCCAAAAAGCAAGGATTTCGCTTGTTAGTGCCTAATTACCCAATCACCCAGTTCCCCAATTTACGGCAACAGCACCGCCGCTGCCACCACCGTTTTAAATTTCCCGTCTTTGCCGATCCGTGCCGATTGCGTTATGTTCATCGTGCGGACGATCTTGCCGCTGATCTTCCAGATTTGCCGTTTATTATCCCAGCTCTCATCCTCATCGAATTCGACACCGAGCGTGGAGGCTAACATGGCAGCCGCCAGATCTTCGGCATAATCACCAGCCTCTTCGTCGGTTTGACCATAAGAATGATGTTCGCTCAGATAGCCGTACATGGAATTATCGGTCGGAATAGCCACGCCAATCGAAGCGGCGATCTGTCGCCGAGGCTCATTGCTGGAACATCTCGCCATCACACAAAAAGTGACCTGTCCTGGAGTGACTTCCAGCAGGCCTTTTTCCCGAGTAATAATTTCGCAACCTGGCGGAAAGATGCTGCTTACCGAGACGATATTCAACATCTGAATGCCTGCATGTCGCAGCGCCAGCTCGAACGATTGTAGCTCCTCTCGGTGCTCCCCAACACCTTTGGTTAGAAACATTCTTTTGGGTGTGAACAATTTTTGCTCCTTTCACCAATAGATTGGAATTGAAGATGGTTTAGCAATACTAAAAATTCAAATGAATACCTTTACCCTGAAATTCTTCACCAATAAGCAGACACTTTTTCACTCTCAGATAATGAAGGTTCTCAGAAGTACGAGTTAACAAATTCATTTCTGAGTGCTTTCAATTGGATCACTATTCATTTCCGAATGATCAGAATTTTTGGAAAGGGCACGATAATTAATACTTGCTTTCATTATAAAAATTAACTATATTTGAATTGCAAAATAAATTTGATTTATAAGGATGGCCATCAATGTCACTAACCATTCCCATACCTGATAAAGCAAAAGTTTCCTTTAAAATTGAAGTCGATTCCACGTTCAATATATCGGCTTTTGTGGCTCGTCAGAAAGCCAATTTGTACCTGTTGATGCACTTAGGTGAATTGGTCTCCACAGGAGAACCTGAACTGTGGATGGAAAAAAAGATCTATTGGCGCCTGCCAATTATCTATTCGCTGCCCTCCGTTGGGACATTAGGTACCATTGGCGAAATATTGGTTCAAGTCGATAATGGCAATATCGAATTAAAAGAGCCACCATCGATAAAGGAAATTGAAGCTCGTGTCCAAAATTTGCTTAAAAATACCTCATTACCACCAGGAGTTCGAGTCTAGCTGTTTAGCTGCTTGCGTCCGAATGGTCCTGGAATATTCTGGTCTAAATTTAGCCGAAAAAGATCTGCGCAAAATGCTCAAGACCAAACCCACAGGAACCAGCCCATTAAATCTTCATCTTATTTCATCGTTGGGATTTGAAGTTAGTCTTTTTCAGAGTTCTATTCAGGAAATTTTGAACCTCCTTCACGAGAATATCCCTCCCATCGTTTTCTTATGGCGAGAGCCTGTTCTGCATGCTGTTGTTGTCGTTGGTTTTAATGACGACACCGACCACTGGCTCATAAACGATCCTTCCGAAACTGAGGGTGCGAAAGAACTTGACATGAGAACATTCTCTGAAGCCTGGTCTTATTCCAACCAATTAACAGCGACTCTCATCACAAAAGCCAGGTAATTATTCACCAATTTGGTAACTGCTCTATTAAGTAAGCTCTCCTTTCAAATTTGCTCTCGAAAATTACGTCTCCCTTTGTCATATTTACAATTGCATGTCATTCAACGCTCACAAGAGAAAAATAAATTCAATACTAATGGAAAATACAAAAAGAAAAACCACTAAATCACCTGATGAAATCCCTGAGAATTTCGATAGCTATGAAGCTGCCGCAAAATTCTGGGATAGCCATGATGTTGCTGACTATTTGGATTTAACGGAAGAAGTCCCCAATATTCAAATCAAGTTGAGTCGGAAATATTTCAGAATCAAACAACATATCTCTGCCAGGCTTTCCCCAAAAGCCCGTGAAAAAGGGATCTCCAGCGAAACCCTACTCAATCTCTGGCTCTAAGAAAAGCTGCTCGAATCTTAAAAACGGAACAGCGATCTATCGAACCTCTTTTTACCTGAATTACCCAGTTACCTAATTACCCAATCGCCATTATCACTGCTACTGCTAACTGATGACTAACGACTGCTGACTGCCAACTGAAGACTGCCGACTGTTCAGGCCGCCCGCTTCTCCTCCGTCTCCGCAATAATCTTATTCACAATCCCCTGCATCGCCTCTCCCGCAGGTGATTTCGCATAATCATAGATAAAAGCAAACCCATCATCTCCGCTGTCCACGATCTTCGGGTCAATGGGAATTCTGCCCAGAAACGGAACCATCAGGGAATGGGCCGCCCGCTCGCCGCCGCCAATTTTAAACAGATCAATGGGCTTGCCGCAATGGGGACAGTTGAAGCCACTCATGTTTTCCACTATGCCCAGCACAGGAATCCGCAATGCCTGGGAGAAACGAACCGCCTTGCGGGAATCGATCAATGCCACATCCTGCGGCGTGGTAACGATGATCGAGCCGTCGGCTTCGGGAATCAACTGGCACACGCTCAGCGGCTCATCGCCCGTTCCTGGGGGAGAATCGATGATCAGGTAATCCAATTCACCCCATTCGATCTCGCCCAAAAATTGTTTGATCGCTCCCATCTTGAGCGGCCCCCGCCAGATCACAGGCGCATCGGCATCCTGCAATAGCGACGCCATGGTAATTACCTTGATCCCCTTCACCTCAATGGGCAATAGCCCAAAGCCCTTTTCCGACGGCCGAACGAATTGCCCTTCAATGCCCAACATCTTGCCCAATGACGGCCCATGAATATCCGTGTCCAGCAAGCCAATTTTAAATCCCGCCAGGGCCAGCCCAAAGGCCAAATTGGTCGCCACCGTGCTTTTTCCCACGCCGCCCTTGCCGCTCATGATGATGATTTTATGTTTAATCCGAGCCATATTGTCACGAATCGCCGTATCCAATATTGCTGATGAATTACTATTGTTCATTATTTAGCTCCATAATTTTTTATTCTTAAATTTAATTGTCTTCGCTTTTGGCTTTTGGCGTTTGGCGTTTGGCTTTTGACCTAACGCTTCTGGCATCTGGCTTTTGTTCAATAGCCAAAGGCGAAAAGCGAAACGCCAGGAGCGAATTGCCAAGAGCGTTTTTCAAATATCCACACTAAAAATCGTCTCCCCACCTTCTTCCCAAACAGTCGGCTGAAATCCTTTGCTTTCAAACCACTTTGTGATCTCGTCAATCGACCAGCCCAGCATCACGTGCTCCCTGCCTTCCTGACGATGCAACGTTGCCACTGCCTGCTGCCCCTGTTCATTCAAATCAGAGATGATGATTTTCCCAGGTGATTTGCACACCCGCAACATTTCGTTAAGCACCATCTGGGGCTGGATCAGATGATGAAACAACGCCGCCGAGAGCACCGCATCGAAGGAGTGGGAATCGAATTTCATCTGGCGGGCGTCCTGCAATTGCAAATCAATCCGATCATCCAGATTGAAAAAAATCGCATTCAATCTCGCATAATAAATTTCATCATCCGAAATGTCGATGGAGGTGCAGCTTCGTCCCGATCGGGCGATGGCCAATGCCAGATGACCTTTGCCACAGCCGACGTCCAGAATTTTGGCACCGTTGGAGAGGTCGGAAAGCAAGCGCACCATTTTCTCCCTGATAGCAGTAATATCATATCCCAGCGACCGATATTGCTCCAGCCGAGCCATATATTTGCGATGATTGTCTTTCAAAATAAAATCAGCCAGCGCCGCCCGCAGCCCCTGGACGCCCAGCAGCGAACAATGCTGCTTGTTCTCAGGAATGCCGCCCAGCGCCTGAACCACATCGTCATCGGTGATTTTTGTGGCTTCTTGGATCGACTTGCCAATGGCTAATTCCGACACCACGCTGGTTGTAGAGATCGCCCCCCAGCATCCAAACACTTTGTACTTAAAATCCACAATGGTTTCATTTTCGATGCGAAGCCATACTTTGATAAAATCCCCGCAGGTGGGATCGCCGATTCGGGCATAGCCATCGGCATGTTCGATCTCGCCGACATTGCGGGGATGGAGAAAGTGATCTAAAACTTTTTGGTTATAAACTGAATCGGTTTGCTCCATAAGCCGCTTACAATTCCATAGATCTCTTGCAGATGTTCAACTGTCCAGCTATCAAAAATAGCGCTGGGGTCATTTACTCCTCAGGGCGATGATTTTGATCTTGAATTTTATGTCCAACGAATAGAAACAACCCAACGGATGAATTTTTTCCAAAATTAGGAGACTTGATTTATTGTGATAATTCAGAACCCTTGCAAGGGTCAAATCACTATTCCCCCCTGGTCTTCAAAAATCCGTTGGGCTCATTTATCCGTTGGAGGCACATTTTTGATTTTTCACCTGCTATCCAACGGATTGAAACAACCCAACGGATGAATTTCTTTGAAAATTAGGTGACTTGATTCATTGTGAAAATTCAGAACCTTTGCAAGGATCAAATCACTATTCCACTCCTGGTCTTTAAAAATCCGTTGGATGCATTCAGCCGTTGGAGGAACATTTTTGATTTTTCACCTGCTATCCAACGGATTGAAACAACCCAACGGATGAATTTCCTTGCGGATATGTGATTTTTGTGGTCCTGTTTTATTTGCTTAGGTTGTCACGCCAGGACGCAAAGCCGCTAAGCATGAAAAACTCTCTTTGCGCCTTAGCGGCTTTGCGTGAGTCTTATGATTCAAAAATCAATCAAACGCCATCTCTGTTTTCCAGACTTCCCAAACCTTGCCCACCAAATCGGGACCTGGCTTCAACGTCATCTTGCCAGGCTTCCAGCCCGACGGTGTGGCTTCGGTACCTTTGCTATTCCTCACCAATTGAAAGGCCTGAATCTGTCTCAACGATTCCATCACATTTCTTCCCACAGGCGGGGTCAAAACTTCAAAACCCTGCACCACGCCATCGGGATCGATGATGAACCGTCCCCTGGTTTCCACGCCTGCATTGTCATCATAAATGCCGTAAACCGTACCTACTTTGCCACCTGCATCCGAAAGCATCGGAAAAGGAATGCCTCCCTTGACCATTTTGGAGAGCTCATGATCGTTCCACATCTTATGAACAAATACGCTATCGATACTCATGGATAGAACTTCAACACCGAGCTTCTGAAATTCGCCGTATTTCTCAGCAACTGCCGAGACCTCGGTGGCTCACACAAAGGTAAAATCGCCAGGATAAAAACACAACACCACCCATTTCCCGAGATACTCCGATAATTTTACACTCACAAATTTGCCCTTATAATAGGCAGGGGCAACGAAATCTGGGGCTTTCTGTCCGACTTTGATCATTTTAGGTCCCTCCTTGATCATGGTTTGCTTGGTTTCAGTTGTTTCAGGCGTCGGCTCGCCGACGGGTCCGCCAGTGGGTCGTGCGCAACCCACTTTGACTTCCTCTTCCATAAGCGTTCCTCCTGTTGGTTAAATGGTGAAACTCGAAACGAATTGGTATCAAATTTCTACCCTTGCAAAAGTTTGAAACCTTCGCAAGGTTGAATCGACCAATTCATTTCAATGGTGTAAAAAAGGTACGGTTAAAAATTTAGTCATGTTATTAAACACTTCTAAACTTTAAAAGTTTAGGAATGTCCATTTTTTTCGATGCAGCGACGTCAAGAACGCAGGGTTTCGCAGAGAGGTTTTAGGGAATGTATTTGGTGACCTTTGCGTTTCTGCGTCTTGGCGGTTTTAAAAATAATCAACGAATTGATCGCCGCCATGCTCAGATTAGCTTCCAGCAGTCGCTCGGAAAAGACATACTGCTCCAATGCTAATGCGCTTTTTTGGTGCAGCCGCCCCACATCACGAACCTGATTGTCGTGATGCGGGAGCGGCTCACATTTCGTCAAAGCCAGGCCACAATGACGAGTCATCACCGCCGTCCAATGAACGCCGACCAAAATTTGATGAATCGGAGCATCCGATTCAATCGACTGCAGAATTGCTCTCAACATCGGCAATGCTATTGCCTCACCATATTGGCGCCGCATTTGGGACATACCATGTTATAGCACGGCTTGCCCCGTTCATGCGCCACGACCGTTCCACAGGCGGGGCAGACGCAGTTGCCGCTGGGTCCAGCCCCAGGCCGATTGCCGCCCATGCGTCCCCGACCAGCGCCTCGGCCCGCTCCTCTGCCCGTTCCAGGTCCTTTTCCCGCAGGTCCTGTTCCATCTCCGAATGGCATAATTTTTCACCTCCTCCGCTGTTAAATTCCAAAAACCAATTGCCAAATCCCAAACAAATTTCAAATTCAAATCAACCAATTCCCAAACTGAATTGCTTCAAAATTCAAATCACCTTTGCGAAAATGAAAGAACCACAAGCAATATTCGCTTCTAACAAATGAAATCCCTGCAACGAACGATGTTTGAAATTTGAGCATTGTTTATTGAAATTTATTTGTCATTTGCTTTTTGTGATTTGAATATTTTTATAAAACAATCCTTCTTCCCACCCCCGATTCGATAAAATCCTCGCCAAACCGATTTTTAAAAATCTGAATCGCTGCTTCTCCTGTGCAATGACTGGGTGCAATTTTTTGAACCCCATAATCCTGAATCGTTTTGACAATCTTTTCGATATTTTGAATACTTTCACTTTTCAGATGAAAACCACCCATTGCCAGATAGATTGGCTCGTAGGGAAACAGAGGCTTGACATGCTCGATAATGCGCACAATGCCAGGATGGGCGCAGCCCGTGATAATCACCAATCCTTTTGCCGAACGCACTACCAGCGATTGTTCAGGGATATTCCCCTTCAATTCCCCTGCTGAATACATGGTTTCGTTAATTTGTGTGAATGAATCCACTCTGACAGCTTTGGCGTCTTTCGCATGGATATCGTGCTCCACCTCCGCTGGCGAAGAGTTCGGAATGAAAACGTTCACCTCTGAATTTGCCGATAGAAAATGTTTTAAGCCGCCCTGGTGATCGTAATGATTATGGGAGATCACCACCGAATGAATCGAACGGGGATCGATGTTCAATTTTCGCATATTATCGAGCAGAACCTTGCCGTTGCCTCCAGTATCGAACAACAGCGTATCTTTTTCCGTGTGGATGACGCAGCCAAAGCCCCATTCCGAAGTCAAAGTTGAATCACAGCTCACGTTGTCGTAAACCACCGTGATCGAAATGTTAGAATCACCCCTATTTTGCTTCATATCATCTTGTCCCCGACAGTTTTGAAGTGCAACGGGTAATTTGGTAAATGGGTAATAGGGTAACTGGGCAACATCAGTCTGAACGAAAATAATCGACAATAGAATAGTGGCTTTGATGGATAGCGACCTGGTGCAAAAAAAATCTTTTAGATTCTGTAAATTGAGCGATCGATTTGTTAATCTGCCAAAAGACCAGTCACTATGACTGGCAGCTTTTAAAAAATTTTTTTATTCGATCATCATTGAAGCAATGAAATTGTTTTTCAGCACTTAAATTCTTCCGTCAGCACTCAGTGACGCATTTGCTCAATTTACCAATCACCCAATCGCCCAATTACCTAACCTGGACAAGCCAGAACCAAAAATATTATAGAACGCGGATGACGCGGATTACGCTGATCTTCGCGGATTTTAATTTGATTGTTATCCGTGCAAATCCGCGTCATCTGCGTAATCAGCGTTCTATAAAATCTTTGTACAATGGGCAAGAAGTTTATTATTTAGATACTAATTACCTAATGACCATTCCTGCATGAGCAGGACCAAAATTAGTGACAGGCTGCAACTGTCCATTTTTAAAAGCATCCACCGCCTGCTGCACCGTTCCACGTGGCGACTGGAAAATTTGAATCCCTGCCGCCGTTAGCGTCTGAAAGGCATTGGGTCCCACGCTTCCCGTGATCACGGCCGAAACATCCTTTGAGCTCATCAACTGTCCCGCTTGAATGCCTGCCCCATGCGCTGCATTCAAGCTCGAATTCTCGATTGCCTCAAACTCCATCGTCTCAGGATCAACGATGATAAAATACTGTGCTCGACCAAATCGTGGATCGACCTGGGACTGTAAATCCGCTCCCGTGGCTGTAATCGCTATTTTCATTAACATGCTCCTTCGTATGCGTTATTTAAAATTTCAAATGAATATTTCTCACGCAAAGTCGCAAAGTGCAACACGCTATTTTTCTTTGCGTTCTTTGCGGCCTGGCATGAGGTTTTAGGTTTTGCCCCTTTGAAAGTGGATTTCACAATTTTCGTGTTTTGGTTTGAAAATTGAATTTTGAATATTGATTATTATCACGCCAAAGGCGGATGCGCTGAGGCGCATTTGTCATTTGATATTATGTAAAAGGGATTGATTTACGTCAACAATGTGATATATTATAATAACCAAAGTTATCCTTTCAAATCAAAATTGAGGAGG